>Ga0182018_10004735_pt1 | contig 11290 bp, 10 predicted proteins | sample 812P2MmetaG_FD_120490 | JGI IMG/M metagenome (GOLD analysis project Ga0182018, IMG submission 120490) | Permafrost microbial communities from Stordalen Mire, Sweden - 812P2M metaG | ecosystem: Environmental > Terrestrial > Soil > Wetlands > Permafrost | place: Sweden: Stordalen | collected...
CAGCTCAAGATCCTCGAGCTACGCGATCGCGCCAAGACCGCACTCGGCCCCAAATTCGACCTCAAAGCCTTCCACGATGTCATCTTGGACTCCGGCGCCCTTCCCCTCGACATCCTGGAGCAACAGGTCGACGCGTGGCTCGCCAGCCAGTCGGCCAGCCGGGCCCCCGCCCAGTCTGCAACCTCGCAGCCCTCCCCGTAGTCACTCCGTTGTGCGGCAGCCTCCCGCGCAGGCACCTACCCTGACCCCATTTTGGGAATGCACATCCCGCGCCGTGGTAGTGTCTCTGACCCTATCGCGTTACAGACGATCCAGAGAAATCCGGCATACCATTTGCCCATTGAGTCTCCGCAAAGTGAGCAATTGGGAACAGACTCAATCTTCGACACCCTCGGAGTATTAACTGATTCGCTACCATCGGGCGGCTACAGGCAGATTGCCTGCATCGAACCCCGAAGATCGAGGGTAGCATCAAGACTTGGAGCCCAAGTGCAGTCATCGACATCATTCGTGGACAAAATGATATCCACCCGAAAGACCTTGCATATCATCGACACAAATTTTCTTGACGGCAATGAAGTACTTGTCCGCTTCTCCGACGGCTCCTCGGCCATCTACGAAGCCGAAGAATTGGAAAAGCTCAGACCCGCACCCAAGTACACCATCCCGGCCGAACCGCCCAGCAGCCCGGCGGTCTATGCCGAGGTCGCCTAGCGCCGCCTCATCCAGGCGCACCCCGAACCACCTCGTACAAGTTCATCCGATTCAAGCAGCCGCCATACCTCAGCGGCGGGATGACCCTCGCTTGGGCGAAGCTCGTGCTACTTCTTGGAGAATGACCGCACGAGAATCACCATATTCCACAGGTCGGCCGGCTTGGCGCGGTCGCCCTCCGCTGGCATCTTTCCCTTGCCGTTCTTGATGATGTAGAACAACTCGCCGTCCGGCGTACCCTTCAGCGCCGACGGATCGGTAAAGTCCTTCATCTCCGTTAGCTTCAACTCGCCGACCAGATCGCCTTTGCCATTGCCATTGGCGCCGTGGCACATCGCGCAGTCGTATCCATAGATTTTCTTCACATGCGCCTGCGATTCTGCCGTCGGCGTCACCGGGTTCACCAGAGTCGCGGCGTCCGCCGGTAGGCTCGTCGCAGAAGGAGCCGGCGCCGGAGTCTCCTGCGGCAGCAACCAGAACATCAACAGAGCGGGAACTGCAAGCATCAGCCTCAACATAAGAACCTCCAGGGTTGCCTGCCGTACGGCCCCGCGGCAAGCCGTCTTCGCGACCCACGGAGAGTCTCCTCTCGTTCGTCACCCTTTCGCTGTGATGCACGTCACCGTCCGCCTCTGCGCTGCTAAACCCCGCGATCGCGAACCCTTCATCTGGTAGCCTGTACCGCATGAGTACGACGCCCGACGAGACCCCTCAAGCGCCCACCGCGCTCCTCCAATCCGCAGTCCTTCCCAACCTCCGTATCGCCATCCTCGGCGCCGGCAAGATGGGCGGCATCCTCCTGCAGGCCTTCCTCAAGAACAACCTCCTGCTGCCCGAACAGATCGTCGCGACCGTCCAGCACCCCGACCGCGCTCTGGCGCTCTCCGCCCAGTTCGGCGTTGAGGTCACGACCGACAACCTAGCCGCCGTCACCCACGCCGACGTGATCCTCCTCGGCGTCAAGCCCACCCAGGTCCCCGCCGTCGTCGCCGAGATCGCCCCCGCCCTCAACCCCGCCAAGCTCGTGCTCTCCTTCGCCGCCTCGGTCAAGACCCGCTCCATCGAGGACGCGGCGGGTTGCGATCTGGCGGTGATTCGGGCCATGCCCAACACCCCCGCCATGCTCGCCGCCGCCATCACCGCGCTCTGCCCCGGCCGCTTCGTCTCGGCCGAGCAGATGGCCATCGGGCAGCGCATCTTCTCCACCGTCGGCCGCACCGTCGTCGTCGACGAGAAGCACATGGACGCCGTCACTGGCCTCTCCGGCTCCGGCCCCGCCTTCCTCTACATCATCATCGAGGCCCTCGCCGAGGCCGGCGTCAACGTCGGCCTGCCCCGCGACGTCGCCACCCTGCTCGCCGCGCAAACCGCCTACGGCTCAGCTCGCATGGTGCTCGAGACCGGCTACCATCCCGCCCTGCTCAAGGACCAGGTCACCACCCCCGCCGGCTGCACCGTCGACGGCATCCTCGAGCTCGAAGAGGGTGGCCTCCGGGTCACCCTAATCAAAGCCGTCAAACGCGCCACCCAGCGCGCCAAAGAACTCGCCGCCGGATGACCGCCACTCGGGGTGCCCCATCTCAGACGGCACCACCGTCTGAGGTAGGAAGTTCACCGCATCCGCGCACCCTCGGCCTCGTCGCCGGACTCGGCGTCGCCGCCTCCACCCACTACTACCGCGAGATCGTCCGCGCCTGCACCGCCCGAAACGTTGTCCCCGACATCGTCCTCATCCACGCCGATGTTACCCACACACTGCGCCTCGCCGCCGCCGGCCAATCCTCCGAACTCGCAGACTACCTCGCCGCAATCTTCCACCGCCTCGCCCTCGCCGGCGCCCAGATAGCCGCCATCCCCGCTATCACACCGCACCTCTGCGCCGCCGAACTCGCTCAGCGCTCGCCCCTCCCCTTCATCAACATCCTCGACACACTCGCGCACGAGGCCCGCCTCCGCAACATCCACCGCGCAGCCATCTTCGGCACCCGCGCCGTCATGCAGTCCAACCTATTCGGCGCGCTTCCCGAGGTCGAGCTAATCCAATCCACCCCCGATGAAACAACGCTCATCCACACCACCTACCTCAACCTCGTCAACACCGCCTCCGCCACCCCGCAACAACACGCCGCCCTTACCTCCCTCGCCCAAACACTCATCGCGCGCGAGCGCCTCGACGCGATCCTTCTCGCCGGCACCGAGCTCTCCCTTCTTTTCACCCCCGCCAGCACCCCCTTCCCCCACCTCGACGCCGCGCGCCTCCACATCGACGCAATCCTGAACGCGATGCTCGAACCCGCCACACGAACAAAGTAGAACGGGCGAGGGAGAACTAGAATACCCACATGCCCACCGCGCCCACCCCGGCGACCCAAGATACCCGCACCGTAGCCCGCTTCGCCTACCTCACCCTCGCCTGCTTCATCCTCGTCGTCCTCTGGGGAGCCGTCGTCCGCACCTCAGGCTCCGGAGCAGGCTGCGGCGCCAACTGGCCGCTCTGCAACGGAGACTTCTTTCCCCACCATCCCCGCCTCGCCACACTCATCGAGTTCATCCACCGCTCGACATCGGGCATCTGCACCCTCCTCGACCTCGCCCTCATCGCGTGGACCTTTGGCGTCACCCCGCGCCGCCACCCCGCCCGCACCGCCGTCCTTTGGTCCTTCACCTTCCTCATCCTCGAAGCCGCGCTCGGCGCCGTCCTCGTGCTCCGCCATTATGTAGAGAACAACGCCTCGCCCGCCCGCGTCCTCATGCAGTCCATCCACTTCACCAACACCCTCCTGCTCGTGGCCTCCCTCGCCCTCACCGCCTTCTTCCTCAGCCCGACCCGCAACGAGCCCCCAACCACGCCACACTCCACTCCACGCGGACCCGCACTGCTCGCCATCCTCTCCACCATCGCCGTTGGCGCGACCGGCTCCATCGCCGCCCTCGCGGACACACTCTTCCCCTCACCCACCCTCCGCGCCGCCCTCGCCTCAGACTTCGCCCAAACCTCGCCCCTCCTCATCCGTATGCGCTGGCTTCATCCCGCCGCCGCACTCATCGCCGTCCTCTGCGTCCTTCCGCTCCTGCGCCGCGCAACACGCCTCAGCCGCATCGTCCTCACCCTCCTCCTCCTCCAGTTCGCCCTCGGCCTCGCCGACATCCTCCTCCTCGCCCCCGCCTGGATGCAGATCCTTCACCTCCTCGGCGCCGACCTCTACTGGGTCGCCCTCGTCCAACTCGCCGCCGAAGCCCTCTGGCCCGTCACCTCCTTCACATCATTCGACGCAGCCATCCCCACGCCCGCAACCCCAACCCACGCCTGACGCCAGCCCAACAAGCCTCTCATCGCTCCCACATGCCCCCCGAAACGCTCCCAAAACACGATCCCGCCCCCGGCGCCCGCCCCACCGGCGCCCTCACCGAAGCCGATGCCGCCCGGAACATCCAGCAGATGTTCGACACCATCGCCCCCACCTACGACCGCGCCAACCACCTCCTCTCCTTCGGCCTCGACCGCCTCTGGTGGACCCGTGCCGCCCGCACCCTCCGCCCCATCCTCGCCCGGCCCGAGGCCGTCGTCCTCGACCTCTGCTGCGGCACCGGCGACATGACCCTCGCGCTCCACGCATACCGGCCGACGGCTTCAACGAACGACGGAGAACGGAGAACGGTCAACCCTCTGTTAGCCGCCGACTTCTCCCACAACATGCTCGCCCTCGCCCTCCCCAAGTTCGCCGGCAAAAACATCCTCCCCATCGAAGCTGACGCTCTCCACCTTCCCCTCCCGGCAAACTCCGTCGACCTCGTCACCACCGCCTTCGGCTTCCGCAATCTCTCCAACTACCCCGCCGGCCTCGCCGAGCTGCATCGCATCCTTCGCCCCGGCGGTCAGATCGCGATCCTCGAATTCAACCAGCCCACCGGCCTCATCGGCGCGCTCTACAACCTCTACTTCCGTCACATTCTACCTCGCGTCGGCGGCCTCATCTCGCACTCCCCGCGCGAGTACGCCTACCTCCCCGGCTCCGTCGCGCGCTTTCCCTCGCCTCCGCGCATGATCTCGCTCATCGCCGCCGCCGGCTTCACCGCTCCCACCTGGATCCCCTACACCTTCGGCGTCGCCGGCCTCTTCCGCGCCACCAAACCCTGAGCCACCTCAGCGCGCCGCCTCTCTCTCAATCGCCAGTGCGCTCGACTCCCCAAACCTGTAGCATCTCTCCCATGAGCCCTGTGGCCATGCATCAGAGAACGCCCACGCATCAGAGCACACCCACCCAGCCGCCTGCGGCCCCGCATGCGGCCAAGCGCTCCGCCGCCATCTTGTCCGTGCTTGCCGCCGCGCTGGTCACGGCGCTGAAGCTTCTCGCCGGCCTCATCACGGGCTCGCTGGGCATGTTGAGCGAGGCAGCCCACTCCGGCATCGACCTCATCGCCTCGGCCATCACCCTGTTCTCGGTCGAGGTCTCTGACCGCCCCGCCGACGAGGGCCACAACTACGGCCATGGCAAGGTCGAGTCGCTCTCCGCGTTCGTCGAGACAGTCATCATGCTGGCCTCCTGCATCTGGCTGGTCACCACCGCAATCCAGCGCATCGTCTTTCATCGCCATCTCGCACTGAGGCCGGCGCTGTGGCCCTTCGCCGTGCTGCTCTTCTCCATCGTCGTCGACTTCACCCGCTCCCGCTCGCTCGGCCGCATCGCCCGGCAGCACCACTCGGACGCACTCGCCGCCGACTCCGTCCACTTCGCCACCGACATGTGGGCCTCGTTCGCCGTTATCTTCGGCCTCGGGGCTACCTACGCTGGCGAGCGCTTCGCGTTGCCCTGGCTGGAATACGCCGACCCCATCGCCGCCGTCGCGGTGTCCGGCGTCATTCTGCGCGTCAGTTGGCAGATCGCGCGCCAGACCATCGATGCTCTGCTCGATGCCAGTCCTACCACCGACCCCACCAGTCACCAGCCGCAGTCAAAAGACCAGCTGCGTCAGAACCTGATACACGATCTGAGCGCAATCCCCGGCGTCCTCTCCATCGACCGCCTGCGCACCCGCCGCTCCGGCTCAAACTACTTCGCCGACATCACCCTCGGCATGCCGCGCAACCTTACCTTCCAGCGCTCCGAGCAGATCACCATGGCCGCCACCGAGGCCGTGCAGCGCCATCTGCCCGGCGCCGATGTCGTCATCCACACCGTCCCCACCGCATCCCTTGCGGAGAGCGTCCACGACCGCATCCGCGCCGTCGCAGCCCGCCGCAACCTCACAATCCACGAAATCAGTGTCCAACAGATCGATACCGGCCTGCACATCGAGCAGCACCTCGAGGTCGATGAGACCATGCCCTTGCTCGAGGCCCACGAGCTGGTGACCTCGCTCGAAGCCGAGATGCGCCAGGAAGTCCCGGCGATCGCCTCGATCCTCACCCACATCGAGAGCGAGCCCGCCACCATCGAACGTCCCGCCTCACTCGAGCGCGACCGCTACCTCGAGCAGCGCCTACGCACCGTCGCCGCCAGCTTTCCCGAGATCCTCGACATCCACGATGTCTTCGTCACCCGCCGCAGCCCCCGTCCCCTCCAGTTAGGCCGGACCGTCTCTCTCCACGCCGCCGCCGACCCTCAGCATCCGACTGCCAACCAGCAGCCCGACCACATCCAGGTCACCTGCCACTGCACGCTTCCCGACGATCTCCCCATGGCCCGCGTCCACGCCATCATCACTGCCCTCGAAGGCGCATTCAAACTCGATGCGCCCGAGGTCGACCGCCTCCTTATCCATCCCGAACCCGCTACCGACAACCGCCGTTAGTCCGGCGTTGGGTGCCACATGTCAGACGCGGTTCCATCGCGACTGACGTGGGGTCCTTCCGATCCCATCGCCCACTGTCCGCCGCCGCCCGAATCACGTATGCTGATCCCGCAAGGAGAACCAGCATGAAACAATACATCGCCCCACTCTCACTTCTACCCGCTCTGCTGCTTGCCCTCCCAGTTGCGGCTCTCGCCCAACAGCGCCCCGCCCACACGGACCAAGCCCCAGCTCACGCCGCACCTGCACCGGCCCAGACCGCCCCAGCGAAGCCGCCCGCGCATGGTCCCGCCCCCTACAAGGGCACACCCAATACCCAGCCCAATCGCAACGATAGCGACGCCCCCGGCCATCCCAATGTGCCGCATGTCGACGCCGGCAGCAACTGGGTCGGCCATGACACTGGCCCCAACGACCCCAACTACCACCTGAACCAGCCTTGGCAGTACGGCCACTTTACCGCCGGCCTCGGCCCCACTCACATCTGGCAACTGGCTGGAGGAGGCCCTACCCGCTTCTGGTTCGGCGGCTTCTTTTTCAGCGTCGCGCCCTACGACATCGCCTTCTGCGATGGCTGGCTCTGGGACTCCGATGAGATTGTGATCTACGTTGACCCAGACCACCCCGGCTGGTACCTGGCCTACAACGTACGCCTCGGCACCTATGTCCACGTCATGTACCTGGGGCAATAGCGGAGTATTGGGACACTAGCGCGCAATCGCGTGAGGACTTCCATCGCGAAACGCGAACTTTACATAATGGCTTGTTTGCTCTGATACTGCCGGAACGGCGATGCCTGCTGCTCCAGCTCCTGGTCGGTGCTGAATGCTTCCACCCCACCCACCACGGGAGCTGGTTCCGCAGACGCCAGTCGCAACTCCTCCAATAGCCTGCGTTCATCGAACATGCGGTGAATCGCATGCACCGCCTCAACGAACCCCGCGGCCGCCACGGGCCGGGAGAAGTAGTATCCCTGGGCCTCGTCGCAGTTCCGCTGCGCCAGAAACCGCAGGTGGTCCGGCGTCTCCACCCCTTCGGCGATCACCTTGATCCCGAGATGGTGCGACATGGCCACGATCGTCCTCACCACGGTCGCCGCGTTCGGCTCGGTCACCGCCTTCATCACAAAGCTCTGGTCGATCTTCAGCCGGTCCACCGGATATTGCAGTAGATAAGAGAAGCTGCAGAAACCGGTGCCAAAGTCGTCGATTGCCACCCGCGCGCCCATCTGGCGAATCTGTTGCAGCTTCTCCAGGTTGGACGCCGAGTTGATCATCAGCGTATTCTCGGTCAACTCCAACTGGAGGTTCTTCGCCGGCAAGCCGCTGTCCTTCAGCGCTTCGTCGATCACCTCCAGCAGGTTGGTTTGTTCAAACTGCCGCGGTGAAAGGTTCACCGACACGGAGAGTTCCATGCCGAGCTCGTCGCACAGGGTCTTGGCCTGTTTGCACGCCTGCTTCAGGGCCCACTCGCCGATTGGAACGATCTGCCCCGTCTCCTCCGCCAGCCCGATAAAAGTCACAGGTGACACCACACCCAACTTGGGGTGGTGCCAGCGCAGCAGCGCCTCCATGCCAATCACTCGGCCCGTCGTCAGCGAGACCAGAGGCTGATAGTGAAGGAACAGCTCCTCCCGCGCCAGCGAGTGGCGCAGGGCCGTATCCATCGACAACCGGTCCTGAGACTCCTTCAACATGGCGTCGGCAAACACCTGATACTGGTTGCGCCCGCCCTCCTTCGCCGCGTACATCGCGGCATCGGCGCGCTCCAGAAGGCTGTCCACATCCTCGGCAAAGTCCGGGTAGACGCATACGCCGACGCTGGCTGTGAGGTTGACCTCCAGGTCTCCCACCAGCGCCGTGCTGGAGACCCGTTCCACCAGCCGCTTCGCGCACCTCTCCATATCGTTGAGGTTGGCAATGTGCGGCATCACGATCACAAACTCATCGCCGCCCAGCCGGCCCAGTGTGTCCGAGCGCCGCAACGACTGGCGCATCCGCTCCGCCATCCCCACCAGCACCTCATCGCCAGCGCGGTGGCCGAGCGAGTCATTCATCCGCTTGAAGTTGTCCAGGTCAATTACAAATACAGCAACCTTGCGTCCATGCAGCATCGCCTTCTCAATCGCCTCGGCGATGCGCTCGCGCAGCAGCGTGCGCCCCGGCAGCCCGGTCAGCTGGTCGTGCGAGGCCATGTGGTTCAAATAGGTCATCAACTGCTTGCGCTCGGTAATGTCCGACGCGATCGCAATAAACCCGCTTACCTTCCCCGCCCCATCGCGCACCGCGGTCACCGCAACATGCACCGGAAAGGTCGAGCCGTCGCGCCGCATGTAAGTCCATTCGCGCTCATCGACCTCGCCGTTGGCAGCCTTGGCAGTCAGCAGGTCAAAGCCTTCAAGTCCCGGGCCGTCATCGCTTGTATCCGAGTCGTTCGGCCGCCGGGTCAGCTCGCTCGGCTCATGCAGAATCGTGATAACAGCCTTGCCCACAAGCTCCGCGCACTTATATCCGGTCAACCGCTCGGCCGCGCCATTCATCGCCTGGATTATGCCGGTCGGGTCCGTCTCAATAATGCTGAAGGGGGCATTTTCAAAGACTGAGTTGCTGAAGTTCGCCAGGCTCCGGTAGCGCGCTTCATTCGCTTTGGTCTCGGTGGCATCGCTGGTGGTGACGGTCACACCATCGCCAAACTTGATCGCATTCTGGCAATGCCACCGCTCCGTGCCGTCCTCCCCGGTTGTGGAGAACTCTTCGCTCAGTGGCTCGCCGGTGAGCACGACCCTGCAATATTTATCGAAGAGACCGCTCGTGCGGTTGGGCGGGAAGAGCACGCACATCTCCTGGCCTAAAAGCAGGCTGCGCGGAGTCTTTAACAGCTGCTCAGCGTGCGAGTTTACATAGCGGTAGCGAAAGTCCACCAAATCGCCCGCGGAATTTCTCACCGCTTCGAGGATCACGAAGGAGCTTGGGCTGGTCTCCGCGGCCGCCATCAGATGGGCGTTGGCCTCGCTCGTCCTGCGGTGCGCCAAGGCCTGGTTCCACTCCCGCCACACCAAAAATACTGTGGCCAGAAACATCGTCGCCCAGATGAATACGGTCGCCGTCTCCGCACCTAGCGTGTGCCCACCCTCGGCGATTCGTCTCCCCAGGATGAAGAGTGCCGTCAATCCCGCTGCCAATCGCACAGCTCGGGAACGCCGATAGCCCTGGATCTTTAGTTGCATCAGGATCTTCCTGCCTTTTTCGCCCGGAGGCCACAAAGTACATGCCTGACAGTCCTTTAAGTTCCGGTCGCTCACAGTTGATTGTCCGAGCTAGGCTAGCATCCGCTAAAACGAATGAAACTACCCACATAGATCGCCCGGCATACAACTTACGGGCCATAAAACACCCGGTCGTAATACCCCTCAGGCCGTAGCATCTTTCCCGCCGCGCAACTGTTCGCCGCTTTTTCCGTCTATCGTCTAGTGATGAGTCCATCCGGAAAACCTCGTGCCGTCCTGTTGGTAGCGTCTCTCCTGTTGCTCGCTATCAGCGTCACGTCCGTGTCCGCGCAGAACCCAACTGCCTCCGCCCCGGCGCAGTCCTCCGACAGCAGGCCATCTTTCGCCACCCCCGCTGCATCCGACGCACAGTCGACCCCGACCATCAGCGTCGATGCCCGCCTCGTCAACGTCCCCGTCGTCGTCTTCGACAAGAAAGGCGCCCTCGTCCAGAACCTCACCAAGGACAACTTCCTCCTCTACGTCGACAAGCAGCCGCAGACCATCCGCTACTTCAACATCGACACCGACCTCCCCCTCACCCTTGGCCTTCTGGTCGACACCAGTATGAGCCAGCGCGAGGTGCTCGACGATGAACGCACCGCCAGCTCCGCCTTCATCGACGACATGCTCACCGGCCCTGAAGGCCGCGACAAGGCCTTCATCATCCAGTTCGCCCGGCAGGCCGAGCTGCTCCAGGACACCACCAGCTCCAAGCCCAAACTTCAGGCCGCGATCAAGCAGATCGACACCTCCCCCGACTCAGGCGATAACTCTGACAACTCCAGCGTCACCCCCGTCGATACCACCTCCAACAACCCGAACAATTCCAACTCCAACGGGCGCGGTTACGGACGCGATCAGCACGCCGGCACCGTTCTCTACGACGCGCTCTTCCTCTCCGCCGATGAACTGCTGAGCAAACAGAAGGGCCGCAAAGCCCTCATCATCCTCTCCGATGGCGACGACCGCGGCAGCAAGGAGTCGATCTCCTCCTCGATCGAGGCCGCCCAGCGGGCCGACACCGTCGTCTACGCCATCTACTTCAAGGGCCGCGAGACTGGCAACTACGACAACAACCGTAACCAGCAGGGCGGAGGCTATCCCGGAGGCCGCGGCGGCGGATACCCCGGCATCGGTTTTCCAGGCGGAGGCGGTGGCTATCCCGGCGGCGGACGCGGAGGCCGGGGCGGCCAACAACCCTCCGAGACACCCCCGCGCACCGACGGCAAGAAGGTCCTGCAACGCATGGCCGACGAGACCGGCGGACGCCTCTTCGAGGTCAGCAAGAAGCAGACCGTCGCCGACATCTACAAGCAGATCGGCGAAGAGCTGCGCGCCCAATACCGCCTCGCCTTCACCCCCGACCAGACCACCGCCTCCGATGGCTACCACCGCATCGATCTCTCCTTCACCAAATCCAGCCCCAAGGACCTCTACATCCAGACCCGCGATGGCTACTACACCGGCAACTGACCCCACCCCCTCCCGGACCGTCATCCTGAGCGGAGCGCGCAG
>Ga0182018_10004736_pt1 | contig 11290 bp, 8 predicted proteins | sample 812P2MmetaG_FD_120490 | JGI IMG/M metagenome (GOLD analysis project Ga0182018, IMG submission 120490) | Permafrost microbial communities from Stordalen Mire, Sweden - 812P2M metaG | ecosystem: Environmental > Terrestrial > Soil > Wetlands > Permafrost | place: Sweden: Stordalen | collected...
CCGAATTGTAGGGGGTATTTATATCGTGGTCTAAAGTCGAGAACGAAGAGGCGGACGTCTCGAAGCAATCGCCTTGGCAAGTCGGGTTCGAATTGTGATCGGCACGCAGCGAGAAATTAACCGTCAGATTCTTGCTGACCTTGATGTCGTCTTCGGCATAGATTCCGAGTTGATAGACGCCGATGTTTTCAGCTTGCTTCGAGGGGAAGGCTTGGGTGAAGCTGCCGGCCGCTCCGATCGTGCCGGCGTAGAAGTCGTCGATGCTTCCAAAAGTCACCGCGCCTTGCGTATTGGCCATGAAGTCGAAGTCGTAGACCCAGTCCTTGTGCCAATTCCCGCCGATTTTGATTGTTTGTCTTCCCTTCGTGAACGAGAAGTCGTCGCCGATCTGGCCTTGCTGCACGTCGCGGCCCTGTGGAAACGCTGTCTCCGGCCCGTTCAACGTGGCGAACGATCCATCGGCGAGGCCGAGCTGCGGCGCGAACAAGGCATTGGTGGCCGAGACATCGGCATAGGAAAAGGCGGCGGCGTAGTAGAGGTGCGATCCGGTGAACGAGTTGGTCGCGTTCGGGCCGAACACGTGAGTCCAACTGATCTGCTGCTGGTTCTCCGGCTGGTATGACTTCAGGCTGAACAGGGGACTCAGGGGGCTGGTGCCCGTGGGCTGGGTTCCGTGATCGATCTGGAAGCGTCCATAAATGCGGTCCTTGTCGCCGAAGTTCTGATCGACGCGTAGTGTCCACAGCCACTCCGGCGCGAAGTTCACCGGCGTGATGAAGTACTGGGTGGCGCACGCTGTGCCGGCCGCGAGAATCGTCAAATCTCCGCAGCCGGGGCCCTGCACGTCGGACGAACTGCTGGGCACAGGGGTGGCGCGGGACGCTCCGATAGCTCCATTCCACGCCTTAAACGCCTGCTGGTAGAACGGGATCTCGGCCGAATTGCCGTCCGTTTGAAGATTGCCGAGAACGGCCGACTGAAACGCCGCGGAAGGTAGCCGCACGTCCGTTCCGGCGAGCGGGATTAATGCGCGGAGCCCTTCGTAGTCGGAGAAGAAGAACGTATGGTTTTTCCATATGGGACCGCCCACCGAGCCGGAGTACTGGTTGACGTTGTCGAACGCCCGCGGCTCGCCGGTAGCGTTGTTGAACCAATCGTTGGCGTTCATCACCCGCCCGTTCCAGTAGTAATTCGCATTACCGTGAAAACTGTTGGTGCCGCTTTTGGTCACGTAGTTGACCTGGGCGCCGGCCAACTGGCCATACTGGCCGCTGTAGCCATTGGTGGTCACCGACACTTCGGCCATCTCGTTGGAACCGAGCAGCAGGTTGGTCGCGCCGCTGTTGTTCAGGTTCAGGAACGGATCGTTATCGTTTTGGCCATTCAGTGTGAACAGGTTGGAAGTTCCAGGCAACCCGAAGACCGAGAGATTCCCATACCCGCCGCCGGTGTTCATCACGGCGCCCGGTGAGAGCTGCGCATAGTAGGTGAGATCGTTACCCGGGTTGGGCAGCATCTCGAGTTGCTTGCTGTCGAACGTGGTCTGAATGTCCGCGTTCTCGGTTTGGATCGCGGTCGCCTCGGCGTTGATCTCGATGGTGGCATTCGAGGTCGAGACGTTTAGCTTGGCGTCCATTCTGTTGGTGGCTCCCAACGTGATGGTGGTCTTGATTTCGCTGGTCTGGAACCCGGCCGAGACGATTTTGAGAATGTAATCTCCCGGCTGCAGCAGTGGAAACCGGTAGACGCCGGAAACATCCGTGGAGTCGGTGCGCACGGAGCCTGTGCCGGGACTGGTGAGCGTGACGGTTGCGCCGGCGATGACGGCGCCGGACGGATCGGTTACCGTACCCGTGATTTCGCCTGTCGTGATACTTTGCGCGGCGGCCAAAGACGCGAACAAAAACAATGCTGCCAGAGCCGTTACCGCGGCTCTTTGCCGAATGAACTGCATGTGTCCCCCTTTTGGAAATTCAGATTGCGAAAAACGTGTATGCTAGCAATTCGTCAACCAAATGATTCACGCAGGCTAACACCATGTAAAAGCAGTGCCTTTCGAGTGTTTAGCTACGCGATCCCATAATCCGTGGCTGAGTTCACTCCGGATTTCGGGATTGTACGGACTCCCGCACCTCCACGCGCTGCTAATTCATATGGCTATCCGTGCAGTATGCGACGACGCCTTGGATTTGTCAACGGGAATTGTACGGATTCGTCCAGAATCAAGAGGGGATCCCGATGGTGGGCAAAGCCGTCGCCATGCGGAAGCGCAACTGCGCGTGCGCGCGCCGCAGCGCCAGTTCCACCTGGGCCGGATCGCCGCCGCGCGCGAAGATGAAGCCGAGGTACGACGCTCCCTCCGGCAATGGCGCCAGCAGTTGGCCCGGCTTCGCCGTCACGATCACGTCGTCGACGCCTTCCACGGCGCGCGCGTCGTCCACGCCGGCGACATCTTCATACACTCCGCCGCGCGGAATCGGAATCATCATCACGCCCGACGCCGCATCCGCCGGCTGCAGAGCGGCAATGTCTTGGCCGACCGCATGCCGCAGCACCAGTTCCTCCAGCGGCATGCCCGCGCCGAAACGCAGCGCTTTCGAGCAGAGACCGCCAATGGGCCGGGCCGCCACCTCCAACATCCAAACGCCGCTATCGTTGAAACGTAGCTCGGCATGAAACGGCCCGTGATATAGGCCCAGCGCGCGCACCGCCCGCTCCACCGCACCGCGCATGCTCTGCTGCGCCGCGCCGCTCTCTCGCGACGGCGTCACATAGATCGTCTCTTCAAAGAAGGGACCTTCTAACTCATCGGGCTTATCGAATATCGCAAGAATGCGCGGCGCACCGTGGGTGAGGATGCCTTCCACGGCGAATTCACGCCCCCGAATATACGCTTCCACCTGTAAGTATCGGCTCTGCCGGTCCCGCGCCACGCGTATATCCGGGCTGGTTTCGAGCAGCGTCTTGATGCGCGCAAAGGCCGTCCGGAATTCGTCCGGATTATTGGCGCGGATCACGCCCCTGCTGGCGGAAAGGCCCAGCGGCTTGAGTACGCAGGGGTACGGCGCGCGGTGCGCCGCGGCGTCCGGCGCCTCCGCCAGCGCCACGCGGAAGAATTGCGGCACCGGCAGACCTGCCGCCTGGAAAAGCTGGCGCGCCAGATACTTGTCGTGGCAGGCGCGCACGGCTGCCGGCGGATGGAATGGAATTCCCAGCGCGACCGCCACTTCAGCCGCGAGAACGGCGGGCGCGTCTCCTACTGCCGCGACCGCATCGAACCCCCGCCCGCGCAGGGTTTCGAGGGATCCGTCCACGTCCCCAAACCGCACCGGGATGGCGCGGTCGCCCCATGGATCTTCCAGCACGTGGCAACGATCCGTGGCCAGCGTGAGATCCACGTCCAGCCGCTGCGCGGCCTCGGCGAAAACGCGGATCTGGTAGCCGGTAGTGGCCGCGAACAGCAGCAGGCGCGGCACGCTCACTCCTCCGCCCGGAAGAACTCCATGGTGCGCGGATTGTAAGCCCAGTGGAATTCCAACTCGTAGGCCAGCGAGCGCGCCAGGCCATCCAAGTCCGGAAACAGCGTGGCGTGCGTGATGTTCATGCGGTACAGCTCGCGTAAACCGGTTTCGCGTACCTTAGCGGCCGGCAGGATGAACTTGGCCATCATGTTCTTCGGATCGCGGTATTGGTGCACGATCTCTTCCATAGGCTTGTCCAGCACTCCGGGTAGCGCGAACGTGCCGGATTGCGCGATCAAGCGGCGGTTCATGGTGTCCGGCTCTCCCAGCCAGATGAACTCGAGATCGCCTTTCAGGAAATAGCGCGCGAAATTACCCTTGCGCCGCGGATCCATGCCGCGCGTGGTGATGGCGGGCTTCTGCGATTTCGCGGAACGGCGAATGCCGCCAGCGCTGATATTGGCGGGGTTGAGCGCCCACACCGCCGCGTCGCTGGTGGCGCGTTCCAGCGCGAAGTAGGCCGCCACGTAAGGCGACCAGGTGAAATCCAGCAGGCGCGTGGGCGCGCCATGATGCTGCATCAGGGCCAGCCACTGAAAGTCGTCGTCAGGGTCCGGAGGCTGCGCCAGAAACTGGTGCGCCTTGCGCTTGAATACGCGCAGGATACGGCCTTCCTGCTGGGGCCATGCGCGCCGGTCGATGCGGAAGACGCGGAAATAGCGCGAGAGCGCGCTGGCCAGCGGCCAAGCCTCTTTGCGATGCCCGCGAAACGCCCAGTTGGAATATGGCGCGCCGGTGATGATCTTGAGAAACTCGTCCCACGATTCCAGCCGGTATTGCTTGTAGATCGTGGGGCTGGTGGCTGCGCCTGCCTTCGGGACTCTGCGAGGCGTCATGGTCCCATGATTGTCCCATGATTGTCCCATCATTCGCGTCAAGCATGCTGTCGCGAGGGTATCTCGTCGCGCCTCGCCAGACACGGCGGCGACCGGTGGGCCCGGGTGTGCCCCTATGGCAGGCTATTTCACCGGCCCCCAGCCCGCCCCAGATAATTCCCGTAGCCTACAATCACGGTGGATGCCACCAGCACAAACAGGCTCAGCGCGACCAGCCACTTAGTCCGTGTGCCAACACCTTTCCACTCATGCAACGCGATTCCCCACAGCGTGCTGAAGATGATAATGCTGGCCATGTGCAGCGTCCAACTCGAGAACTTGAAGCCGCCCATCTGCGTTTCGCCCATGGTATAGAAGAAGAACTGCATGTACCAGGTGGTGCCGGCGATCGCGCAAAAGCAATAGTTGGCCAACATCGGAGCTCTGTCAGGCGCGGCGCGGCGCGCGGGCAGCGCGACAGCCATCTCCTCGCCCGGCGCATCAATGACGGACTCTAAGATAGGTTCTGTCGCGCGCGCGGGGATTTCGCCGCGCAGCTTGGAGCTGAAGTACTGATAGCCGGTTCGGTTCTGAATGTTCAGGATCATGCACCAGATGAAGTTGGTGGTGAAGCCCCCCACCAGCACTACGACCAGCACCGGAAGCCCTTGCCACAAGACCGGCGTGCCGTGCCGCAGCGTGATTTGCTTGATGGGATCGCCGGCCGCCAGTCCGTACGCGAAGCAGGCGCTCATAATCCCGCAGAAGGTAGCCACCAGCAGACCGCGCTTCAGGCTGAACTCGCCGATAGCAGCGCGCTTCTGCTCTTCGGATAACTCGCGCTCCTTGGAAATCCCCGCGGCGCCGGCAAACGCGATACCGGCCAAGCAGAGTGCCACGCCGCATAGGATTACCAGGCCGGAGTGAGTGCCCAGCACTTGTTTCGAGAACTCGCCGCGGAAGATCGGCGGCAACAGTGTGCCGAAGGCCGCCGTATACCCGAGCGCCACCGCCATACCCAGCGACAGACCCAGGTATCGCATGGTCAGGCCGAATGTGAGACCGCCCGTCCCCCATAGAACGCCAAATACGTAGGCCCAGAACAAAGCGCTACCGGGAGTCTCATGCAGGACGGCGAACAGGTCCCGGGTCATGGTGAGCGCCAGCAGCCACGGCATAATGATCCAACTGAACACTCCGCCGGCCAGCCAGTAGGTCTCCCAAGCCCACTGTTTCACGCCTCGATAGCCCAGGTAGAAGCTGGCGGAGGACAGGCCTCCCAGCCAGTGCAGGAAGACGCCCAGCATGGGGTTGGCAGTCATCGTCTGGCTCCAGCGGGGGCAACTGTAGAGGGCATGGGGTAAGCCCGAGTGTAATCGGCGGGGGCGATCCGGTCAAGCGGGCCTTGCCCGGCCGGGTTAACGGTCTTGCCGATTTCAGATGCCCTGGAACGCGCGGATTTGCGTTTATGGCCGGGCGCAGCGTTTAGTTGCTCAGCGCGAGATACAACGTTTGCGTTCCGGGCACGCCGCCGACGGTGAATGTCAAAGGCAAGACGCCGCTGCCGGCGTTAGCGGGCACCACGATATTGAACTGATACAAGCCCGTGAAATTCGGCGCCAATCCCGCATAGGGTATGTTGGTGACGGGCACGCCGCCTATGGATACTGCAAAGGCCGTCGTCAGCGCGTTGGCCTGTTGCACAAGCTGGCCCGCCGGTATGTTTGGCGTGACCAGCCCGAAACCTATGCCATATAAAACGATCTCGTCGCCCGGCTGAGCGGGCCGTGACGTGAGGCCCGGAATCGCACTTGTGGGGAGGACGTACGAGCCATCGGCGAACTGCGCCACCGCGTACTGAGTTCCGCCGATGTAGAACGATATCGGTGCGTCCAGGCCTGGCTCGGTTACATTAACCGTCGGTGTAAAGGGTAGGCTGGTTCCGCCCGGCGTGGTAATCACCACCGGCTGCGGTCCGGTCGCGATATTGGATGGCGCCTCAGCATTTACTTGTAAGGGGCTGACGAAATCGATAAATGCCGGCTGACCGCCGATCGTGAGCGTGGTGCCGCCCAGAGCGGTGGGCGCCGCGTTACCGTTGAAATCGGCGCTGGTCCAAGTCTGCGAGACGACATTGGCAAGATTCGTGCCGTAGATCTCCATCCATGTCCCCGGCGCCACCGCGGCGAACCCTCCGAAGCTGCTGGCGCTGATGACGGCTAGAATCACAGGCGTGGCATCAAATGTGCCGTAAACCGGTCCCGTAATCGTAGCATTCGGCGTAAGCCCCACTTGTCCAACGCTGCACGATGCGACGATTCCGGTGCATGTGGGACCGGAATAATAGAAAACGAAATTGTCGGATAGAAACGTAACATTGGCGCCGGTGCTCTCTGCCAGGCTCACCACAATACTGCCGGAATTGCCGGGCAGGAGACCGAACGTGATCAAGTTACTGCCCGGGCTGACCGAGTTGGCCGTAAAGGGAGATATCCCATTGCCTCGATAACTCAACACTATCGAGATTGTCCCGCCGCCGCCGACGCCGGTGTAGGGAGCCGAGACTGTGCAGTCGGTATTCGTACCATCGTACGCGCAGGTGCCCCAATCGACCCGGCTCTGCCCTACACCCCCGCTGCCGCCGAGACCCGTCAAAGTGACGTTTTGGGTGCTGTTCGTATAGGTGGCCGTGACGCCCCAGGCGCGCGGTGAGAAGAAGGCTACAAAAAAAAGGAATAAAGGAATGGCGATGAGTCTCATAAGTAATTGATCCGCTCTTCGGTTTAGGATGCAGGTCCTAGTATAGCAAGAATCCGTTCTTCAGCTTAGAATGCAGGTCCCAGGCTAGGGTAACGGGGAGACATTACGGGCGGATGCGGAGCGGCGAAAGACTCGGTTGTACAATGGGAATGCATGGATCAGCGCCGCATGTGCCCGAATTGCCGGGCCTTCATCACCACTCACGACAAGGTTTGTCCTTACTGCAACGAACGGGTCGGGCCGCGCGCCGTGGAGCGCCGCGATCCGGGCGCCATCTTGGGGGGATTCATTCCGCACGCCCGGTTCGTGACGATGATTATCCTGATCATTAACTTCGGCCTGTATCTGGCGACGGTGGTTTTCAACCAGCGGAACGGACAGGGCGGAATCATGGCCATTGACCTGCGCACGCTCTATCTGTTCGGCGGCAAGTATATCGGAGACGCCATCAGCCCGGGCCTGCGTCAAGGCCAGTGGTGGCGGCTGGTAACGGCCGGCTTTCTGCACGGCGGATTGCTGCACATCGCCATGAATTCGTGGGTGCTGTTCGATTTGGGCGCACAAGTGGAAGACGTATATGGCGCCAGCCGGTTGATCGTGGTCTATTTCATGGGGAGTGTGTGCGGGTTTCTGCTCAGCACCTTCTGGACCGCGGCGCTGTCGGTGGGCGCATCCGCCGGGATCATGGGTTTGCTCGGCGCGATGATCGCGCTGGGCGTGCGCAACCGGCATTCATCGGCCGGCGCGGCGATGCGCGGCATGTATGTCCGATGGGCGGTCTACGTGTTCATCATCGGCTTACTGCCCGGAATGAACATCGATAACGCCGCGCATCTGGGGGGCCTGGCAGCCGGAGTCGGCGTGGCCTGGCTGGCCGGCACGCCGCGCATCGAAACGGCCTGGAGCGAGCGGCTTTGGCGCGGGGCCGCCGCGGCTTGCGTATTGATCACGGCCGCTTGTTTTCTAAAGATGTACTTGTGGTTTGCCACCGTTGCGCAATAAAATAGAAGTGATGCAACTCCGATTTACCCTGCCGGCTTTTGTGATCGGCGCGGGCCTGTTATTGCCCGTGCAGACGCCGGCGCTGGCGAAAACCAGCTACAAACCACAAAAAATCAAGAAGTATAAGGCGAGGAAGTTCAAGGCGGGCAAGAAGTTCAAGGTGCACAAAGTGAAGCATAAGGCGGCCAAGCACTAGAAGACCACTACGGCGCGGCCCAGAATTTCGCCGCGGCGCATGGCCTCGAACAGTTCCGGCGCCCGGTCGAGCGCGTGCCTTTCGATGTGGGCGCGCCCCACACCGGATTGCGCCAGGCGGAAGACTTCCTCCAGGTCGGCGCGAGTGCCCAGATAACTGCCCCGGATCGAAATACCCTTCAGTACCGTATCCACGATGGGCAATTCATACTGATTGGTCGAGAGGCCCGACGCGATCAGTGTGCCGGTGCGTTTCAGCGAGCGGAAGGCCTGTTGAATCGCCGCGGGCGAGCCGGTCAGGACGATGGCCGCGTCGGCGCCTCCCCACTGTTTTTGTAGCGTGCGGCCGGCATTCTCGGCCAACATCGCCAGATCCGCGCCGAGCGATCGCGCCATTTCCAGCTTGCTTTCGGAGACGTCCACGGCGGCCACGCGCAAGCCAAGATGCCGCGCGTACTGGATGGCGAGGTGGCCCAATCCGCCCATGCCGAACAGCGCGACGGACTGGTCCGGCCGCAATCCGGCTTCGCGCAGCGCGCCGTAGGCGGTCCAGCCGGCACAACATAACGGGGCGGCTTCGGCGGCCGGCAGCATATCCGGCACGCGAACCAGGAACGGCGCCGGCACCACCGCATAACCGGCCAGCGCGCCACCGACGGTGTAGCCGAAATTGAGTTGCCGCCCGCAGAAGCGCTCGCGGCCGGTAAGGCATAATTCGCAGGCGCCGCAGGTGGAGGCCAGGAAGGTGATGCCGGCGCGATCGCCGATGGCGAAGCCGGCGACACCCGCGCCCAGCAACACCACGCGGCCGATACCCTCGTGCCCCAAGGTCAGCGGTAAAAGCGGCAGTTTCTCCAGGGAAGCCACGAACAGGTCGGAATGGCAGAGCCCGCAGGCCTCCATCTTGATGAGCACTTCGCCGGTGCCCGGTTCGGCGACCGGGACGGAGGCTACCGTAACGGTCCCGCGCGGCGCGGTGAGGATGGCGGCGGCAGTATGCGACGGTGTCACGCTACGGCGATCTCAGCGACAGGCAGCCCGGCGGCTCTCCAGGCGTCGAAGCCCCCGGTGACATTCACAACGTTTCGGAATCCGGCGCGGCGTAGCAGGCTGGCGGCGATGGCGCTGCGATAGCCGCCCTTACAATGGACGGCGATGGAGCGGTCCGGGTCCAATTGGCGCATTGCCGTGGCGATTTGGTTCAACGGCAGCAGGAGGGCGCCTGCGATGTGCCCTTCCTCCCATTCGGCCGGGCGCCGCACATCGGCGATCTGCAGATCCGCCGCTTCGCGCTGCAGCCGGTCGAGATCATGCACCGTGATATGCGATAGCATCTCGACCGGCTGGTTGGCGCGTTGCCACGCCTCGATGCCGCCGGCCAGATAACCGGCCACGCGCTCGATGCCCACGCGCGCCAGGCGCATCCGCGATTCCGTGGCGCGATCCGCACTCTCGGCCACCAGGACCAGATCGGTTTCGAGCCCGAGCAGAGCGCCGGCCCACGACGCAAACTGGCCGGAGAGCGGAATATTCACCGATCCCGGAACGTGACCCGCGCCGAACTGGGTCTCCGGCCGCGTATCGAGCACCAAAGCGCCGGATTGTTGCAGGCGCAGAAGCGCATCCGGAGCGAGTTCCAGCAAGGGTGGCAGTTCGTCCAAGGCGGCGGCGCCGGCGCGGTTGATCTCGGCGTCGCGCGCGAAATAGGCCGGCCGTTCGGGAAGCTCGTCGGTGAGCATATGGACGAACTCATCCCGGCTGGCGGCCTGCAGCGCATAATTCTTCACGCGCTGCTCGCCGATGGTGGAGGAGCGCTCGTTGCTCATCTGGCGTCCACACAGAGAGCCGGCGCCATGGGCCGGGTAGACGCGTACATCGTCCGGGAGGCTCAACAGCTTCCTATGCAGGCTGTCATAGAGCAACCCGGCGAGTTGTTGCGGCGTGTGACCGGGCGAGAGATCCGGACGGCCCACATCGCCAATAAACAGCGTGTCGCCGGTGAGCACCGCGAAGGGCTCGGGCGAGCGATCCAGGTCCGCGACCAGGACGCAGATGCTTTCGAGTGTATGGCCGGGCGTCTCGAGAAAACGCAGGCGGCACTGGCCGAAGCGGATCTCATCGTCCTGGGCGACCGCGATGTGGGGGAACTGCGCGCCAGCCCGCGCGCCCACGTAGATTTTAGCGCCGGTGCGGGCCGCCAACTCGCGGTGGCCGGAAACGAAATCGGCATGCAGGTGGGTCTCGATCACATGCTCGATGCGCAGGCCGGCCAGACGCGCGGCGTCCAGGTAGATTTCGACGTCGCGCTGCGGGTCGACGACCACCGCCACGCCTTCCGAGCCGGCCATATACGAGGCGTGGGCCAGGCAACCAAGATAGAACTGCTCAAAATACATCCGTACCCGATTATAAACCGCTTGTTGTGGCGCACGCTAGGGGCCGCTTCAGCAAAGTCAAGTAGCCCGATGGTCTATCTGTATATTTTGTTTCCTGTAATCTAACGTACTTGTAATAAATAACTTCACTAGTCCTGTATCTCTAGCTATGATGCAGTACTCACTTGACATGAGGGCTTGGCATGGCCTAAACTCGACAAGATTGACGGCAGGAGCTTTCGCGAATGCACGCATGTCCAGTTGACGCACCCAGTCAAATCGCCCCTGCGGACACCGGGCAGACTCCGACGACGCTTTCGGAAGCAATCCGCTTCTACGGAGATCCGGACGTGGCCACCCGGGCCCTGGCGGCGGCCCGTTGGGGAGACTGCGCCGAGTGCCTGCATTGCCACTCCAGGGAGCGGCACTTTTATATTTCCACCCGCCGCATCTGGAAGTGCCGGAGCTGCCGGAAGCAATTTTCTCCCAAGGCTGGCACGATCTTCGAGGACTCGCCGATTGGCTTGGACCGGTGGCTGATTGCCGTCTGGATGGTGGCAAACAGCGAACAGCGCGTCAGTTCGTACAGGCTGCACGGGTTGCTCGGCGTCACCCAAACCAC
>Ga0182018_10004737_pt1 | contig 11288 bp, 7 predicted proteins | sample 812P2MmetaG_FD_120490 | JGI IMG/M metagenome (GOLD analysis project Ga0182018, IMG submission 120490) | Permafrost microbial communities from Stordalen Mire, Sweden - 812P2M metaG | ecosystem: Environmental > Terrestrial > Soil > Wetlands > Permafrost | place: Sweden: Stordalen | collected...
CAATGGCAATACCTATTCCCGAGCAGTTGGTCCGACCACCAACACCGGATTGCAAGAGTCCGTTTACTACGCCAAGAACATCGTCGGCGGCACCAACACAGTGACGGTCACTTTCAACCAGGCGGCGGCTTATCCCGATGTCCGCATTCTGGAGTACAGCGGGCTTGACCCAACCAGTCCGCTGGATGTCACAGCCGCGGGAACAGGCACGGGAACTACTGCGAGCAGCGGTGCTGCTACCACAACCTCAGCCAATGAGCTGATCTTTGGCGCGGGCAATTCCGCTCACCACTACACGGCAGCCGGTTCCGGATTCACGGAGAGGGTGATCAACATCTACGGCAGCATTGCAGAAGACAAGGTTGTTAGTAGCACTGGCAGTAACGCGGCCACGGCCACGAATAGCGCCGGCTTTTGGGTGATGCAGATGGCTACGTTCAAGGCAAAGCCTTGACGCCCGAAGAGCGTCACCTAATGCAAGCGGCTTGAAAGCATTCACGGTGAATGGAGTGGATCATGATCATGCCAAACCGAATCGCAGCCCGCCTCACGTCGCTTCAAGCGGCGCCTCGTAGATCACTCCCATGGCGCAGACAGCCAGCTTTCCGATAACGCGGTAGTGCGAGATGGTCTGGTCGATCACGGGCGGAAATTCGCTGGCTTCCATCCCAACGCGCACCTTCTGGCCCGCCAGTGCACGGTAATTCTATAGTGTGTCGAATACCAGCGTTCAATTCTGTTGCTTTGTTTTCCATGCTGCCCTCCCGCGAATCGGGATGGCAATCTAGTGACCATTTCGTTTTTGCCAATGAATAGAGCGGGAAAGTTCCCTGGAACGGAGATAGCGTGAGTTTTTTCCGGCGGTTTAGGCTATCGTCAAGGGGGTGGCTTTCGATTTGAGGATGGGACCCGCGGGCGACAAACTCTTAGAAATTTGAAATGGGCAATACCCAGGCCAATGAGTGTAATCGGCCGTCTGCTCCGTCTACAATTTATGCCAAAGGAAAAACGATGAAAGGGTTGATTTCGTGAAATCCAATTGCACTTGGGTAGGAGCAATCGCAGTAGTCGTCTTGGGATTTTGTGTAGGGTCCTGTACACACAATTCAGCCCCTGCCTCGGAGGCCGAATATTCGGACAAAATTGTTGGGCTCTGGCAAGGCACGGTTGGCGATTTGAAAGAAACAATGTCAATCAACGGTGATGGTTCTTTCGTGTGCGAACTGCATCCTACAGGGTTCCTTGCTAATACTCTTTCTGAAGGTATGGCGGGTACGATTCGCGGAACGTGGAAAATCACTGGCGCAATTATCACTCTGAGAATCACTGGTGCGGAAAAGGAGACCTTAAGGAACAGGACTGCTTCAAGCACGATCGTAGCGTTCAAGGCGGACGAACTTCTATTGAGATCTGATCGTGGTGAGACCTCGCGCTTCCAGCGAATGCGCCCTCTTTGAACCGAGTCCCAGAGGAAGACGGAAGCAGAAGCACAAGTGGAAGCGAGGGGTAACATCCCCGCAGCAGTTGGGGTTCCAGCCTGCTCGCCGGATTGATCTCGGGCGGCGCAAGGGGTGAAGGAGCGAAGGGAATCGTTATGACTGGCGATGAATGGATAAAGCACTGGGAAGATGCCGTGAAAAGGGCTGAGGAGAAACTAGAGCAAGTACCGGCGTCATACCAGGAACTCGGATATTGGCGCGATGTCGTGCCCTACAAGCACATTTTGCGGAGTGTGCGTCTAAGAGCGGATGTTCCTATCTGTTGGGGAGCGGCGGATTGCGTGGAATATCCTTTGGAGGAATGCGCTGCGAAAAAACATGAGAGCTGCGCGAAGCATCAAGATAGCTGCTTCATGTGCAAAGCTAGCGACGTGCCGGCATGAGCTCGTTGTAAAGCTGAACGTAGACTGGGTAGCCTTTCTTCGCCGCGTCGATCAGTTGCTCAAGGTGTTTTGATTCCCACTGCTTGATCTCTTGGCTCTCTTGATAGAGCCGGGCAGACGTTCCCTTCCCGTATTTCCGTAAGCGTCCCGAAAGATCGCGGCCATTGCTCTGACACTTTGGAAGAAGGAGGAACGTTTCGACGCCGAACAACTGAAGCCACAAGCAGCTTGAGCGTCGCACGAACTCAGGGGATCTGCCAGGTTCTCATGCCTCGGTGGTGGCCCATCGGTTCTGCGACGCTCGGGTTCGAGGGAGAGTATCCAAGCGCTCATTAGGCGTTCGGGTGCTGGAAGCAGCACCCAGTCTCCGGGTCAATCCTATGCCCCCTCGGATAACCCAAAAAAGCGATAGGCCTCGAGCCTCACATAGGATGATGGTTGGCACTTAAGCCAATGGTTGGCTTGCGCAGCTTCGCAACGAATGGTGTCGGGACCGCTGCATGAAACCACTCAAGGCAGACCAGCCACCGGGATCCGTATCCCGGTCGTGCTCTGTGGCGCTCCAGGCGTTAAAACCAAAATCCTCTCCACGAAGAGGAAGGGGCCTTGATGCAAGCACCGATCGAGGTCTCACGGAGAGGACTGGAGAAGTGTTCTTGCTTGACATCCTCTCTCATAGGATGAGTGCTATGGCGATATATCAACAGTTGTGGCGCTGCGCTCATGGCAAAGTCCATCTGGCATCGTTCTTATTTAAGATTTAAGGAGTCAGTTTGAACACCACTCCGCAGCCGCAGTTGGGATCGCCGCCGTATGCGGCAGTGCCATAGAGGTTGCCCGCCGCGTCCCGGATCACACCTGCGTAGGGTCCGCCCCCGTCCGCTTTCCCGGTGAAGGTGTGCAGCACCTTCTCCTTGCCGGTCGTATCCAACTTGAACACCACTCCGCAGCCATACCCCCCGTTGCAGCTGAGATCGCCGGCGATTCCGGCAGTGCGATAGAGGTTGCCCACGGCGTCCCGGATCAAATTGCCGAAGGGTAGAGCACCGTCCGCTCCCCCGGTGAAGGTGTGCAGCACCGTCTCTTTGCCGCTCGTATCCAGCTTGAACACCACTCCGCAGCCATCGGGGTCGCTGCAAGTGAGATCGCCGCCGTATAAGGTAGTGCCATAGAGATTGCCTGCATTGTCGCGGATCACACCTGCGTAGGGGAGTCCGCCGTCGGCCTCGCCAGTGAAGGCGTACAGCGCGGTTAACTTGCGGGTGTCGGGGTTCAGCTTAAACACTACTCCGCAGCCGCAGTTGGGATCGCCGCCCTCGTTGGTAGTGCCGTAGAGATTGCCCGCCGCGTCCCGGATCAAATTGTAGACGGGATAGGATCCGTCCTCTCCCCCGGTGAAAGCGTGCAGCACCGTCTCCTTGCCGGTCGTATCCAGCTTGAACACCACCCCGTTGTTATAAGCGCCGCCGTCCCCGGTAGTGCCATAGAGATTGCCCGCCGTGTCCCGGATCACACCTGCGTAGGGGATACCACCATCCGCCTCGTCAGTGAAGGCGTACAGCACGGTTAACTCGCGGGTGTCGGGGTTCAGCTTGAACACCACTCCGTCGCTATAAGGGCCGCCTGCGATAGTGGTGCCGTAGAGGTTGCCCGTCTTGTCCGGGATTAAGCCCGCGTCGGGTCCAGCGCCGTCCGCCCCGCCGGTGAAAGTGTGTAGCACGGTTTCCTCGCCGGTGGGGCTCAGCTTGAAAACCACTCCGCAGCCCTCGGCCTTGAGGGGCAGCTGGCAGTTGTTATCGCCGCCGTCTTGGGTAGTCCCGTAGAGATTGCCTGCCGCCTCCCGGAACAGAGATGCCTGCGGGCCAGCTCCGTCCTTGCCATGAAACCGGTGGAGCACTTGAAACCGGTAGGGCGCTTCATCCGTCTGCGCCTGCGCCCATGCTGCGGCGGCGATCACAATCAGAAGCACTACCATGGACGACAGAAACACTTGCTTGGAGGCCACGATTGCGACCGTCTTTATCCTGATCCTGCTCATATTGAGCTCCTGTCCTACGTCGGATGGTGCGGAGAGAGAATCTCTGCACGCTGAATGGGCCCGACCCGCGATTCTTCAAAACGTCGCAGCGAGGAGCAGAGGTGGGTGAGCCACTGCCGAAGGGGGAGTTATTTCCTGGGAAAGCGACGCGAAAGAAAACTAGAACGAGAGTGCTGTTTCGTCAATGGCACTTTTAGTGGTGTCCGGTCTCGAAACCTCTGACTGCCATCGAGGTCCTGCTTGTCGTTTGCTGTCCATGGATAACTGTTGAAATCAGGCGTGGCTGTTAAAAAAGTCCCTTTTTCTCGAAACAGCGAAAATTTAGGGGATAGAAAATGTCTAGGAAAATTGAGAAAGTCGTTTGTAGGGCTTCCTAACGCAAAGTTTCTTCGGCCATTTTCTGGTGAGGGAGTTTTTCAACAGCCACAGGCGATAGCGCTCAAAACCCCTCGATAAGCGTTAAGGCGATGTTTCGCCAGTTATCCTTTCGAGCCACTGCCAACTCCACGGCTTTCATTGACTTGCTTATGGTGCGAGTGTCGCCTGTTCCTATCGAAAGTTGGTTCCCGGCCTCAAGATTAAGATTTAAGAGGAAGAGAACCAGCCGATAGTTAATCTGCGTCGCCCCCTTTTGCAACTGGTTCGGACACTTTGAGGTTGAAGTCAGGGCGAAGTGTTCGCAAGTCGGGAGAATTGGAAGCTGCCTCTCGCTTTGCCGAGGCACCTATTGTCCCGGCATCGCCGGTCAGGCCGAAGGCGTACACGTTGCCATCGTCCGAACCGACATAGACCACTCCATTCGCGACTGCGGGTGATGACTCAACTGAACCACCGGTTGTGTAGTTCCACAGCGGCGCGCCGGTACTGGCGCTCAGTGCATACAAATTGTTGTCGTCCGAGCCGATGTAGACCACCCCATTCGCGACTGCGGGTGATGACTCAACTGAACCACCGGTTGTGTAGTTCCACAGCGGCGCGCCGTTGCTGGCGTTCAGAGCGTAGACGTTTCCACCGTCCGAACCGAAATACACCACGCCATTCACGATGGCAGGCGAGGAATAAGTTACTGTCCCGCCAGCGGTGTAATTCCAAAGCACAGCGCAGGTGATGGCGTTCATTGCGGCCATTCCATAGGGTCCCAAAATGCACCGTAAGCTGCCGTCGCTGGCGTCGTCCGAAACCACACCCGTGGCGAAATAGACCACTCCACTCGCGACTGCGGGCGACGAATACTCGGCACTAAAGAGCCCGCTGTTCCGGGAGTAATAAACCGCTCCCTCGGCAAACGCCATCGAGGACGCCGTGTTGTAGTCGGTCTCACCCCTCCATACCTGATTTCCGTCGCTGGCGTTCAACGCGTAAACCCAGTCGAAGCCGCCGATATAAACCACCCCATTAACAATTGTCGGTGGGGATGATACCCCAACCGCGGTGCCGTAGCTCCACAGCACGGCGCCGGTGCTGGCTTGCAGCGCGTAAAAAGGAAACGGACCACCTCCGGAGTTCGAACCGACGTAAACTTCACCATTCGATACTGCCAGTGCGGGCGAGACCGGCATAACTTCGCCGGTGGGAAAACTCCACAGCAGAGTGCCTGTGCTGGCTTTCAGCGCGTAAACATTTCCGTCGTTCGAGCCGATATAAACCACTCCATTTGCGACTATCGGCGGAGACTGCACAGGCCCACCCGTCGTGTACGTCCACAGCAAGCTGAGATTCCCAACTGTGTGCGTACTAAGCACGTTCTCATAGGGATTCAACCCCCTGTGATTTGGCGTGAAGTGGAACTGGCTCCAGTTGGTGTTGACCAAGAACGGTGCTTGCGCACCCGCGTCCCCCGGACGCTGCACCGCGCTCACCCAATGTTTGCCCGGCAACGCCGAGGCAGGCGCCTCGATGCTGATTTTGGAAAATGATCCTGAGCCGTTGGCAATTGCCTTAGCCTCGTCCTTGGTGTCGAAATAAATGTCAATCTCGGCATAGGGCTTGTAGCCACTCCCGGAGACCAGCAGTTTGCTCGTGGGTGGCCCGCTCTTGCGTGAGAGTGAGACCGCAGGTTTGCCAAAGGAGATTCCTGCGGCCAGCAGCACTACCATGGACAACAAACACACTTGCTTCGAGGCCGCGATTGCGACCATCTTTATCCTGTTCCTGCTCATATTGAGCTCCTGTCCTGCGTCGGATGGTGCAGAGAGAACTCTGCACGCTGAACGGGCCCGACCCGCGATTCTTCAAAACGCCGCGTCGAGGAGCAGAGGTGGGTAAGCCACTGCGGAACGAGGGGAGTTATTTCCTGGGAAAACGGCGCGACAGAAAGCTAGAACCTAAGCGCCATTTAGTCAATGGCACTTTAGTGGTGTCTGGCCTCGGACCTTCCCATGCTGAAACAATCCAGGGCAGATTACGCAAGAAGCTGCGGGAGCCCGACAAAGTGTTGCCTCGTCGCTTGCCGTTTACCGATGGTTGTTGTTATCATCCCCCCAAAAATTTTGCTGTTTTGAGGAAACTGGACTGTAGTTTGGCTGCGATTATCATGCCGTCGAGTTTTTCCTCTCACCTGAGCTAAATGACAGCTGCCACAGTAGGTGTTGTCGGTTGGCTGAGGAACCGCACTAGCCGCTTGAGGTTCTGGGCCACCGTTTCCTGGCTCATGCGCGCCGCCGTTGCCTGCACTCCCACAATCACGCAACTTTGATTGTCTACGAGATAGTTGTCGTAATAACCCAACCGGGCCGGCGTACCACCCTTGGTGGCGTAGGTCGAATCGGGATCGGTGGTGGACACCTGGTCTTGCTCATGCACCGGTTCTTCCACCGGGTTCTGCTCTTCCAGTTCCTTCAGATACTGGCGCAGGGTATGATGGACCTGAGCTGCTTCCCCCAACTGCTCCCGTGGAATGCGGCTCTCCTTGGCCGCATTCGCTTCCACGAAACTGCCATCGACCGACAGGTGCTGGCCCTGCACCAATCCCACTTCCACACACTGGCGCACGATCTGTTCAAACAGCTCCTCAAACAGGTTCGACTCCTGAAACCGCCCATGACGGTTTTTCGAGAACGTGGAGTGATGCGGGATCTCCTGATCGAAGCCCAGACCGGTGAACCAGCGCCACGCTAGTGGTCTGTCGCAGAGTAACCATTACTAGACTATTAGCATCAAAGATGTCATGGCCCTCCGAGAATGGTGATCCAGAAGAGCATGGCAAGGATTTCTTCCTTGTACCACGCTTCTGCCACCATCGCTTGCTAATCACGGTGACTTTTTCAACACCCACGCCTGATAACAGAAGCTACGGGCGCAATCACCATATGCAAAGAGAAGCCGCCCAGTGTCGGGCGGCTTGGTTTGGATGGCAGCAAGTAAAGAGCTGGCGCCCAGCTCGCAGCCGCCTAATCCGCGTAGGCCTTGGTTGCCACGTTTGCTCCCGGCGTCGAGACCTTTAGGTTGAGGTTCGGACCAAGCGTGCGCGGGTCCGGGCGTTGGGCTGAGGTGGACGCTAGCCCGCCTTTCTTGCTGAATGAATAGAGATTGCCGTCGTCGGAGCCGACGTACACCATGCCGTTGACCACTGCGGGCGAGGAGTCCACAAGACTGCTTGTGGGGAAGCTCCACAATTCGGCGCCGGTGGTGGCGTTCAGGGCATAGACATTGTCGTCGAACGAGCCGACGTACACCACGCCGTTGGCCACCGCGGGCGAGGAGACCACATCACTGCCCGTGGTGAAGCTCCACAACTTGGCTCCGGTCGCAGCGTTTAGGGCATAGACGTTGTCATCGGACGAGCCGATGTACACCACGCCGTTGGCCACGGCGGGCGAGGAGAACACCTGAGCGCCTGTGCTGAAGACCCACAACGGGGCGCCGGTCGCGCCGTTCAGGGCATAGACATTGTTATCTTCCGCACCGAAATACACCACGCCGTTAGCCATGGCGGGCGAGCCTTCCACCCCCGTGGAGCTCGTGAAGAAGCTCCACAACTGGGTGCCGGTCGCGGCGTCCAGGGCATAGACGTTGCCGTCGAATGAGCTGACGTACACCCCGCCGTTGGCCACGGCGACCGGGGCGTACACCTTATCGCCCGTGGTGAACTGCCACAACTTGGCGCCGGTCGCGGCGTTTAGGGCGTAGACATTGTGATCGTACGAGCCGACGTAAACCACGCCGTTGGCCACGGCGGGCGAGGAGACCACCGAATTGCCCGTCGTGAACTGCCACAATTTGGCGCCGGTCGCAGCGCTTAGGGCGTAGACCTTGTGATCGCGCGAGCCGATGTACACCACGCTGTTGACCACGGCGGGCGAGGAGTCCACCCCATCGCCTGTGGTGAAGTGCCACAATTCGGCGCCGGTGGTGGCATTTAGGGCGTAGACCTTGTTATCTTCCGAACCGACGTACGCCACACCATTGACCACGGCGGGCGAGGAGACCACCAAGTCACCCGTGGCAAAGCTCCACTGTTCGTCAATCGTACTCACTGTGTTGGGGCTGAGCACGTTTTCGTAGGGATTGAATCGCTTCCCGTTGGGAGTGAAGCCAAATCCGGCCCAGTTGGTATTAACCGTGAAGGGTGTCTGCGCGCTCTTGTCATTCGACCGCTGCACAGCCGTAACCCAGTGTTTCCCCGGAACAGCAGAGGCTGGAACCTGAATTGAGATCTTGGAGAACGAGCCGGAGCCATTGGCGGAAGCTAAGGCCTCGTCGGTGGTATCGAAGTAAATGTCAATCGCTGCATAAGCGGAAAAGCCGCTTCCTGACACGAACACGTTGGTGGTCGGCGGATCGCTTTTCGGCGACACCGTGACCCTAGGCTGGCCGAAAGACAGGCTGGCGAATGTCAACAGTGTGATGGAGAGGAGAGAGAAATTCTTGAAGACAGAAGTGACGGCACGGTTCATGTTGGCCTCCTTGGGCAGTTCCAGGTTAAGAGCGAGGGGCCGAAGGGCTTACCACGACGGGGACACCTGCGCTTATCAGACCTTGAGGAAGATAGTCGGGAGCTGAGACCCGTCGCAATGGCACCTTGGTGCTACGCAAGATCTTTCGTAGGCGTTGGCGTGCGATAAATCGCGGCAAGGACACTTATAACATTAGGATGACTTTGCGGGCAATGGCGTTGCCAAAAAGTACGCTAGCGCGATCAACAAGGGAATCAAGTAGAACGGTCGCTCCGGCCGCTGGGTGGAGGCCATACGAAGCTCGGGCGTCGGAGCCGACATTGTCATGGAATCAATTTCGCTCATTGACCTCGGCTCCGGGGGTTTTGAGTGTAAACGCGACAGTTATGGTAAGCGCGCTAATATTTGTATGTGCAGCGAGCAACCCAGCTTACGATTTTGAAGTTTGCCGCACCAGTTTTTCTACGACTCGGGTTTGTCGCGGTGGCTAGACCTTTGGCTTCGACGCAAAGCGAACCGTGCATTAGTTGACGACGTCACAGCAAACCTGTATTTCCTGCCGATGTGCGATTTGTCCCCACCTACACCGCCAACCTTGGTCTCGGGATGAATTCCTTTAACGACAGAGCTAATCTCGCTTTAATTCGGCCGATAGATCGCGCCGCCGATGATCAGGTTGGTTTCCTTGAGGGTGAAGGGCTGGTCGGATTCGCCGTCAAATTTAATGGTCTGGCTGACGGCATCCCAATGACCTTGTCTGGTGTTGTAGACAATGCGCACTTGATAGAGGCCGTCGGCGGTAAACGTGCGAAACGAGGGCAGATCGGTGGGGCCGGTCATGCCTGGCATGGCGGGCTTGCCCGTTTTGGGGACGGCGACGCTAGCCCATTGTCCGATCAAGGGCGAGTTGGAGACAGTTGGACCGACGCGGCGATATTCAACCTCGGGCGCATCGGTCTGGTCGGCACGCGAGTACATGCGGTCGCGGTCGAAGCGCAGGCGGAAACGAGGGCGATCCTTGCGATCACCGCCTGGAATCACAGTCAAGTACGTGCCGTCAAATCTGTAGTGCGCCTCGGCGAGGGCGCCCCAGTAGCGGATAGTTGACCCGTCGACGCGCAGTTCCCACCAAGAGCCAAGGCCGTTAGCGGGGATCTGTGTCGGCAGCCAGACGCCAGTCTGGGCGGCGGCGGGCAGCGCCATGACGGCCATGGAAAGAGCGTAGAAGAGTGCGGGGATTCGCATGGCGGTTCTCAGTTTGGGTCGACGTAGAAGGTCCCCATCATGCCCTCGTCCTCGTGGGTGACGATGTGGCAGTGGAGCATGTAGGCATTGTTGGCGTCGGCATAGTCGAGAAACTGCATGACGATCTGCACGGTGTCGAGGGGGGGCACCGCCACGGTGTCTTTCCAACCGGCCTCCGCGGCAGGCGGCGCGTTGCCTTCGATGCTTAGGATTTGGAACTGGACATCGTGCATGTGAAAGTGATGCAAGTAGTCGGTCTGGTTGACGATGTTCCATACCTCGGTGTTACCCAAAGTGGAATGAATGGCAGTCTGGGCGAACTGTGAGAGCTGCAACACATCGATGCCGTCGATGCCGAAGTAGCCGGGGATGCCTGTAAGGGTCACAGTACGTGACACCGCACCCGCGGTACCGTAGGGTGTAATGGTGTTGAGCGTAGTGGGCAAGGTGGCAGGGGTGCTGACACCGGTGGTTGTAATCACCAGCGTCGAGACGGTGGCAGATGGGAACTCCGTAATCACCCCATCCACGGCAGTGACGAGAGTGCGGGTGGCGCCGGAGGCGAGATCGACGATGATTTCGGCGCGCTCAGCTGGGCCTAACGTGACCCCAGTGACCGGTAGCGGCGCGGCCAGGTAGCCCCCATCGCTGGCGATCATAGTGAAGGTGCTTTGGTCGCTCATCGAGACCGTGACCTGGGAGCCGATGGAGGCGTTGAGCAAGCGGAACCGCAGGCGGTTCTGGCTGGTGTTCAACGTGGCGGGGGCGGTGCTGACATTCATACCGTTCAGAAACAGCGGGAAATTGGGACCGGTGATCGTCGGCTCCGTGTATTCGATGGTGCCGTCGTTGGCGATGGCCTCCTGCTGCAGTACCAGGGGAATGTCGTTGATGCCGTAAATGCCGGGCAGCGCGGCGCTGGTGGCGGAGCCGTCGCCGATGATGAACTCGCCCGCCAGCCCGAGCGAGATGCCGCGGGCGGTGTCGCCCATTACGTGCGGGTGATACCACAGAGTGGCGGCCTGCTGATTGAGGGTAAGACTGGGGCTGTAGGTGGTACCGCTGGAGAAGACGCCGAACACGCCACCATCATAGATCGCGGGCGCGTGAAGCCCGTGAAAGTGCACGGTCGTGTCTTCGCCCAGCGAGTTGGTGATTGCCATCGCGACCTGGTCGCCGTTGTTCACTTCGATGGTGGGAGCCATCCAGACGCCGTTGAAGCCCTCGG
>Ga0182018_10004738_pt1 | contig 11288 bp, 9 predicted proteins | sample 812P2MmetaG_FD_120490 | JGI IMG/M metagenome (GOLD analysis project Ga0182018, IMG submission 120490) | Permafrost microbial communities from Stordalen Mire, Sweden - 812P2M metaG | ecosystem: Environmental > Terrestrial > Soil > Wetlands > Permafrost | place: Sweden: Stordalen | collected...
GAAATATGATCGGTCGTGATGGAATCGCCCAGCAGCGCCAGCACACGCATGGCGCGCAGGTCCTGAACTGACGTTTCGGGATCCACCATGTGGTCGAAATACGGCGGACGCTTGATGTACGTGGACTTGGGGTCCCACACATAGATGTGGCCCGAGGGCACCTTCATAGTCTGCCAGTTGGCATCGCCCTCGAAGGCCCTCTCGTATTCGTGCTGGAACATGTCCTGGCGGATGGACGCGCGCACCGTCGTCCGCACCTCTTCGTCGCTGGGCCAGATGTCGCGCAGATACACCGGTGCACCAGCGGAATCCTCACCCAGCGGCTCGGTGGTCAGATCGATATCGATGCGACCGGCCAGCGCATACGCCACCACCAGCGGCGGCGACGCCAGGTAATTCGCCTTCACCAGCGCGTTGATGCGGCCCTCGAAATTCCGGTTGCCGCTGAGCACCGCCGCAACTGTCAGGTTCTCACGCTGCACGGCTTCGGCAACCGGCTCGGGCAAGGGTCCGCTGTTGCCGATGCACGTGGTGCAGCCGTAGCCGACCAAGTGGAAGTTGAGCGCTTCCAGGTATGGCGTCAAGCCGGCCTCGCGGTAATAATCCGAAACCACCTTGGAGCCGGGCGCCAGACTGGTCTTCACCCACGGCTTGGACTTGAGCCCGCGCTCCACCGCTTTCTTGGCGAGCAATCCGGCAGCGAGCATTACAGAAGGGTTCGAAGTATTGGTGCAACTCGTGATCGCCGCAATCACCACCGAGCCGTTGTCGAGCGTTGCATTGCCCTTCATGGCGCCGCCATTCATGGAAATACTCACCGGCTTGTGCGCGCCGCCGAACGCGGCTTCGAAATTCTTCTTCACATCCGGCAGGTCGACGCGATCCTGCGGGCGCTTCGGTCCGGCCATCGACGGCGTGACCGTGGCCAGATCCAGATCCACTGTTTCCGCATACGCCGGATCGCGCGTGTCGTCGGTACGGAACAGTCCCTGCTCCTTGGTGTACGCCTCCACGAGTTCGATGAGGCTGGCATCGCGATTGGTGAAGCGCAGGTATGCAAGCGTCTCCGCGTCGACCGGGAAGAAGCCGGCCGTCGCGCCGTATTCCGGGGCCATGTTGCCCACCGTGGCGCGGTCCGCCAGGCTTAGGGCGCTGAGACCTTGGCCGTAGAACTCGACAATCTTGCCTACCACGCCCTTCTTCCGCAGGATCTGGGTGATCGTAAGGACGAGATCGGTGGCGGTCGCGCCTTCGTGCATGCGGCCGTGCAGCTTGAACCCCACCACCGGCGGCAGCAGCATCGAGACGGGCTGGCCGAGCATGCAGGCTTCGGCTTCGATGCCGCCCACGCCCCAGCCGAGCACTCCCAGCCCATTCACCATCGTGGTGTGGGAATCCGTGCCGACTAGTGTGTCGGGATACGCTTCCCAACCATGCACCGTTTGCAGGCGAAACACCACCGAGGCCAAATATTCGAGATTCACCTGATGCACGATGCCCGTATCCGGCGGCACCACGCGGAAATTCTGAAACGCCGTCTGGCCCCAACGCAGCAGGATGTAGCGCTCGCGGTTGCGCTGGAATTCGAGCAGCGCGTTGATCCCGAACGAGTCCGCGCCGCCATAGCTATCCACCTGCACCGAGTGGTCGATCACCAGGTCGGCAGGCAGCAGCGGATTGGCGCGCTTGGGGTCTGCGCCCATGGCGGCCAGCGCGTCGCGCATGGCGGCGAGATCCACCACGCAGGGCACGCCCGTGAAATCCTGCAACAACACGCGCGCGGGCATGAAGCTGATTTCTTTGGCTGCGGCGGAGGCAGCCGCGCCGCGCGCGACATACTCGATATCGGCAGCGGTCACGCGGCGGCCGTCCTCCTGGCGGAGCAGGTTTTCCAGTAGAATTTTGGTGGCGAAGGGCAGTCGCCCGACGTTGCCGATGCCTTGCTCTTCCAGCGCACCGAGGCGAAAGATGCGGTAATCGGCGTTACCGGCGCGCAACGTGGACGCGGCTCCGAATGAATTGGTGGGCATGCTTCTAGGATATCGCTCCGCTAGCTCGCCCGCGGAAGTACCTCGATCTCAATCCTTGAGGCGGCGGTGTCCCGCGCCATATCCAATTCGTAATCCTGCTGCAGGCCGAGCCAAAGCTCGGGGGACGTGCCGAAATACCGCGCGAGCCGTAGCGCCATCAGCGCGCTGAGGCCGCGCCTTTCATTGACGATGCCCGAGACATGATTCGGCGGCACGTGCAGCGCTCGCGCCAGCGCGTTGATCGATAGCCCCAAGGGCTTCAGGAAATCCTCGCGCAGGATTTCACCGGGGTGGACCGGCGCCAGTTTGGCTCGCTTGCTCTTCATCTGGGAATCCTCCTAAGGTACAGGCGGTCACCCTTCACAGCGGCCTCGCCTCTTTAAGAATGCGATCACGCACGTACCAGTGCAGCGACCGTTCCGTCCCTACGTGCACCTTGGTCCCTAACAGTTCCTCAAGATCCTGCACCAGCGCGACATGGTCGAGGAGGCTTCTGCCGGCCTCCCACTCCACCAACAAGTCGAGGTCGCTTGTATCGCATGACTCCCCGCGAGCCACTGAACCGAACACGCGGATGTTTCGCGCGCCGTGCCGCTCAGCCAACCGGAGCACCTCGTCGCGCTTCTCATCCCGCAGCGTTTCCATGGTCATCATGTCTTCATTGTGCGGCAACAGGCGCGAGAAGTCACCGGTGCCTACATATAATCCGGCACCTGAATGCCCAGAATATCCAGCGTCCACTCCAATTGCCGCCGGAAGAAATCGGTCATCCACAGCAGGAACACTTTCTTCTCCCGGTTCTCCTCGTGAATGATCGGATACAAATGGTAGAAGTTGTTGAACGTTTGCGCGAGCTGAAACGCGTACTTAGCTACGTGCGCGGGCTCCCCCGCCACGACGGCGCGCTCCACCGCCGCATCCGCTTTCGATGCGGCCAGCAGCACTTGCCAAAAGTCTTCGCTCGCAAGCTGCCGGCCCAACGCGGCGGGCGTCAGCTCCGCGGCAAAATCGGGCAACCGCTCGCCCTTTTCTTCCAGTTTGCGCAAAATGTTGCGCGCGCGCACGGCGGCGTATTGCACGTAGGGTCCGGTCTCGCCTTCGAAGCTCAACGCCTCCTGAAAATCGAACGCGATCACCGAATTGCGCGTGTACTTCAGCAGGAAATAGCGCAGCGCGCCGATGGCAATCTGCGTGGCGATGGCGCACTGTTCCGCGGGCGTGGCTTCGGCGTGGCGCGCAGCTACTTCGTCCAGCGCCTTGGCGATGAGCGTGTCGATCAGATCGTCCGCCTTCACACCCAAGCCCTTGCGCCCCGAGACTTCGATGTACGGCCGCTGACGGTCCTCTTCGGAAAGCGTGATGCCCAACTCGGCGCAGCAGCGCGGCGACAGCGCCACCATCTCATACGAAAAGTGTACGGATTGCGCGGCCTGCTCCGCATAACCCAGCGCCTTTAGTCCCGCCACCACCACATCCTGCAGATACGACTGCCGGACGTCGATGACATTGTAAACGCGCGTGCCGCGGCCAAACGACGGCGTCCCGGCGGCGTCCGCCTGCGGCTCGTCGGTCGAGACCCACAGCTCGCGCCCGTTCGCGTAGCGCATGAACGGGCGATAGTGGAAATCCTTGCCCAACAGTCCGAATTTCCAGAGTTGATACGCGATGTCTTTGCCCACATACGTGACCGTGCCGTCGGAACGCACGATCACCTTGCTATCTTCCGCGCCGGAATCGCCCGCGAATGCCGCGGCGGGCATCACCCAGCATCCTGCGTTCTTGCCCTCGGTCTCCAGATAAATGGCCTGGCGCTGCTTAAGCAGCTCGAACGCCGACGCCCAGAACTGCAAGTGCAGGATCTCACTTTCGCGCGGCAGTACGTCGTACTCCACGCCGAGGCGCAGCATGGTGGCCAGGTGCCGCTCGACAATCGCATCGGCCACGATGTGGGCCAATTCGGCCTGCGGCCCGCTGGCGGCTTCGATAGCGTGCAGCGTCTCGCTGCGCCATGCGCGCGATTCGGGCGCCTCGGTGTAGTACGCCGAAGTACGCGCATATAAATCCCAGCAGAGATAGTCGAAGCGCACGCTGGAGTCTTGCGTAAGCTGCCGGACTTCGGCGGGCGTCTTATGTTCGAGGTAATGAAAGCCGACGACGACGTCGGCCACCTGCACGCCGGTGTTGTCGATGTAGTTCTGCACCTCCACGCGTTGGCCACGCGCGCGCATCATGCGCACGAATGTATCGCCCAGCGTGGCGTTGCGCAGATGCCCGATATGCGCCGCTTTATTGGGGTTGATGTTGGTGTGCTCGACGATGATCTTGCCGCTGGCCGTGGCTGTGGCTTCGGCCGCTGGGGTAAGCAATCCCTGCGCATAGCCGGTTCGGTCGACACGGATGTTGATGTATCCGCTGCCGGCCACCTCGAGCGCCGAGACACCCGGAATCGGACCAATTTCAGCCACCAGTTCCGCTGCAATCTTGCGCGGCGCCTGCTTCAATTGTTTGGCCAACTGGAATGCGGCGGGCACGGCCAGTTCGCCGAAATCGCTCTGCTTGGGTTGCTCGACGGCCACCGTGAGATCGATGCCATAGCGCGCCTGGATGTGCTCGTGAAAGGCGCGCTGAACCTGTTGTTCTAGGGAATGAAACATCTACGGAAGGAACTCCGGATCGAGAATCTGCTCGACCGTGAACGGGCATTCGGCGGGGAAGTGATTTTTGGGCAGGCCGGTTTCAATCAGGGTGAGCTGTACCGCTCTCTGGTAATTGCTCCCCAGGTTAGGCCGTATCTTTGCCCGTAGGCTAGGGCTGGCCTCTAGACGTTTCGCGAGTACGCCGCGCTGGCTAGCGATCGTGCGCAACCATGACCGCGATTTCTTCTCGGGCTGTAACTGCCACTTGAGGAGGTGCTCTACCAGCACCTGTACGCGGCTGTTCACCTCATTCAGGTCCCGCTTGCCCATATCTTCAATTTCTTCGGCTATGTGCTCGATGTCGGCCTGCCCGAGTCGGCCCAAACGCAGCAACTCCGCGTTACGGCGGGTCCACTCGAAGAAATCTTCGTCGTAGAGTCCGCCTATCCCCGCCTCGGCTTTGTCAAGTTGTGATTGCATCCGGCCTCTTCATTGTACCCGCGGCAGGAACTCGGGATCGAGGGTCTGCTCCACCGTAAACGGACACTCCGCGGGGAACCGTTCGCGATCGATAGCGGTCCTGGCCATTGCCATAGCAAGCCCCACTGCTTCCGCGTAACATACCTGCAGTTCCTTCGCGAGTATCGTCTTCAGGCTGGGGCTGTACTTCATGAGACCGTCCAGCCAGATGCGTTCTTCCGTGACCGGCGCAAGCCGCCAGTGCGCGTGCTTCGCGGGCTGCAACTGCCCTACCAAAAGATGCGCCAGCAGCGACCGCGACCGCCGGTGCAACTCCTTCAAATCCTGCTTGCCCAGATCCTCGATTGCTTCGGCGATGTGCCGAATGTCGCATTCACGCACCCGTCCCGCGCGCAGCAGTTGCGCGTTGCGCTGCGTCCACTCGAAGAAATCCTCGTCGTAGAGTCCGGATAAATCCTCAGTGTTGGCCCGTTGCGATTGCATCTTACTCCCCCATTATAGGGCCTTCGCGAATGACGATATAATCCGGTTTCAACACTCTCAAAGGAGTTTCCATTGCGAAAGAAGATTACCGTTGTAGGCGCCGGCAACGTCGGCGCCAACTGCGCCCTGCGCATTGCCGATAAGGAATTGGCGGATGTGGTGCTGGTGGACGTCATCGAAGGCGTCCCGCAAGGCAAGTCGCTCGACCTGCTGCAGTCCGGGCCCGTGCAAGGCTATGACGTCATGGTGACCGGCGCCAACGACTACGAGCCCACCGCCAATTCCGATATTGTGATCCTCACCGCCGGTTTCCCGCGCAAGCCCGGTATGAGCCGCGACGATCTGCTGCTGGCCAATTACGACGTAGTGCGCGCGGCTACCGAGCAGATCGTGAAGTACTCGCCGAATTCCATCCTGATCGTTGTCACCAATCCGTTAGACGCCATGTGCCAGACCGCTTACATGGTTTCCAAATTCAGCAAGAACCGCGTCATCGGAATGGCCGGTGTTCTGGACAGTGCCCGCTTCCGTACCTTCATCGCGCAGGAACTCAAGGTCTCAGTGGACAACGTGACCGCGGTCGTCATGGGCGGCCACGGCGACACCATGGTCCCTGTGGTTCGCTTAACCAACGTCGCTGGAATTCCGCTCACCGAGTTGATGGATCAGGATACCATCGACCGCATTGTGGACCGCACGCGCAATGGCGGCGCCGAGATCGTGAAATATCTGAAGACCGGCAGCGCCTACTACGCGCCGTCGGCCGCCGCCGTCGAGATGGCCGAGTCGATACTCAAGGACAAGAAGAAAGTGTTGCCTTGCGCCGCTTATCTGGAAGGCGAATACGGGATTCACGGGTTGTTTGTGGGGGTGCCGGTGAAATTGGGCGCGCGCGGTATCGAGCATATCTTCCAGGTGAAGCTTCAGCCGGAAGAGGTGGGTATGCTGCAAAAGAGCGCGGCGGCTGTGCAGGAGTTGGTGGATGTTATTCGAGCTAAACATGGATAGCGGGGCACGCGCCGCGCCCCGTGGCTGGTGCTCGGTGGCTGGTGGCTGGTGGTTTTTCATCGCGCTGACCGCTTGCTGCAGTGCCGCCGTGCCCACTCCGGAGTCGCACTTCGGCTACACACCCGGCGACGACTACAAACTGGCCGACACCACCGAGATCTTCGCCTACTTCCAGAAACTAGCCGCAAGCAGCGACCGCATCCGGCTGGAGGAATTTGGCCACAGTTCGGAAGGCCGGCCCATGTATGTCGCATTCATCTCCGCGCCGGAGAATCTGAAAAAGCTGGACCGCTATCGCCAGATCTCCCAGCGCTTAGCGCTGGGGCAGGCCAACGCCGAGGAAGCGCGTGCGCTCGCCGAAGAAGGCCGCGCGGTGGTTTGGATCGACTCCGGCCTGCACGCCAGCGAAGTCGCGCCCGCGCAGCAAGCCCCGCTGCTCGCCTACAAGATGCTCACGGACGATAGCGCCGAAGTTGAGGCGGTCCGCCACAACGTGATCCTGATGCAGGTGCCGGTGATCAATCCCGATGGCCTGGACATGATCGCGCATTGGTACCGGAAGAACGTAGGCACGCCCTACGAGACTGCGCCCATGCCCTGGCTCTTTCAGAAATACTCCGGTCACGATAACAATCGCGACTGGTTCATGCTCAACCTGGAGGAGACCCGCAACGTGTCGCGCCTGCTGTTCCGCGAGTGGTTTCCGCACATCGTCTACAACCAGCATCAGGCCCCGCCCTTCCCGGCCCGCATCTTCGTGCCGCCTTATGCCGAGCCGTTGAACCCCGATATTCCCGCGGCCGTGATGGAAGGCATCAACAAGCTGGGTACGGCCATGCGGGAACGCTTCGCGCGCGAGGACAAGCCCGGCGTGCTCTCCTATTTCGGCTTCGACGCCTGGTGGAACGGCGGCCTGCGCTCCGCGCCAGCGTTCCATAACATGCACGGCATTTTGACGGAAACCGCGGGCTACGCCTATGCCACGCCCAAGACCTACCAGGCTGGCGATTTTAACGCCGCGTTCCCCAACGGCGCGGCCACGCGCGAGCCGTCGATTTTCTACGAACGCCCCTGGATGGGCGGCAAATGGGGCTTGCGCGACGCCATCGAATACATGCTCACGGCGGATATGGCGCTGCTGACCGAGGCCGCCACGCGGCGCATCGATTACCTGCTGAAGAGCTATCGGATGGCGCGCCAGGCCATCGCCGCTGGCGCGGAGGGCAAGCCTTACGCCTACGCGATCGCGGAGAAGCAATGGGACTGGCCCACCGCGTGGGACTTCCTAGAGCGGCTATCGCTCGCGGGCATCGAAGTGCGGCGGGCGCGCGCGGAGTTTCACGCGCATGGCAAATCGTACGGCGCGGGCACGCTGCTGATTCCCGCTTCGCAACCGTTCCGCCCCTACCTGATCGACCTGCTGGAACCACAGCACTATCCGAACTTGAAGGAGAAGCCCTACGACATCACCGGCTGGACGCTCCCCATGCAGATGGGCGTGACGGTGGATCGCATCGACGATCGTTTTGATGTCGAATTAGACCCGGTCGGCGAGTTTCGCGCGCACGGATCGGTGGCCGGCAAGGGCGCGGTGCTGCTGCTGGATCATCGCGAGAACGACGCATTCCTGGCCACAGCGTTCTTCATGGATCGCGAGGGCGCCGTGCGCTGGACGTCCGACGGCGCCATCGTGGTGGACAGCGCGTACACCGAAAATGGCGCGCGCGCGGACAATTTCGCGCGGCAGTTCAGCGTCAGCGTGACGCTGGCCGACACCGCGCCCAAGCCCGCCTATGAATTGCGGCGGCCGCGCGTGGGCATCTATCAGCCGTGGACCGCTAATGCCGACGAGGGCTGGACAGAATGGCTGCTGGACCGCTATCACGTGCCCTACACGCTGCTGCACAACGAGGATTTCGGCAAGGGCGAATTGCGCGCGCGGTTCGACAGCGTGATCCTGGCATCGCAATCGGCCACGTCGATCTTGAACGGCTGGCGCAACGGCGAACTCGCTTTGCGGCGGGAGGGCGCGCAGCCCGAGGCGACCTCCGAGGTGATGGTGCAAAGGCCCGAGTATACCGGCGGCATTGGTCCGGAGGGCGTCGTCGAATTACAAAAATTCGTGCGCGCGGGCGGCACGCTGGTCGCGCTGGATACGGCTGCGGATCTCCCTCGGGAGTTCTTTCCGCTGCCGCTGCTGAATGTGGGCGGAGCGCCGTTTTCGTGTCCCGGATCGTTGGTGCGGATCGTGGTGGATAGGTCGCAGCCGCTGGCCTTCGGCATGCCGAAGGATGCGATTGCGTTCGTGACGGGCGGCGAGGCCTTCGACGTCAACTTGGCGCCGGAATATAACGGCGGCGACCGCGAAGTGCGGGTGGCCGCGCGCTTCGCCGCGAAGGACCTGCTGGCCAGCGGCTACGTTAGCGGGGAGAAGGCCGTATTGGGCAAACCGGCGCTGGTGGACGCGCGCTACGGCGCCGGGCACGTAGTAATGTTCGCGTTCCGCCCGCAGTTCCGAGGGCAGCCGTTCGGGACTTTCAAGTTTCTATTGAATGCGGTTTATCTGGCGTCGGCACGAGCGATGTAGCGCTCGCACGCGTGCGTGCCGCCAGTTATGACTGGAGTCGATGGTTTGTAAGGTTACCCCACAACCTCACTACCTGGCTCCACAGACCGACCTGCTGGAGCACCACCACGCAAGTCGCGACCACGACAACGATGTTCAGAATCGCCTTTATGCTTCCCGCCATCGGAATGTACGTATTTATCAGCCACAAACCGATTCCCACGACGATGAGCCCCAGGACGATATTCACAATGATCCGGGCATTCCTCGGAAAGCCTGTGTTACGGTTGATGAACCATCCAATGATTCCCACGGCGATCAGCGCCAGGACGACGTAAAGCCACTGCATTTCTGCACCTCGCAAATATACCAAGCAATTGCACTGCCAACGGTGGCTATAATACCAATGCTTGCGAAAATCCGTGAAGTGCTCAAAGTGGTAGGAGAGTCACCGGCTTCCAACCAGCCGTCCCATGGCGTATGCTGTCTAGAGACAGGAGGCAACTAGCTCTTCGTGAAAGACATCCCCAGGAACAAGCGCACTACCGGCGCGGTGCAGTTGATCGACGCGGCGGTGGCTTTCGCGTGCGCACCTGCCTATTTCGATCGTTGGCAGATCGCCGGCATCCAAATGGCGGCGGATATGGACCGGAAACAAATTTTAGGATGACTGTGTCCCCCAGCCTGGTGCGGTTAGACGACAACGAGATCAAGATGCTGCTGGTGGCGATCCGCCAGGTGCAGCACACGTTCACAATTGCCGAGCAGCAGAGCACGGCGGCCGGCGAACCGCTGGCAGGCGATTACGAGAGCCTGCGGGAGGCTTACCTGCGCCTGCACACTAAGTTATCGGCGCTGGTTGGCGGGGCGGGCGCGGGCAAGCCGCACATTGTGAAGTGAGCCTGGATTCCGGTCCTTAACCATTTCGGGGATTTCTGGCCCCCCGACTTCCGGATAATCGACAAATCGCGATTCTTGCGTTATAACGGAAGCCTGTGAATATGCAAGCCGCCAGAACTATCGCCACCCTGCTTACGGCAGCCACTCTGCTGTCCGCCCAACCCGCTCGCCGCCCGCCAACCGCTCCCTATCAGGCGCCGGATGCGCGCGAGATCATGGGTCTGGCGCAGGGGCCGGCGCCGGCCGATCTCGGGCCCCTGCTAGAAAGATACGCGAGCGATTTGCAGAGCCTGAGAAGGTTCTACGACGTGCAGCTCTCGCCCACCACCGAGCGGGTCATGCGCCAGTTCTACGAAGCGTGGCGGGCCGCCATCCAACCGATCCAGTTCGACAGCCTGCCGCAGGAGGGGCGCATCGATTACCTCCTCTTCCGCAACAAGTTGGACCATGAGATTCGCCAGCTCGATCTGAACCGGAAACGTTCCGAGGAGATCGCCGATCTGACCCCGTTCGCGCCCGCCATCGTCGAGCTGAAGGAGGCCCGCCAGCGCGTGGATCCGCTGGACCCATCCGCGGCCGCCGCCACCCTGGAGCAGATCTCCAAGCAAATGGAGGATCTCTCGAAGCGCATTACCGAGCCAGCCAAAGGAGCCGGGATCGCGCCCGGGATCGAGGTCCGGAAGACCGTGGCTTTCCGCGCGGCGCGCACGGTGGACCGCCTGCATGACACATTGAAAGCCTGGTTCGAATTCTACGACGGCTACGATCCCCTATTCACCTGGTGGGTGACGCAGCCGTACCAGAAGACCGCGGCCGCCATGGAGAAGTACGCCGTCCTGATCCGCGAAAAGCTGGCCGGGATCAAGCCGGGCGATCGCGATACCATCGTGGGCGACGCCGTGGGCCGCGACATGCTGACCAGCGAGCTGGCCTACGAGATGATTCCCTACACGCCCGAGGAGATCATCGAGATCGCCAACCGCGAGTTCGCCTGGTGCGATGCCGAGATGCTGCGCGCCTCGCGCGACCTGGGCTATGGCGACGACTGGAAGAAGGCGCTGGAGCACGTGAAATCCGATTACGTGGCGCCCGGACAGCAGCCGGCCTTCATCCAGGGGCTGGTGCTGGAGGCCATCGATTTTGTGCAATCGCACAATCTGGTGACGGTGCCGCCGCTGGCGGCCC
>Ga0182018_10004739_pt1 | contig 11287 bp, 9 predicted proteins | sample 812P2MmetaG_FD_120490 | JGI IMG/M metagenome (GOLD analysis project Ga0182018, IMG submission 120490) | Permafrost microbial communities from Stordalen Mire, Sweden - 812P2M metaG | ecosystem: Environmental > Terrestrial > Soil > Wetlands > Permafrost | place: Sweden: Stordalen | collected...
AAGCGACGGCGCCGCGAGCTGAAGGTTTTCCAGCACGGTAAGATCGGGCGCCAGCGCCGGGTGCTGATACACGACTGCGACGCCGTTCTCGCGCATCTGGCGCGGATCGGGCGCTGCCACGTACTTGCCGTCGTAATAGATGGCGCCGGCGTCGGCACGCAACACGCCGGCGGCAATACCGATCAGCGTCGATTTACCGGCGCCGTTCTCGCCGACGATGGCGTGAACCTCGCCAGGCATGATAAGGACATCAACACCTTTCAGGGCCTTCACTGGGCCAAAGCTCTTGCGCAAATCGGCAAGCGTCATGACTGGCACGTACGCCGTGACCGGCGACGTGGCTGCATCCACGACGTTATGCATGGCGGAGCCGCCGCGTGATTTCGGGGAGCGCCACGCCGCTCAAAACGATGATCGCGTCGGCCAAGTCCTCAGCCGAACTGCCGAACCCGAGCGCGGTCACCAACTGGGCGAGGTAGGTCAGAAAGAATGCGCCGATGATAGTGGCGACAACGCTTCCTTTGGTGACCCCACCCAGGGGATTGCCGCCGACGACGACGGCGGCGATGGTGCCGAGGAGATAAGGCAACCCACACAGCACGGTCGGCGAAACCAGATATCCAGACAGCATGATCGCCGCGGTGGCATACATAAATCCGGCAATCGTGTAGGTCAGAATGCTATAGGCCTTGAGCGGCACACCCACGGCGTGAGCTGCGGACGGATTGACGCTCACCGCGATGAACCGGCGACCGACCGTGGTGAACACCAGCACGAAGACGGTTACCCCAGCCACCAGCAGCAGAACCCAGACCGTGATCGGGACATAGAGAAATCGCGCGACAAAAAAACTGACCATCATCGGCGGCGATTGCACCGAAGCGCCGGTCGAGACGAAATAGGTCAAGCCGAACAGAATTGCGTTGACGCCGATTGTGGTAACAAGCGGCGGCACCTGCAGCAGTGTCACTATAAGCCCGGTAACGGTGCCGATTGCCGCCCCGACCGCGAGCGCCGCGGCGATGTAGAAGATCACGACGCCCGGATCGCCGCTGCCGTCAGGGAGTTTGGTTACGACCACTGCAGCAAACGACATGATGCCGGCGGTGGAAAGATCGAGGCCGCGCTGCTGGATAACGAGATGCTGGCCGATCGACGCCACGGCGAGGATTGCAAAATATGGCAACGTCGAAAGGATCGCCGCTGAATTGACCGTGCTGGGCGCGGCGATGCCGCCGATCAACACCAGAAGCGCGGTCGCGACAAACGCCTTGAGCGACAGCGGAAACTCGCTCAAGTCCTTGCGGGGCATCCGTAGGCGGAATGTTCGGTCGCCCGCCATATCCCGAACCCGGTCCTTATATCGTCGGATTACCTTACGCTCATTCCCGCGCCGGCGGGAATCCAATCACCGCACCAAGGAACTGGGCTGTCACTTGTGCGGGCACGAGCGCAGATATGAATTGATCGCCCGGACTCGTGCGAGGCCGGGCGATCGGGGTGACAATGGTTCCGGACTATTTACCGCCCAGAGCCTTGATCTGTTGCTCTTTCGACAGCATCGAGGACGGAATGGAATCCATCGGCATCGACTTGTCGCATTTCAACGCGAGCTTCGGATCTTTTGAAGTCGTGTCCTCGCTAAACGGCAGGGTGATCAGGCTGGGCTCGGTATTGTCGATACCCTGCGCGGCGGCAACGGCTTTGCGCAGCGCGAGCCGCACCATCCAGGTGTGAGCATCGATGCTCATCATCTTCATCTCGGGATGCTCGGCGGCCAGGCAGCTCAGATCCATGAGCGACTGTCCGACATAGGCCGGAAGCGGCCTGCCGGCAGCGACGAAGGCCCGGATCGGGCCGACGGTCTCGCTATAGATGCCATCGATCTGCGGGTATTTGGCGATCAGCGCCGCGGTCTTCTGCTGCGCCACTGCCGGATCCCACATCGTCGGCACCGGCTCTGCTTCCAGCACCTTGATGCCGGGATGCTTCGCGAATACCGGCCGCCAGCCGACGGTTTGCGCCGCGGTCATCGGATTGCCCGGCGTGCCGCCGAACATGATGATGTTGCCTTTGCCGTTCAGGGTCTTGACCAGCCATTCAGCGGCCTGCTCGCCGACCTTGCTCTGGCTTTCAGTGGCGCGGTCAACATAGTCCTTGCCGATGGTGCCGGGAAATTGGTCGCCGGTGTCGTAGGGCGCGACGGCAACGCCGGCCCCCATCGCTTCGCGTGTCGCTTTCAAGATGGCCGGGCCGCCGTCGAGGAATGCGACAATGACGTCGTATTTCTGCGCGATCAAACCTTCAATGTCGGCGATCTGCTTCTCAGGCTTGAACTCGCCGTCGGTGTAGCGCGCATCGGTGATGTTCTTGCACTTCGACGCTTCGTCCTCGAATTCCGCGCGGGTGATATGGCGCCAGTAATTGCCACCCCAACCGTCCGACAGGGCAACCTTGAGCGGCTTGGTCCCGCAGAATTTGGACATCGGCTGGAAGTCGGCCACCGTGCCCTGTTTATCCGGATAAAGTTTTGCCTTGGTGATTTCGACGGCATAACCGACCGAGGCCAACGCACCTGCGAGGGCCAACGCCGAAACGCCGACGGCTAGACTGCGTGCTGACAACATAAATTCCTCCCCTATGCATCTGATTTGGTCCGGCTGATCAAAACACAACGAGTCCTCGGCAGCGCCGCGACTGTGCGTTTATGTCAACCGGAGATTGCCAGATGACCTTGTGCGGAGCGGAGCATACTCCTTTTGCGGCCGGTGCCAAGGTCCACAGCGTGAATCCGGTTGCGGCGAACGTAAAAAAACACCGCATTTTAGATCGTGGGATGCAGCCCTCGGTGTGTGGGCGAAGCCCACCTGGACATGAGCATTGCGCCTCCCAGAGGGGCGGCCTTGGCAGCACCAAAAATAACGCTATTCTGCCGCTCACCAAAGCAAGAGTAAGTAAGGGAGGAATATCGTGCACAAGAGCGTCGACTATATCCTGACTACGCATACTGGCAGCCTGCCGCGCGGCGCCGAACTCAATGACCTTTTGATCGCCGACGAGGCCGGCGAGAAGGTCGATCAGACCAAGCTCACCGAGAAGATCGAGAAGCGCGTCGCCCATGTGATGGAAAAGCAGCACTGGGCCGGCGTGAGCGTCGCCAACGACGGCGAGCAGGGCCGCGTGGGTTTTCAGACCTACGTGCCGAAACGCATGCACGGATTCGGCGGCGAGTCGAAACGGCCGTTCGGTAAGGAATGGATCGAGAATCCGCTTTTCACCGAAAAATTCTCGGCGCGCATTCCCAAGACGGGAAAAGTTTTCGGATGTCCCGAATGCGTCAGCGAGCTCAAATATCACGACAAGGAAGCCATCAAGACCGAACTGGCTCGCTTTAAGAAGGCTGCTGCTACGATCAAGCCGCCATTTCCTGAAATGTTCTTCGCCGAACCGTCGCCGGGGATCATCGCGACCACGATGCTCAACGCTCACTACTCGACGTACGAGGGATATCTCGACGCCATCGCCCGCGAGATGCACTACGAATACAAGTCCGTCGTTGACGCCGGGCTGGTCCTGCAAATTGACGCACCGGACCTCGCAATGGAGCGCGTGCTGCTGTTCCAGGACAAGTCCGAAGCCGAATTCGTCAAAATCGTCGAACTGCATATCGCGACGCTCAATAAAGCCCTCCACGATATCCCGCGCGATCGCGTGCGGCTGCACATCTGCTGGGGCAACTGGGAAGGGCCGCACATTTACGATATTGGCCTCGAGCCCCTGCTGCAGGCGTTCTACAAAGCCAACGTCGGCGCGCTAAGCATCGAGTTCGCCAACGGACGCCGTCAACACGAGTATGCAGCACTGAAAAAGCACAAATTCCCCGACAACATGATCCTGATCCCGGGTGTCATCGACTCGAAGATCAACCTGGTCGAGCACCCGGAGGTCGTCGCGCAGCGCATCGAATCGGCTGTTGCTGCGGTTGGCGATCGCGAGCGCGTCATCGCCGGCGTCGACTGCGGCTTCGGCACTTTCGCCGGCTGGGAATGGGTCGCCGAGGATGTGGTGTGGCTCAAGCTCAAGACGCTGCGCGAGGGCGCCGACATTGCCTCAAAGCGGCTTTGGGGAAAGAAGGCGGCGTAACCTGCCGTAACACGGCCCTTACTTACGACGGCCTCCCCGCTGCGCAGGGAGGCCGTTCGTTTTAGAGCGCGCTTGCGAATAGCGACGGGCCGGCTAGCTTTGCCCGTCATGACGAAGCTTCCATTGTCACCCTCCCCGGCAGCGTCGTCGAAGCGCGACGCTCCGCCGCGCGCCTGGCAGCGGATGCTGTCGGGACGGCGGCTCGATCTACTTGACCCCTCCCCGCTCGATATCGAGGTCGAAGACATTGCGCATGGATTAGCGCGCGTGGCGCGCTGGAACGGACAAACAATGGGGTCCCATATCTATTCCGTCGCCCAGCACTCGCTCCTCGTCGAGGCGCTGGCGCGCGCCCGCGTGCCACGGCTCGACCGTAGCCGGCGCCTCGTCGTGCTGCTGCACGATGCGCCCGAATACGTCATCGGCGACATGATATCGCCGTTCAAGGCTGTGATCGGCGACGCCTACAAAGCCGTCGAACGGCGGCTGCTGACCGCGATCCATCGGCGTTTCGGATTGGCGCCGAAGGCCGCCCCGGAGCTCGAGAAACTGATCAAAATCGCCGACCGCGAAGCGGCCTTTCTCGAAGCCACCCACCTCGCCGGCTTCGACTACGCGGAAGCGCGGCGGTTCTTTGGCCGGCCGCCCGTCATTTCAGTCGCGATGGAGCGAGATTACCTCAAGCCGTGGCCCGCCGAGACAGCGCAGGAACGTTACCTCGAACGGTTCAAAAAGCTTTTCGTCAGCAAGGATGGACAATCGCTCTGAACCGGCAAGCGAGGTTGAGCCTTTCGTTTGCCGCGCCGGTCTCCTAGAATCCCCGATCACGAATTGGGCGAGCCGGCTTCAATGTTCGACTTGATAGTCATCCTGGTGCTCGCGGCTTTGGCCTTTCCGGTCATCGCCATTGTCGCGCTAGTTCGGGTCGTCGGGCTGCACAAGCTCGTGCTTCATCTTGGCTTGAGAGTGGAGGTTCTGGAGCGCAACCTCGCACTTCGTGAAGCCGTGTCGCCCCAGACATCGGCCGCATCTGCGGCTCCACCGCCACCAGTTGCCGCGCCGATAGAAGCTCCCGCTCCTCCGCCGGCGCTACCGCAGCCGCCACCTCCGTCTGTCCCGCCTACGCCGGTGCTTCCTACGTCGCCGCCGCCGCGGCAGCCGATCAGCTTTGAAGAGCGGTTCGGTACGCGTTGGGTCGTCTGGGTCGGCGGCGCGGCGCTCGCGCTCGGCGGCATATTTCTGGTGCGTTATACGATCCAGCAAGGCCTCATCGGCCCGGGTGTCCGCGTCATACTGGGTGCCCTGCTGTCCCTGGCTCTGGTCGGTGTCGGCGAATGGGCGCGCCGCGGCGAAACGCGGGCGGGACTTCCCGGCCTGCCGGCGGCGGATATTCCAAGCATCCTGACAGCATCCGGCACCACCGTAGCTTACGCGACGGTGTACGCAGCTTACGCGCTCTACGAATTCCTGCCGCCGTCCGCCGCATTCATTTTGCTTGGCGTAGTTGCGTTGCTGACTTTGGCGGCGGCCTTGCTCCACGGCCCGGCACTCGCGGGTTTGGGCGTTGTCGGCGCTTTTGTGACGCCGCTCCTGGTGGCATCCGCCACGCCGGATTATTGGTCGCTGTATATCTACATTGCGGTCGTCACCGCCGCCGCCTTCGCGCTGGCGCGGGCGCGGCTGTGGCGCTGGCTGGCGATCACGGCGATCGTTCTTGGCGCAATGTGGACGGTGCCGGGAGCCGATCTCTACCCGGTCGAGCAGCTCGGAGCGCACGTCTTCAACGCGCTCGCGGGCTTCGCTCTTGCTGCCACATTCCTCGTATGCGGCCTGCTTTATGGTCCGTCGGCGACATCCGGCGAAATCGACCGCCTTTCAACGCTGGCGCTTTCGGCTTATTTGCTGGTCGCCGCTCTCCTCGTGCTGGTGAGCCGGCACGATTCGGTCACGCTTATCGCGTTCGTCGTCCTCACCGCCGCCACTGTCGCCATCTCCTGGCGCACCGAAGCGGCGACAGGCGCGGTGCCGGTAGCCGCGATCCTCGCGACGGCGGTGATGGCCCATTGGGCGGTCCCGGTGAACATTTCAGCGCTAGTCATGCCGTCCGGCTTAACCGCGCCCGCGATACCGGAGCCAGAGCGTTTCGCCTATGGCTCGCATCTGTTCCTGGCCGCCGGCTGGTCGGCCATGTTCGGCATCACCGGATTCCTTGCGCAAGGCCGTTCAACGCGCGCCCTGGTTCCGATGCTGTGGTGCGCGTCGGGTGTAGTCGCACCGCTCGCAATGCTGATCGCGCTCTATTACCGCGTCGCTGGTTTGGATCGATCGCTGCCGTTCGCGGGCTTCGCGTTGCTTCTTGCCGCGATTTATGCGGTCGCAACCGAAACGCTGGTGCAGCGCCAGCCGCGGCCCGGCCTCCTGGCATCGAGCGCGATGTTCGCGACCGGCACGCTTGCGGCGCTCGCGCTTGCGCTCACCTTCGCTTTGGAAAAAGGCTGGCTCACCATCGGGCTCGCGCTGATGGTGCCCGGCGCCGCCTGGATTGCCGAGAAACGGCCGCTGCCTTGGCTGCGCTGGCTTGCCGCCATCACGGTCGTCGTCGTGGTGGCGCGCACCGCCTATGAGCCGCGTATCGTCGGCGCCGACATCGGCACGACACCGATTTTCAACTGGCTGCTCTACGGCTACGGCGTTCCGGCCCTTTCGTTCTGGATGGCGGGATGGCTGTTGCGGCGGCGCGCCGACGACCTGCCCGCGCGCATGGTCGACGCCGGCGCCATACTGTTTACGGTGCTGCTCGCGATTTTCGAAATCCGCCAGTACGTCACGGGCGGCGACATCTACCGGCCGATGAGCGACGTCACCGAGGCCGCGATCGACGTCAATGCCGGCCTGGCGCTGACCATCGGACTTGAACGCGTTCGCGGACGGACCGGCAGCGTCGTGCACAATTTCGGCGCGCTGCTGGTCGCGGCGCTCACGCTCGCTGCCATCGCATTCGAGCTCGCGATCGTCGCCAGTCCACGCTTCAACAACAATCCAATCGCCGGCGTATTCTTCAACAGGATCCTGCTCGGCTATGGCCTACCGGCGGTGCTCGCCACCACGCTGGCGCTGATCGCGCGCGCAACGCGCCCGCTTCCTTACCGTGTCGTCGCGGCGAGCACGGCGGTGACGCTTGCCTTGTTCTATCTCACGCTCGAAGTGCGGCGGCTTTTCCACGGCCCGATTCTGGCCGGGCCAACCTCCGACGCCGAGCAATACAGCTATTCGACGGTCTGGCTCGCTTTCGGCATTGTGCTCCTGGCGATTGGCTTCGCGCTGCGCTCGCAGCCGGCGCGACTCCTTGCGCTTGGCGTCGTCGCGCTGACCATCGCCAAGGTGTTCATTATCGACACCGCGAGCATCAGCGGTATCTATCGCGCGCTGTCGGTGATCGGGCTTGGCGTCGTGCTGCTCGGCATCGGTTGGCTCTACCAGCGCCTGCTCTATCCGCGCACGCGAGCAACGGCACAATGAGCTCCCACCGCCTCGCAAGCGTCACACTTGTGCCGCCCGCCGCGCCTATATGACACCGATCAAAGCACCCGCTTGATTCCATGATTCACGTCTGCTCCCTCGCGCGCCTTCATGAGACGGTCGAAGACACCGGGGCGCGGCACGTCGTGTCGCTGATCGGCGACGAGGCTCGGATCGAACGGCCGAGCGCCGTCGTCGCGGAAAACCACCTTTGGTTGCGGCTGCACGACATTTCCGCACCGCTCGACGGTTACATCATGCCGGACGAGGAGCACATTGCCGACCTCTTGAAGTTCGTGCGCCGCTGGGACCGGCGCGCGCCGCTCGTGGTGCATTGCTATGCGGGCATCAGCCGCTCGACCGCGAGCGCCTTCGCCAGCGTCTGCGCGCTTAATCCGCATCGCGATGAGGACAGCATCGCGCAGGCGTTGCGGCACGCTTCGCCGACGGCCACGCCGAACATCCGCATCGTATCGATCGCCGACCGGCTGCTCGGCCGCGAAGGCCGCATGGTCGCCGCGATCGAAACGATTGGCCGCGGCCAGCTTGCTGTGGAGGGGACGCCGTTCCGGCTCGAGCTGGAGTGACGACGCATTCCCGGCCGCCGCTAAGCGGCGATCTCAGCCTCCTTTGAGAACGCAAGCGGCAAATTTCAAATTAGGGCGCGAACAACCTCAGCTGGTCTTCGCAAAAGCTCGCAACATGCCGCGGCGCAAGAACAAAGACGCGCCTCGTTCGACCGAAATTGTTCCACGTCCCGCATTCGGCTCGAATTCAACATCGGAGTTCCGGCCCGATCCTTGAGAATCCTGCGAAGGACCGAAATCGATACGGACAGATATCGCGTTCCCCCCTAATGGCTCCGCCGTCTCATTCGCAACCTTCTGCGCCAGCGCAGCGAGTTCCCTGCTCTGCTCGCTCAGCGCTTCGAGTTGCTTGCGCGCATGGGCGCTAGTGAGTTCGACGACTTCTGACAGCGTCTTTGCCGCCACGACTTCGCCGGCAAAATGGAACGCGGCATTAGTGTTGGCGCTGGCGACCTCGATCATCTTGAGGCCGTAGTCGGAGTAGCCCTTGGCGGCGGCCGAATAAGTGGTTTCGAGAACGTCCGTCGCCGCTTCGGCTGCGGCCTTCATCTTTTCGTAGGTATCCCTGGCCTGAGCGACCCCGCGCTCCGCGAACTCGCGGAAAGCACCCGGCATCTCGACCTTCGGCCTGTCGAATTTGGGCATGGCGAATTCGGGCGTTCCGACCTGCGACATCGCGAACTTCGGCAAGTCGGGCATTTGCATCTTGGGCGCTGGGCCGAGTGACTTACCGCTACTCATTTGATCCCCCCTTAGACACATACGATTCATTGGCTGACATAGCATCCGGGGTTAGAGATGCCATCCCACTCATTGCCTGAGTGCTTTCGCGGGCGACTTCGATCATGAAGTCGTGCAGAAAGCTCGTACCCTTGAGGTCCACCCTGGCTGAGTGAATAGGGATGCGTTCAACGAGGCGAAATGCGTTAGCGGCGATTCCGATGTTTCTGATGCGACTATTTGTTTTTGCTAAGTCAGCAGCCCTAGCGGAAAGACTCACAGCAAGCGCATGGCAGTTGAGACAATCGCTTTCACCGTCGCGACTTAACCCCGCAGCAGTAAGCGCAAGTTCTGATACGACCTCCGACGCTCGCCACAGCAGCCCTAGAACCAAATGGGCTTCGTAGTCGTCCAAAACTCGACGAAATTGAATTAGTGTCTTCTGATCAAAGCTCGGCAAAGGATGAGGGAACACCATTGTCCTGAGAAGTCGGCTGTAGATCGCCCGCATTTCAAAGTGAGCGCCGTGAATTCGCAGAGCGAATGAACTACCGTCAAGTGGGCTCGCGACGGCGCTCGAATCACTCGCGAGCGACGAGGAACGGGGGTCACTCATCTAAGCACCACCTCGTAATTGTCACCTTTACAAGCTGGACGCATGAGAAGCCCTTCGCATCAACTAGGCTACGAAGCAACGTGCGCGCGAGCAATTAAAAAGTTCGCTTATAAGATTCAATAGGAGAGGCTCTATATGGAATTCCCATAAAATCAGCCAATAAAGTATTTCCAAGGCAGGCGCTCATAATGACTAAGTGAAATTGCATACCTCTCTTCATCCCTGCCAAGTAATCATCCTGGAAACAAATCAACTGATGGGAGAAAAATTGTACTTGCATGATCTACTATACATTGTACTTGCGGTGGCATACGCCGATGGCGCTTTTGAGAGCTTATCTAAGCATAGCCACCGTTGTGCATGCCGGGAGCTTACTTATTATAGCGCTTATTTATTGCTTAATAGCCGGATCTGCGTTCCTTTCGTTGTGGCCCGCGATCATGGCCTGACGGCGTGCGCGATTCCCACACCGCGCCGTGCGCAAACCTCACCGCTTCCATAACCACTGCCTGAGCAGAACATGCGCCGGCTTTGGAAATGGTTTGTTATTAGTCGTTTATCGCCGGCCGCAATGTCTCGACCGGCATCGCGTGCACCGGTGCCGCCGGCGGCACGCGGCTCACGAACTGAGCGTGCTCTTCCGGCGCCGGCACTCGGCTTATGATCTGAGCGCGCGGGTTATGCTGAGAAAAGTCGCAATAGGCGAAGCCCAAGCCGGAGATCGAACCACGAAAGCTTCGGTAGTCGATCTTCTGCACCTTAAAGCATGGTTCAAGCGGCAAGCCGGACAGGTGCGCGCACATGGAAGCGCCTTCGGCTTTGATGGTACCGGCCGGCAAACTGGCGAAGCGCACCTCGCCGTGGCCACCTGGCCGGATGGTGCCGACGACGGAGCCATCGGCGAAGATACGACCCATCCCCGCGGTACCGTCGAAGCAGGTATAAGCGAACAGCCTGCCGACGACGAATGCCCGGGCCTGATCCGGTCCGAGCTCCTCGGCGATGGCAGAGGCGGCGCCCAAGACGCACGCACACACGACGGCAACGCGAAGCAACATCGGCCACTCCACATTCAACGCGAAGGCGAAGTTAGCAAAATTTCTTAACCGTCCCCTTACCATAAGGCCTCGCACGCTAGTCGAAATTCTCCGTAATTTCCCCGCCAAATTCTGAACTGATTACCAAATTTTTACCACAATGCGGCCGCGCACCTCTCCCGCCACAATCCGCGCTCCGGCAGCGACGAAATCGGCAAGTCCGATTTCACTCGTCATTGCCGCGATCTTGCCGCGGTCGAGGTCGGTTTCGAGCCGTCGCCAAGCCGCTTGCCGCAACGCGATCGGGCACATGACCGAATCGATCCCGATCAGCGACACGCCACGCAGAATGAAGGGGGCGACCGTGGTCGGCAAGTCCATCCCGCCGGCAAGTCCACAGGCCGTCACCGCGCCGCCGTAGCGCGTCATCGACAGCACATTGGCGAGGGTGGTCGAGCCCACCGCGTCAATGCCACCGGCCCAGCGCTCCTTGGCGAGCGCCCGTGGCGCGCCGGCCAACTCCTTGCGCTCGATCACCTCGGCGGCCCCTAAGCCTTTGAGGTAGTCCGCTTCGGACGGCCGCCCGGTTGAGGCAACGACGGTGTAGCCGAGCTTGGCCAACAACGCGATCGCGACCGAACCTACGCCGCCGGCGGCGCCGGTCA
>Ga0182018_10004740_pt1 | contig 11286 bp, 10 predicted proteins | sample 812P2MmetaG_FD_120490 | JGI IMG/M metagenome (GOLD analysis project Ga0182018, IMG submission 120490) | Permafrost microbial communities from Stordalen Mire, Sweden - 812P2M metaG | ecosystem: Environmental > Terrestrial > Soil > Wetlands > Permafrost | place: Sweden: Stordalen | collected...
ACTCACGATCAACAAGGGTGCGGAGCCCGGAGTGTGGTCCACTAGCCTGATCCGGCTCGACGACGTAACAGGAAACATCGCCTTTCCCAGTTCTGCTGCGTTCCCTGCCACTGTGACCGTGACGAGCATACCGTCGGCCTGCGATATCAACCAGGACGGGACAATGAACGTATCGGACGTCCAGCTGATCGTCAACCAAGTTCTTGGTGTGAAGGAGGCGATCAGCGACATCAATGACGACGGCGTGGTGAATGTCGTGGACGCACAAATTGTTATAAACGCAGCCCTTGGTTTAGACTGTTCTTCGACTCTGACACAAACGCTTGCAAGCCAAGACATCCATCGAACGTCATCCGTGACGTCAGATTCGGTGTCCCGCATCGCGAAACAGTGCCGGACTGAGCAGACGGTCATAAGAGCCGGAATCGCCGGTAGTTGGCCATCCTGCGAGGTGATAGACCTAGGCACCCTCGGGGGTTCGTCCAGCACTGCTTATGCAATTAATAACCTCGGCCAAGTGGTGGGCGTTTCCGCAACTAGAGAATTCGACAACGAAGGACCCGGCTGCAGTTATGACCGGTGCCCGATGAACCACGCATTCCTCTGGGACTCAGGAAATATGATGGAGCTGGCTTTCCCTGGAAGCGCGAATGCGATTAATAGCATTGCCCACAGCATCAACAACGTCGGCCAAGTCGTGGGTGCGGACTACCAGTCTGGTTATCCTCGTACACGTTTCTTTTACAGTCGTGAAACCGCCGCCGATTTCAATCTTGTATCTGACGGTAACGCGACTGCTATCAACGACGCAGGACAGATTGTCGGCATTTCTTCGGCCGATGGAGCGCCCTCGTCTACTCAGGCTTTTCTCTGGGACAAAGGAGAACTAATTGTGCTCCCGACCCTTGGTGGATCCGCCAGCGAGGCATTCGGCATCAATGGGTATGGTGAGGTCGTGGGCTCTTCGTACTCCACGAGCGACTCGGCTGTCCATGCGTTCCGATACAGCGACGCAACCCTGACGGATCTCGGTACCCTCGGAGGGACGAATAGCGCCGCTTTAGGGATCAACGACTCTGGGCAAATAGTGGGATTCTCGGAGACGGGCGACGGACTGCGCCACGCATTCTTATACAGCGGAGCACGTATGGTTGATCTGCTCACGCTCGGTGGAACAGAGAGCCGGGCCAATGGCATCAACCGAAGTGGCGCAATCGTTGGATGGGCAAAGACAGCCAACGGAGAACAGCACGCCTCTTTATGGAGCTCTGGGCGGGTTGTTGACCTAAATGGTTTCGCACCACTAGGGCCGGATGTGATCTTGATTGATGCTACCGCCATTAACGACATAGGCCAAATCGTAGCTAATGCAAACAACGGCCGCGCCTATCTGATTCTCTTGACTCCCCTGCTGCATTGCGCGATTCGTCCCCGCTGACGCCTCTGCGCGAAACGGTCAGGCCGGCTCAGTACTGGCGTGGAGTTGCACGATCGATAACTATCTGTGCATCTCCCACGACAGGGCCATTTAGATCAGGCGAAGCACAGCGGCAAGGAGCGGATTGCAGGCGTACACCTCCGCTGCGCATGTATCCAGTTACTTGTCGCTGGCCAACGCCGGCGGGTTCCGGTCGCCTTCTACGTACTTCTTCAGGGCGCCGGCTGAGGTCCGCCATTGGCGAATGCCGATCTTCCTCGCTGGAATGTCTCCACGAGCAAACAGGCGCCGGACCGTTGCAGTCGAGAGTTTCAGACGTGCAGCAACCTCTTCCACCGTAAGGAGCTCGTCTTCCATTTGCTCAGAATGTCAGGTCCTGATCGCTAAATCAATATTTAAGCAATAATGATCGTTGACAACGATTGTTATGAGCGCTATTATCTGTTAAGGATCGTTAAGACTGCATATTGCCGCCGTCAACTGTTCGGTTCTGCCACGGCCCGCAAAGGTCGCCCGCGGAACAACGGATTCACGGTTTCAGGAGACAAAGAATGCAATTCTCGGCCAAAACAGAAGCTCGCATTGTCGCTATGTACCAGGAAGGGACCTCGACGAATAATATCGGAAGGCTGCTGGGCTTTCACAAGTCCCATGCGGTAAAGGTGCTCGCCGCGCACCACGTTCCGCTGCGCTGCCGCCGGCTCACGCCATCAGAAATGGTCGCTATGACCGAAATCTACGCGGATGGTGTGAGTGGAACGGAGATCGCGAAACAGTTTGGAACGACGCCGACCACAGTGTATGGCGCGCTCGAACGACAAGGGATTGAACGGCGTCCATCGTATAACGGCTTTCTCGGAGTTTGTAACCATGACTTCTTCAACATCATCGATACGGAATTGAAGGCATACTTCCTCGGAGCGATGAGCGGCGATGGGTGCGTATCACAGGACAACGAAATCATCTTTAGCCTCAAGCACTCCGATAGAGCCTTGGTGGAAGCGTTCCGTTCCGCGCTTGAGATCGGCAACCCGGTACATGACGTCACAACCGACAAGGTGTTCCAGGGGTATCCCTTCCGATACAAAGCGGCCCGGGTGTCCGTGAACAGCTGCATGCTTGCGGAGGCACTTGCCAGATTCGGAATCATTCCGGCGAAGACCGGTAGGACGAGACCGGCCCTTATTCCCGGAGAGGTGCCTTCAGAGCTGGAAGCCCCCTACTGGCGGGGCTGGGTTGACACCGACGGTTGGGTTGGTGCCAAGGTCCGTCCGTGCACTTCGAGCGACGCCAAGCGGCGGCAATTCAAGGTAGGTCTCACCGGCGACCGCCCTGTGGTCGAAGCATTCCGTGATTATTGTATGCGGCACACGCCGACGGAAGGCACAATAAGGCCGAACCATAACATTTGGTCCTACAGCGTCACAGACAGTTATGCCATGCAGGTGGCAGCGGTACTCTACGACGGCGCCACCGTGTCTCTCGACCGGAAGCACGATGCCTATCTCCAATGGCGGGCATTGCGCCCGGACTGGATTCGCTGATTGCACCGGTGCTCTGCAAATGGAAGCATTGCGATGGCGATTAAGAGGTGAAACATCGCAGATTCGATTCCGGCTCGCCAGCCTGAAGTCAAAGCCATCTTGAGCCGAGATCAACTCGAGGAATTCAGCCGCCGACTCGCGATGTTGAGCGATGACGGGCGTAGAGGGTATCAAACAGCGCATTGGGACTGCCTTATGACGGAAAGAATCTGCCTCCGCCAACGGCAGTCCAGCAACTGGCGGCCACCTGGCGCCGGTTGCGAAAGATCCGACAGGAGAACCGATGAGAACAACAACAGATTCCATTACCGAAACCGAAACGCCGCCGGACAATCTGAATGCTGACGGTGAGTTCTTCGTGACCGTCAAAGAAGATGTCGCCCTCGTGAAGCCGGAAGGCTCGGCCTGGATCGATTCAGACACGCTGGCCGAGACGTCCTTCCATTGGCAGGATCTGGAGTGTCCCGCTGGATCCAATGATGTGAATAGTTAGAGTCTCGAAGGTACCGCTACTGCCGGGGTCCGGAACTGGCAACGAAAGCGTTCCGCAGTTTTGGTCCCCTTCTTGACGTTGCACGGCCGGCACAACGGCTGGCCGACGGGGGTTCCAGCACGAGCATCTCTGCTCGGCACAACGGGAGCATCCCCCGGATACCGCCCAAGATCTTACCAATTCCGGTACGGAACCACGGACGTAGTTACCTCGACGTCTTTGAGACTTTGACTGACCAGAAAGCTTTGGACCGATGCTTTCGAACGCTCCGGGTCAGGAGTTGGGCCAACAACAACCTTCTCAACCGGGAACTTGCCCTCGTCGCCGTGGAGGGGAAATTCGTAGTAGGGAATTAGCATCGAACGCCCCTCACGAAAGCGAAAGCCCGGAAGTGAACACATCAATGGCCGAGAGACGATCCGCCATTCGTGCTCCTCCTCGAATGAGGGATGTTTGAGAATCGGAGCGTATCGATTAAGGTATGCCTGGAGATTTCCACCAGGAGGAACCCGATCCTCAGATTGTCCGTCCCCGTTGAGGTTCTCCTCGAGGACTTCCTGAATGAGGGCTTGAATTAACTTCTGCTGCTGGTCGTGCCTATAGAGACAGCGTACAACGTTGAAGTTGTGTGGCGCAGCAAGTTCCGCAAGTCTCTTGCCGCGAACGCCGATGCAGAAACCGCGCTCTGGGCATAGGCGCGCCATTGGGACAGCGAATCGCCGTTCTCGGAGAATGACGCAACGCAGACGTTGATGCTTTCGCATCGGGCAGATGTATCCACGTTTTGGATCATCCCTTCCAGAATCCTGTCGACGTTACCGTGGTGGCTGCCCAGTTCAAAAGGTAGCGGAGTGCCGTGGATCGCGATGTTCTCCATGTCGACTTCTGCTTGGTGGCTAGACCGGTATGCCTCCAACTCGTCGCGCACCACCTGCAATGCATGGGAGAACTCGCGAGAATCGTTCAGGTATTGGGTATGTGTGGCCCAGATCTGCTTCCTTCCGATAATGCCGAGGAGACCTGTCTGAGTCGTGTAGTGATATAGGAGGCCATCCGGCCGCTCAGACAGGACATCATTCAGAATCTCCCTCTTCATCTGCTTCATCAACATCGGTTGTAGTCTCGTCGGGTTCCAAGCAATCTATTGATTCTTTCGGCGCGTGCAGATAGCGGGTCCGTCTTGCGTTCGCTATCCTTCCACACACGGCAAGGGGACGGCGTCGCCACGTCCGTACCGCTGGCCGTGCGGCGAACACTCTGGACAGTCCATCGCCTTTCGCGGTTTAGCGAGCATTCGCGAATGTTTAAGGAAATGGAAGTGCTCGTAGAAAAGTCCCCCGTTGCTCGGGCGCAGGTTGAGATAGTCGAGCAGAAAATCATTGACTGCATGCGACGCTGCCACTGCGTTAAGGCTGATGACACTAGGATTGGGCTCGCGGACACCGTAGGCTTGCGCCTTTCGTTCTTCTTCTGTTTTCGCCTCCTCGGCGAGCTGAGCAGGATCAATGAACTGATTACACCATAAGCACCCTTGTCCGGGTCTTACCGGACGGTTTGCGCTCATGACTTCTGCCAGCATTCCGTTCGAGTCCGAGCGGACTTTTGCACCGAGTTGAACGCCAGGTATTAGGTATTGGTGGACAATTGCGTTGAATACCAACCGGGCGCGCATGGAGTCGGCTGCTAGGAACAAGTAGTCGCAGTTGGTCATGGCTTTCGCGGCGGAACCCTTGGCAACGTCATCTCGGATGATTTGCACCTCGGCCGATTGGTTGGCTCGCTGGATCTCCCGCATGGCAACGTCGGTCTTTGGGACACCAGCTTCCGCATCTGCCGCTGTCGAGCCTACGATCCGTGACAAATTCGAGATCTCCACCCGATCATCGTCGACTACTGTGAACTGTCCGACACCAAGGCGCGCCAGGTACTCGGCGACCAAACTGCCAATCCCGCCCAGTCCAATAATGCCGATGCGGCAGGCTGCCAGTTCGCGCTGTCCGAGGTGGCCAAACATTCGGATTTGTCGATCGTGAGCGCTAAGAGATTCAATGGAGCCCTCGTTAGGCGCCGACGTCAGACGCTTAATGGCGGGTCCAGCGACAATCGCCTGATCAAGAGTGAGACGGCTCCCATTCGCAAGCCAGATATCGGCCGCGACCGAACGCTTTCCGAACACTAGTGCTCCGACGGGCATGCCACGGCCGATTTGCAGAAGCGCTGGATAGCCGCGCTCGTGCGAGTCGAGATCGATACGGCTGAAGCCTACCTCACGATCACTGCCATGGTTGTGAACAGCCAAATACGCGAGTCGTTCGTCACGGGCTCGTGTGATCATACGGTGAATAAACCGCGGAGAGAGTGCTCTATAGCCGAATTGGCCTTCGATGTAGTCGACCCCTTCTGCGGCTGGGTGCACTTCCCTGACATGCAGCGAAGTCTGTCCGGACGCCTCGGATATCCCAGCGAGCAGAACAACCCCATGCTCATCGTGGTCACCCGGAAAGAGATGACCCATGACGGTGTCGAATTCCGCTTCACCAAACCGCACTCTTACAGTCATTTCAGCTTCTCCAGAAAGTCTAGGATTTTAAGTATCTTGGCCGACGCCTTCTGCATGTTGGTCTGTGCTGCGCCGTTTCGTCGTGACACCTGTAGACCACGACGACCTTCGAACGAATGTCCCGATGTCACCGGGACAACCCAACCAACACCATCCTTTCGCACCACATCACCGCCCATGAACACAGGGTAGATATCGGCATATGGATATTGGGCCGCAATGTGGAACCCGAGCCAGGTCTGTGGCGGCTGATACCGGGCACCAATCGCCACTGGTTCTATCACCACATATGCGCCGCCCTGCCCATCCTCACGGATGGAGAGCGTCGCAGACGCAAACTGTCGTTTGAGTTCATCGATACCGTTGGCGACTTCGACTTTCATAAGCACCCTCCCGACTATGAATTGTCATCCGGCGCGATGGCCGTGAACCGCAGGTGCTCACGCAGATGCACTCTGTCGTCGTCACCGATGATTTTGCTCGTTCCGTTTGGCAACTCCTCCTGCAAGACAAAGTTGGGCTGAATCAACACGTTTTGCGCGATCGCGGCGGCCTTGATCTCCCTCCCATTTGCAGTCCGGCCGTGCAGACGGACGGTTTGCTCGTTAACGGAAATTGTCACCGTACGTTCCGGGTCGTGAGCGAGGAATCGCAATCCCTCGTGGAGTTCAACGCGCTCGCCATCTTCGACCAAGCGCCGATCAGCCTCCGACAGCTCTTCTTCAAGCACGAATTTCAAATGGATCGGCACGCCCTGCTCGATGGCCGCTGCTTTAATCTCAATTCCGGTGGCCGCACGCCCAATCAGCTTGACGGAATCGCCGTTTACAGAGACGGTGACCAGATGTTCACCGCCGCGATGCTCGTGGGGGTGATTGTGGCCGCCGGTCCCGCCAGTAGCTGCATTGTTCATCTGCTGTGTTTCCATACTGGTTCTCCTTGCCAAATAGGTTCTGAATTGCTAAACTGCAATCACTAGTCCAACTTTAGTGTTTTCTATATAGAAAGTCAATTGCTATTTAGCAATTATGAAAAGCGAGGCGCAGGTGCCTGAGAATAAAGGATTTGATGGAGACTCCTTCTACAATGCCCTTGAAAGCACGGTGAATCGTCGTGGGAAGAATTGGAGACAGGTGGCCGCCGAAACAGGCGTGAGCGCCTCGACGCTTGCGCGCATGGCCCAAGGTCGGCGACCTGATGCCGCTAGCCTCGCGGCGCTATCGGCATGGGCCGGCTTGAACCCCTCGGACTTTGTTGATGCGCCGTATAAGACCCGCGAGCCGGAACCGCTGTCGCAGATCTCGTCTTTGCTGCGCAGCGACCCAAATCTCGATGCGCAGGGAGCGGCCGCAGTTGAGGCTATCCTTCGCACCGCCTACGACCGGTTGCGCAAGCCCCCGGAGGATGAACGCCGGCGCAGTTGAGTCTTGGCATCTTCAGTACTTGAGATGACGGCGCCGACTGTCCGCTGCCAAAACCCGGCGTTGCTCGACGACCTTGACGATCTCAGGAATGACCTTTTCGGTCATGGTTTGCTTGAACTGTTCGAGCGCGGCAGGATCAACTGGTTGCAGACCGTCGATCTGCGCGAACACCCCCGTGTCCTTGTTCGCGGCTTTCTTCTGCTCCTCGGTCATTGCCTTCTCCTCATATTCACCGGTTGAACTTCTTGGCTCATTTTGCTCGTATCGGGCGCAGGTTCTGTTCCATGCGCGTAAGGGCGGTATTCTCCATTCCGCTTAGCGTCATCGTTCGCATACCTGCGCTCAAATCCAGACCAACCTTCTGACGGTCAAAGACGAGCGCCTGAGTGCGGCTGTGAAACAGCCAAAGGGGTAAAACCTCGCGTAGGCTAGCCGTGGCATCGATCACGGCCCGTGCGGCGATTTGCCCTGTGCGCCATTGTTCATCGGTGGCAAACTCGACAACCCAGACGAACTGCGCGAATGGCAACAGCATTACGGTCTCCAGGAGCTTGGGGTCGAATTCCGATTGCCGCTCCCGCATGAAACCCCGCAGGGTCGAACCTGTAGTGATGAAATAGCGAATGATTGTCTCATCCTTCGGAGGAAGTCCGACCAGCGCCCCCAACATAAACAGTGTCGGCGCCAGACGCTCAACCGCATCCGCGGGATAAAAGACCTTCTCCGGTAAAGGCACTATGAAAGCGTCAATGTCCTCGGCGGCGTACATGGACGTACCCTTCTTCACCGGAATAGACAAATATGGAAGTTCGTTGTCGTCGATCACGGTCAGAGAGTCGATCATATCCCAAGCAAACCGCGGTCCACTGGTGCTGGCCGGAGACGCCAGGCTCCGCTCCATTCCGATCACGGCGATGGCGTGTTCTTCAGCGTACATGGCAGCGAACAGAGGGAAACATGATTCCACATACGCGCCGATCTGCCGAAAGAAGGAAACGTCGGTCGGACCGTCCCGAGTGATATGAACCGGGAATGTGCCAGCTTCTTGAAAGACGCGCTCGGCGTGGGAAAGCTGAAGGCCCCTGGAAGGTACGAGGCCACCGGGATCGAATTCCTGGGCCATCAGCGTGATGTCGTAAGTGTAGAACTCCCGATAAAGCGAGAATCGTTCACTGTAATGACGGAGGATCGACCAGCAGGCCACGTGAGCGCAAACCGAGATGTCGTTGTGCTGATCCATGGACGGAAATCCTTGGACCTTCAGCTTATAGCCGAGCAGATGGACCTTGTGATCGGCACTGATTATGAATCCCCGCGCTCCTCGGCGGACATCGGGAGAGACAAGGCTGCGACCAATGGTCGAGACCCCGGTCGGCCGAAGTACCATGTACCCGAAATAGTGGTCGGCCAGCCTGTCCGGGCATGACAACCGAAGCATCTTCGCCTCGAAGGAAACGGTTTCATCGAAGAAGTGGATCCTAACGCAATCCGGACGGTAGCGCTGCCCCTTCTTCGCGTAGAAATTGTAGTAGGTGCTTCGGTAGTCCTTGTCAATATAGTCTTCTTCAATCAGCACGCCTTTTACGGCATCAGAAATGCCGTCGCAGAGGCTTTCGGCGACACCCTTCGGGTTGTACTCCGAGGAAATATGCGCCTCGAGCTGGATCAGATCAGCACTGGAAGACAGAGCCAACCAACGGTACATTACCGCGCTCCAGGGATAATGAACATCGTATTCAAGGCCTGATGCACAAGCCAACTCCAGCAGTTTCAGACGTTACGTCTGCGACTCTTGCCGAGGATTCCTCCCCCGGCACCATTTGGATAACCGGACTGTCATATCCGTTTCCAGCATTCGGGTCGAATGTATACATTATCAGAGGTAGAGAAGCAAGTGTGAGCTGCAGCCGCTCATACGATCGCCGACCTCGTCAGGCACTTCATAGGGACCAGCTGGGGCCAAGACGGCGTTGAATTCGCCACGAGGAAGGCTGAAGAGGCCGCGGATGCGCTCGGAAAGCTCGGCACGGACTTCGGCCGCGTCGATATCCCGCATCATCCGGCGGATGATCATGGTCAGGTTGGGTTCCACCATGAAGCGGAGGGGAGCACCTGGGCGATCATCCAGGTAGATGGAATCGGTAACGAACTGCACGCGGGCCTGTTCAATGAAAGAAGGCTCCAACTCGGGTGAACACACCGAGAGCTTCAACTGCTCGGCTGTAATCCCCTTGGCTGAGTCGCCGTATGCCAGAGTGTGCCAGAAGATCGTGCGTGCCACATAGGCTGTTACTGGTGGCAGGCCGGGATACTTTTGGGTGTCGATGCGTTGGGCGAGGGCCGGCTCGTCACCCGCCACAGCCGCGACGTCTGACTTGACCGCCGGTGCGTACTGGCCTTGCCCTAGTTTGACGTTGATCTCGGTGCGAATTGCCTCGAACGCAGGATCCATGTGATGGGCGTGGATCGAGCACGCGTCCGGTGGCTGGATCCGCCAGAGATGGTGAACAGTCCGCGCCAGCAAACGGAGCATGCCGCGCGTTCGTTGGAACGTGCTGAGCGACGCTGTCTTTTCAGTCAGCATTTCGAGCAGCTTTGGATGCAGCGGGTAGCTGCGCGCGAACTGGTCACGGAGTTCGGGATCGGCGGCGTCGGCGGGCAAAGCTTCCCGGTTGGCGTTCCAGACCTCGGAGTACGCGGCGATCGCTTCCTGAGCGGCGTTCAGATCGACGGCTTCGAAGAGGCGTGCTCGCAACACATTTGGCGTTTCGTCTTCCTCGGTTGGGTTTAACGGAGTGGTGCTTCTGACGGCAACGCTCTCTGCCTCCGACATTGCGGCCGCCGCGCGCTCGTTTTCATCCTTATATGCATCGCCGGCTTTGTCGTCCTTTCCAACGGCGAGCGTGTAGACAAGCGCGACTTGTGGCGTCGATGCCACGGCTTTGAAGAGATCGTGGATGAAGGCGGCGAACTGCTTGGAAGCGTCCGGGAAGGCGCGCTCAACCTTACGGAGATATACAGAAATCTCGTCGAGCAGGATGAGCGTGGGTTCGCCGCCGAAGAGCTCGCGGATGGTATCGGCGCCAGGGGCAATGTGCCTCTCATCGCTGGCACGAACACGATCGTAGCCGGCACGGCCAGCGAGGCGATACGCCATCTCGCCCCAAAGGGAGCGGGCGAGTAGCCCCGGCTCCAGCGTCAGCCCATTGGCTGGATCAGCGTTCTCTCCGTCGAGCGCGGCTATCCGGACAGCCCCGGCCGGGAGAATCGTCGGATCGACGAAGTCTCTCGGGGAGGGAACGCCTTTCATTCCTCGAACGGCGTGGACGAGCGCGATCAGCGAATGCGTTTTACCGCCACCATACTGGGTGCCCAATCGAATGATGGAAGAAACCTCGCCGCCCTTGCCCGAAAGGCGCAGGCAAACAGCTTTCAGCAGCTCTTTCATCCCCCGCGTCGGATAGGTCTTGGCGAAGAACGCCGCAGGGTCCAGGTAGTCGGTGGGCGCCGTCCCGTTGACCACTCGGGAAAGGTCCGCCATGAATTCGTCGTCACGGATGGTGCCGGCGAGCACGTCAGCGCGTGGACGGCAGGTGGAGAAGATGGTCGGCAGACTCATAGTTGTACCGGACCCTCAAGTGTATGTCTATCAGTGAGGTTGGGACAACCGGAGGCCCAGAGTCTCGCTGGAAGTTCCACACGGATTGCTCAAACCGTAGTTTCTGCTCCTTCGGACGCCATTTGCTCGCATAGTACATTTCCCATCTGATCCTCTGTATCGAGGGGCTTTAGGAAATCCTCAGCCAATCGATATTTCAACTCCATTA
>Ga0182018_10004742_pt1 | contig 11282 bp, 8 predicted proteins | sample 812P2MmetaG_FD_120490 | JGI IMG/M metagenome (GOLD analysis project Ga0182018, IMG submission 120490) | Permafrost microbial communities from Stordalen Mire, Sweden - 812P2M metaG | ecosystem: Environmental > Terrestrial > Soil > Wetlands > Permafrost | place: Sweden: Stordalen | collected...
AAGCTACTAGGATGCGCGCATGTTCTTCGCTCGGCAAACCTTGTCCGGTGAAATGACGGAACGGGAAAGCATTCATCCGTCGGCAGGGCAGAAGTAGACTCAGCAAGCGCATCCAGTGCAAGAACCCAGCTTTCTCGCAATTCCCTGCTACGGCTGCGAGGCTGATTCGTTGATCGTGATGATCTTCCATTGCCCCGGGGCCTGCTCGCGGAACCAGACCTCACCGCTGCCGGCCATCGCCCCCGAAGAATTGCCGAAGAGGCATTGGGCTGTCTGATGCAGAATGGCATCGCGTATGGGAGTGGTAAAAATTTGTCCGTAGCTCGCCAGGAATGCCTGCTTCTGCCGGATGCGGGTTCGCTTTCCCGAACGCAGAACCAGCAGCGGGTAGCTGATCATCCCTTCGATCTGTTCCTCGTTGTTCGACTGCACGGCAGCCTGGAGCTGCGCGAGAAAAGCTCTGGCGCTCATCGCGGTCTTTGCGCCCAGGATATCGACCGTGCTGTTGCCCCCACAGGCCTGCGTGCCGCTGGCAGCCTGCGCTTCAAGGAGTCCCGGCGCGGCACAGACCACCACCAAGACGGTTTGAACCAGGGCGAGTCGGAACAGACGGGATCGAGGGTTGCGGTCGAATCTTGGCAAGGCTGCTGCTCCTATGGCAATTTCCCGCCCCCACTCAAGAATCTTAAGGGATGAGTACGAAAACCGCGTCATACTTCCAAACTGGAAGATGAGCCATTGTAATGTCTCAGAAGTTCTGAGAAACGTACCCGATTCACTGATTGAAGAAATCCAGTCACCGGCTTCTCCGGACCGCTCGTTCGTTCTTATCATGCTTAAGTAGAATTCGTCCGCAAATGGAAGTGTTTATCGATAGGTCGCAGTCACACGATATCAGCGGACCGGGCAGCCGGTTACGGAACTCGAACTTATCGTCCTATCTGACGAATGTGCGCTTCTTTCTTACGCCAGAGCTGTCCAAATTGGCGGATCAGAGGGAGTTTATCTTTGTGATTTCGTTGGACAGACGAATGCTGAGCCCTGCATTGCCAAACCGGGTAGTCCATAGGGAAGCGTTAGGTTAGAAGTATGCGGTTCAACTGGTTCCCCTGACAGCCGTCCGTTGTGAGTCCCGGCATTTGCCGGGACGGCTGAAAGTAGCCCCGTACGAAGTGCGGGGGTAGGGTTGCAAAAAAGGAACACAGTCCCGGAAGGGACGGCTGAATCCAGCCTTGCTGGTGGCCGTGGACAAGCCCTCAGTCGTCCCTTCCGGGACTCGACTTCATTCCGACCAACCCTACCCAGGACTTGGCGTCCTGGGCTACTTTCATGCCGTCCCTTCGGGACTGCCGGGCACCAGACAATCGTTTCGCCTCCCTCAGAAACCTAATTTCCCACTCGGTCTCCCTTTGCAGGCTGCCTTCGGCGACCCTCTCGTACCGGTGACCGCCAGTGTAGGGGTTAATTACGATCTGCAATCGGAGATGGCCTACCGCATCCAGGATCACTGGTATGTCGGCGGCTTTCTCGCCTTCAACAACACGCGCGATTACGCAACCCAGTCGGGTGGATTCTTTGTCCGCTACCTCTTCCGGCCGGAGCCCGATTCCGTGACCGGTTCCATTGGCGCCTTTCCCCGTCAAGGCTTCCGCGCCATCGTGGCCCCGTAACCTCCTGCTCTTGTTTGTATTAGCCGTGATACCTGCGGCATCAATTGAACCTTTGTTTATGGGTTCGGTGTGCTTAAATTGGTCGTTGCCTACCAGGTCTTCCTCGTCTTACCAAGATCGGGTATGCTTCTCCCGCTGTGAGAAGACAGGGAACTCTTTTTCGCTAATGATGAAATGACGGAACGAAACAGCGTGCAACGCGGATTTGCAGAACCCCTTCACCAGTCAAGCACCGGTCGCCTGCCCTGCAGCTTCCCGGGAGCTCTTCACCGGGAGAGATGCTAAGCATGGCAATGACCTCATACCTTCTGAAAAGTACGATCGTCGGGGCACTCGGTGGCCTTTTGTTCGGCTTTGACACGGCCGTCATAGCGGGCACCACCCAGCAATTGACGGTGGTCTATCACCTCACTCCCTTCACTCTCGGTCTGACGGTCTTTATCGGGCTCGTCGGCACCGTGATCGGAGCAATGAGCGCTGGGGTCCTTGGTCAGCGCATCGGCGGCCGTGAGGCGTTACGCGTAATGGCCATCCTGTACACCATCTCAGCGCTGGGCTGTGCCTTTGCCTGGAACTGGCCCGCGCTGATGGTCTTCCGCTTGATTGGCGGACTGGGAATCGGCGGTTCTTCCGTACTTGGACCTGTCTACATTGCTGAAATTGCGCCGGCAAAATGGCGGGGCAGAATGGTAGGCCTGTTTCAAATTAACGTGGTCGGCGGAATCCTGCTTGCGTACCTCTCCAACTACCTCATCTCGCTGCTCGATTTAGGCCCACTGCAATGGCGCTGGCAGCTCGGGGTCGCGGGGATCCCTTCCCTCCTCTTTCTGATTATGTTGTACGGGATCCCTCGCAGCTCACGGTGGCTGGTCACTAAGAACAGGACCGATGAGGCGCTTGCCATTCTCAAGATGATGGGCTCTCCAGACTCTGAAGCCGAGCTGCGCGAGATTGTCGATTCCATCCACCTGGAGCGCGGTATGGCGGCCGAGCCTCTCTTCAAACGCAGCTACCGGCTACCCATCTTTCTCGCCGTCACCATCGGACTTTTCAATCAACTCGCGGGCATCAACGCGATCCTCTACTACTCGAATTACATCTTCGCGTCGGCCGGATTCAGCCAATTGTCCAGTTCCAAACAGACGGTGCTGATTGGGCTGATGAATCTGCTCGCGACTCTACTGGGTATGTCGCTCATCGATAAACTCGGGCGAAAGACACTGCTTCTGATCGGGAGCGTGGGTATGACGATTTGCCTCACTGGCGTCGCGACCGTCTTCTTCACCCATACCCATGCCGCAGCTCTCGTTTGGCTGCTGGTTGCCTATATTGCTTTCTTCTCCGTCTCGCAAGGCGCAGTGATCTGGGTCTACATCGCGGAGGTGTTTCCCAACCGCGTCCGCTCCAAGGGCCAGAGCCTCGGGTCATCCTCACACTGGATCATGAACGCCCTCATCTCGCTTCTTTTTCCGGTTCTCGCAAAATATTCAGGCGGTCTGCCGTTCGCGTTCTTTGCAGCCATGACGGCGCTGCAGTTCTTTGTTGTGCTGTTCATCTATCCAGAGACGAAAGGGATCTCGCTCGAGCAGCTGCAACGCAAACTTGGCATTGCGTAGGCTGCATTTCTCACCAGCTTAGGCGGTCGTGGCCTTTCTGAGAAGCAATGGAAACCAATTATCATCGTCTAGGTATCCAGCGCTTCGCTTAGGAGCAAACTTGGACGACACAGGGGTTCGGAAGGACCCTGATCGACTCCTCGACACCGTCCGGGCATTGCACGTAGAATACGTGCTACACGTAAATTGTGTGGGAGAATGCCAATATGCCTCCAAGCCGAAAGCAAAACCTGACCGTGAGCCTGAGCACGCAGACAGTGCAAAAGGCCAAGGTTCTCGCGGCCAAGCGCTCCACATCCATTAGCGGACTTTTGGCTGCACAGATCGAGGCGTTGGTGGACGCGGAAGAAGCTTACGAGAGCGCGCAGCGCGCGGCGCTGGATCTGATGGAGCGGGGATTCCACTTGGGCGGGATTCATTCTGTCCGTCGCGAGGAATTACATGAACGGTAAGACCTTCGTCGACACGAATGTTTTGATCTACGCCCACGATGTCGACGCGAAAGAGAAGCATGCAGCCGCTAAGGAAGCTTTGTATGAATTGTGGGCCAACCGGACGGGCTTTCTCAGCACTCAGGTGTTGCAGGAATTCTATGTCAATGTGACACGAAAACTCTCTACGCCGCTGACGAAAAAATCTGCCCGCGCCGTCGTGGACAAGTATGCCCTCTGGTGCGTTGACACAACACCGGCGGAGATCGCGGTTGCGTTTCGCATCGAGGACGAAGCCCGGATCGGATTCTGGGATGCGCTGATCTGTGCGGCGGCATTGAAGACGGGCGCAGAGCGGATTCTCTCCGAAGACCTGAACACAGGCCAGAAGATTGCCGGTATTCGCGTTGTCAATCCTTTCGCAATCCTTAAGTCGAAATGAAGCGATTTGAGCGATCAACCTAAATGAGGCTGAGCGCGCGTCGTGGGAGCCGTTTTACGTGATGGGAGCGGGATTGAATAGAGCAAACTCATTATGCAAACCCCAATGGTCGGCCCATGTTTGCTTGCGGCCACTCGCCACGTCAAGAATCAGGTGGAAGATCTGCTCGCCAACTTGTTGAATTGTTGCCTCACCGGTGGCGATGCGGCCGGCATCGATATCGATCAGGTCTGACCACCGGTCTGCAAGGGCACTGCGAGAAGCAACCTTAATCACCGGCGCCATGGCAAGCCCATAGGGAGTTCCGCGCCCGGTGGTGAAGACATGCATGTTCATCCCGGCGGCTAACTGGAGGGTTCCGCAGACAAAGTCACTTGCCGGTGTGGCGGCAAAGACGAGACCCTTGGTGGTGACGCGTTCCCCAGGGCCGAAAACGCCGGCCAGCGCGCTGCCGCCTGCCTTTGCGGTTGAGCCCAGCGCCTTTTCAACGATATTCGTCAACCCTCCGGTTTTGTTTCCGGGAGTTGGGTTGGCACTTCGATCGGCCCCGCCGCGTTGAAGGTAAGCATCGTACCACGCCATTTCTCGAATCAGATCGCGCGCTACCGCTTCATTGGCGGCGCGGGCCGTCAGCAAATGAATGACATCGCGGACCTCGGTGACTTCTGAAAACATCACGGTGGCGCCGGCACGCACCAGAAGATCAGCAGCATAGCCCACCGCCGGATTGGCGGTCACCCCAGAGAACGCATCGCTTCCGCCACATTGCAACCCGACGACAAGATCGGCCGCCGGCCGGGCAACGCGTGTTCGTGCATTCAGCTGGACCAGGCGTTTCTCCGCCATCTCCATGATGGCCGTGACCATATCGCCAAAGCTGCGATGCTGCTCGTCCTGCAAGCGGATGACGTAGGGCACGCTGGACAAAATCGGGAGGCTGCTGGCCGGCAGCAATTGCGAGGGTTGCAGTTTTTCGCAGCCCAGGCTGACTACCATCGGCGCCCCGCCAAGATTCGGATTCAGGCTCAAATTGCGCAGGGTTCGAATGGGGATGTCGGATCCGGGAGCATCGATTGCAACCCCGCATCCGTAGGGATGGGTAATCGCAATCACATCATCGACGTTCGGGTACCGCGGCAGGATCTCTGACCGGATGCGCTTTACCGCGAATTCTACGGTGGCCGAGACACACTGCACCGTAGTTGCAATCCCGAGCATATTCTTGGTTCCGACGGAGCCATCCTGGTTGAGAAAGCCGTCGAACGTGTATCCCTCAAGCGGTGGCAGCGCATCGGGCACGGCGGTTGCGAGGGGGAGCTGGTCGAGCGGCGGGGCCGGAGGAAGGCTCATCACCCCTTCGTGCACCCAGCAGCCTTTATTGATAGGCGCTTCAGCGTATCCGATGACAACGCCATAGCGAACGACGGGCGCGCCTTGCGCTACGTTGGACAAGGCCACCTTGTGTGCCTCCGGGATCGCCTCTGAAAGCGTCAGACCGGAATCGAATTGCGTCCCAGGCGGTAGACCACCTTCATTCGCGACGATCGCCACATTGTCCTGTGCGTGGACCTGGATGCACAGGGGACGCAATCTACCGTTGCCAGACATGCCATTCCCCGCTTCTCAAGCATTTTAACTAGTATCCGGAAGTGAGGTTGGGCGGCCAGTCCAGAACAGACCGCGGCCCACCCCTCTTATATGAGGTAGAACCACCTTCCTACCCAGGCCAGACCGCCCTGGATGCGCCATATACCCGGGCGCGGTTCCGTAAAACAGCATGCACGAAGCCCTCCTTGTGTCCACTTCCACAGCTGCTGTGGGCCATCCATTTTTTTTATTTACTGCTTGACAGATGTGGATCGAAGAGAGGAATCTCTATGCCAGATTTCAAGTGGTCAGACCTTCTGTTGGCGAAGAAGAAGCGTGGCCGCCCTCGCGGCCGCCCTTCCTGGGTGTGTTTTATCTTTCGCTTTTCGCGTTTTTGTCATTGGGCGGTCCAGAGCATGTCGATTCGAAGCTAGCAAACGTATCGGACCGCGGTATCAAGAATGGCTGGTTCCATTCAACTTTATGGGGGCAAACGATGCATCCGATCCAACCTGCCGCGCGGCGACTTGCAGTCAACCTGCGAGTCTTCTCTCTAACCCTTCTCCTACTGACGGCTTGCACGGTACGCGCGCAAATCGCGGGGACAGGTAGCATCCAAGGAACCATCACGGATGCTACTGGAGCTGTCGTCACGAATGCACCGGTAACCATAAGCAACGCGTCAACCCAAGTGCAGCACACGACCAAGAGCGACACCAGCGGCGTCTATACCTTCCCCAATATCGATGTTGGCACGTATACGGTCGCTGTCTCCGTTCCAGGCTTTGAGACCTACGAGAAGACGGGCATCGTCCTTGAAGTTGGCAGCAGCATCTCCATCAATGTGAACCTGACCGTTGGCGCGACCAACCAGAAGGTTGTGGTCAAGGCCGAGGGCTTGGCGCTACAGACCGAGGACCCTTCCTTCAAGCAGACCATCGACCAGCGGGAGGTCACAGAGATGCCGCTCAACGGCCGGCAGATGACGAGCCTGATTACTCTTTCAGGAGGCGCCGCAGCAGCTCCCGGCGGCGATTTCACCGGTAGCAAGTACTCTTACGCCACCATCGCCGTCTCGATTGCCGGCGGCGGCGGCAACACGACCCAATGGAAGCTGGATGGAGGCGACAATAACGACTACATGGCCAACGGTAACCTCCCGTTTCCCTTCCCGGATGCCGTCAGCCAGTTCAGTGTGGAATCCACGGCGCTGGGCGCGCAGGATGGTCAGCACAGCGGCGGCCTGGTAAACGTCGTTACCCGCTCGGGAACGAACAGCTACCACGGATCGGCCTTTGAGTTCATCCGCAACAACTACATCGACGCCACCAATTTCTTCTCCACCTCGAAGGACACGTTGCACCAGAATCAGTACGGCGGCACGTTCGGAGGCAAAATTATCCGGGACAAGCTTTTTGCCTTCGCCGCATACCAACACCTCAAGAATGACCAGTCCACCGCCAGTACTCAGGTATATGTGCCCACGGCGGCAAACCTGGCAGGGGATTGGTCCAACACAGATCCACCGCCCGGCGCAGCTGCCAACAATTGCGGGAAGCCCCAGCAACTGTTCGATCCACTTACTGGCGCGACCCTTCCGGGCAACAAATATGCGACTGCTCCGACCTACAACCCGCAGGCCCTGGCGCTGACGAAATACCTGCCCCCAATCAACCCGGCCTTTGACAAATACGGCTGCGGGGAGGTTTCCTATGCCATCCCGTCTGAGGTGGCTGATAACCAGTTTGTGACCAGGGTCGATTACACCATCAACCCGAAGAACAACCTGTATGGCCGGTACTTCATTGACGGGTATCAGGCACCGGCCTTCTTTTCTCCGACCAACATTCTCATCACCACCGCGAGTGGAAACCTTCAGCGCGTGCAGAGCTTAACCTTCGGTGAGGAGTACACGATCAACTCGAACACCGTGAACTCGGCGCACATCTCGGCCACCCGCCGGCGTAACAACCGCGGATACAACCCCGCCGTTATCAACCTCACGACTCTCGGTGTCAATGTCTATCAGGCCGAGCCCAACGGCCTGCAATTGTCAGTTGCTTCGTCGGGCAAGAACCATGGATGGGCGACGGGCGGCGGTACCAACTCGGTTGCCCATTTCAACAACAACGCCTTCATCTTTGACGACGACGTCACCATGGTGCGCGGCAGGCACCAGTTCGTCTTCGGTGGGTCATACGTCTGGAACCAACTCAATATCTCCAACGCATTTAACGGCAACGGTGTCCCCACCTTCAACGGCGAATACAGCGCGAGCGGACCGGCCGGAGGAACCCTGGTTGGTGACGCAAACCTGGACTTCCTTCAGGGAGCCATGAACAGCTTCGCACAGAGCAAATTTCAGCAGAACGCGCTGCGTGCTCCCATTCCGAGCCTCTACTTTCAAGACACCTTCCACGCCTCCACCAGGCTGACCCTGGTAGCCGGCCTGCGATGGGAGCCCCAATTCATGCCCGTGGATGTCTTTAACCGCGGAGCCATATTCAACATGAGCGCATTTTTGGCCAACCAGATCAGTTCGGTCTACCCCAAGGCCCCTGCGGGGATGTTCTTCTACGGCGATCCGGGTGTTTCCAGGCAGTTTACAAAGAATTCGCCCTGGCAGTGGTCTCCCAACTTCGGTGCATCATGGGACCCCTTGGGCAACGGGAAAACGGTTATTCGCGGAGGCCTGGAACTGGCCTATGACCAGGTAAACTTCTTCACCGCCCAGCGCGTGCAACAGAACGCGCCCTATGCCACCAACGCCAACCCTAATACGAGTGCCCAGTTGTGCTTCAGCGAGCCGTGGCTCGTCGGGGGCACCGGCTACGGCTGCAACCAGGTCGGCGGCACCAATACCAGTCCTTTTCCACTCCCGGAAATTCCGACTCCCGCTACGGCCATCTTCCCCGCACAGAGCCAACTCGAAACCTTGCCTACCCAGTTCTACGCGTCCAATACCCTGCAGTGGACACTGAGCGTCCAGCGGGACCTTAGCCACGGCTGGCAACTGCAGATTGACTATATCGGGAACAGGACCAACCATGCTCCCATCGCTTTGCCGCCGAACCCTGCAACCTACATCCCCGGAAACTGGGGGGCAAACGGCACTGGCTGTACCGGCATCGTTACCACAGGTCCGGCCGCGGTCAAGCCAGGCGCAGCCGGAACACCGTGTTCCACCACCAAAAACCAGAATTCGCGTTTCGCGCTCACACAGGCGAATCCTCTCCAGGGCAACGGGATCCAGGGCGGCGGCGGCGGCTCACTCCTTATCACTGACACCGCATACAGCAACTACAACGGCGTGGTGACTACCCTCCAGCACCGCCTTTCGGCCAACTTCAGCCTGCTGTCCAATTACACATTTTCCAAGTGCCTGAACATCGCGGACTCGAATGGCGATCCTGGAAACGTCGTGGAGAATCCCGGCAACCCCCAGATGGATTACGGCAGGTGCGGTTCCGATTTCCGGCACATCTTCAACACCGTCATGATTGCCAGGAGTGCCTTCCCACTCCACGGCATAGCGGCTCTGCTCGCAAACAATTGGGAGTTGGCGCCGCTGTTCCATATCGTGAGCGGGTTCCCACTCAATGTGACCGCGGGATCGGACGTATCCCTCACTGACATCGGCAATGATCGCCCGAACCGGGTGGCCGGAGTCAGCCCCTATAACTTCGCAAAAATACGGTCAGGAGCCGCGAGCGAGGCGACGCGATCGTACCTCAACCAGGCGGCCTTCGCTGTGAACACCACGCCTGGAACGTACGGAGACGTCAGCAGAAACTCCGTAAGCGGCCCAATGTTCTTCCAGTTCGATTCCCAGATCTCCCGCATATTTCCAATCCATGAACGACTGTCCCTGGATCTTCGCCTGGAAGCCTTCAATGTGTTGAACCATCCGAATTTCATCCTCGGCACGGGTACGACCGCGAGCCAGGCCGCGGCTACAAGCAACCCCGCGTCAGGAAACTTTGGCCAGATCACAGGAACCGTCACCAGCCCCACTGGCGCCAGGGTCTTCCAGGGAGGAGTGAAGCTGAGCTTCTAGGGACGTTCTTTGGCCGAGGGGAAATCTTGAGCAGGAGCGAATCCAGGTGCTAATCTCGCAACTGTACTATCAATAGCGGATGCACCAACACATCCGTAGGAAACGTGCTGCAGGCCTCAGCAGTGCGCGCGATGGAGGAGCACCGGGGTAGTTATGCCGAGCGAAAGAAACGCTACCGCCGACAAGCAGCTGACTATGAAAGTGGTCGGCCATATTCAGAGGCTTATCCAAAGCGGAGTCCTGAAGGCCGGAGACAAAATCGCTCCGGAGCGCGAATTTGCGAATCAATTGAAGATCAGCCGAGCCAGTTTGCGTGCGGGCATCGGCTACCTGGCCGCGATGGGAGTATTAAACGTGCGGCATGGGGTGGGCACGTTCGTAGCGGAAGGAGCGCCCGCCTTACATGCTTTCTCGCTGCACTTGCTAAGCGCCCTGCATGGATTTAAACCGAAGCAGATGTTTGAAGCCCGCCTGGTACTGGAGAGCAGCCTTTCGGCCATGGCAGCGGAGCGTGGTGGCGACGAGCATTTTGCCGTGATGGCGGAAGAGGTCGCGGAAATGTACGCCACCTTTGATGATCCTCAGGAGTATCTGATTCATGACGTCCGCTTCCATCGGGCGATCGCTGAGGCTGCGGGGAATCCAATCCTGGGAATATTGATGGAGACGGTCGTGAGTGCCATGTACGATGAACGCCAGCGGACGGTGGAACGATCTCTTGACCTGAGACAGTCCGCGGAGATGCATCGGACGATCTATCGTGCGATTCGAGGCAGAGATGGGGCCGCAGCCCAGAAAGCAATGGAGCAACATCTGCGTCTCGCGGAGCGCGCCCAGGTGAGCGAGCCTGCGCTACATAGTCAGAAAGCCGCGCGCCGGCGGACGAGCACGAATGGGTCCCAGCGGGTGCCGGAAAGTGTCCCTCGCTTACGGGGGAACGAATAGATAAAGACAGTTTGTTCCCCAGAAGCTTGGGAACGCGGGTATATGCGTATGCGGTTTTTGCTAAGGCATCGGTCTCCAACGGTCGCTCCCGGCGAGAAAACTCTGCGGTGACCAGGTTTTCGCTTGGCCAGGAGTGAGCTGATGAGAATAGGGCTCCCGTTTTGAGGGATTGGCTCCCTTACCTGTCGAGTGAAACTCTGCGTAATAGGCTACAGGCAGACTCGGGATGCCAAAGCGCGGCCACTCCGTCCATCCTGCGGAGACTACCGGTGCGTCTATTTCAGAATTGAGGAAGACCACGCTTGCATGCGGCCTCCAGGGGCGTCCAAGAGAAATAGCACCTGCCGCCGGGTCCGCGGTCAGCCGGCATCGAGTAAAAATATATCCGCTCGGCTGATTGGCATAATGCTTGCTTTGGGCGGTGTACATGACGCTCTTCCCGGCGATTCCGTGCAATTCGCAGTGGTCGAAAACCGTCTTGCCGTCACCGAAGATGAAATCGATATTCCCGGCAATGTAGCAGTCTTTGAAGTA
>Ga0182018_10004743_pt1 | contig 11279 bp, 11 predicted proteins | sample 812P2MmetaG_FD_120490 | JGI IMG/M metagenome (GOLD analysis project Ga0182018, IMG submission 120490) | Permafrost microbial communities from Stordalen Mire, Sweden - 812P2M metaG | ecosystem: Environmental > Terrestrial > Soil > Wetlands > Permafrost | place: Sweden: Stordalen | collected...
AAACTCGGTCTTGACGCCGCCCGGGCAGATCGTTCCCACCTTGATGCCGAACTTGCGCAGCTCGCCGTCGAGCGCCTGGGCGAAGCCGATCTGCGCGAACTTGCTGGCGCAGTAGACCGCCTCTCCGGCGTACCCCTGCAACCCCGCAACCGAGGAGATGAAGAGGATCTCGCCGCCCTTCTGCGCCATCATCACCGGCGCGGCATGGCGGGTGAAGAGAAAACTGCTCTTCATGTTGGAGTCCATCAGGTCGTCGTACTCTTCGGTGGAGGTGTCGATAAGGTTCTTGTAGTTGCCCGCGCCCGCGTTGTTGATCAGGATGTCCAGCCGGGCGAAGTTCTTCATCGCCAGGGCGACGCACTGCTGCGCGGTGGCCTCCTCAGCCGCATCTCCCGCGTGGTAGACGGCCTTGCCTCCACGCGCGATGATCAGGTCGCACAGCTCGCGCAGGCGACTTTCGCGGCGTGCCGTTACCACCACGGAGGCGCCCTTCCCAGCGAAGGCGAGCGCGGTCTCCCAGCCGATTCCGGCGCTGGCTCCTGTGACGATCACGGTCTTTCGGACAAAGGTGGACGCATCCGGCATCTCTAAGTGGCTCCTGGATTTGAGGTGGTAAGGTGGGCCCACCTGAATGCTACCATCCCGCTATGGCCGCCTTCGATCTCCCGTCGCCAACGCATCGCGAAGCCGCGCAGTCTGCGTCCGCGCTGGTGGAGGCGAGGGGGCTGACGAAGGACTATGCACGAGACGGTGGCGCGACGCGCGTGGTGGACGATGTCTCCTTCACGATCCTCGCAGGCGAGACGCTGGGCCTGGTCGGCGAATCCGGCTCCGGTAAGAGCACCGTAGCGCGATTGCTATTGCGCCTGATCGAGCCGACGGCGGGCGAAGTTTTCTTTGAGGGGACACCGCTGCCGCCGGCCGCTTCGGCGCAGATGCGCGCCCTGCGCCGGCGCATGCAGATCGTCTTCCAGGACCCCTACGCCGCACTCAACCCGCGCATGAAGATCGGGCAAATCCTCGCGGAGCCGTTCGCCATCCACCGCGAGGCGCCGGCTGAGGGAATGTCCGCCAGACTGCGCGAGCTGCTGCGCGCGGTCGGCATGGACGAGTCCGCCCTGCCACGTTATCCGCACGAGTTCTCCGGCGGCCAGCGGCAGCGCATCAACATTGCCCGCGCGCTCGCCCTGCGGCCGCGCTTCCTCGTGCTCGATGAGCCGGTCAGCGCGTTGGACGTCTCGGTGGGCGCGCAGGTCATCAATCTGCTGCGCGACCTGCAGCGGGAACTCGGGCTGACCTACCTCTTTATCTCCCACTCCATGCCACTGGTTCGCTACCTCTGCGACCGCGTCGCGGTAATGCAGCGCGGCAGGCTGGTGGAGATCGGCGATGTCCTGCAGGTCTGCGAGGTGCCGCAGAATGAGTACACGCGGCAGCTGATCGCCGCGACGCCGGAGATTCCTGCCTGAATCGGGCCGCATGCTTGGGCAATCGCTACAATGAATCAAGGATGATCTCCAGCCTAAGCACGCATCTCCCCTATCTGTGGCTGGTCGCGGCGTCATTTATTGCGGGCGTGATGAACGCGATGGCGGGCGGCGGCTCCTTCATCTCCTTCCCCGCGATGCTGGCGATCGGCGTCCTTCCCATCCAGGCCAACGCGACCAACACGGTGGCGCTGTGGCCGGGGCAGTTGACCTCAGTGTGGGCGCTGCGAATGGACCTGCGGCGCGATCTGATCGCAGTCGTGGCCTCCGCTTCTGTGCTGGGCGGCGTGAGCGGCGCGGTGGTGCTGCTGCACACCCGGCAGATCACGTTCATGCATATGGTCCCCTGGCTGCTTCTTGCGGCGTCGCTGCTGTTTGGCATCAGTGGCCTGGTCTCGCGATGGCTGCGTGCGCGCTCCGCCGAGCCGCACCTGCCGCGCTCGCCGGCGATGCTTCCGCTCTTCTGCACCCTCTTCCCGGTCTGCTTCTATATCGGCTACTTCGGCGCGGGCGCAGGGTTCCTGATTATGAGCGCGCTCGCCTTGTTCGGAGTGGAGGAGATGAACGCGCTCAACTCGCTGAAGGTAACAGCAGCCTGCCTCTCGAATCTTTGTGCTGTGGTGACGTTCATCTTCGGCGGTGCGATCGTCTGGCACTATTGCCTCATCTCCATGGTCTTCGCCGGCATCGGCGGATACGCGGGCGCGCAGTATTCTCGAAGGATGAACCCGGACGTGCTGCGCGCGGTCGTGGTATCCATCGGCTGCACGATGGCCGCATACTTCTTCTGGAGGCAGGCCTGATGCTGCTGAGTTCCTTCGCAGTCGAAAATCTCGAGTTTGTTGCCGCGTTCTGCACCACGGCAGCGTTCGTGCCGCAGCTGGTGCGCGTGCTTCGGCTCCGCTCCGCGCGCGATATCTCCCTGCCGACATTTCTTCTCTTCTCGGTCGGCGTCTTTCTGTGGCTGCTGTACGGCATCTACACCGGATCGAAGCCCGTGATCGCGTCGAACGCGGTGACGCTGGTACTCTCGGTCGTCATCCTGGCGCTGAAGCTGCGCTTCGACCGCGACGCGGTGAAGGAGTTGAAGCCATGAGCCACGAGGGAATCCGCATCGTCAGCGAAGTGGAGGCGCGGCGCGACGCAGAACATGGAGACCACACGCTCTCCGACGCCGCGGTGACGCCGCTGAAGGTGCGGGTGAAGAAGACCGAGGGCACTGGCGTCGAGATCGACTGGCGCGACGGCCACCACAGCTCGTGGAGCTTCCGCTGGCTGCGCGACGCGTGCCCCTGCGCTACCTGCCATGACGAGCGCGCCCAGGCCGGACGCGCTCCGGGCGAGGCAAAGCCCAAAGCGCAGGCGCTCCTGCAGATGTATGAGGCGCCGCCTCGCCCGGTGGAGGTGACGCCGGTGGGCAAATACGCGCTGCGCTTCAAGTGGAACGACGGGCACGAGGCTGGACTCTACTCCTGGGACTACCTGCGGCGGATGTGTCAGTGCGAGGAGTGCACGGCGGCGCGCGGCTAGCGGTCGAGGCGCAGTAGATGCATCGCTTGCTCCACTGTCTCCGCCACCAGCACAATCGCGCGGTTTTTCGGTTTGAGCATTCCCTCTTCGACGCAGTGGTCGAGGAACTCGAGCAGCTTGTCATAGAAACCATTGGTGTTGAGCAACACAATCGGCTTGGCGTGCAGCTTGAGCGTCTGCCAGGCGAGCACCTCGAACAGTTCCTCGAAGGTGCCGAAGCCGCCGGGCAGCGCGATGAATGCGTCCGCGCGTTCGCCAATGAGCGCCTTGCGCGTGTGCATGGTCTCGGTGATGTGCAACTCGGTCAGGCCGTGGTGGGCGACCTCGAGATCGACCAGCACCGTGGGGATGACGCCGATGACCTTGCCATTGGCAGCGAGCGCCGCCTCGGCGACCGCATGCATCAGGCCGACCTTTGCTCCGCCGTAGACGACACCCACGCCTCGCTGAGCCAACGCGCGGCCCAGTTCCATCGCAGCTTCGCGATATGCAGGATGCGCGCCGTCCGCGGAAGCGCAGAAGACGGCGACGTTTCGAATCGGGGAAGAGGCAATCGGGTTCGGCATCGGTATTTCGATTATCCCCCAGGCCCGTGTTCCATTCCGCCGATCTTTACCGTCGCGTCCTTCATCGCCGGAGTGACCGCGAAGAGCATATCGCGTATCGCGAGGCCGCGATTGGAGGGGGCATCTAAAATGGTGTTTGGAGGAGGCAGATGAACGCAGCCGTTATTGAAGCCTTCGGCAAGCCGCCGCGGTACGCGACCTTCAACGATCCCGCGGTCGCCGACGGCGCACAACTGATTCGCGTTCACGCCGCGGCGTTGAGCAATCTGGTCAAAGGGCAGGCGAGCGGCGCGCACTACAGCAGCGGCAGCCAGCTTCCGTTCGTGCCCGGCTTCGATGGCGTCGGCACGCTGCCCGATGGCTCCCGCGTCTACTTCTTCGGGCCGCCGGCTCCGTTTGGCGCGATGGCGGAGCGGAGCCTCGCAGCACCCAGCCGCACGATCCCGGTGCCGGACGCGGTCGACGATGTGACGGCCGCGGCGCTGGGCAATCCTGGGCTGGCGTCGTGGGGCGCGCTGATCGGTCGCGCGCGCCTGCAGCCTGGCGAGGGCGTCCTCATCAACGGCGCCACCGGCGTCGCCGGCCAGCAGGCGATCCAGGTCGCAAAGTACCTCGGCGCGAAGTACGTCGTCGGCGCCGCCCGCGAAGAATCCATGTTCGACAAGCTCCGCTCGCTCGGCGCCGATGACACCATCTCGCTGAACCAATCGCCCGAGGCGCTCACCGCAGCCTTCCGCAACGTGCTCCCAACCGTCAACGTCGTCCTCGACTACATCTGGGGGCCCTCCGCCGAGTGCATCCTCACCGCTGCCCAGGGCCACGGCGCGCCCGAGGGCGAGCCGCGCATCCGCTATGTGCAGATCGGCGCCATCAGCGGCGACCCCATCTCGCTCAAGGGCCAATGGCTACGCAGCTCCGGCGTCGAGCTATTGGGCAGCGGACTCGGCAGTCTCTCCGCTGCTGCCATCGTCGAGTCTCTCAAGAGAATGTTCGCCGCCGCCGCTTCCAACGCCTTCCGCATCGACACCGAGCCGACCCCGCTGAGCGATGTTGAATCCGCCTGGAACCGCGCAACGCCCAGCGGCTGCCGGATTGTCTTCACCACATGAGCCGACGGAGCATCGCCGAAGACGCCCCGCGATCAACCTTCATAAAACTCGCTTCGCTTGCGGCTGTAGGCGGCATAGACGCAGAGGCCGATGGCCAACCAGACGAAGAAGCGCACCCACGTAATCGCCGGAAGCCCCGCCATCAGCAGAACGCAGAACAGGATGCTGAGGATCGGAACCACCGGGCCGAGAGGCACGCGAAATCCGCGGTGACGCCCCGGCTCCTTGTAGCGCAGCACTATCACACCCACCGACACCAGCACAAACGCGAACAGCGTCCCGATGTTCGTCATCTCGGCCAGCGAGCCGACATCGAAGAGCCCAGCCGGAATGGCCACGAGCACACCCGCGACCCAGGTGGCGAACGCCGGCGTGCGAAAGCGCGGATGGAGACGGCTAAAGGCGTCCGGCAGCAGCCGGTCACGGCTCATGGCAAACCAGATGCGCGCCTGCCCGTACTGGCCGACCATGATTGAGGAGATCATGCCCGTGATCGCGCCGAGCAGGACGGCAAGCCGGACGTAATGCAGCCTGTGACCTCCTGGCAACATAGACACCCGCTTCAGCGCATTGACGAGGGGCGCGCCGTCGCCGGCGACCGTCTGCCACGGCACGATGCCAGTCAGCACAACGGCCACGCCGATGTACAGGATGGTGCAGACCACCAGTGTCGCAATGATGCCGATGGGCACGTCGCGCTGCGGCTTGCGGCACTCCTCGGAAGCGGTCGATACCGCGTCGAATCCAATGTAGGTGAAGAAGATAATCGAGCCACCCGCGAGGATGCCGGGAAAGCCATTGGGCGAGAACGGATGGTAGTTCCGCGGGTGGATAAAGGACAGGCTGAAGAAAAGAAAGACCAGGATGGCGGCGATCTTGACCAGCACCATGATGTTATTGGTGCGCGCCGACTCGCGGACGCCGCGCACCAGGACAACGGTGAGCAGAAGCACGATGAAGAAAGCGGGAATGTCGAAGCCCCAGTGCCATCCCGCGGCGAAGATGTCGTTGCCAGCGAGGTCCTGCAGGCCCAGCGGCAGATAGGCGGGCGAGAGCCACTTGGGATCGAGATGGATACCCAGCCAGTCCAGCAGGTCGACGATGTGCGCCGCAAAGCCGACGCTCACGCTCATATTGCCGAAGGCATATTCGAGGATGAGATCCCAGCCGATGATCCACGCGATGAGCTCGCCGAGGATCGCGTAGGCATAGGTGTATGCGGAGCCGGCGATGGGGATCATGCTGGCCAGCTCGGCGTAGCAGAGCCCGGTAAACGCGCAGACGATGGCTACAAGCACCAGCGATATCGCCAGCGCGGGGCCTGCTCCGGGGCGGCCGGCGACCGCCCCGTGGTGCAGGATGAGGTCGATGATCGGCGAGCCCTTCCAGTCGGCCAGCTTGGCGGGATTGCCGCCGATGGCCGTGCCGATCACGGTAAAGATGCCCGAGCCGATGACCATGCCGATGCCCAGCGCAGTGAGGGAGAGCGGGCCCAGCGTCTTATGCAGGGCGTTCTCCGGCAGCTCCGAATCGCCGATCAGCTTGTCGATCGATTTAGTAGCGAAAAGCTGGGACTTGGCGGCGAAGATTTGCCTGGGCAGCGTCGAACTCCTGAAAGGGAGGTATTGGATACGGCCGGCGAAGCAAACCTCTCAAAGATAAATCGGCGTCTACCGCTTGCTCTTGCCGCGTGCCGCCTTCTTCAGCTTGGCCTTGTTCTCGCCGCGAGCGCCGGTGCGCTTGCCCTTGGGCGCGGCCTTCTTGCGTGCCGCGCGCTTGACCTTCTTGCGCTCGATCTTATCGGTGATGCCGGTGGTGTTTGCCATGGTGTGTCTTCGGGTGCTTTCCTGAAAATAGGTTACACAGCGCGCAGCTTTCTGCTGCGAAGGTAAGAGTCAGATAGCCTCAAGTTGGGCAAACTTCTCCACCAGCTTCTTCACGCCATGCTCTTGAAATTGTACTGTAATCTTCGCGTCGTCTCCGTCGCCCTCGCGGCGAAAGACGGTGCCCTCGCCGTATTTGGGGTGGCGCACCCGCGAGCCCTGGCGCAGGCCCGTCTTGCCGGTCGGCGCGGAGACGTCAATCTTCGGACGTGAGACCCTCTGCCCGCGCCCGGCGAAGAAGTTCGCGATATTGTCCATCGACCCGCTTGCCGACTCCACACGCGGAATCGGTCGCGAACCCGGCGCAATCCGCGTCGTAGAGAACTTCGTCGCCGCGCCACGTCCCCCAACTCCCGCCGTCTGGTCTTCATCCTCGTAGCTGTAGTGCCGCTCGGCCGCGTCCTCCGCCGCGCTCGGTTGCCCATACCGCGCTCGCTGCGGATAGGGGGTCGCATACGCGCGCCCCGCAAATCCGCCCGAGAACTGCGGCCGCGGCACCGGACTGCCCAGGTCTTCGATCAGCCGCCCCGGCACCTCTTCGAGAAACCGCGAGGGGATGCTGGTCTCCGGCATGTCCGAGCCGTAGCGGCGGCGGTAGCGTGCCCGCGTCATCACCAGCGTGTCCATCGCGCGGGTCATGCCGACGTAGCAGAGGCGCCGCTCCTCTTCGAGGCCGGTGGGGTCGACCAGCGTGCGCGAACTGGGAAAGAGGCCTTCCTCCATACCGGCCATGAAGACCAGGGGAAACTCGAGGCCCTTCGCCGCATGGAGCGTCATCAGCGTCACGCGCGCTTCCGCCGAGTAGGAGTCGGCGTCGGAGACGAGCGCCGCATGGTCGAGAAACTCCGAGAGGGTCTCGCCGCGCTCCTGCGCGTCCTGCGCGGCGTTGGCAAGCTCCTTCAGGTTCTCAATACGGGAGAAGGATTCCGGCGTGGCCTCTTCCTCCAGCGCGCGGATGTAGCCGCTGCGGTCGTTGAGGAACTTGATGAGTTCGGGCAGGGTCGCCGGTTCGCCTGGCTTGCGGAATGGCGCGCGCTCATCGGCCATGATGCGTTCGGCTGCCGCATCTGCGGGGTCTTCGGCGGGGTTTGCAGTCGCTCGAGGCCTTCGTGGCACATCGTTCTTTAGGACGATCGGTGCGAAGGGGTTGAAGTCTGCGGAGTTGATCGCGTGCGCGGCATCTGTGTCGACCGCATTCTCCGGCGCAATCGTCGACATCTCCTCGCTCGGCCCAAAATCAAACCCAAAGTTGAAGCTCGTATCGAATGAGGTGTCGGCGACTTCATCCGCTCCGGCCGCGACCGCCGGCTCTTCAACCTCCTCAGTCTGCGCAAAGCTCACCTCATCAAACGAGGTATCGCTCTCCCCCTCCTCCGCTGCAACTTCGCCGGCAGCTGCAATAGGATCGTCATCGACGAGCGCCAAATCGCTGGCCAGCTTGGCCGCGAAGTCTGGCCCAAGCATCGCGCGTCCATCTGCAATCAGACGGCGAAACTTCCCCAGCGCCTGCAGCGCCCGCGCCGGCAACAACTGCTCGTCCTTGGCCCGCCCGATCGCGTCCCATGTGCTCGTCCCGGTCGTGAGCGCGATGCGCTCCAGGGTCTCCATAGTGGTCTTGCCGATGCCCCGCGCCGGCGAGTTGACGACGCGGGCCAGGGCGATCGAATCGTGCGGATTGAGCACCAGCTTCATGTAACTCAAAATGTCTTTGACCTCGGCGCGGTCGTAGAAGGAGAAGCCACCCACCATGTGGTACTGGATCTGATACCGCCGCAACGCCTCCTCCACCAGCCGCGATTGCGAGTTGGTGCGGTAGAGCACCGCGCAGCGCGGAAGGTCCTCGCTGCCACCCGCCGCGCGCAGATACTGGTTGATCCGATCCGCGATGAACAGCGCTTCGTTCTCGCCATCGGGCGCCTCGTAGTATCCGATCAGCGAGCCGCCCTCGCGGGTCGTGAACAGCGTCTTGCCCTTGCGCTGCGTGTTGTTCGCCACCACCGCGCTCGCGCCCTCCAGGATGATCTGCGTCGACCGGTAGTTCTGCTCCAGCCGGATCGTGCGCACGCTGGGGAAATCCTTCTCAAACTCCAGGATGTTGCGGATGTCTGCGCCCCGCCAGCTATAGATCGACTGGTCCTCGTCGCCCACCACGCACACATTCTTCTCCGGCCCGGCCAGCAGCTTCATTAGCTCATACTGCGGTCGGTTGGTGTCCTGGTACTCATCGATCAGCAGATATTTGTAACGCCGGTTGTAGCGTTCTCGGACCTCCGGCGCCACCCGCAGCAGCCGCACCGTCTCCAGCAGCAGGTCGTCGAAGTCCAGCGCATTGGCCTTCGCCAGCTCCTTGCGATAGATCTCGAAGATGTGCGCGATCTTCTCCTCCATCGGGTTGGTCGACGCCAGAAAATACTCCTGCGGGTCGATCATGTGGTTCTTTGCCCAGCTGATGCGGCCCAGCGCCACCCGCGGCTTCAGCTGCTTGTCGTCGATCGCCAGCCGCTTCAGCGCGGCCTTCACCACCGCCTGCTGGTCCACCTCGTCGTAGATCGCAAAGGTCCGCGTCAGGCCCGCGCCGTTCACCCGCAGAGCCTCCACGTCTCGCCGCAGCACACGCACGCAGAAGCTATGGAAGGTCGAGAGCAGCGGCTTCGCCAGCGACGCGTGGCCAAGGATCCTGTCCACGCGCTCCGCCATCTCCGAAGCTGCCTTGTTGGTGAAGGTCACCGCGAGGATCGCGTCCGCGGGCACACCGCGCTCTTCAATCAAGTAGGCGATGCGGTGCGTAATCACCCGCGTCTTGCCCGAGCCCGCCCCCGCCAGCAGCAGCACCGGCCCATCCACCGCCTGGATACCTTCGCGCTGCTGCGGGTTCATGTTGTCGAGAAGGCGGGACACGGCGGACACCCCAACCTCTATGTTAATTCCGTGTGCGCTTTATAGCGAATCCACAGCCCCTGGGCATTTTTCCCCGCGCACCAATGGAACCGCCGACAGGTTTTTCGCGTAGAAGGATGTGCGGCGGGCATTCCTGAACCATGGCAGGGATGCCGCCGAAAGACTTCCGCTAAGAAGGTGTCCCCATGCGCATCACCCGTATCCTCGCGACCTCCGCGGCCTCGCTTCTCGTGGCCGGTGCCCTCACCGTGGCCTATGCCAGCCCGCTCCCGCATCCCGGCATTCACCGTCACCCTGCCCTCTCGCAGGACCCCATCACCGTCAATATCTACAACAAAGCCGAGCAGGCGCAGGACCTCAAGATCGACGGCCGCGTCTACTCGCTCAAGCCGCACGCTTCGATCACCGTCAAGGTCCCGCCCGGCACGCAGGTCTTCGCGGCCAGCCCGGGGCCCGGAATCCACGAGGGCGATGTGCTCTTCGCGGTCACTCCGGCGCTGAAGGACGCGACGGTGAGGATCGACTAAGTTGAATAAGGGCAGTCGGGGACAATCGAACTTTCGATGCCTTCCTCGGCTGCCACTTCCCTCTTCCCCGATGTAAGAGGATCGCCGTCTTCTGCCTCCGCGCGTGGATTGAATCGATTACGGCGTCGCATGCATGGCCACGCCGCGCCCCAGATCGGGATGGAACCACGATAGGTACGCGATATCCACGAGTTTCTGCGGAAGTACACAGCAACGCACTTGTCTCCGGCGGCGCGCTCGACGCATACTCGCAACAGAAGCCGAGCACGGTTCCTGTCGAGACCAATTCGTGACCCGATACAGCCGTCAAGACGTTCTACGCATCCTGCATCTCCGGACCCGCCAGCTGACTGCGTGGGAGCAAGCCGGACTCATCCCCGCCAACCAGGATTACTCGTTCGAGGACCTCGCCCAGCTGCGCACCCTGCGCACCTTGCGCGCCACGCGCATCACCGCGCGCAGCATTCGCGAGTCGGTCGAGGCCATGCGCAAGGCCGCGGGCATGGGCAATCCGCTGACCGAGGCGAGCGCAGTGAGGCGCGGGTCGCGCCTGACCTTTCGCCACGGCGGCGCGCTGGTCGATCCCGTGACCCAGCAGCTTGCGTTCGACTTCGACGCTACGCGCGAGGGACAGTTGAGCGTGGTGAGCTTCGCTGGGCGCGCCGCGCCACCTCAGTTCGACGTCCAGGAGATGTTCCAGCGAGCGGTGCAACTGGAAGAAGACCGCGCGACCATCCCGGACGCGGCCGAGCTCTATCGCCAGATCCTCGCGGCCAAGCCAGGGTACGCGGCCGCAGCCATCAACCTCGGCACCATTTACTACAACCAGCGCGAGTTCGCGCTCGCGGAACAGCACTACCGCAGAGCCACCGAGGCTGACCCCGAGTATGCGCTGGCCTTCTTCGACCTGGGCAACGTGCTCGACGAGCTGAAGCGCCTGCCCGACTCCATCGCCGCGTACCAGCGGGCCATCGCACTGGTGCCGCAATATGCGGACGCGCACTACAACCTCGCACTGGCGTACGAGCGGCAGGGCCATCGCCGCCGCGCCCTGCGTCACTGGCTCACCTATGTGCGGCTGGACCCGGTGGGGCCGTGGGCCAACCACGCCAAGGCGCAGGCCAAGAAGATCCTCAGCACGGAGCGGCTTTCGATCGTGAGCCGCAGCGGGCGTCTGGTGCAGGCCGGATAGCAGCCGCTACGGTGTGCGCGAAAAGGGCGGCTGCAAGACTATTCAGCGCCAGGATTATGCCAGCGATCGCCGGGCGCGAGGATAGAG
>Ga0182018_10004745_pt1 | contig 11277 bp, 19 predicted proteins | sample 812P2MmetaG_FD_120490 | JGI IMG/M metagenome (GOLD analysis project Ga0182018, IMG submission 120490) | Permafrost microbial communities from Stordalen Mire, Sweden - 812P2M metaG | ecosystem: Environmental > Terrestrial > Soil > Wetlands > Permafrost | place: Sweden: Stordalen | collected...
ACGATCGTACGCGCCGGTCCAGGGCAGTGGCTGACGGAGGCGCCAAACAAGAGGAGACCGCTCGGTGTGGAAGTGGGCGAGCGCGTGCACTTCTTCCGAGAGAACTTCGACACCTTGCAAGGTGAACAGGTCGCCAGGATTATGTCTGAAGTCGAGCCTGGCATGGTCATGGTGAGGGCGCGAGATCTGCTGTTCGCAGATCTCGAGCCTGCGCTCACGCACTCTAAGCACAGAAAGACCAAGTCCGTCTGCGAAGCAGACAAGGTTGAAGATCGCCAGGTTGTACTGGAGAGCGATCTCGTAGGCTTTCTGCAAGGAGACACTCCGTGAGGCTCATTGTCAGAAGCGGACCTGGCAAAGTCGAGCTCAATTGGATGTGGATCCCTGGTTTCTGCTCTTACGATAACGAGCTCAAGAAGGCGCTGGAAAAAGAGCTGCAGCCAAAGCTTGTCGGCAAGCCTCTCAATGATGAGACACTCGACTTCGCGCACCAGGAAGCGCTCGACTTTATCTGCAACTACCATAAGGCCATTCCTGGATTGCGCGACTACTTAGATGCCATAAAGTTCGTGGATGACACACCGGCATGAGGGACAGTAGGCTACAGATTCGTATCGATCCGAAGCTAAAAGAACGCGCGGAGCGCCTTGCGAAACGCAGGCACACCACACTCTCTGCTTTTATCGTTACGCTGCTGACCAGCGTTCTCGAGTCCGATGAGACGCAGCGCAGACTGTCCAGAGGCGGCGAGGAAGCCGAGCAGATCTAATGAGTGACTACACCGAAATCAACGAGTCTGTTGAAGTTCCGAAGAACACCGGCACGAAGGGTTTCCTGCGCGCCTTAGAGGACATTCTCAAGCTCCCACGCGTGCAGAGTATTGAGATCGACTCACGCGGCAAGGTGTCCTACCGTTATTTCATTCGCAGTGGTGAGGAGCACGCGCCGCTGAAGACAGACTTCGAAACGCTCAAGCCCTACGCAGCTATACGCAACGGCGGTGATATCGACGAGATCGGTGCACCCGACAGGAATGCAGCGATGGCTCTGGGCCAGCTCTTCAATGCAGCATCTGTCGATCATCTATTTCCAGTGGCGTTTGCCAGTGGTGCGAATACCATCTTCTGGGGTTGGGCTCAGGGCTCTGGTCTCAATCTAACCTCACACGAGGAACTCTTTGGGCTACCCTTCGTCACCGACCGCAACATTCCAGATGAGTCGCTCATCCTCGGAGCCGCGTTCGCGCGCAACGCAGCGCTCATCGATATCCGAAAGAGCTACAAGCTCGTCATCCCACATACGCTAGGCGCCGAGGTGCCGACATGAATACGATGACCAAGGCTGTTCTGAAGGCAGGTCTCATAACGACGAACATGCTGCGTGAGATGAAGCGCTTCAGCATCACCCTTGATAGGGACGCTGAGGTGGAGGAACCGACGACTCTCGAGGAGGCGGCGAAGATTGTAGGAGACGCGCTCGAAAGTTCGGATCAGACCATCGTGCGCGAGACAGATCTTGCTGTGTTGCGGCAGTACATAGATACTTCTACCAGCGGGGAGATGCACGTCGAGGTGATGGGCACGCCGGCGGCAGAGTTCGACGTTACCTATGGCAAGACGCGCCTTGGTGAATACATCATAGCCTGGCGCTCCGAAAGTATTGGAGATGCCCTCACTAACGGGATGACCTACCTCGATACAGGTGATGAAAAGGTCTACTTCAAAGATGTGCGCGAGCTCTGGTTCGGAGACAACAAGGCCTTCATGCTGTGCATACCCAATGACAGCCCTACCTGAGATCTTCGCCGCGTTGCACCGCAAGGGTGGCTTCGAGATGGTGAACAACACACCGTCTATGGGTCGCGTGCGCATCATTGGCCGCGTGCCGAAGCCGAGCGTGGGCAACTGGCTTGTGCTCGCACACCGTCTCATCGCTGCCTCAGACAGCGGGCGTCCTTGGTCGGTCGACATTTCGAAATGGCACTTCCTCAGAAACGCAAAAGTTGTTTTTGCCTGGCGCCTCATCTTCCAGGCCGAGGATATCGAAAAGCAGTACGCGGACATCCTCAACATCATCCGCACCGCGCCGAACGCAAAGATGCCAGAGCCAGCAGAGGTACGACTCTACGGGCGTGGTAACAACGACACAGCAGGCGGCAAACGCGGTGCGGGTCCGACTGATACGGTAGCAGTAGGACCCCTTGCAGTACTCAGGAAGGGACTTGGGGGCTAAAGCCATGCCTACTTCGCCGACAGAAGTGAAGTACGGACAGGAGCTCGCGCTAGAGAACGCACCTGTGCTGTCCGCTGAAGAGCTGCACACACTCAAGATGCGCATGGCAGTGATGGACAAGTTGCTTGCCGAAAAGCGCCGCGCAAAGTTCAAGATCGAGATCATGCTGGGTAGTCAGTATCGCAGCGGGCAGCACTACCCCGGCGCGCTTTCGCTATGGCTGAGCGGTACCAAACTGCATGGTGGAGGTGACGAGAAGTGCTTCCTCTGCCCAGGCTGTGGCGCGCTCATCCTTCCTTCAGGGCAGGGATACGGCCACGGCGTTTGCGGAAAGTGCGGCAAGACCTGGAAGGGCTCGCAGCTGATTGGCGAGATCATGCTCAGGCTTACAACGCAGCACTGGGTCGACGTCTTGTACAAGTGGTTCAGATTTCTCGACTTCAATGCTGACCTTTACATGAAGAGACCGAAGCTAGATCTGAGAGTCGCCGCCAGTCTGGAGCAAGCACGGCAGCTGGGTGGTGAGAAACTCATGGCCACGCGCAAGAAGATGGAGACCGTGGTGTACCCACTCGCGCACATCCTCAAAGATACGGCAGCGGGCGCCAGTATTCCCTCTCGCATACGCGCATTTCTGGAGGCGTGACACGCACTGCCTGCAAGCAGTATGCTAGAAGATCACAGCCATGGCCGAGTACAGAATTCATCGTGGGAAACGCGCGTTTGCCCTTGTGCTGATGCGCATCATCCTCGACAAGTATCTGGACAACGAGGGCAAAGAAGCCTCGGACAAAGTTGTAGATGAGTTCGCGCCGCACAACGAATCCATTCTGGCGCAGGACGTCATCCGCGAGGTTTATAATGACCTCGCCAACTACGAGAGCTACAATCACGCCATCACAAATCAGTACTCCTGGAAGAAGGGCGACCCTGTAGCGGGCCCACTTCCTGGTGTGGATCCAGAGACCGACAGAGGAATGATCGATGAGCCAGCGGCGAAACCGAAAAAGCCCCAGCGGAAGAAAAAGAAGTCTGAGCCCCCGCCTGAGGGTGGTGCCGCAACCTAAGATACACACCGCCTTCCAGATGCTGGAAGAGCGCCTGAAGCAGCTCGAAGATGCACTGAATACAAACACAAAGGTGTTCAGTGACGGCATTCAGATGATAGAGGCTCAGCAGGAAGTGCTGCGGCGTGTCGCGCAGGGCCTGTTCAAGGGCGGTGTGGTCTCTGATGGTGATGGGCACATTGCCTGGAATCACTACCTTAGAGGGTACCTCGAGGAGCTCGCCGCCAGCGAAGCCAAGGAAGAAGCCGCGCCCAGTCCTATTCTGCTAGACTCGAACGGTTCAGACGCGCCCATCATTTTTGGAGGAGGCTGAGAGATGCGAATCATCCGCAGTGTGAGAGACGCCAGAGGCAACATCATTCAGAAGCAGCCCCCTGGTGGTGCAGGTCGGCTGAAGTGCCCCAAGTGCCAGCGTGGCGTCTGTTCTTCGAAGCAAATGCCGAACGGTAAGCGCATCATGTCGTGCACTTCGTGCGGCGCTAGCTACGTGGTCGGGTCTATGGATCGACCGCACGTCGCGCAGCCTGGGTCGACCCTGAAGCCTCGTGCCTCATTGCCCACGCGGCATCGCTAGGGAGATGGCCAACGATCTTGAAGCCATTTCGTAGGTAGAGGCGCAGCGCGCCGCGGTTGCTTTTGAGTACGGTGAGTACAACCGGCTTTCCCAGTGAGAGCGCATGGGTCAGTAGTACCTGCCCGATGCCGCCGCCCTGTGACTCGATCGCCACACCGAGGCGCGTTAGATCTAACTGACTGCCGTCATCGCGTACGAGCGCGTACCCAACGATCTCGCCCAGCACATCGAACACGTAGCCCTTTCCTGCGGCGAGCTCCCTCTGAAGCGTGGTCTCTGACATGTTGTTGTCGAAGAGCGCGTACTCCAGCTCCATCAGCTCCGTGATGTCATCTTCGCGTGCTTCACGCAGCGGCCCGTGACGCGTGAGTCGGTAGCGCATAAGAGGCTAAAGAAGTAGCATACGCCCGAAGGCGCAGCTACTCCATGCGCTAGTGTCCGCGCGAGGCTTTGTACGCGATGCAGCCGACCAGCGTGTCGTACTTGGACTGCAGGTCCTCTTCGAGGCGCATGAGGTTGGCGAGATTGACCATGCCACGCGACAGCGGAATGCCACTGGCAGATTTGCGCATGACGACCACTTTGCGCAGCAGCGTTACAAGCGCGTCGCGCGCCATTTCGTACTCGCATTCGGCGCTGTAAAACTCTACAATGTGTAGCGTGTCGCGCATCTCTTTGAGGTCGAGCGTGCAGATATCCAGAATGATTTCGCCGTTCGGCAGCAGTCTTTCGATTTCGATGGTGTCCATGGTTGGTAATTCCTCCATGAATCTTGTTCCGCAAACAGCCGAGAATTTGCTATGCCCACACCGCTGGAGATGCAGGTCGATACACTGATCAACGAGTTCGACGAGTGGTTTCAGAAGGAGACCGGCAACGAGCCCATCGTTCGCTCGGAGCGCGCAATTCTGAAAACCTGCTTCTATTGGCTGACCCACAAATGCGATGGCGTACAGCTGCCGGGTGTAGTAATGCCAGTGCAGGAGAAAACAGATGCGCAAGTTGATGTTTCAGATTCAGTGCAGCCGCTGTGAGAGAGTAGAAACACAGGAGGCTTCTGCTGAAGCTGCGCGTGCTGAGCTAGCGGCGCCGGCGAGTAGCGTTGCTGATGCCGATGCCGATGACGGCGAGGTGTTCTACGCGGTGTTGGTTGGCGGCGCTGCTCCGCTAGAGATCCGATTCGATGAGCTCTGCAGTCCCTGTCGACGCACTATCCGTGCTGTACTCGAGCATGTCGGCAAGCGTATCGAAGGGCTGTCGCCCGATCGCAAGGCCGAGACCAAGCCACGGAAGGCTAAAGAAAAGCCGGTAGAAAAGGCGGCCGCGCATACCGCGCAGCCGCCTCAGTCACACACTCCCAATCATGCGCACTCGTCGCCTGCCAAGCCTGCAGCGCCACCAGTGTAACGTGTGTTGGACGGCTTAGGGCCGTCGATCTGCATCAGAAACCCACTCCAGCGTATCGACAGCACGGACTGTGCTCCCTCGAGATCGCCGGTTCGCCGAACGCAGAAGTTAGAACCAGGTCGCATCATGAGCAGGATATCGAGCATCTCAATGCCTGTGCGTACCTGCGCGAGCTCTTTCTCTGTAACGTAGTGCTGCACGCCACGAGGTGGAAACGTGCTGGGTCTCTTGAAGACACGGCCCGTCTGATCCTCGTCTTCCTCCAGGACGTTCGCGGTGAGGTACGCTTTGCCTCCCACGCCGCCTGCAGTGCATACATGTACGAGCGCCAAGTGATCTTGCTGCCCTGTGTATGGCTGCAAGATCATCAGATTATTGGCGGCTAGCAGAATGCTCACTTGGCGCTCGTGATGATCGCCAACGAACAGCGCTGCTTCCTTGCTTTGAAGACTGTTGATGACTGCGATGATTCGTGGATGTAGCCGCACGTCGATTCCGCACCCACTGGGCACGGCGATGCGCGGCTCTCCACCGTCTCGAATGACACTAATGCCTGGACGCACACGTTCGAAGACTTCGAAGCATCTCATAGAATGGTTCCTCCTGAGTGGGACAGGCCAGCCGTCACACTCAGGATTCTTATTCCGCACACTTCTTGAAGTTTGCAGCTCAGCTCGCGGCTAAAAGCTGCCTTGTTCCAAGCGCTCGCTCGACAGCATTCAACGCCAGCGTAATGACGTGCTGCGCGGCGCTGCCATCTGCGCGGCTTAGTGCTGTACGCAGACGCCCGAGGGCAACTCTGCACATCGTCGGACTCTCGATCGCGTCCAGTCCCTCGAGGTAGTCCGCAGATCTCTGCTGTTGTTCTTGCAGGTAACTACGGCAGAACAGAAGCGCTTCACTGGCCGACTCGTAGTGTTCGAAATTGTGGTCCATGACGCCCTCCTCTCTTGGGCTTGTGTTAGTAGTAACCGCTATGCAAGCGCCGTGCAAGGGTGAATTGTGGTTGTCAAGTAGCTAAGAAACGACACCTGCCCCTCCGACGGGGCAGGTGTCGCCAGAGCGGCTACCAACGTAAGCCCAACCGGAGGGAGGAACAACCAAAGCCGACGATGGGAGTGGCGCTCATCTATCTTGTTCCGCTTTGCCAAAGTTTTTTGCCAAACAGGATCGTTATAGCAAACGAGTCGCTATAGAAATCGCAGCGCCCCGAAGGGCACCGCGATCTCTGCCGTTACTTCTTGATGGGAATGGCCGACGCCACCATGTCGATCGGTGCCGGCGCTGCCTTGGCGCTGAAGAGCCAGTACGCCAGAAGCTCCGCGGCCGTAACCGCGGCGAAGGTGACCGCGAAGCTCACGCCGAGCTTCTTCGCCTTCGTGGTGATCTTGTCCTGGTAGTTCAGCTCCTGGTGAAGCTCGTTGGTCTGCTTGCACATCGTGTGCAGCCAGCGCGCTTCCGGCATGACCGCCTCGGCGGGTGCGGCGTTGTTGGTGGGTTCTCGGACGACATCGGCCTTGTGTGCTGCTTGTTCGGGGTTCATGTGCTTCTCCCTTTTTGGTTGTGGTGTGTGAGGTAGCTTCCTCTCACCTGTCTTATTCCGCGTATGTGGTTGAATTTGCAGTTCTTCTTCGACGCCTATGCCGACCTCGGCTAGACGCTGTCTTTCTTCTGCGCTGACCTTGTCCATCACTTCTCCTCGCTTTCTCCCATCTCTCTGAGCAACGCAGCAGACCGCATGCCGCGCAGCACGATGGGATTGTTTTCGACTGCGCGTTGTTCCGCTGGCGTTAGGCTCATCTCCATTCGGACGACGCGCCTTTTGTCTGCGCGGTCTGGTTGCCGCTCGTTCTTCTTCAGCTCCACGAGATGGTCGGTGAAGGCGAGCAGTCTTTCAAATGCGCCAACCGCGCCCTTGAAGACATTGCCCGCCGCGTACATCACGAATGTGGTCATCATGGTTTTGTGTAACTCCCTTTTCTCCTTCGTTTGCCTTATGCCGCGTTGCTCCGCTTATTTGACTTCAGTGCGGCTCCGCGTGCTCCGCAGCGACTCTTTCCATTTGAGCTTCTGGCGTTTCGCCGAGCTTGTAGACGGGTCGGTACTGCACGAACGCCGGATCTTTAGGGCACTGCCAGCAGAGTGTTACTGCTAACCCGTGCTCTAATTGTACAGGCCGCCCGTGAATACACTGGTAGCCCGCAGTGTGCGCGGTAAGGCTCTTCTCGTGCAGCTTTGAGAGGGTCGATCCGCACACACAGAGGCGGAGCTCCAGCCGCTTATCGCCGTTTTCCTCTGCATCGTTGACACCTACGAACGGCAGCTGATTCCATTCTTCTTCTGTGTAGGTTGCGATGAGATCACCGCCGCATCTATGGGTCCTGTAAATGGGGTCTGACATTGTGGTTCTTCCTCCACTCTTCTTATCCCCGTTTCCGCCTTATATTTGCCGCTAGACGATGCTTTGGAGCGTGATACGCTGCCCAACAAAGCCCTATGCCTATCGGAAGCGCAGAAATCGCGCAGATGAACGGTGCCTGGCAACAGGTCACCGCCCAGCGTATGCAGTACGGGCAGCTGATAGGGCAGGGGGACGTCTACGGCGGCTTTCAGAGTGGCGGTCGCGGCGATGCAGTGATGGGCGGGGCGCTGAACCGCATGAGCGCCATCGGTGCGCCTGTGGCGCAGGGTGCCTTCAGCATGATGCAGCCAGGCCCGGCTCTGGCGGGTGCGTGGGCTGGTGGTAGCGCGCTACTGAGCGGTGCCGGTATGGGTGGCGCTGCAATGGCAGGCGGCATGGCCGCTTTGGGGGCCATTCCTGCGATGGCCGCCTTTGGCGCTGCTCAGTATGCCGGCGGGCAGATGATGGAGGGTGCCAGTCAGCAGCATGGGTTGAACAGCACACTAAGAAGTTCGTATAACTTTAGAAACCAGCAGGGTGGGCAGGGCTTCAACCGCAGCGACATGACTTCAATCGGATCGATGATTCGAGACATGTCCGGCCAGTTCGGTCCAGGAGGAGAGGTCACCGGCTTCCGCGAGCTCACTCAGCTTGCCGGCAAGATGACTACGATGGGGCTGGCGCAGGGGGTGAAGGACGTAAAGGACTTCGCAGAGCGCTTCAAGCACATGGTTACAAGCTTGAAGACCATGGCCACTGACCTCGGCACCACGCTCGAAGGTGCCATGGAGTTCGCCGCCGCGGCCAAGCAGTCTGGCGTCTTCGGAATGAAGGGCGCCACCGCTTTCAGCGCGCAGGCGCGACAAACTGCTGTAGCTGGCGGGCTTGCGATGAGCGAAGTGACTGGCGCGGCGAGTATCGGCTCTCAAATCGTGCGTTCTATTGGCGGTCTAGGTAAGCAGGGTGCCGTTGCCGGCATGAAGACTATCGGGAACATCGGCACGATGATGGAGATGGGCCTTCTATCCGAAGAGGCTATCTACAACTCAACTGGCCTGACTGGCGCCGAGGGCCGTCAGGCTTACGCCACATCGCAAATGGAGAAGACCGCCAGCTTTTTGCAAACTGGGCGCGGGCGCCGAATGATTGCGTCCATGGCCGGAAAGGACGGCACGTTAGACCCAACTGCTGTGCAGACGTTTCTCGCAGGCGGTATGGACATGAAAGAGACCATGCGCCTCGATAACAAGATGAAGTCGACGGTGGGGAGGGCGAACTTCATTCGCAATGAGGGACGACTGAGGGGCGCTGTAATGGAGCAGTTCGGCGGAAACGCCCAGGCTGTGCAGCTGGTGGATTGGGCGCACTCAAAGAACATCAACATAGAGGACATGGGCGACAGGGAGATGCTCTTCGCGCAGCGTCAGCTCGGCATGGGGCGTGATGACATCGACAACGCCATCAAACAAGTCAAAGCAATGCCGCGCATTGCGGAACGACAACGTCAGTCTGCGGAAGACGACAAGTTCCAACAGGGTATGGGTCTGCAGCGAAAGCAGTCTGGTATTGAGGGCATCAAGACCCGTTTCGACCAGGCCAAAGAGGAGGTCAACAATAAACTACAGAAGTACGGGCAAGATATTATGAACTCTGGTTCGGAGTTCATCGACTCGTTCTTCATGAAGCTGGCCGGGCAGTACTCTCAGGTTGTTTCTGAGAAGGCGGACCAGGTCTACCGTTCCACGATGTTCGGCGGCAATGCTGGCCATGCTGAGTTCAAGAGGTACTTCGGCGGCGCGCCGGCGGCACTTGGTGGCGGTGGCTTTGGCGGGCTTGGTACGAAGAGTCTGACCGAGCGGATGTCACAAGGTGCGCGCGAGGGTGGCGGCGTCATCGAAAAGGTGCTGTACGGAGAGTCTGGCTTCAGCAAGATGAAATCAGCGGGCTACGACGTCAGTGGGCTATCCAGCTCTGCGCTGAATAAGCGTATGGGCGAGCTCAGTGACATGGTGAATGCTGTAACAAACGAGGCTCCTCCTGCGGAGTACATTGCGCTTGGTAAGCAAAACGCAAAATGGCTGAACGATGTATCCGCCAGTGGCATGCTTGGTCTGAAGGGCACAGACCGTATGGATGAGTTCGAGAAGCAGCTCAAGGCTGGTGGCGACTCAGAGCTCTACAAAAAGTACATGAGCCTGCCGTCTCTCGCTGAGAAGGGTCGCTTCATTCAGGGCATGGATGTCGGTAGGGGCGCTGTCGAAGCAGGCCAATTGAGCTCCAATGTTGCGCTGCCGGAAACAGACGTATTCTCGATTGGCTTCGCGGGAAGCGAGGCGGACCGTCGTAAGGCCTATGCGGCATCTCTCGGCGCGACCGCTGGCGGCAAGGTCGGAAGAGAGGCCGCCAGAACAGTACGTAACCCGATGACTGGGGAGCTGATGACTGTGGGGGACAAGTACTCAGAAGAGATTACCTCTGCAGTGAAGTTCGGTTCAGTAGGCGCTATAGGTATGGGCAACCGATTGGCAGACGAAGGCTTTCAGATGTCTGCGAAGAAGCTCTTCGAGAGCGATGCAGACACACGTGCAGAAGGAAAGCGCGAGCTACAGCGTCATATCGAAAGCCTCGGGCAAGATACAACGGAGAATGCAACAGGTGAGGCAGCGGTAGACCAATCAGCACTCGCTCTTGCAGAGTTTCAAGGTCTGGACCATGCCGGCACTGATGAGGATGCGAACAAGATTTTCGATAAGTACAGGGGTCTGAAGAAGGTCGGTTTAGACAAGGGCGGCGCTGCTGGGATGGAGGACATCCGCAGGACGTTGGCGGGCGCCACCAGTCAGATGGATCAGGAACGCATGATGAGTGAGGCCCGCCGCAGGAAGGCTGCTGGAAAGGCCGACGTGCGAGACATGACCAGGCTCGGCATTGCCACGTTCGAAGGCGGCGAGGTAAAGCTCTCCGGTGCCACGCTAGAGAGTATCAAGGGCATCAAGGGTGGGGAGGACGTTCTGAAAGCGGCGCTAGGCGCCACGGCAGCGGAAGCGGGTATCAATCTCACTGACGCTTCGACTGCATGGAGCGGCCTAGATAAATCGCAGCAAGGTCAGGCAGCGTTCCATGACCAGCTTGCGGGTCTATCTGTTGCGGACAAGCGTGCGCTGGCCGCTGCAACTGGCGGTAACGTGGGTGCGCAAATCGGCTACAGCGCGACAACGCAGGCCGGCCTAGATAAGGGCCTCAGTAAGAAAGGCGGCGGTATCCTTGGCGCTGCCGCAGGCGGGTTGGGGGTAACACTCTCCGCAGAAGAGAAAAAGAAGTACGGGCTAAGCAAGGCCCGCAGTGTCGATGACGCGATTGGTGACAAGGACACGGACGCTGCGGCTGAGTTCCTTGGCACACGCCTGGGTGTAGAGGCCGGTGGTTCCGATGCGCTTCAAAATAAAATGAAGAACTACCTCATCAACCTACGCACTGGTAATACAGGAGCGGCTGCCGAGGGTCTCCAGGGAATTATGGGTGACAAGGAGGTCAGGGAGGCGCAAGGAAAGAAGAAGGAAGAAGAAGACGAGGCTGGTAACCCGTTGCTGGCGGCC
>Ga0182018_10004746_pt1 | contig 11276 bp, 10 predicted proteins | sample 812P2MmetaG_FD_120490 | JGI IMG/M metagenome (GOLD analysis project Ga0182018, IMG submission 120490) | Permafrost microbial communities from Stordalen Mire, Sweden - 812P2M metaG | ecosystem: Environmental > Terrestrial > Soil > Wetlands > Permafrost | place: Sweden: Stordalen | collected...
ACTTATGGGTTCGCCAATGCGAGGCGTGCTCCGTGTATTTCCGGCCGACTAAGGTCGCCCTCCCCCCGCACGCCTTGCAAGTCTTGTGACAGGTCGGCATGGTGAAAGGTGAGTGCAGATTGCAAACACCAAATCACGTCAGCGTTGACGATTTTGTCGCGGACAAAGCTCTGTTCCTGATGACCGCCTGCTTTGACTATGGGGACAAGCAACCTCACTGCTCCCAGTGTGGGACGCGCATCAAGTGGGAGGTGGCATTCGTCTCGGCGCATCGCATTGCTGAGCAGTGCATGGGCACGGGGACAATCGTTCAGGTCGATATTCCATACTGCCCCCAGTGCGAGGAGATACCTTATGTAAGAGGTTGCTTCCATGTTCGCGACGGGCAGGATGTGGCGGCACAACTGGCGGCTTGATTTCTCCGTTGTCAGATTCGCAACTCAGGCAGCAAGTTCACGCTGTCCAATTCTGAACGACAGCCCATCATTCAGGATGACGAGCCTCAACACATAGCGGATCGGTTCATCTTGGCAGACTTGGTTGGTCGCGTGCAAAACTCGATGACCTTACGCACATTGCTCGTGCAATGCACCCTTTAAAGGTTTGTGAAAGATCGTAGGTACGTGAAACTCAATCACTTTTCCCAGAACCATCCTCTTCGTGCTTGCGAATTTCTGAGGAAGCGCTTCAAGAGCTTGCCGCATCTCATCCACACTTACAGCGTACTTGACTCGCGCAACATTAGTCTGAGCAAAACTGCTCCAGACACGGCGTACTCGTCAGTCCCGCAACAGGAGGTAACGCCGCTGCTGAATCGCTTGCATCGAGCGGCCTAGCTGCTTTATTGAGTGTCGCGCTCGATTTCTCTTGTTGGACTGCCCGGCCCGCTACTGCTCATTAATTAAGAGTACTAAACTGTCTCAGAGATGTTGGCACGGAGGGTAGTCGGCGAGCGCAGTCTCAATTGCGCAAATTCATGCCGGTGGTGTGGTGGGGGAGTCTGGTTGAAGTTCACAGTGCCATCGCGCGACTGCATCGCCTTGGTACTCTGAAGGCTGTTGAGAAACAGGGTGCTTTGTCACGTCTCGACTTGCTGAATCGCGGATGGAGGGAGATCCTTCCGGGAGATCATGTGTGCGATCTGGCCAGGCGCCTCTTGGAAACTCACGAATTGCGAGCTGCTGACAGCCTGCAACTGGCGGCGGCTCTGACCTGGTGTCAGCAACGCCCGGCAAAGAGAGACTTTGTGTGCGCAGATCAACGACTATCCAAAGCAGCAATAGCGGCTGGTTTCTCCGTCCTAGAACTCTCGTAAGCGGTCCGGCTCGCTCTTGTCTGGAACACCTTTCTAATCCCACGCTTTCCATGGTTTCCGATTCGGTCGCGAGATCGCTTTCTGACCACTTTCAAGTCACAGGAAGGCTGCAATGCCAAGAAGCGTAAAGAAGACGAGCAAGAGCCATCTTGCGTTCCCGACCGGGAATGGTCGCATCAACATAAGACTTTGGGACGCCTGCAAGCGGATCGCAACGAGAGCCGGAGTGGACGCATCGAAGTTTATGCCAAAAAACTTTCGTAGCACGTTTGCCACGAATCGCTTGCGTAACGGTTACACACTAGCCGAAGTGCGAGAAAAATATTTTTGCTTATAATAGGGTGAACCGCCACATCACTCCTAACTCTTTTATTTCGGCTAATCAGTGAAGTCATTTCTCGAAGAGCACAAGCTGAATTATCCAGTCGTGATCGCCAACCAAGACCTAAAGCACCCGATACGGGGGACTCCCCTCTCTCCCTATGACTCTGCTCATTGACCGCGACGGGAAGATTGCCGAGTCGCACGCAGGCATGGTGGACAAAGACGCCTTTGAGGATAAGATCAAGGCGCTCCTTCGCCAAAGCCCTGCTAATTAAGGTCGAGTCCAGCGACCAGATCATAGTCAGCGTGATCGGGGGGGAGTCCGGGCGCTGCGGCCGTGACAACGCAGTGGGAGGGCCAATGTCGTGTATAACTCGATGGGGGATCGATTGTGCTGGTTCTCGTAGCCTTTTCCGCGAACGGGTCGCCTTCATCGCGGATGAATCGGGTTCCCGCACTCAAGTCATCGATCAACGGTCCGACCGCTCTATGCTGGACACTTGTTTGGGATTCGAGGAGGAGGAAGACAGAATCGACGGTATTGATCTAAGTGATGGAACGATTTCTGTCGTAGCTGGCTACGGGAGGAAACCTGAAAAAGATTGCATCCATCGGGATGGTATCGAAGCTACGAAATCCTGCCCGCAATATCCGTCTTCGCTGGCAGTGGACGCATACGGGAATCTTTTCATCGGTGAAATGAGCGAGTACCTGCGAGAGGTCAACCTCGGTAGCGGATTGATCTCAACGGTGAACGGAAACCGTCGGAATCGGGTGCTCGTGCTCTGGTGGCGTACTCTTCGCCGCCGGAGCCAGAAGCAGCGGATCAACTGAACGCGTACCCTTGTATTGGCTACGCGATGGCTTCCTCAACCGCGTGCGCTCCATCCCTTCCCGGATGTTCGCTTCGCCGCCACTCATCCGAGATAAGAACCGGATGCGCTAATCAGCGCCCGTCCGGGTCTGTACGGGGGGCAACCGGAAATGGTTGTCCCTGCCATGCTCAACGGTTACCGCGCGGTGCCGATGGCGCTTATCTCAACTACGGGGCGGAAACTGACGTAAAATGCGGCACTATGGAAACGACGATTCGAAAGCTGAGCGTTGGCGCGATGGTGCTGGCGCTGCTCATGTTATTGTTCGGATCTTTGATGTTCTTGTTCGGCTACTTCGCTCTTAGTGAATGGCGCTCGGAACGAGCCGCGCTTATTGCGTGCGGAGCAGTATGGATCTTGACTGGACCCGCGGTGTTCGGGTCTGCACTCTGGCTGTTGGGATCGCTGGGCCGTAATCCGCTGGCCCTACGGCTCGGGGGAACGGCCGTTATAACCTCGGGTACATTGTTGGCGACGGCTGCGGCAGTAGGTGTGCTGCCGTGCAGTGGTCCGGCTTGACTGCGCGGAAAATTGATTTCCGGCGGAAGTCAAATTCTGATTGGGTTGTTCGCATTGAGAAAAGCAAGGTAGTGCGCAATCAGTGTAACGCGCAGGTAGTGATCGAAGTGAAACTCGGGGAAAGTGGGCCGATTCCATCGCCCAATGATCCGCCCCCGTAACGTGCCCGATGAAGGGTCAACGTTCTGCGCACAGACGAAGAGACGATCTTGCAGGGTGTTTTCAAGTTTCGCGAGGGCGAAGTGCGCAGGGTTCGGCTTGGCAGCCGAAGCGACACGCCGACGCATGGAATAGAACTCCCACACCAGCCGGGGAGCGCATCGCCACTTTGTAGAGATCGGGTCGCTCTGGTGGAACTGTTCGAGTGGGAGCGGTATAGCGAAACCCTTAGGTACATCGGGCACGCTTCTGTTCTGCCAAGTTCTAAAAGCGGCTTCAATCGCGCTGACATTTCGTTTAGAGTGGCAACGCGATGAGGTCCACATTTTGGGCTGTCTCTCTCCTTCTTGCCGCGAACGCTGCGAGTGCTCAGACGACCGCTATGCCCTCCGGTTTTGACATCAACGCTGCGGAACGGTTTGCCAATCTCGCACTCGCGTGCGTCCACAAGGAATATCCGAACAAACTCAGTCACAGCTTGAACAGCGATGCGGATGTGGCCCCGCCGAGAAAGCTGACGCCCGCATTCTATGGCTGCTACGACTGGCATTCCTCGGTGCACGGACATTGGCTGCTGGTCCGGCTGATCAGGACCTTTCCCGATGCCACCTTTGCGCCCGCTGCACGAGAAGCACTGCGACAAAGCCTGACCTCGGACAACATCGCGCAGGAGGCGGCGTACCTCCGGGCTGAGGGACGCGCCAGCTTTGAGCGTCCCTATGGGCTGGCGTGGCTGCTGCAACTGGTTGCGGAACTTCGGGGGTGGGATGACCCTCAGGCTCGCGAGATGGCCGCGAACCTGCGTCCGCTGGAACAGGCAGTGCTGGAACGGGTGAACGGTTGGCTGCCCAAGCTTTCCCATCCGGTGCGAATCGGAGAGCATGACCAGACCGCATTCGCTCTTGGCTTGATGCTGGACTACGCCCGCGCCGATGGAGACCCAAAATTTGCCGACCTGCTGGCATCGAAAGCCCGGCAGTTCTATCTCGAAGACAAGGATTGTTCGCTGGCATATGAACCTTCTGGCGAGGACTTTCTTTCGCCATGTCTCGGCGAGGCTGACGTGATGCGGCGCGTGCTGCCGGGTCCTGAGTTTGCTCGCTGGCTCCGCACGTTTCTGCCTCAAATTTCCCGCGCAAAGAATGGCTCTTGGCTACAGCCAGTGGTGTCGCCCGATCCCAGTGACCCCAAGTTGGCGCACTTGGATGGGCTGAACCTGAGTCGCGCATGGATGCTAGAAAGCATCGCAGCGGGTTTGCCTAAAGACGACAAGCGCCTACCGATGATCATGGCGGCGGCTGAGGAGCACAAGAATGCGGGACTGGCGGCCGTCACTGGCAAGCATTACGAAGGTGGTCATTGGCTGGGGAGCTTTGCCGTCTATCTGGTCACGAAGCGAGGGATTTCAGGCTAGTTGCCGCTTCAGGTTGACCGCTCCGTGCCTTTTCTTAGATGATTGTGACGCATGGACGTTGAACGCATCATTGACGAGATTCAGCAGCTCCAGGAAATGTTCGAAGCGCCGGATATTAGGCCACTCAGCGCAAGCGACATCTCTGCTGCGAATCGAAGGCACGATGAAATGCTCGCGCACAGCCCGTGGTTCCGAATTTGGCAACGGTATGGTCTCTGCTGCCGAGGCGAGTCCCCAGCAATCCGGCTCGGGGAAATCGAAAGCTAGAGTTCCACCAGAATTCGAATACTCCAAGTTCAGTCTCAACCTTCCACTGGGGCGGAAAGATTCATGTCTGCGCACACCAATCGGAGTGCGGCGACTAACGGCTGCGTGAGTGGAATTGTCTTCCAACCAGCTTACTGACTGGCTAAGGCAAGTTTGTGGTGCTGCGCGATCCATCCATTCTGGACAGCAGCTTCTCGATCTGGATTCGACTCGATCAACTTGGGGGGCATGCCTATTCCTGCGCCGAACCGATGCCGAGAATAGCTTATGAATGAGTGCATCCCGGCGAATTCGTGACAGCTAGAACAAGTGAGCAAAACAATACCCTCCTCGCTCTCCGGCTTCTCCCCCTCACTCTCGAACACGTCCTTTCCGTGCGCCCTGAAAAATGCGAATTCTTTTTCACCCGGAGCAATAGCACGCAGCCCGCCCCCATGCCCTGACAACAGCCCCTCGCGGCTTATCCTGAACTCGAAGAAATCCTGAGAGTGCGTTCCAGTTTCGCCCAGATCGAAGTGTATCGCTCGATACACTCGCGTCTGCACACTTTCGGTTAAGTGCGTTCGCATTGGATTGCCGCTGCTGCTGATAAGAACGATCTGACGAACCAATGCCATCCTCGTTCCTATCGGAAACTGCGGAGGTTCAGGATACGAAACCAACCCGGCGAGATCAGACTGCCCGTCGCGGAGGAACGGGAGCATGTCAGGGTTCGGCCTCCATGTCTTCGGGACATCTCGGAGTTTTGCCAAATACTCCAGCGTCTTTGCTCTTCCTCCCGGCACTTGGAAGAACACTAGGAAGATTGATCTTCCATCGAAGAATTCGAGATGGTCAGAAGCAACAGGCCGTCCCTGCTGTTCCCCTAGCTCTCCTTGGTGCCTAAGAACCTCCGGCCATACGTCCAATCCGAGCAGCACGAAGTTAAGCAGGTAAACGAATCTCATTGCGTACAGACGCAACGTTCATACGGGTTTAGGCATGGTGAACTCCCCCCTATCCAGTTAGTTTTGTGCGACGAGAACGTCCGGTCCCGATTGCTTGTTTACCTCATTTGAGGTCGGTTTTCGTGCCTCGGATTCGAGTTTCGCTGAACTCTGCCTCATCCGAATACGGACCACGAAATCAGCAGCGCAGAAGCATAACTGTTGAGAACATCCCATCTATCGCCTGTTCGCGTCAACTGAGGCAAATAGAGGTTGCAGCTAAACGTTGCAGATAGACGAGGGCCATTACGAACGAGAAAAAGCCCCTCGCTTGCGCGAGAGGCTTTCTCGGGGGAGGGACTTGCGGGCGAGGCGCCCGTGGTCCCAAACATTGTCGCCGACAACCTCAGGGGCTAAATCCCCATCGATTGCAGCAACTGAGCGCGGCCTAAAGGCCGCGCTCCACAAAACTTATTTTGGCTGCTGCTGTTGGTCGGCGGTGGTGGCAGGGGCTCCGGTATTGACGGAGAGCTGCTCCAGGTCGTTCTTCAGCAAGCTGATTTCAACGCGGCCGCCGCTGACGCGCTTGCCCTTGGCGGTTTCATCTGTCGTGGGAGCGGGGGCGTTGCCCATGCCGACCAGATAGATGCGATAGACGGGAATCTCATGGTTGAGGACGAGGTAACGCACCACCGACTCGGCCATCTTCTGCGAGTTAGTGATTGCGGTCTGAGCTCTGCCGGACGAGAAGCCCTGAACTTCGATGATGTAGCCGCGCTGGCCCTTGACGCCTTCGGCCATGGTGTCGAGAGCATCCTTGGCGTTCTTGCTCAACATGGTCTGGCCGGGACGGAAGCGGATCTCGGTCTGGTTCGAGGCCTTGTACTGATCGATGTTGCCAACAACGTTTTCAACGGTCTGGACGCGGGTTGTGACCTGTTGGGCGCTCTGCTGAGCCGCGGTCGCCTTGTTGCCAGCATCAACGGCGTGCTGGTCGGCTTCGTTGGCCTTGTCGGAGGCGAGCTTAATGCCAGCCTGGGCACGGGCGTCGGTGTCTTTGATCGCCTTGCCGTTGGAGGAGGTCAGTTCATCGAGTTCGTTGACCCGGTCGCGAATTGGCTCGGTCTGGCGCTGCACATATTTCTTGCGCGCAAAGGGATTGACGCGTCCCCAGAAGCCTTCGCGGGACGGCGCTGCCAGAGGCGCTTTGCCGCTTGCGGTACTGTTGTCGGTCGAGGTCGACTGAGTCTGCTGGGTGGCGGCAGGCTGAGTCTGATCGGAGGTAGACGAGGTGGTCTGCGCGATGGCGGGGAACGCAAGAACGGCGGCCAAGGGCAGGGCGAAGAGTAGGCGGTTGTTCATAAAGGACTTCCTCCAAGTTGGGGGGGAGCATTTTGAGCTCCACTCCGGCACGCCGGTGCGTGCGTGAATTCGATTGCGTCCCTGTAACGAGAAAGAAAGCCAGCGATTTCGCTGAGCCGGCCAGCGCAGACGCAACGCTTGCCTTGAACAGTGGCGCCCACTGCGGCGCCTGTTGTTCCTATTACAGGTGGGATGCCAAATCGGGCCTTAAGGTTGAACGGCTAAAGGCTTGATAGCTATAGACATTGTAGCCTGGCGCTGGGGGGGAAGATAGGTTTGGGACGGCAGGCAGGGTAATTTTGGCAAACCTGATATAAAAACTGCGTGGAATCTACTTTGCGGGAGGGATGATTGGCAGCTATCGGGGTAGGACGCGGGGGATGGAGAGTGGTTTGGGGTGGAGTATGGCTGGGGATGATTTTTTGTGGAGTGACGTGGGGCCAGGGGGCGGAGATGGCTTCTTCGCGTATTCCAGCGGACCATCTACAACAGTATTCCGACTTGGCAGTGACGTGGCTGCAGGAGTATCTGCGGATTGATACGACGAATCCGCCGGGAAACGAGATGCGGACGGTGGCGTTCTATAAGAGGATTCTCGATCAGGAAGGGATTGAGAATCGCGTGTTCGAATACACTCTGGGGCGCGGAGATCTTTGGGCGCGGATTCCGCATACGACTTCTGCGAGCGAAGCGAAGCGGCCAATCATCCTGCTCAACCATATGGATGTGGTGACCAGCGATGCAGCGCACTGGAAAGTTCCTCCGTTCAGCGGGGAGATTAAAGACGGCTACCTGTGGGGGCGCGGTGCGCAAGACATGAAGGATGAAGGCCTGGCGCAACTTGTAACTATGGTGATGCTGAAACGCGAGGAGGTGGCGCTGGATCGCGACGTGATTTTTCTGGCCGTCGCCGATGAAGAGGCCGAGGGAACCGGAACGGATTGGTTCATCGCACACCAGCGCGATCTGCTGGAGAACGCGGAGTTTCTGATCAATGAAGGTGGAGAGAATTTGCTGGAAAACGGCAAAGTGAAGTACGTGGGCGTCGACGTGGGCGAGAAAACTACGTACTGGTTGCGCGTGGTGGCGCATGGAAGACCGGGGCACGGGTCGCGGCCGAATCCGGATTCGGCGCCGAACCGGCTGGTGCGGGCGCTGGATCGGATCATTGCCTACCGGACGCCGCTGCGAGTGTTGCCGGTGGTGGAGGAATTTTTGCGCGACATGGCGCCGCAAGAGTCGGCCGACCGGGCGGCGGAGTTTCGTAATATCCAGAAGGCGATTGAGGACAAGAAATTTCAGGAGAAAGTGGAGAAGGACGAGTCGCTGAACTTTCTTCTGCGGGACACGATTTCGCTGACCATGATGGGAGGATCGGAGCAGACGAATGTGATTCCTCCGGAGGCTTGGGCGAATCTGGATGTTCGGATTCTGCCGGGCGGCGATCCGAAAGCCGTGCTGGAGGCGGTGCGGCGGGTGGTGGATGATCCGAATGTTACCGTCGATCCGATGAATGCTGAGTTTCGCGTGGCGAATTATTCCGGGACGGATAATGCACTGTTCGCAGCCATTCGGCAAACGGCGGCGAAATATTTTCCGGGAGCGCCGGTGGTGCCGCACATTACCAGCGGTTACACGGAGAATCAGCGCTACCGGCCGCTGGGGATTAATGCGTACGGATTCAATCCGTATACGGCGACGGAGGAAGAAGGGAACACAGAGCACGGGAACGATGAGCGGATCCGTGTGGAGGAAGTGCGGCGGGGGCCGCGGGTGTTGTTGGACGTGGTGGCGGCGGTGGCGGGGCGGTAGCCTAGCAGGTTCTCAGAAGCTAAGACTCCTGAGAAGTGTCACTAACGCTGCCTGACGGCTGGCTTCCAGTAGCTCGAAACGCGGGCCACTCATCGACTTATCGCAGCGCTGAAGCGCTGCGCCACACAGAAGCGGCAGCAAGAAGACTTGAACAGGTGCAGTCCTCGAAGCGCCGGGTTTACTCATTGCGGGAGGGTATTTTCCGTCGCAGGAAGCCGAGCTTCGCCCGGGCAGACAGCCGGGGGCGGCTGTCCCCACATAAACCAACCGCCTGGACCTAGCTTAGCCCGCGCCGCAGTGCTTTTCGTATTGTTCGAAGATGAAATTGTCGGTCATGCCGGCAATGTAGTCGCAGACTACTCTCGGGAGAGAGTCTTCCTTGGCTTTCTGCTGGTAGTTTTGCGGAAGAGTCTCGGGGTGGGTCATCCAGAAAGTGAAGAGTTCGTTGACTACTCGTTCCGCGTCCTCTTTTTCTTCCGCCAGAGATGGACTGTAATAGAGATTTTCGTAGAGGAAATCTCTGTTCTGCTTCCGCTCGGCTTCGATCGCCGGGCTGAAGGCGACGAGCCGTTCGGGATGTTTGCGAACGTCATCGAGGGTTTGGACTTTGGATGCATTCCGGCGGGCGCGCGTGTTGGTGATCAGATCGTCGACGAAAAGATTCAGCACCTGCTTCACGGCCTCGTTAAATTTCAGTTTGTCGGGCGCGTCGGGATAGATTTGCTCGACTTCACGATAAAAGCGCCCGAAGAGCGGAACGCCTTCGCGGATTTGTTCGAGCGAGAGAAGATGGGCTTCGTAGCCGTCGTCGAGGTCGGCGGTGTTATAGGCGATTTCGTCGGTCAGGTCGATGAGCTGGGCTTCGAGTGGCGGGCGCTCGTCTAACAGATATTCTGCGAGCTCGGGATGTTCTTTCGCACGGTAATCGTGCGAATGCTTGATGATGCCTTCGCGCACTTCGAAGGTTAGGTTCAGACCGCGGAAGGCAGCGTAGCGCTGTTCGAAATCTTCGACGATGCGGAGGGCATGGAGGTTGTGGTCGAAAAGTAAGCCATGCTCGCGCATGGCGATGTTGAGCGCTTTTTCGCCGGCATGGCCGAAGGGTGGGTGGCCGATGTCGTGGACCAGGGCTAGCGCCTCGGCGAGGTCGACGTTGAGGCCTAGCGCCCCGGCGATGGTGCGCGAGACTTGGGAGACTTCCAGGGTGTGGGTGAGGCGGTTGCGGAAGTGGTCGGAGTAGCGGCGGGTAAAGACTTGTGTCTTGGCTTCCAGACGGCGGAAGGCCCGGGCGTGGATGACGCGGTCACGATCGCGCTGAAAGTCGTTGCGGTAAGAGTGAGGGGGTTCGGGGAAGCGGCGTCCGCGGGAGTGCTCGACGTGCACCGCATAGGCGGCCAGCATGTTTGGAGTCTAGCATTCTTGATTGTTGAGGAATGATTTTTGATTGCGAATTGAAAATCGCGGCATCTTTCAAATCTGCTGTCAGCAGCGGCAGTGAATTCAGCGCAACCTAAGGCTCATTTCGTTGCTGGCCTCGAAGCCGAGAGATTCGTAGAGATGGCGGCCGTGGTCGCTGGCATGGAGAGTCACGCGGGCGAAGCCTTCGCGCTGGCACCAGGCGATCATGGCCTGCAGGAGTTTGTGGGCGATGCCGCGGCGGCGGTATTCGGGATCGGTGTAGACGTTGAGGATGGTGGCGCGCCCGCATTGCAGGTCGTACGGGTGAGCCGGCCAGGGAGAGACGACTACCGCGCCTCCTGCGACGACGCGGTCACCGTCCGCGGCAAGCCACGCGCGGAAAGAGCGGTCGGCAATGGCAGTCGTCAGATAGACAGAGGACAGTGACGCCATCGTGTCCAAGGCGGTGGCTTCGTTATAGTCCATGTCTTCATACATCCGGCGGCGCTGGCGCAGGATTTCGGGGATGTCAGTTGCCCTAGCTTCGCGGATGGTGAGGTTGACGAGGTGATTGCGGCCGGGCATGGAGGGAGTCTAGCAAAGGGGCCTTGGCCGGGCAGGTGCAATCAGAGAGTTCGGCGTAGCGGATGGAGTAGCGAACCTCAGCGGCAAAGCCCGCGCCCGGTTTGCACAGCTCGCGCCGCGGCTGGGCCGCGCCCTTTCAAAACAAACTCAAAGGTGGATTTTTTCCGCACCTTTGAAGTCGCGCTTCCCGTTTCCGCTGTGTTTTCCTCAGACGTTCGTCTTCACAGGGCAAACGTTAGCGCTTGTCGGATTCTTCTTTGGCCAGCTTTACTTTCGCGGCGTCGAGTTTTTGCTGGACCTTGGCGAAGGCTTCGGTGTCC
>Ga0182018_10004747_pt1 | contig 11274 bp, 15 predicted proteins | sample 812P2MmetaG_FD_120490 | JGI IMG/M metagenome (GOLD analysis project Ga0182018, IMG submission 120490) | Permafrost microbial communities from Stordalen Mire, Sweden - 812P2M metaG | ecosystem: Environmental > Terrestrial > Soil > Wetlands > Permafrost | place: Sweden: Stordalen | collected...
CACGCAACACCACGATCCCGACCAAGAAGACCGAGACCTTCTCGACCGCGGCCGACAGTCAGACCGAAGTCGAAGTCCACGTCCTCCAGGGCGAACGCCCCATGGCCGCGCAGAACCGCACCCTGGGCAAATTCAAGCTCGGCGGCATTCCGCCCGCGCCTCGTGGAGTACCGCAGATCGAGGTCACCTTCGACATCGACGCCAACGGCATCCTCAACGTCACCGCGAAAGACACCGCCACCGGCAAGGACCAGAAGATTCAGATCACCTCCTCTTCCGGTCTCAGCAAGGAAGAAGTCGATCGCATGGCGAAGGAAGCCGAGGCTCACTCCGCCGAGGACAAGCAGAAGCGCGAAGAGATCGAAGCGCGCAACCAGCTCGACTCGCTCGTCTACAACATCGAGAAGATGCTCAAGGAGAACGCCGACAAAGTCTCGGGCTCCGAGAAGGCCGACGTCGAAACCGCATTGGCTGACGCGAAGAAGACCCTCGAAGGCCAGCCCAGCCCTGCCGAGCTGAACGCGGCGCGCGAAAAACTAACCGCCGCCTCGCACAAGCTCGCCGAGGCCATGTACAAGGCCAACGCCAGCACGCCCGGCGCAGGCACTCCCCCAACCGACGGAGCCAGCGCCGCCGGCGGGACAACCGACCAGAAGAAAGACGAAGGAGTCATCGACGCCGAATACGTAGACGTCGAGCCGAATAAGTAACCCCGGGGTGGCCCATTCAAGCCCGCTGTTGGCTTGAGTGGGCACGACGATTTTTGTACCCGGGGGGGGTGGCCCATTCAAGCCCGCAGTTGGCTTGAGTGGGCAGCGAAACACGGCCCGCGTTAAGCGCGCCCAGCATCAGGTGCCGCGGAGCGGCACGACGGTAAAAGCCCCGGCCTTCAGGCCGGGGAAGAGACCCTGCCCTGATGGTCGGCCTTTAGGCCCGGATCTTTGATCCGTAGGTTTTGTATCAGGCACGACGTTTAGTCGTGCCGATACAAAGCAAAAAGAGAAAGGGGCTTTAGCCCTCGAAGACTACAAGGGGCGTTCCACACGGAACGCCCCGAACTTTCAAATCGTAAGGAGCATGCAGTTGCAGTTAGGAATAAAAAGGTCCCCAATGACAAACAAACTCTGGAAATGCGAACAGCTGCGAGCAGGACAAATCACCAACCAGGTCATGTTCGACAACGAGCAGCAAGCCAGCCAGTTCGTCCGCCAGATGCGCCACGTCGAACCCGATATCTTCTGGCGCATCGAACCCGTCGACGCCCAGATGGTCTGGAACTAAGGACTCATCGTGGACTCGAAGGATCAAGTCAGAAACCACCTCGAAGATCTACCAGTTGCTCTCTTCAAATACCTCCCGCCAGCGCGACTCATCAGCGTGCTCCGGGATTTGGAGATCCGCTTCACTCAAGCGTCGTCGCTAAACGACACGCTTGAGCTGAAACCCCCAATAAAGGGCGTCGCCGAACCTGAGAAGCTAGAGGGAATCTTCCGAGGGGAACTCACGTCGAGCCTATGGTCGCAGACCTCTCCAGCAGCAAAGAATGAGCTGGAGCGGCGATTCCCGGGAATGAGCGATTCCCTGGGCGAGGCGTTTCTCCAGATTTACACGCGCAAAGGCTGTGAGGCTGTCGAACAGAGGCACGAGCGAAATCCGACTGCGGTGTTCGAGGTAATGGATCACAACTTCGGCATTCTCTGCCTTGCTGAATCAGCTGCTGACCTCAAGATTTGGTCACATTATGCCGACGGCGGAAGAGGATTCCTCATGGAATTCGATCCCACACATTCCTGGTTTCATGGAAAGCGTGAAGCAAGGGATAGCTTTCGCCATCTGCGCCAAGTAAAGTATGTTTTCGAGCGGCCTAAAGCTCACTTGCTTGACACGACCGAACTGGAATTTCTGTATACGAAATGGGCGATGTGGCAAGACGAGCGGGAGTGGCGCATCATCCGAAACTTCAACGAGCATTCCAGAAGACTCGACCATCGCGATCCATACGGCAACGAGATTCTTCTGTTCTCCGTCCCGCCCGAATCAATCAAGAGTGCCGTGCTGGGATATAGCGCCAAGCCAGAACTTGAAGCAGAAATTCGTGCAATCCTCACCGCAAATGAAGCGCTCGCGCACGTAGGCCTAAGACGTGCCACTCTCTCGAATGAGACTGGGCAGATAGCCATTACTCTTCAAGGAGGAGTCTCCCATTCAAAAGTACGATGAGAAACGCGATGCCCATACCCGTAAATCCCGAAGACCGCATCCCGCCGATCCATCCCGGAGAATTTCTCCGCGAGGACTTCATGAAGCCGCTCAATCTCTCGTCGAAAGCGCTGGCCACTGCCCTTCGTGTCCCGGTTTCACGCGTTGCCGCAATTGTCCGTGAGCGTCGGAACATCGATGCTGAAATGGCTCTGCGCCTCGCGAGATACTTCAGGATGTCCGCCAGCTTCTGGATGAATTGCCAAACGCAATATGATTTGACTACGGCTCAGGACCGTCTCCAGTCCCGCATCCGCCGCGAAGTCCGCCCCGCTCCCCGCAACCGCAAAACAGGAGAACTGAAACCCGCGTCCATCGCCTGAAACGAAGAAGAAAAGAATGCCACCCACCCAGCACAAAGACTATTACGCCCTCCTCGGCGTCAAGAAAACCGCCTCCGCGGACGACATCCGCAAGGCCTTCCGCAAACTCGCGCGCAAATACCACCCTGACGTCAATCCCAACGACAAAAAAGCCGAAGAAAAATTCAAGGAAATCTCCGAAGCCAACGACATCCTCTCCGACGACAAGAAACGCAAAATTTACGACCAGTTCGGCTTCTACTCCGATCAAATCGATCCCGCCGCCGCCGAGGCCGCCGCTCGCGCCGGCCAGTCCGGATACGCCCAAGGCCCACGCGGCCAGCAGCAGGGCGCCCCCTTCGATTTCTCCGGCTTCGACTTCTCCGAAGAAGCGCCCGGTGCAGCCAGCGGCCAGGGCTGGGGCGGTTTCCGCGACATCTTCTCCGGCATGTTCAACCGCGAGCGCCAGGACCATGGCCCGCAGCCCGGCACCGACCTCGAGTATCAGGTCAACGTCGATTTCTGGACGGCCATCCGCGGCGGCATCGCCCGCCTCGAAATCCAGCGTCAGGAACTCTGCCCCGCCTGTCACGGAAAGGCCTCCACCGGCGGCTCCCAAACCTGCCCCGAATGCCACGGCCAGGGCCAGGTCACGCAGATGGGTGGCCGCATGAAGTTCAACATCCAGTGCCCGCGCTGCGGCGGCACCGGCAAAGTTCAGAACGACTGCCCTACCTGCCACGGCGAAGGCACCGTCTACCGCACCGAACCCCTCGAGTTTCGCATCAAGCCCGGCACCCGCGACGGCCAGCGCATCCGCCTCGCCGGCAAAGGCAATGCGGGCCTCAACGGCGGCCCCGCCGGCGACCTCTACCTCATCATCCGCGGCGGCACCCATCCCGTCTTCGCCCGCATCGCCGACGACATCCACATCACCCTCCCCGTCACCGTCTCTGAAGCCGCGCTCGGCAGCCGCATCGAAGTCCCCACCATCGATGGCCGCGCCCAGCTCCGCATCCCGCCCGGCACCCAGAGCGGACAAAAACTGCGCATGCGCGATCGCGGCGTCCCCTCCGCCACCAAGGAAGGCGCGCGCGGCGACGAAATTGTAACCGTCGAAGTATCTGTTCCCCAGCTCCGCGACGAGCGCTCCCGCGAAATCCTCCGCGAATTCGCTAAACTCAACCCCGAAGACCCCCGCGAATCCATCTGGACCAAAGTCTAGTAACAACGGCAGGCACAAATCGGCTGGCCCGGGTCTCGATCTTGAGACCCGGGAGATCGCGCACAGCGCGACCCCTTCCGTCCGCCATCCTCTTTCCGGCGCTATCCCCTGATCCCTGGTACCCTGACACCGTGCACCTCACCACCCCACGCCTCACCCTCCGCGAAATGACCCCCGAAGACGCCCCCGCCCTCCAGGCCGTCCTCGGCGACGAAGAAACCATGCGCTGGTACCCGCGCTCCTTCACCCGCGAAGAAGTCGACGAATGGATCGCTCGCCAAATCACCCGCTATCCCACCGGAACCGGCCTCCTCGGGATCACCCTAAAAGAATCCAACACCCTAATCGGCGACTGCGGCCCCGTCTGGCAAACCGTCGACGGCCCACCAGAACTCGAGATCGGCTACCACGTCCATCGCGACCACCAGCGCCGCGGCTATGCCACCGAAGCCGCCCGCGCCGTCCGCGACTATGCCTTCAACGCCCTCGCCTGCGATCATGAAATTGACCATGTTATATCCCATGTCATTTCGATGATCCGTCCCGAAAACCTCCCCTCCCGCCGTGTAGCCGAGAAAAATGGCCTCACCCTCTCGCGCGTAGTCTTCTGGCGCGGCTACGATCACTGCGTCTATCGCCTCGACCGCCAACACATCAGCCAGGCCGCCCTCAACCAGGACGCCGCGCAATGAAACCCGCCCCGCGCCGAAACCCGCTCCCGACCCCGGTCCACGACAACAAAGAGGACCGCGCCCACCGCCAGGCCGCCCAACTCCTCAACGCATCCGTGTCCTACGCGCGCCTCATCCTGCGCCGCTACGGCGAGCTCGCCCCCTTCGCCTTCTCCATAGACCGCGAAGGCCAGGTCGCCCGCGAAACCCTCGACATCCCGCGCCTCCCCCGCGACCCCGAGCGCCTGTGGAAGCACCTCACCGAGCACATCGCCAAACGCATCCGCCGCGGCGCCATCCAGGCCGTCGCCCTCTGCGCCAACGTCACCCTCGCCCAACCCTCCCAGGAAAACTACGCCGACGCCCTCATCCTCACCATCGAGCAGGAAGGCGGCCACGCCCTCAAGGTCACCGTCCCCTACAAAATCTACGGCGGCCAGCTCCGCAACCTCCTCCCCCGCCGCATCGCCCTCGGCCAAACCATCGCCGAAGAGACTGTAACCAAAGTGTTCCCCGGCTCCGACTGATCCGCATCGATTGCAGCGCTCGCTCGTATTCCGAAAGGAACTCCCAGAGAACCGAGCGCCGCAGTGGTCGACGAAATCTTTGAATGGGACGACGCGAAAACCGCCCTGAATCTCACAAGACATGGTGTGTCGTTCGCTGAGGCCTCCACGGTCTTTGAGGACCCTTACTCGCTGACTACGGAAGACCTCGACCATTCCGAATTTGAAGATCGCTGGGTCACGGTTGGCCTATCATTGATCAGCAGAATCCTCCTGGTTGCGCATACATTCCGCGACACCAGGATTCGCATCATCAGCGCAAGAAAGGCAACCGCCTCCGAACGAGCACAGTATGAAACACAGCGCTAAGCCAGCCGAACCGTCTCGGGACGCCGACGACATGCGCCCCGAGTATGACTTCAGCCATGGAGTGCGCGGACGCCACGCCCACCTCTTCGGCGAAATCACCGAAGACGAGACTCGGGTAAGCGAATTCCTGGCCTTAAAGGGTTTTGAAGTTGGCCCCTTTGAGAAGTCGGCAACTCGATTCGCAAAAACTCCCGATTTTCAACTCTTTCGAGGTGGACACCTCGTGGCCTTTTGCGAGGTCAAGAGCTTCACAAAAGATCGCTGGCTCGACGAGCAGCTGGCTCAGGCCGCACCTGGAGAGCTTGCTGGCGGTCTCAGGCCCGATCCCACATACAACCGAATCTCCAACGCAGTCCACACTGCCGCCCAACAGCTTCGCAGCGTCAACCCCGTTCACGAATTCCTCAATTTTCTGGTGCTCGTGAATCACGACAAAGCGGCGAAGGGCGAGGACCTCATCAGCGTACTCACCGGGCAATGGGATCCGCTTCACGGCATCTTCGACGAAACACATACGCAGCACTCGAATGGCCGTATTCGCGAGGAAAAGCGAGAGATCGACCTGTATCTTTGGATCGAGTCATTCAAAGACAACGACCCGTTCCGATGCAGGCTTTTTTTCTCCGGAAACGACAAGACTCGCGATCAGGTATGCGCTTTGTTCGAAATCGACCCGAAGGCGATAAAGAACGTCGGGTAAGCGAACCCAGACCCCATGCCCACCAAACGCAAATCCAAAGGTGCCTACATGATTTCGGCCGTAGCCGAGATGTACGACATCCACCCACAAACCCTCCGCCTCTACGAGCGCGAAGGCCTCCTCAAACCCTCCCGCACCGAAGGCAACACCCGCCTCTATACCGACGAAGACCTCGAGCGCCTCGAGTTCATCCTCAACCTCGCCCGCGACCTCGGCGTCAACATCGCCGGCATCGCCATCATTCTCCAGATGCGTGAGCGCATGGAAACCATGAACCACCAGATGCAGGACTTCGTCGACTACGTCCGCACCGAAATGCTCTCCCGCATGCAGCACGCCGCCGGCCAGCCCGGCGCCGCCATGGTCCCCATGCGCCGCCCCGTCATCGTCCCCACCGACAAACGCAAATAGGACAAGCGCAAATAGAACAAACGCAAATAGACGGGCACGCACAAAGAGAAAAGCGTGCCGCTTATGTTGTCCATTCGCTTATGTGGAGATGGATCGGCGATGATGGCTGTCATTGGAAAGGAACATTCACTCAGCGGATACAATCGACCTCTTGATATCCGCCGCAACTGAGGCTGGTTTCTGGAGCACCCTTAAGATAAGTGTCAAAGAAGGCGTGAAGGAAATCTGTAGTGATGGCGATCTGACGGCGTCCATCCATCCTCTTTCCCAATGCGGCCATAACTCCGAGAAGAGGTGGGCTCTTCACCGGATCGCTGAACCCAAAATGACCTGCTCCGCGAATCGTAACCATCAACCTGCGGTCACGCAGCAGCCTCTGAAAAATGGATTGGATAATGATTTTCAGCGTCTCTCGGGGAGCGCGGGGTAGCCACTTGACGGCGAAGAAGATCAGCAACGGCACCTGCCCGGCCATCAGCAATTGCCAGGTGTGGGCGACAGCTCCTTCGTCTGTGTCATGAGGAACGCCGAAAATTGTGAGAGTAACCAGAACAACTGACAGCGCAAGAAGAGACATCGCAATCGGAAGAAACGCGCTCGGCTGCTTCACGATCTTCGCAAACGCCCGGGGCCGGTCCGCGTTTCGCGCGAAAAACGCGGCAACCACGCAACCCGTCGCCCAACTGAGAGCTTCAATGTTGCTCGTGATGTGGTCAAGTTCGTTTCGCATCGCCCCATTCCGCGCGCGACTGCGGAAGCAGGCCGGCTGCGTACTTGACCAGCGTTAACGCCATCGCTCGCAGAATTGGAGTTTTCATGTCGTCGCATCAGCCAGTTTCCGGCGGACCCTGCGCGGTTCGGGCTCGCTCACCGATCCTGCGAGCTCAAGGCCGCTTGCGGTCAGCCTGTAGGCGTGCCTTGGCGGCCTTCCCGCGCGTTCCGGTTCTCGCCAGCAGGATTCCAGCAGTCCCTGGTCGTCGAGCCGCATCAGCAGCGGATAGAGCGTTCCCGATTTCAGGCCGGTAAGTTTAGAAAGCTCATAGCCGTATTGCCAGCTTCGCGGATGCAGCAGCATCGCTTCCAGAAGCTGTCGAGTTTGAGCTGAGCTGTTCGGTCTCCGTCCCATACCGATCCAATATCAACATATGTAGAGTTTATTGTCAACCCGTTGTTTCCTGGAACGTGGAGTCGCCCGTTCGTGATTGACCGGCCACCTGGAAGTTGAAGACCAAATTGCCGGCGCAAACAGGCACTCACATACCGGCCGAGCTTCCGGAGCCACGCAAACAGACAGGCAAGCACAAAGGGAAAAGCGTGCCGCAAGGCACGCTTTTCCCTATTGCCTATTGCCTGTTCCCTATTGCCTGCCTTAATGCGGCTTCCGGTACTCGATCTCATCCCCCCGCAAATAATATTCCGCCGAGCAAACATCCCCACCGCAGATCATCGACTCCAGCCCGACAAACTGCGCCCGCGTTATCAGCCCCAGCGCCCCGCATTTCGGGCACGCCAGCACCGCCACAAAAGGATTGCGCGCGTCGCCCATCGCCGCCGCATTCTCCAGCACAAAGAGCGTTCCTGGTTCCATCTGTTCCGGTATCCACTCGTCCAGCATCTGAAGATCTTCCTGCATACCTTCCTCCTGTATCTTTACGGGTGCTGTGTGCTCAGATTGATCCGGCTCCGGGGGAAGCTCCGGACCTAAGCGTCTTCCTTCATCGCGCGCTGATTGTTTTTGGCTGGCCTCCTTCGCTGCTCGCGGGAAAAAACTCCGCCCTCAACAGAAAATCTCTGCTTCCTTAGACCCTGCTTGTTTGGAAACCGTATACGGAAATATCGCTGTGCGCGAAAGCGCGCCGGGCAGATGAGCCTTTCCGGCTCGCGCCGCATCTGCCGCGCATCTCGCGGCGGCCTTGCTCGTGCTCGATCCTCGCTCGGGCATCACAGGCGGCGTCCCTACGGCTCGCCTTGACCCGGTACGATGCAAACGCCCCGGTTCCTGGCAGCCCGTCATTTGACGCCATTCTCACGGCCACGCTCCGTTGTGTCAATGCCCACTTTCGGGTTGGGTTATCTCACCAGATTCGTCACCCTCATCCCCCACCGGAGTCACCCACACCCAATCACCAACGTGTCATCTCACATTTGTCGGCCGGGATTCGTCGACCAGACGCCCTGATCGTCGCCGTTGCCACGTTTCATTCAGGCTGTCGAGCGAGGGCCGCCGCCTGTGCACAGGTCCGGGCTTGAAGAGCCCAGTGATCACGATGTCCCAAACGCAATCGACCATCATTTGCGAGCCAAACGGATATCCCCACGGCCTGTTCCTGAAAGCCCGAAGTCTCGCACTCGTTCGACCAGCAATAGCCTCGGCGGCGGCATCAGCCGCTTTGCGAATGGGCAAAACCAAATTGGCGGCAACTGCAAGTAACACTGTGGGGTTGAAGCTTAAGCCCTGTTCATCCCAAAAGCCTTCATTTCGACTGAAGAGAAAAACATCAGGTGGTTTCCTGTCACGCGCACATGCGCCTCTTGTCGGAGCGCACGCCTCTTTGAGGAAGAACCGCCGTACCAACGAGCGTTCGGCGGTGATCGGCGAGCCGTGCGTCCACCGTTGATGCGATTTCTCATTCCATCCGAGCCTTCCAAACTTGAGCCAGTGTTTAGGGGCGTCCTGCTGCTGGCTCGTGACACCTGTGGGCCCTCGAGCGTCACGGAACACCGGATCGAGATGCGGGACTATGGACTGCCGAACTTCCCACTGCCACAAAGCTGGCGCTGCTGGATCACCGAGAACGAGGTGTAGCTCGTACCCTCGATCCTGGAAGCTCATCGACCCAACCTCCCCGCCTCAATACCCACAGGACCCCGTACCCGCCCCCTTCAACGCTTCCGCAGATTGAGCAGAGCGCCAGCGTCAGATACGGATGTATCGCCAGATTCAGCATCCCCCTCCGCCGCACGCCCCCCAACGCAACGCTGCAAAACCCTCAACCCAGCAAAGGCCAGGTTCACCCCACAGCAAGAAGCAAACTCTCCCAGCTATCCGAACGTCAACGCGAATCGACTCCGGTTCACTTCGAAAGTACTGTCCTCTACCCTTTTGGAAAAAGCACAATCTCAACTCCACCCATGGCAGTCTGTCGCAAACTGTTTAGTCGTGCCGATGACTGCAGCAAAAAATCGAGACTTGCGTACAGCCTCGCCCGGAAGCAAAATCGCGCAAACCGCGATTCGCGTTTCCTATCAGCTCTTCTGAACCTTGACCCCTGAGCCCCGAACGCCGAAAATCACCGACCCAAAGTTGCCGCCCCAGCACCCACCGGCCCCCGTACCGCCACCTTCACCGCCTCCGCCACCCGCTCAATTTGTGCCGGTGTCAGATACGGATGCATCGGCAGACTCAGCACCCGCTCCGCCGCCCGTTCCGCCACAGGAAAACTCCCCCGCCCCCAACTCATCTCCTTCGCCAGCGGAGCATAGACCGCCTGCAAATGCAGCGGCACAGGATAATGCACCGCTGACGGAATGTCCGCACCATGCAGCGCCGACTCAACCGCCGAGCGATCGTCCACCTCAATCGTGTACTGCGCCCACACGCTCGTCCGATCCGCCAACACCCGCGGCGTCCGCACCGCATTCTGTAACAGTGCCGTATACCGATTCGCAATTTCCGCCCGTGCCGTCAGCTCTTCGTCGAAAACTTCCAGCTTCGCCAGCAGCACCGCCGCCTGCAGCGTATCCAGCCGTCCGTTGATCCCGATCCGCGTGTGCCGGTACCGCCCCTCCTGCCCGTGATTGCGCAGCTCCCGCATCGCCCCCGCCAGCGCATCGTCGTTCGTGCAGCACGCTCCCCCATCGCCATAGCACCCCAGCGGCTTCGACGGAAAAAAGCTCGTACACCCAATCGTGCTCAGGTTCCCCGAATGCCCGCCCCGATACAAAGCCCCAAAACTCTGCGCCGCATCTTCGATCACCGCCAGCCCATGCCGCTCCCCGATCGCATTAATCGCGTCCATCTCCGCCGGCTGCCCATACAAGCTCACCGGCAAAATCGCCTTCGTCCGCGGAGTAATCGCCGCCTCAATTTTTTCCGGATCGATGTTGTACCCAACTGGCTCAATATCGACGAACACAGGCCGCGCTCCAGCCAGCGTGATCATCTCCCCCGTAGCAAAAAAAGTAAAAGGTGTGGTGATCACCTCATCCGGCTGTCCGTCCTCATCGCGCCCCACACCAAGCGCCATCAGAGCCAGCAAAAGAGCATCGGTCCCGCTCGCGCACGTAACGAAATGCCGAGAACCAACCCGAGACGCAAGCCGCTCCTCCAGCTCCGCAACCTCCGGCCCCAAAATAAATCGCTGATGCTCGAGCACCGCCCGCATCCGCGCATCCACCCGCGCCTGAATATGCCGGTACTGCGCCTTCAAATCGACAAATTCCATCACCGCCCATTGTCTCGCATTGGGCCGCAGACGGGTGCCTCACAACCTGGCCTGAGCGAGTGCGCGAAGCGACGAGTCGAATCGCTCTGCCGTAGTTGGCAGATGTGGGTGTCGCGCAAAGCGCGCCGCTTTTCGTCAGGCTCCCTGTCGAGCCTGAGATTCTCGGGCCCACTTTCCGAGCTGAGAGTCCTATGGGAGCAAAGGACCGTGGAGGGACACGACTTTACAGCTTGCAAAAAAAACACCCCCAAAACCCAGTGAAAGCCAGGTTCACCCCACAGATGGGATGAGAGTGCTGGTCCCCCGGCCGCAGAGGTTAGTCTGCGGTTGTAACGCAATCGGAGTTGCAAAAGGAGACCAGCATGAAAAAGGTTAGCAGCATGGCA
>Ga0182018_10004749_pt1 | contig 11267 bp, 10 predicted proteins | sample 812P2MmetaG_FD_120490 | JGI IMG/M metagenome (GOLD analysis project Ga0182018, IMG submission 120490) | Permafrost microbial communities from Stordalen Mire, Sweden - 812P2M metaG | ecosystem: Environmental > Terrestrial > Soil > Wetlands > Permafrost | place: Sweden: Stordalen | collected...
CAGGCCCTTACTTCGGAGATGGGCACAGATGTACAGGATGCCCAGGGGTGGGTAGGGCTTCATGATTTGAAGCTCCTTGGGATCCTCGTAAAGGAAATATCCGTGAGTGAGAAGGATGTCCATGTGGCTGATTGGGAGGCGGCCGGCAGAACCCGGTCGGAGCCCTAGCTCAGACTAGGGCCCGCGTGCAACTGCACGAGTTGCTGGCTTGCAAAACCCGGCGGAACGGTGGGCCGAGTGTTACGGCACGATTTCTCAAGTTGCACAACCCGGTTCCATAATTCGCCCGGGACAGAGGCTGCATTGTGTTCTTCGCCAGCCCGGTGCTTGCGGCCTGAATTCCAAGAATCAACTTGGGCATGCAGAGCGTCGTGTAAGGCGCGATAAAACTCGTTGGTGTATGCGCCCTGGAACATCATGGAAAGGTCCTCGCTATCCGCCCAGTTGGTCTTTTCGCCCAGTTGTGCCTGGACTCGCTCGAAGAATTGTGTTCCCGGAAGCGGGTATGAAACCGAGACTCCGATATCGTCCGGACGGGTGTCTTGTACAAGTTCCGCCGTTTTCTGAATGTCCTCCCAGGTCTCGCCTTGGTATCCAAACTGAAGGAAAAAGCATGCTCGAATACCCTCGTTCCGCAGGTTCTCCCGCGCCTTCGCGATCTGTTCTATCCGAGTTCCCTTGTCCATAGCATCAAGAATCTTTTGTGATCCGGACTCGACGCCTAACCAGACTTCCGCACAACCCGTTTGGCGCAAAGCGCGTACGGTGTCGACGGTCATCAAGTCCACTCGTGACTGCATTTTGAACGGGACGCCAGCGTCGAGTTCCTTTACCGCCATAGCAAGTTCGCTGACCCATCGTGGGCGGAGACCGAAGATGTCGTCTGCGAACCACAGGTGGTCGACGCCGAAGTCGTGCTTCAGTCGCCGCATTTCTTCCGCGACGCTCCGCGGCGACCGCATAGCAAAGGAGTCGCCATAAATGGGCTTGGCGCACCAATTGCAGCGATAGGGGCAACCGCGGCTAGCGACGATATTCAGCGAGAAATAACCGTGAGCAGCTCTCCATGCGGTGCGGTATTGATCGGTATCGATCAGATCGCGAGCGGGAAATGACAGGAGGTCGAGATTGCGCGTCAGCGGCCGCTGTGGCGTCCGCTCAAGCGCTCCGGTTTCGTCATCCAAATATGCGAGCCCCGGAGTCAGCGTGAGACCCTGCTCGTCTCCCCTCAACAGGTGCTGAGCGGCCTCCAACAGCGTCCATTCTGCTTCCCCAAGCAGCACGCAGCGGAAGCCTTTCTGTAGATAATCCAGAGCATGATCCGAAGCGTCAGAGCCATTCACCAGGACGATGGCTCCAGCCTCCCGCGAGGCCTCAAGAATGTGATATGCGACTTCCCGCATGCGACTCAGGCACATCTTCGTGAGGAAGTTAAAGCTATCCTCATAAACCACGACAACCCGGGGCCGGTGCTCATTGAGGGCCGCCTGGAATCCCTGCTCCGGATCGTTGAGCATGGTGTCGAACAGCGCGACGGAGAGGCCCGCGCTTCGAAGCAAGGCGGCCGCATACAGAGTGCCGAGCGGAGGATAGGGCTGCATTTTCCGCGTCTGCTTGCGATCGTAATAGAGGTGATAGGAATGCGTTAACAGAATGTCAGCCACGCTGATTGCGCCTCATTTGTGCCGAAATCGAGGCTTAAATCTTAGGGCGGGCGGGATGAATGGATTGTCAGCAGCTTGTCAAATTTGTGTCAAGTCTCGTTGCCGCGAAGAGCGTTCGGGGTTCGGCGGACTGGTCGAGGTGATTTTGCAAAATGTTGACAAATTAGAGACACATCGCTGGCAGTCGATTGGTTATGGTGATCGACTCAGGCCGCAAAGCCCGTACGGCGGAGCTATGTCGGCCCACGACGGTAGCTTGGAGAGCACTGCGAGATTGGGCTGAGACTTGACACATGATCGTCTTCTATAACCCGAAGGCAACGAAGCCTCGCAATCGGCGCCTTCCACTGTCGATTCTAGCGATCGCAGCAGTTCTAGAAGGCAAAGAAGAGCACGCCATCGTCGATGGCAACATCGATCCAAACCCTACCGAATCGTTAATCGCGCTGATCAAAGGCCACCGGGTGGAACTCCTGGCGGTTACGGTCATGCCCGGACCGCAGACCGTCGGTGCCGTCGCAAGCTGCCGCGAGGTTCGAGCGCGATTCCCGGACCTGCCGATCGTTTGGGGAGGCTACTTCGCGACGAACTACACGGCTGCGACCCTGAACGCCGGTTACGTGGATTATGCCGTCCGCGGCCAGGGCGAGGAAACTTTCCTCGACTTGCTCGAAGCCATTCGAGGACATCGCGATCTGAAAAGCATTAACGGCCTCTCTTACAAGGACGCTGACGGAACTCCTCGTCACAATCCTGAGCGCCCAATGAGAAGTCTCGATTCCTTTCCGTGGTATCCATATCACCGACTCCCCGTAGAGAGATACGTTCTGCCTACGTTTCTAGGTCGCCGCACCGCGGTTCACCAGGCCAGCATCGGATGCCCTTATCGCTGCAACTTCTGCGGCGTGGTCAATTTTTCCGGCAGCCGCGAAAAAATGGAATCACCACTGCGGACCGAAGGCATTCTGCGCCACCTCGCCCAGAACTACGGTGTCGATGCCATTCAGTTTTACGACAACAACTTTTTCCTGCGCGAAGACCACACGCGTGAGCTCGCGGACCGCATGGCCCCGCTTAAGATGCGATGGTGGTGCGAGGGGCGCATCGACATTATGATGAAATACGCGGACGCCACGTTCGAAGCCATTCGCCGCGCCGGCTGCGCTATGATCTTTTTTGGCGCCGAATCGGGATCGAACGAACATCTGAAGGAGATGAACAAGGACTTACGCGCCGAAGACACGTTGGCGCTCGCCTCGCGCATCCGTCGCTTTGGCATTATCCCCGAATTCTCCATCATTTTCGGAAATCCGAAAGATCCGGAGGGCGACACGCGGGAGTGCATCCAATTCATCCGTCAATTGAAGCGGTTGAACCCGGACTCGGAAATCATCGTCGAGCACTACACGCCGGTTCCGCAGCGGGCTCGCATGTACGGAGATATCGAGGGGAAATTCCAATTTCCCACCACTCCGGACGAGTGGGCAACGGACTCTTGGCAGCGGTTCGCGACCCAGAAGGATCCCCAAACACCTTGGCTGCGGCCTCGCACCAAGCAGTTGATCGACAATTTCGAACTCGTGGTCTCCTCCAGGTGGCCGACGGTTCAGGACATCCGTTTGCCTGACTGGGGACGCCTCACGCTCAAAGCGCTAAGTAGTTGGCGATACCGATTAGGCGTCTATGCCGCGCCACTCGAACTGAAATGGGCGCAGCAGTTTATCGATCTGCGAAAGCCGAAGGCAGAGAGCTTGTGAATCAGATATTCACCGCATTTGGAATCTCGCGACTTGGGAGCCTGGTACGCGAGTTGGAACGCGTGACGAGGGCAGGGTAGCGTTTGTTCCACTCTATTTTCGTTGGGTGAGTCCGTCGAGGTGGGGCCGTGAGCCGAGCTTTAGCCGAAGCCAGCGTCAATTTCCTGGGTTTTTCAGAAACGACAGGTGACCATCTGGGCGGGCTGAAGGGATTCGACCGCCGCGAATGGGACGGCACACTTACCTGGTTGCACGATGCTGGCCTGGCCCTTCACCTGTTACAAAAACTCAAGGACACAAAAGCCATCGACATACTGCCGACCTCGACCTGGGCTCACCTCGAGGAGAACCTGGCCGCGAACCGGCGACGTGTCGCCTATATGGCGCGTCAATTTGATTTCATCAACCAACACTTCAATCGCGGCGGCGTGAGGTACGCGGTCGTGAAGGGTTGTTCCATGGTCCCTCAGTTCTGTCCCGACGCCTCTCTACGGCACCAGGGCGACTTCGATTACTTGGTGGATACTCATTCGCTGCCCATGGCGCAACGCGTCCTAGAAGGCGCTGGATACTCCCTAAAGAAGCGCACCGCAAACGAATTTGTATACTTGATGACATCCGCATCGGTACCGCCTTCTGCCGATGGGCAATACGAGGCGCACGCCCCTCATGCGGTGGAATTGCGTCTTGCCTTCTGGGATAGCGACTCCCATTCCGTGCCTTTGACCGACCCCGGGCTTTCTGTGGACAACGCAGTAGCTCAGTACTGGCAAGGACTGGTTTTTCCTGCGTTGCCCGAGGAAGATGCATTCCTGGTTCAGGTCATACACGCTTTCAACCACATTTTGACTGGATGGGTGCGAATGTCCTGGCTGTACGAGATTGGATACTTTTTCAATCGGCGATCGACCGACGTCTCGCTGTGGGAACGTCTCGACCGTCGCATTGGAAGCGACAAGCTGCTGCGCGAGATGGTGGTCGTGGTCGGCGAGCTATCCGCGCATTTGTTCAGGGCGCCCCTGCCATCGACATCCGGGATTTGGACAGAGAAGCTTCGTCCGGCAGTTCAAATCTGGATTCACCACTATGCACGAACATGGATATTTGAGGACACTCGTGCTGACCAATTCAGCCTGTTCCCAGTTGCGAAGTTAGCTCTCTTCTTTCATCAGCAATATCTTTCCGACGCTAGTCTCAGAAGACACGTGATTCGGACTCGGCTATTTCCTTTGGAGAAACTCTTTCGGAGGGTGCACTCGATAACCAGCAAATCGTCGACACAATCTGGAGGACGCGGGTGGCAACTCGAGCGTGCACTCATCCGACTCATTTTCCACGTCACGGGAGGGCTGCGATATCTCTGGGAAATACCGCGTTGGGAGCGGCTGAATAAAGAGAACGCACATTTGGCGCCCTCCATCAGGCGCGAGCCGGCAGCGACCGATGTCCCCGGTGCTCCGGCCACAGAGTCGACCATTCGATTGTAAGCAGGCCACCGCCAGGGCGGAAGAACTATAGAAAGGGTGGGCGAGCTGCCCGGGCAACTCCGTCCCGATTGGCGCTTCTCGCGAATACCCGCATGAATTTGAGGGAACAAACCGCGAAAAATATCAGTGCCACATGGCTAGGTCTTCTGGTCCATGCGTCGGTTGGCTTCTTTCTTTCTCCCTTCATCCTCCATAAGCTGGGCGATGAGGCATTTAGCCTGTGGGTGCTGGTCTTCTCTCTGAGCGGATATTACGGACTCTTCGATCTTGGGATCCGGTCTTCCATCGTTCGGTATGTGGCCAAGTTCGCGGCGACGCAGGACGAAGACAAACTTAGGCGTTTTCTCAGCACGGGGGTTGCATTCTATTCCGTCGTGTCATTGGTTTTGTTGCTGCTTACTGGAATTGGGTTCTTTCACCTGCAATCTCTTTTCAAAATACCCGCCGGCTTTCTCGCATCCGCGCGGGTGTTATTCGCGCTGGTTGGCGCCGGCGCGGCATTATCCTTTCCTTTGGGCGTATTCGCAGCAGTTCTCGAGGGCTTACAGAAGTTTCCCTGGCTACATCTTAGCCAAGTCGGAGTTACGTTGCTGCGCGGCCTGCTGATCGCACTTGCGCTGACCGAAGGGGGTGGGTTGGTGGCGATTGGGGCTATCACGGTCGGGATGAGCCTGCTCGGCTATCTGATTATCACGTGGATCGCCTTCCGAGCTTTCCCGCTGCGGCTCAGTCCGAGATATGTGGATCCTCACTCCTTTTGGCAGATGTTGAGCTACAGTGCGTTTGCCTTTGTGATTCTTCTGGCGGACAAACTCCGCTTCCAATCGGACCCGATCCTTATCGGAGCGCTGCTTTCTTCGAGTGCAATCACCTATTTTTCGATCGGATCAAAACTAGTCGAATACTCGACTGCCGCGGTCCGAAGCATGGCGGTAACGATCACTCCTCTGTCCAGCCACCTTCATGCCACTGGGGATGTGGTGCGTCTGCGGAAGACTCTGGTGTCTGGAAATCGCGCGTGCGCACTCATAATCTGCCCTCTATGCGCGATTCTTGTGATCCTCGGCAGGTCGATCATCGAGGTTTGGGTGGGCGCCAAGTATCTTCCGAGCTATCTTGTATTGGTGATCTTGGCCGTGTCCAAGACCATCTACCTGGCGCAGGCAACTTCAACGAAAATCCTTCTCGGCATCGGCAAGCACCGAACGCTAGCCGGAGTGTTCTTGGTCGAAGGAGCAAGCAACGTGATTTTAAGCATCTTGTTGCTGGCTCATTTCGGAATTGTCGGCGTGGCACTCGGCACCGCGATTCCATTAACGTGTACGAGTTTATTGTTTCTCCCGCGCCACATCTGTCGCGAACTGGGCTTTCCGCTCTCGACCTTTCTCAGCCAGGCTTACGTGTTGCCCTTGAGTCTCTCTGTGCCGCTTGCCGGAATACTCTGGTTCATGAGACAAGAGTTTCCGGCCCGCCACTATCAATCGCTGGTTCTTCAGGTTGCATGCGGCGGGTTTTTGTATTGCGTCGGACTAGGCTGGGCGCTCCTGTTCCCGAAGGGATCTGCCGGCATTAAGCCGTGGGAGGCGCTGACAAGGGCCCTGCAATCAAGATAGGAAGAGCTGGGACGAGGGGCACCGTGGCAAGCTGTAGGTCCGACGTTAACTACATCAGCAGACTTCCTGTATCCGGTGACTTAGTTGTTGGCCTGTGAGGAGCGATCGCCGGGTGGTTACCCGCTCCACTGCACGGGAAACCCACAGCTCCCAAGGGAACGAGTAGCGGTTCTTGTTAATGCGCCAACGAACGGGTGCGCCGAGGGCCCGACGAAACCCTTGTCGCAACCAAGCATTCTTCTTTGTCGCCTTGCGGATCTGGTTGTTCAGCAGGAAATACTCGAGGCTGCGGCGGAGCCGGCGGAGTTCATCTCCTTGTAGCCAAGGGAGCACATTAAATCCTAAAGCAAGATTCTCCCATTCCTCGAGCGACTGGGGTTCCGGCAGTCCCATTTCCTTGAGCTGCGGCCATATTGGAATCCCGGGGTAGGGAGTGAAAATGTTGGGGGAAAAGCTAACATTCCAATATTGCTTCGCGATGTCGCTCATGATACGAAACGTTTGCTGGCGATCCGCCTCGGTTTCGCCCGGGTATCCGAGAATGACATTGAATGTAACGTGAATCCCTGCGAGCTCCGCCTTGCGGGCCGTGTCCACCATGTCTTCTATGCGCTCGTGTTTCTTATTCATCAAAGCCAGCACATCTTTAGACGCCGATTCCGTGCCAAATCCCATATGGTTCACGCCACTTTCACCCAACAAGCGGATGTCGTCTTCGCTCATCCTCGCCACGAAATCAGTGGAAGCCTGAAAATCCCAATTGAATTTGAGGCCGCTCGCGATGATCCCCTGAGCAATTGCGACCGCTCGCTTGATGTCAACCAGAAAATTGGAATCTAGGAGCGCGACTTCCTCGATGCCGTAGCGTGGAACAAGCTCCGTCAGATCGCTGACTACCCGGTCGGCACGGTACGCGTTGAAGCGGCGCTTGTAAAAGACCATGTCGGTACAGTAATTGCAGGCGTAAGGGCATCCAACACTGCTCGCATAGGCCAGTTGCCGCACGCCAGTGGCAGCCGCATAAACATCGACATTCGCCAAGTGATACGCGGGCGCCGGCAGATCGTTGATGTTTGCAACTGGTCTCTCCGGTTCATGATGCGTGCCCGCTTCGTCTTTGAACGAGAGGCCCCGCACACCATGCCAGTCCTTGCCATTCGCCAGTCGTTGCGCCAGTTCGACTAAAGTCAACTCACCTTGTCCTCGCACGATGGCATCGACGAAATCCGGCTTGAGTGTTTGTTCTGGAACCAGCGTGGGATGCCAGCCGCCAAACAGAATGGGCAGGTCAGGGCGACTCAGTCTCATTCTTTTCGCAATCCGGATCGCGGAACCGATCATCGGGCCGGTGAGGATTGAGATGCCCAAACAGAGCGCGTCCTCGGTCTCGCGCAGGATTACATTTTCGAAGTCGGGTGACATCAGATTGTCTACCAGCTTGACTTCGAATCCCGCCTCGAGCAGAGGAGACGCCAGCGCCAGCAGGCACAACGGCGCCCCCAATGGAGGCCCGTCATAGGGCGGATAAAACAGCACGACTTTTCTGCTCCGGGGCATTTTGCTCAAAAGAATCACATGTGCGGCAGAATATCCCAGGCTAGGATTCCGGTGAAAGGCATTTGTCACATAATTGTCAAGACTCTGTCATTTTCTTGAATGCTCTCAATCTGGAGTCGATGGCAACAGTGAATCGATGGGAACAGCGAGCCGATCGTAATGCGGATTGTTTGTCATGCAGAGACGCTGCCGGATTTTGCAGAATGTTGACAATTTAGAGACAAACTTTCCGGTGCAGGTTGGTACCTTTTTGCTACTTGACCCTAGGTCCATTGAGCGACGCCGTGTTCTGCCCAGCAGTTCCGAGATCGGATTGAGCAGGGCGCGACTAGAGCCCGGTGTCAGGTCAAGCCGTTTGGTTGGGAGCAAACGGCGCCTAAGTCTGGTCAGGACGAAACACTGAAAGGCACTCCCCGTGAAATCGTCGAAAAAGATCGTGTTTTTTGTCGCTTCTTTTTCAAGCATCGAGGCGACGGCTCCTTTGGGCATCCTTGCCATCTCCACTCCGCTTTTGAATGCGGGATACGAAGTTCTGATCATTGACTCGACGATCACGCCCGACTACAAGAAGCGGGTCATGGAAGAAGTGAAGGATGCCCTCTGCCTAGGTATTTCTGTTGTGACCGGTCCAATGATCCGCGAGACCGTGGATGTCGCTAGGGCCATCAAGAAATGGAACCCTGACTTCCCCGTAATTCTGGGAGGGTGGCATCCCTCTCTGCTGCCCGGTCAGACGCTCGAGGCACCATACGTGGACATCATCGTTCGGGCACAGGGCGAAGACAGTATGCTTGAGGTTGCCAACCGTTTGCGGGATGATGCACCTCTCGACGACGTTCTTGGCGTCGGGTTCAAGCGCGATGGCAAGATGCACCTCACGCCTGAACGTCCTCTGAAGACGCTCGACCAATTGCCTGCCAAGGCTTATCACCTGGCGGATTTCGACGCTTATGAGAAAGTTTGCGGGCGCCGCTGGACCATGTATGTTTCCAGTCTCGCTTGCCCCTTCAATTGTTTCTACTGCACCAATGCCGGAGTCTACGGACGCAAATGGAACGCCTTGCCGGTCGAACAGGTGGTCGAAGAGACCACCGAACTCGCCAAACGCTACCGGCTCGACTTGCTATGGATGGCTGACGACAATTTCCTGGTCGACCTTGACCGGTCGTTGAAGATCGCGGAGGGATTGATTCGTGCGGGTAGCAGTTTTAAGTGGAGCGTTCAAGCCACCACCAATCTGACGGCGCGTCTCAGCATTGAGGAGCTGATCCTGCTTCGCCGCTCCGGGCTGCACCAAATCTGCCAGGGCATCGAAACCGCCTCTCCCACCGTGATGAAGTTGATGAACAAGGATTTCCAGGTGCTGGGGGATATCTACCAGTCGACGGAACGTTGCGTAAAGGCCGGGGTCATCCCGTCCTTCAATATCATCTTTGGCTTCCCGGGCGAGGGTCCGAAAGAACGCCGCGAGACGGTCAGCTTCATGATGGATATCTGTCAAAAGTTTCCCGGGGCGGAGTTCTGGACCAACATTTTCACCCCGTACCCGGGCTCGCCCATTTTTCAGCAGGCGGCGAAGCTGGGCATTGAAGTCCCCAAGTCCTTGGAAGAGTGGGTGGACTATTTCCCCCGTTACACCGTCTTGCCCTGGCTCAAGGGCAAAGATCATCAGCGCGTTCAGACCATGCGAGATTATCTGCGTATCGCTTTTGATCGTGCTACCATCGCGACCACCGGCCACGGCCGCTTTGCGAAAGCGATTCAACATCTCACCGCTTACCCAGCTCGTGTGCGCTTGAACCACGATTTCTTCAGCTTTCCGATTGAATTGTGGATCAATCGCCAGCTGAAGAACATTGTCAAGCTGCCAAAGCCGAGCGTGGACGCCAAAAGGTTGCAGCCGGAGACGGCTCCGAGTTGCCCTTGAATCGGGTTGTGTTGCGTTACCGCCTCCTTGTGGCGGGGTGCCAGCATTTCTGCAGCAAGATTTCCGGCGCTCCGCCTAGCCGGCTAGATTTCAGCTTGCCTCGCAGGAGCGTACTACGGTGCGGGGTTTTGCTTGGCATGGTTCGCCTGACCGGAACGCCAGCCCATGTAAGGCTCTAACTCCGGTCTCAGATCCAAAAGAATACGCCGTCAGGAGGATCACGATGGGCGCCGGGAATGCCGCACGAACTGCCGCTGCCCGCTTCGGAACAGTTGGCGAGTTGCTGTCTTTCTTTTGGAGTGCCAAGAGGTGGTGGCTTGTGCCCATGTTGGTCACGCTTTTCCTGCTGGGCGTTCTCATTGTCTTGGCACAAAGTTCGGCTATCGCACCCTTCATCTACACGCTGTTCTAGGAACCCTCCCATGTTCAAGCGCGCGCTGCGGACCTGGAATCGTGTGACCTACGCGATCGGAAACTTTCAGGCGCGGATCTTGCTGACCATCTTCTACGGTCTTATCGTTTTTCCGTTCGGCATCATCTCCCGATTGTTTTCAGATCCGTTGCGAATGAAGCGACGCCCAACCCAGTGGCTGGATCACCCTGATGAGAACCATGATCTACGGTGGGCCAAAAGGCAGTGAATCGTGTACATACTCGGGGTGTCTTGCTACTACCATGATGCTGCAGCGGCGTTGTTACAGGACGGCATGCTTGTCGCGGCAGCCGAAGAAGAGAGATTTTCGCGGGTAAAGCACGACTACGGCTTCCCCAGGAACGCCATCCAGTTTTGTCTCGATCAGGCCGGACTCGAAGGAAGGGATTTGGACTACGTTGTCTTTTTTGAGAAGCCCTTCCGGAAGTTCGACCGTATTCTGATGACGACCCTGCAGACTTACCCCCAATCGTGGAGAGTGTTCCGCGAGTCCATGATCTCATGGATGATCGATAAGCTGTGGGTCGGTACCACACTCCAGAGCGAACTCGGGATAAGCAAAGCGAAGGTGCTGTTCTGTGAGCATCACCTCTCGCACGCCGCCAGCGCCTATTTGTGTTCGCCTTTCGACGAGGCGGCCATTCTCACCGTCGATGGAGTCGGAGAATGGGCCACAGCCAGTTACGGCGTCGGTCGCGGGAATGATATCCGCTTATTAAAGCAGACCGAGTTCCCCCACTCGATCGGGCTGCTCTACAGCGCCTTTACTGCGTTTCTGGGTTTTGAAGTGAATGAGGGCGAGTACAAGGTGATGGGCATGGCTCCATAC
>Ga0182018_10004750_pt1 | contig 11267 bp, 9 predicted proteins | sample 812P2MmetaG_FD_120490 | JGI IMG/M metagenome (GOLD analysis project Ga0182018, IMG submission 120490) | Permafrost microbial communities from Stordalen Mire, Sweden - 812P2M metaG | ecosystem: Environmental > Terrestrial > Soil > Wetlands > Permafrost | place: Sweden: Stordalen | collected...
CTCACCATGTCCTACGCGTACAATACGCTGATCGGCAACGGACTACAGGATTACCGGCTTCTCGCGTACCATTATTCCGGCGTCTACTCTATTCCCGACAGCACCGCAAACCGGTCTCCCGCTTTCAACTTCATCGCCCGTCACGCTTTCAACGATAAGCTGACGTTCACCGGGAATGCCTGGTTCAGCAACATCCGCACGGAAGGAATTGACGCTAATTTCAACACCGACGTGGACGGCACCAACATTTACCAGCCCACTCCAGCGGAGCAGGCGACTTTAGCCGCCGCGGGTTATGCCGGTTTCCCAACCAGCGGGGCAAACATCTCGAACACGCCGTTTCCCAAGTGGCCCTGTATCGCGGAAGCATTGGTGTTGGGCAACCCGGACAGTTACTGCGACGGCTTGAATATCTATTCGAAAGAAGTGCAAACCACGTATGGATTCTCCGGACAATTGACCTACATCACCAATCCGACGATAGGGCGCAACCAGTTCGCAGCCGGCGCACTCATAGACCGCAACAACATCAGTTACACACAGACCACCGATTACGCTTACGTCCTTCCCACCTACGCTCTTATCAGTGTTCCGGCCTGGCAGGATGGCTCGACCAATGATATTAACGGCAATCCAGTGAATACACAGGTCGGATTGAAGGGCCACGCTCCCGACTGGAGCCTCTACTTTGCCGATACCCTCACGCTGTGGAAGAAAGTGAACGTGACTGTTTCCGGACGCTACAATCGCGATTCGGTGAACAATCTCGATCTGCTGAATCCGGTTGCGGGACCCGGTTCGCTCACTGGCAATTACACATTTCAGCGCTTCAACCCCGCTGTCGGGATTACTTATAGCTTCGTCCCCAGCGTAAATGCGTACGCGAGATTCGCCCAGGGCAGCCGCGCGCCCACATCCATTGAACTTGGCTGCGCCGATGCCGCCGCGCCCTGCAGCCTGCCGAATTCGCTGTCCTCCGATCCGCCGCTGAACCAAGTTGTCACCGACACCTGGGAAGTCGGCTTGCGCGGCAAGCCGGAGATTCCGTTGTTTCACAATCTGAGCTGGAATGCCGGGGCCTTTCGGGACGAGAACCACAACGATATTCTTTTCATTGCAGCTCCGCAGACGGGCACGGGTTATTTCCAGAACTTCGCGAAGACGCTTCGGGAAGGTTTTGACGCAGATCTCGATGGGCGTATTGGGCAGGTCACCTGGGGACTGGATTGGACTTTTCTTTCTGCCACCTACCAAAGCGTCGAAACCCTGGATGGCTCGGCGAATAACACCAACAACCTTGCATTGCAGGGATATCCCGGACTCGATGGCACCCTCACCGTTCACCCCGGAAATCGAATCCCGCTCATCCCGAAACAGACGGGAAAGGCTTATCTGGTCTACCAGCCAACTAAGAAACTCATGTTCGAGGGTAATGAGGTAATTGCGTCTAGTTCTTACGCGCGCGGTAACGAGAACAACGCGTATACGGCCGATGGCGTGTATTACCTCGGGCCGGGTGTATCGCCAGGCTATGCGATTACCAACTTCCGCGCTCACTACGATCTCACTCGGCACCTGCAGCTGGCCGTGCAGGTCGATAACGTCTTCAACAAGGAATACTACACGGCAGGGTGGCTCGTTAACACGTCACTGACCGCCCAGGGCGCCTTCCAGTCCCTTCCCTTTCCGGCCTACACCACTGGGCCCCAAGCCGGCAACGCCCCATCGCAGAGCGTGACGTTCTTCTCGCCGGGTCCGCCTCGCCGCGCTTGGGTAGAATTAAGGTTGAGGTTCTAATGTGACGCTTCGTGCGCTCTCGCTCTTATGGGTTTCTTCCATGATGCTGAGTGCGTGCGAATGCGAGACATCGTTCGCCAGCTGCCATGAAGTTGGGGCCAGCGATCTGGTCTTCATCGGAACGGTCCAGTCCATCGAGCCGATCTTCATGAATCGCTGGTACATGGCGAACCAGTCGCCCATGCGTTCATTGAACGACGCCTACGCTGACGCGCAGCAGCATCCCTCGGCGGCGGCCTTGGCTCGGTTGAAGGACACTTACCTGAACATCTTTCCGGGTTTGGCGCCGGACGAAAAGCGCCGGCTGCAAGGCGCGGGAACGATCCATGATGTAGCGTCTCTGTTCTATTCCGCGCTCGATCGCGGGATGCGAGTCCGGCTAAAAGTGAGAACGCTGTTCAAACATCAAGAAGACGACGATGCCAAGAAAAAGGAACCGGATTTCTTCGATGTTTGGACCACGTTCGACAGCTGCGGTTTCGACTTTCAAATCGGCGAGACTTACCTTGTGTATGCGAATAATGACGAGTTCGGAGCGTATTATTTCACCGGCAGTTGCACCCGGACCAAAAGGGTTTCGGACGCCGGAGAGGATCTGAGTTATCTTTTCTTTTACAAAGACCATCCCGAGGAATCGGCCAGGCTGGAAGGATTCACCACCACTGAGAGACTGGATTTTGACCCGCTGCACGACCCCCAGACCGTCAAGTCACCGGTTGCCGGTGTCATTGTCGAACTGAAATCCGATCGTCTCCAGCGCTACGCGCAATCGGACGCGAATGGCAGGTTCCTTTTCGACGGTCTTGGGGAAGGAGACTATCAGGTGTCCGCCTACGCCAGCGGTTACCCGTTGAACACGCAATTGTTGGCCGGTCCAAAGCGGCTGCATGTAAAAGCAACCAGCTGCGCCCGCCAGATCCTTCTATTGCCTAAGAACTAAGCGACGCCAAAGCGGCTGCGCCCCCGCTCCGCGCTCCGGTGTAAACTTACATGAGGACGCCGGTTCACGGCGGTTCCCGCCCAAGAAAAGGGCCGCATCGGCCGGGAGCGCAGATGCATCAAACAGAACTGCGGCCCCTAGCGTCCGCGAAAAAGGAGAAATTCAACAATGAGCACCGCCAGCACAGCAGTGTCCGCCGCCACCTACACGATTGACCCGGCCCATTCCGGCGCCGGTTTCAAGATCAGGCACTTCATGATCGCCTACATTCGAGGAGGATTCAGCGGCGTCACCGGCGACGTGGTTTTTGACCCCGCCAACCCCGCCAACACCAAGATCAACGCCAGCATCGATACCTCCACCCTTCATACGCACGATGAGAAGCGCGATGCGCACGTGAGAGGCGCCGATTTTCTGGACACAGCCACACATCCCAAGATCACCTTTGTGTCCAAGAGCGTCGTTCCGGACGGCAAGAATCAATGGAAGATCACCGGCGATCTGACTTTTCGAGGTGTCACCAAGCCGGTCACCCTCGACGTCGAGAGCGCGGGGGTGGAAGCCAAGGATCCGTGGGGAAATCTTCGAACCGGCGCTGAGGCCACCACCACCATCAAGCGCAGCGATTTCGGGCTGACGTTTAACGCACCGCTCGAGACCGGCGGCGTGATGCTCAGCGACGAGGTCCATATTCACCTGGACATCGAGCTCATCAAGAAGGCCTGATCAGAACGACCATCTCGCGCACGGCTTGAACCACCAGCTCCGGTTCGTCGAGTTGTATCCAGTGCCCGCTCTTCGCCGCAATCTTGTGCTTGCCGCGCGGAGAGCGGCGCGCTAATGCGTCGCGTTCCTTCAATTGTTCCGGTGTCGAGTTGGCCGCCGACAGCACGATCACGGGAAGGTTGCCGGGTTCCACCAGCGCGTCGGCTTCGGCGGCGCTGGCCGGCAGCGATTCCAGATACCCGGCCAGTCCCACAAAGCTCTTGACTTGGCACCAGTGCGCCCGCACCATTGGCCATGTTTCAGGCGGCATCTTGCTGACTTCGCCCACCAGCCGCGAGATCACCGATTCGCCGCGGCCGCTGCTCAGCTTCGCAATTACCTTTGGGACTAGCCGACCGCCCGCCATCAATAACGCGAGTGACGCCCGCACTACACCGATTCGCGCCAGCAAGGCTCCACGCCGCGAGAGCTTGACACCCAAACCGAGCATGCGAGCGTGCGCGGGCGATATGCTTAGCCATTCGCTCGGCGACAGCGGGTCCACCAAAACCAAGCCCGCCACTTGTTCGGGATATTTGGCGGCGTAAGCATGCACCAACATACCGCCGTAGGAGTGGCCGACCAGAATGCGCGGCGTTGGGATCCGCGCCGCCTCGAGCAGCGCGTGCAGTTCATCCACAACATTCAAGGTTGTTCGCGGCGAGCCTGCCGGATCGCTCCATCCCAGCCACGCGCGGTCATACGCGTGCGCTCGCGCAAAGCGTGCGACTTCGGAGCGAACCCGGGACCAATTGAGGCAGGTGGCCGAGATGCCGGATTCGAAGATCACCGGTGGCCCGCTGGCGCCGCTCTCTATGAGGTGCAGACGACAGCCGCCAATATCGATCATCCGCCCGGGCGGAGGATAGCGGCGCAGATCGGCAGCCGTTCCCGCCGCTTGGTAAATTGTCCCAGCAAGAACGAGAACGGCGCCGATCGCAAGAACAAGCAGTAGAATCGCCAGCAGGACCCACGATTCTACCGCATCATTAGCCTCGTCGCCCGGCTCTGCGCGCCTGCTGCAACGCGTTCAGCTTCTGCTGCTGTTCTGGCGTCAGGATTTGGTACACCTGGGCCATCGCTGTGCTTCGGATCGCCATCAGCTGGCCAAGCTCGCTGCCTTCGGTCTGCGCGAGTTGCTGGATCTGCGCCGGATTATTGGCCTGGACCGCGCCCCGTAGCGACTGGCGCGTCTGCCGCAATTGCTGCCGGACCGGTTGCCCGGATTGCCGCGCTCCCTGGAAAATCGATTTCTCCTGAGCCTGCTGGGCGGGCGTCAAATTGAGATAGGCCGTGAGGAACGCACCGTGCCGGCCATGTCTCGGACCACCGGCAGGCGAAGTCTCGGCCGCGAACAAGCTGGTCGTGGCTCCTAATATTGCAATGGCCGTCCAGGCGGCAAATTTGTTAGTGAGGGTTTTCATGTTGTTTACTACTCCTACCTGTTTGGACGAGAGATTCAGGGTAAGGTTAAGCCCTGTGTTGTAAAACCAGGTAAGGGCGCGTAAGGCCTTGCCAATCCGGGCAACTTCGGATACAGTGATTCAACGGAGCGATTGAGAATGGCCTTTTGTGCAAATTGCGGTGCGGCTGTAAGTGGACAGTTTTGCCAGCAGTGCGGCACGCCCGCGGGGGCGCCCGGAGCCGGTCCAGCGGCCCCAGGTGCAAATCCGCCTGGAGTGAATCCTTTGCCACCCCCGGTTTCGGCGAGCGTCGGAATGACCGACAATATGTCCGGAGCACTCTGCTATTTGCTGGGCTTCATCACGGGGATTCTGTTCCTGGTGCTGGCCCCCTATAACCAAAACCGGACCATCCGCTTCCATGCCTTCCAGTCCATCTTTCTCAACATCGCCTGGTTCGCGGTGTATATTGTAGCCTCGATCATCTCGTACGCCTTGACCGCCATTCCCTTTCTCGGCACGTTCATCTACATCGTCCTGCACCTGGCGCTCGGTTTGGGCCTCTTCATTCTCTGGCTATACATGATGTTCAAGACCTACAACGGCGAGAAGATTGTTTTGCCGGTGATCGGTCCCTTGGCTGACAAGCAAGCCGGCGTCTAACCATAGCAGTAAGCCCGCGAAATCTGCTCCAACGCAAGCATTTGTAGTACGATGACAGGCATGCTCGTCGAATTTGAATTTCGCGGCGACATTTGCGTCATTCATCTGCAGGGACGTTTCGCGACCGGCCAGGATTCTCTATACCTGCACACCAAAGCCGAGGAGTTGAAGAGCTCGGGCTACGTCAAGATTCTGGTGGATTTCGCCGCCGTCGATTATGTCGACTCGACCGGCATCGGGTTTCTGATCGGGATTTACACCAGCGTTATGAAGAGCCCCAACGGCCGATTCGCCCTGATCAACGCCAACCGGCGCGTTCGCGATGTACTGGAACTCACGCGGCTCGCGCAGGTGATCCAGCTGTATCCGAGCGAAGCCGCTGCTCTGGAAGCGCTCGGGTCCGGCGGAAAATCCTCGGCATCCCAGCAGGCCAGCTGATTACTCGGCCGCCGCCAGCACTTCCTCTGGCATCGGCTTGCCGCGCCGCGCATAACGAATCCTGCCCGACTTGCCCACCAGATACACCGTGCGCTTCACGATCAGCCCCTTGGCCCGATAGAGCGCGCCCACCCGCTGGCCGGGATCAGCCAGCAGCGGAAACGGGAAGCCGTGATTGGCACAAAATCGCGCGTGCCTGGTCTCGCTCCCGGGATTAACGCCCAGCACGATGGCGTCCTTGGACTCAACCAGCGCCCAGTTGTCGCGAAATTCGCGCAGCTGCTTGGTGCACAGCGTGGTTTCGTCGGCCGGATAGAACACCAGTATGACGTTCTTGCCGCGCAGCGCAGCCAATGAAACCGCGCGGCCATCCTGATCGCGGAGCGTGAAATCGGGCGCCTCTTCATCCACCGGCAGCGGCTCGGAAAACAGCCAGGAAAGCATCCGTTCAGTCTATCGTGCGCGCTGCCCAGCCAACCCTTTGCACCGCCCGTGGATTTAAGGGAAAATGAAGATCTCGCATGAACAATCCCGATTTTTCCGCGGGAGGCCGGTATACCTTGAGCGAGACGCGCGACGCCATCACTGACTATCGCCGCTTGCTCAACGCGCTGGGATCGCGCGCCCGCCGCATGGGTTCGCGAGATCCGGAAAGCGCCGCGCAAGAGGCCCTGAAGCGCTCGCTCGAAAACACGCTTTCGCAGCCGGCCGTCGAATACTACTTCAGCGAAGAACTGCCGCCCGATGCAGCGCCTCCGGCCTGGCCGCTCGACCAACTGATGGCGTGGTTGCACGGCGTGCTGCACTTTGTCGTGCTCGAGGAGCACAATCGCGTCAGCAACCGGCGGGAGCTGGCCGGTTGGGCGCGCGGAGGGGATTCTCGGCAGCGCCTGGATCCGCCCGATCCGGCGCCCGATCAACTCGACGCGCTCATCCAGCGGGAACTGCAGCAGATCATGCTCGAGTGCCTGCCCGCGCTCGACGCCGATTACCGGCGAGTACTGAAGATGCGCGCCAGCGGGCTGAAATACGGCGACATCGCCGAGCGCTTGGGCGTCAGTGAAAACACCGTGGCGACCTGGGTGAGCCGCGGCATCCGAACATTGGCGCAATGCGTTCGCCGGCGGATGCAGCCGCGGAGCAACCTGGCGGCCATGCCAGAACCGCAGCGAGGTGACACGTGAACATCGATCAATTTGCCACCCGTGACTTATCGCCTACCGAGGCGCGGCTGTTGGCGCAGCAGGCTTTGGAAGATACCGATTTGTTCGACACCTTGGTGGCGCAGGGCGCGGTAGAGGCCAGCTTACAAAGCCCCGCGATTTTTCGGTCAACCCGGCGCGTTCCATGGGCGATCGCCCTGTGTGCGGCCGCGGCTGCGGTCCTTCTCGCGTTCTTCCTGTGGCGCAGTTCTTCACGGCAGATTCCGCAACCCTCCGAGCAAGCTCGTGCGATTGTTTCCAAGCCCGCAATTCTTCCTTCGCTCGAGACGGTGAATGATCGGCCCGTTCTATTGGCAAGCGAACTCCGCCCCGCGCATTCACCAAACGCAGGCGCCTTTCGCGGCGGCTCCGGGCCAACTCGCCAGCCGCAATCGACCGGCAGGATCGTCGCGCTGGAAGCGGGCGAAGCCTCCGTGAACCTGGGCTCGTTGGATGGCCTGACGAAAGGAATCGAGCTCGGTCCTATCGTGATCACCACCGTCTTTCGCGATCACGCGCGCGGCAAAATCGTCAATGGCTCTCCGATCCGCATCAACGATCCGGTGCGCGTTCCGCTCTCTATCCACTTGACCGCCGTCTTGCACGAAGTGGACGCACTGGCCGCCACTGGCGGTCTAAGTCAGGCCCGCGAGTTGGCGCGAAATGCGCTGTCCGCGGGATCGGCCGGCGAAACCCGGATGCTTCTGGAACGCCTGGCGGCGCTGGACTACCAGGCGGGCGCAACCGATGCCGCGCGGGAACATTACGAAGCGGCGGCCAACAATTTCTACGCCCCGCCCGCGGCCAGCCCATCTGAGCAGGCCGCCACGCTCAACAGTCTTGGCGCGCTGTATTTGCTGCGCGGCGATCCCGCGAGCGCCGAAAAACCGCTGAACCAGGCAGCCTCCGAGACTGCCATCGATCCCGATCTTCGCGCACAGATCGTGAATAACCTCGGCGTGTTGTCAGAAATGAAGGGCGACCTGGCCACGGCGCGCGACGATTACAGCCGCGCCCACGCGCAAGCAAACCTGACGCGTCTTCGAAACCTGAAGCACCCATGAAAGCAGCATCGCTCGCGCTATTGCTGGCGGCCGGGCCGATGTTGCTGCAAGGTCAGAAGGCCGATTGGGATGCGCTCGATCAACAGGTCGAGCAGCTCTACCTCAAAGGCGACATGGCTGGAGCGGTGCGCGTGGCCAAACTCGCGCTCGAAGCGGCGTCCAATCCCAAGCAATCCGGCCGGAGTCTGGACCGGCTCGGCTTTCTCTACTACAACTCGGGCAATTTGAAGGACGGCGAGACATTGCTCCGTCAGGGCCTGAAGCTTCGCCGCGAGAAACTCGGTGCTGACACGGACGACTACGCCCAGAGCGCCAACGATCTGGCTCTCTTTCTCCGCGATACTCGCAGCTTTCCGGAAGCGCAGGCGCTGGCCGAAGAAGCGGTTGCCGTGCGATCGCGAATCCTGGAGGCCAACGATCCTTCCCTGGCCGAAACGCTCGAGACGCTCGGCTCCATCTACACCGGCGAAGGCGAATATGAAAAGTCGGCCGCCACGTTCGAAAAAGCCAGAGCTATTTATGAGTCGCGCATCGATGCCAAGAATCCCGCGCCGCCCGAGTACGGAACGCTGCTGGTGAATCTCTCTGGAAATTATCAGCGGTTGGGGAAATACCGCAAGGCCGAGACCGGTTATCAGACGGCGCTCGAGGTATTGGAAAAAACGATTGGCCCGACGCATCCCATCTATGCCACCAGCCAGATCGGCTTCGCCAATCTCGAGACAGCGCTGGGCAACTATTCGGCCGCCGAAAAGCTCTACAACGAAGCGGCGCCTCTGTTGAAGAGCGCCTTGGGAGAAACCCATCCCATGTACGTCCAGTTGTTGGACAGCCGCGCGTCCCTCTACCAGGCCATGGGCAACCGGGCCGGCGCGGAATCCGACTATAAGACTGCTCTCGAGTTGCGCAAGAAAATCTTTGGACCGGATCACGTGCTGGTGGCCGCGACGCTTCGCAACTATGGCCGCTTCGTGTACGCGCGCAATGCCGAAGAGGGTGAGAAGCTGCTGCGCGAAGCGGTGGAAATATATGCGAATGCTTCGAACCGGCCTCCGTTCGAGTACGCCAATACGCTGCTCGCTCTCAGTGAAGCCGAGCGCAAACGCGGCGACCTGGTTGAGGCACGCGAGACCATTCAGAAGGCGCTGGATGTCGCGGCCCAGGGACTCGGAACCAACCATCCGGTCTATGCCAGCGCGCTGCGGAACCTCGGGCTGGTGCAACAAGCCTCGCACGAATATGCCGAGGCCGAGCAGGGTTTGCGCCAGGCGATCGCGATCGTCAGCGAGATCCAGGGTGACGATCACCCCGACCTTGCGCCGTATCTCAAGGATCTCGCCGGCCTCTATGAGACGCAGGGCAAATACGCTGAGGCGGCGCCGCTCTATCGCCGCAGTTTCGAGATCGACGATCGCGTGTTGAGCGACATCTTGAAGGTCGGTTCGGAGAGCACCAAGGCCGGCGTGCTGGCGAATCTGGACGACCCGCTCCCCGCGCTCCTCGAATTCCAGCAAAAAGCCGGCGACCGGTTTCCGGAGTCCCGAGTTCTCGCCTTCGAAGCGGTGGCGCGGCGCAAGGGGCGCGTTTTGGATCATGTGCGCGATTGGCGCCAGAATCTGCGATCGAACTCGGACAGCGCAATCCGCCAGCGCCTGAATCAATGGCAGGCCATGCTGGAATGCCAAGCGTCGCTCACCACCGCCCTGGGTTATCGCGATTTGAAGCCGGCGGTGGCCGGCACTTGCAGCTTGGAAGATACCGAGCTCGAAGGCCGCTACGATCGTCTGCTCTCCGATCTTCGCACCAAGTGGTCCCCCGTGTTGGGCAAGCAGGCCTTGGCAGCCTTGCGCGATCTGAAAGAGCGCACCGATGCCATTGAAACAGTTCTGAGCCGCGATGTTCCGGGCTTTTCCAGTGCCGCGAAACCCGTGCACTTGGATGACATGCGTTCCCACTTGGCTCCGGACGAGCTTCTGGTCGAGGTGGTCGCTTACGAAAAGAAGTACGGAGCGTTTCTGTTGGATCACTCCGGGCGCCTGCGATGGGTCGACCTGGGCCCCGCCCGCCCGATTGACTCCGCGGTTCGCGATCTGATCTCGGGAGCCAACGATTGGAGCGTGTCTCTTGCCCATCACGAAACGCAATCGGCCGCGGCGGCCAGGGAGACGGCGCAGGAGGCGCTCGGAAAACTCTCCCAAGCACTCGCCCCACTGAGCAGCCAACTCGGCCCTCCACTCAACAACGACAAAACTGTGCGCCGCTTGCGAATCGCGCCCGATGGCTTGCTAACCCTGGTTCCGTTCGCTGCGCTTTCCGGCGCCCCCGGACGTTTCCTGATCGATCGCTTCGCGATCAGCTATCTCTCCGCCGGCCGCGATCTGGCTGCTCCTGAGCAAGCCTCGCTACCCGGCGGACCGCCCGTGATCGCGTTGAGTCCCGGTGGAGAATCCAAGCGGCCCGCTTCGGCCACGCCCCGCGCGACCAATGTCACCAGCGCATTCCGCGCGGATGGTCTGGAACGCTTGGATGGCGCGGAGTTGGAAGCCCGGTCCCTCGCAGCGCTCCTTCCGCATTCGCAGCTTCTCGCCGAAGGCCAAGCCACCGAGCAACGGGTCAAGGAGCTGCACCGGCCAGCCTTGCTGCACATCGTCGGCCACGGACTGGTTCGAGGAAATGAGGACTGCGGCGCCAACCCAAGCTGCGTGCTATCCGGCATGGACCCGGGCGCTCGCGCCATGAGTCTTTCGGCCATCGTTCTCGAAGAGGCTTACGGGCGCGGCGCCGGATCGCCCCAGGACGGTTTACTCACCGCATTGGAGCTCGAGTCTCTCGATCTTCAAGGCTCCGAGATGCTGGTGCTTTCGCAGTGCCGCATGGCCGACGGCGTGCCTTCCTCGAGTGATGGCGTGTATGGCATGCGTCGCGCGGCCGCCATCGCCGGCGTCAAGACCTTCGTCGCACCGCTGTGGAATGTCTCGGACTCCACCGAACGCGC
>Ga0182018_10004751_pt1 | contig 11263 bp, 8 predicted proteins | sample 812P2MmetaG_FD_120490 | JGI IMG/M metagenome (GOLD analysis project Ga0182018, IMG submission 120490) | Permafrost microbial communities from Stordalen Mire, Sweden - 812P2M metaG | ecosystem: Environmental > Terrestrial > Soil > Wetlands > Permafrost | place: Sweden: Stordalen | collected...
GTGTTTGAGTTTTCCACGCCAGAGTCACTACTCGACCTCGATTTCAACCAGCCGGTATTCGTCTTGGTGGACCGCCTTGCGGTTTCAGCCGAGGCGCGCACGCGCATCGTGGATGCTGTGGAGACTGCTTATCGGGAATCGGGGGAAGTGATTTTTGATCTGCCAGCGCATGATGAGCAGCCCGCGGGGCAGTTGAGATTCTCCCAGCGATTCGAGTGTAAGAACTGCAATTTGCGTTATGAAGAGCCGGAGCCGCGGCTGTTTTCGTTCAATAATCCCTATGGGGCTTGCGCGCGCTGCCAGGGCTTCGGGAACACGATCGACTTCGACCTTGACCGGGTGATCCCGGACAAGACGAAAGCGCTCGGCGAGGGGGCAATTGATCCCTGGAACAAGCCGAAATACCGGCCTTTGTTTACGGAGATGAAGCGCTTTGCCAAGCAGTCCGGAATTCCGCTCGACCTGCCCTGGGGCGAACTCGAAGCTGAACAGCAGGAGCTCATTCTGAACGGGGAGGGTGACTTTCTGGGAGTGCGCGGATTCTTCCAATACTTGGAGCGGAAGAAATACAAGCTGCACGTACGAGTTTTTCTGAGCCGCTATCGCGGGTACTCGACTTGTCCGGAATGCCACGGAAGCCGTCTGCGGCTGGAGGCGCGGCAAGTCAAGATTGACGGGCGCAATATTTGTGACGTCTGCGGCATGACGGTGGAGGATGCGGCGGTCTTTTTCGACGGCGTAAAGTTGAGTCCGGAAGAGGCCGAGATTGCGGAGAGGCTTCTGCAGGAGATCCAGGAGCGATTGCGGTTTCTGAACGATGTGGGACTTGAGTACCTGACTCTAGACCGGCTGGCCTCGACGCTTTCAGGAGGAGAGGCGCAACGCATTCAACTGGCGACTTCGCTGGGTTCACGGCTGGTGGGAACCTTGTATGTGCTCGACGAACCTTCGATCGGCCTGCACAGCCGCGATACGCACCGGCTGATCAAGATCCTGCATGATCTCCGCGATTTGGGAAATACGATTCTGGTGGTGGAGCATGATCCTGACATCATGCGCACGGCGGACCGGATTCTCGATCTTGGTCCGGGAGCTGGGGAGAATGGTGGCAAGCTGGTGGCGCAGGGAACCTACGAGGAAATTTTGCGGAACCCGGCCTCTCTGACGGGACGGTATCTCTCGGAAGATTTGCGGATTCAGGTGCCGACGGTGCGACGGCAGCCGGGGACGCAGCAGATCAGAATCGAGAATGTACGAGCCAACAATTTGAAAGGGATTGATATCGGCATTCCGCTGGGGATGCTGGTGGCGATCACCGGAGTTTCGGGCTCGGGCAAGTCAACGTTGTTGCATCAGGTGCTCTATCTGGCGTTGGCCGAGGCGAAGCAACAGCCAATCTCAGGAGGGACGCGGGGGGCGGCTACGTGGGGAAGTTTGGAGGGAGATCAGTTTATCGACGAGGTGGTACTGGTGGATCAATCGCCGATCGGGCGAACGCCGCGCTCCAATCCCGTGACTTATATCAAGGCGTTCGATGCGATCCGCGAGCTGTTTGCTTCCCTGCCCGAGGCTAAGAGACGCGGCTTTGCCTCCGGCCACTTTTCGTTCAACATTCCGGGCGGGCGGTGCGAGACTTGCCAGGGCGACGGCACGGTGACGGTAGAGATGCAGTTCCTGGCGGACGTGGAACTGATCTGCGAAGAGTGCAAAGGAACGCGATACAAGGCACAGGTGCTCGAGGTTCGCTATCGCGGCAAAAACATTCACGAAGTGTTGAACCTTACGGTCAAGGAGGCGCTGAAGTTCTTTGCCGAGGTGCCTAAGATTACCGAGAAGTTGCGGGTTCTGGAGGAAGTTGGGCTGGGATATTTGCGGCTGGGGCAGTCGGCGACTACATTGTCGGGCGGAGAAGCCCAGCGCATGAAGCTGGCCGCACATTTGCAGCCGGCGGGGCGAGAGGTCGGAAGGCCGAGTCCGGGGCGTCAGGATGAACCTCGCCGGCGGAGGAGGATGCTTTATATTTTTGATGAGCCGACTACTGGACTGCACTTTGACGACGTGAGCAAACTTCTGGCCGCATTCCGCCGTCTGATTGATGCCGGCGGCTCCATTCTTGTGATCGAGCATAATCTGGAAGTGATCAAGACCGCGGATTGGGTGATCGATCTGGGGCCGGAGGGCGGAGCGCGTGGCGGCAAGATCGTAGGAGCGGGGCCGCCGGAGACGATTGCTAATCTGGCCGGGTCTTACACGGGCAAATATCTGGCTCGCCTGCTGAATGGCCATGGCAGCAATGGAGCATCCCAGCCCGATGGCAGCAAATAAAACTCTCGCGGGCCTGCTGATGGCTTTGATCGTTTGCGCGAGCGCGACGGCACAGGATGCGGAACCGCCCACGGTGAACTCGGGGCAGAATTCTTCAACATCTTCCGGACAAGCTTGTTCTGGACAAACTTCTTCTTCATCGTCTTCTGAAGGACAATCTTCTTCCGGGCACCGGGCGGGGCATCACGTTCAGGTTCCGGACGACGATTCTCCGGCGCAACCGGCAGAACTTACTCAGGCAGAGGCAGCGATCGAAAAACAGAATTACGCTGCGGCGGAGCCGCTGCTTCGGAAGCTGGTGGAGCGCGATCCGACAACCTATGTGGGCTGGTTCGATCTTGGTTTCGTGGAAAACGCTTTGGGGAATGCGGATGAATCCGTGGCGGCTTATCGAAAGTCAGTAGCGGCGAAGCCTGACGTCTTTGAGTCGAGCCTCAATCTGGGATTGCAACTGGCCAAGAGCGGACAGCCTGGGGCAGAGGAATTTTTGCGGGCTGCGACGCGTCTGAAACCCGCAAGTCACGCAGCGGAGGGTCAATATCGGGCGTGGCTGGCACTGGGGCATACGCTGGAAAAGTCGAAGCCAGAAGAAGCTCTTGCGGCCTTCCAGCATGCAGGGGCCTTGCAACCGAAAGAGGCTGAACCACATTTCGCGGCTGCGATGCTTTTCGAGCAGGAAAATAAAGCTGCCGAGGCCGAGCAGGAATATAAGCAGGTGCTTGCTCTCGATCCGAAATCGTCGGACGCGGCCACGGCGCTGGCGAATTTGTACATGCACGGACGGCGATTTCCAGAAGCGGAGCAGTATCTACGTAAGTTGCTTGCGGAAGATCCGATTTCTGGCGCGGTCGAGATTCAGCTGGGTCGGGTGCTGGCTGCCGAGGGCAAGAATGACGAAGCGATTGCCGCGATGGCGGCGGGAATTAAGCTGGCTCCGAAAGACGAGACTGCGCCGCGCGACCTCGCGGACTTGTATGTGACGACGGGAAAGAACGATTTGGCGGAGTCGAGTTATCGGGTGCTGGTGGCGGCTCATCCGAAGGATGCGAGCATGCATCGCGGGCTTGGACAGGCTTTGTTGCGGCAGAAAAAGTTTCCCGAGGCCAAGCAGGAATTTCTGCTGGCGGTAAAGCTGAAGCCTGACTTTGGGGAAGCGTATGGCGATCTCGCATTCACGGCGGGCGAGAACAAGGAGTATGAGCTCGCGATTCGCGCGCTCGATGCGCGGGCCAAACTGCTGCCGGAAATTCCCATCACGTATTTCCTGCGAGCGTCGGCCAGTGATCACTTGCATGACTTCAAAACGGCGGCGGTGAATTATCACCTCTTTCTAAAGACGGCTGCCGGGAAGTATCCTGATCAGGAGTGGCAGGCGAAGCATCGGCTGATTGCGATCGAACCGAAGAAATAACATTGGCGGAAGTGAACGGGCTTGGGGATGGAATATTCACGGTGTCTGCGGGGAGCGGCGGCGCTGCTTCTGGTGGTTGGATTAGCAGCTCTGAGCTTCGCCAAGGAATTTACGGTGGAAGAATTGAAGGCGCGCGTCGCCAACGCGGCCATCCCGGACCGCCCGCCTTTGTGCATTGAGATCGCGGAAAAGCAGTTGGCTGCCGCGGAACGGCTGTACGTGGCCGGCGACATCGATCGAAGTCATGCGGCACTGGTGGAGGTTACCGCGTTCTCCGAATTAGCCCGCGACTACGCGATTCAGTCGCACAAGCATGACAAGCAAAGCGAGATTTCCGTAAGAAAAATGGCGCGGAAACTGGAGAACTTCAAGCATACGGTCGCACGGGAGGACCAGAAGCAAGTTCAGGACACGGTCGACCGGTTGGAGCGGGTGCGGGACGATTTGCTGGCGGCGATGTTTCCCAATGGAGGTAAGAAATGAATGCATCCTGGTTGCGAATGAGCCCCTGGGTTGGATGGCTATTGCTGATTTCCGCGGCGCTGTCATTTGCGCAGCACCGTCGGGACCCGTTCACCCCGCCGGAGATTGACCAGATTCGCGACACCAGTTGGGAGCCGCAACTGCGGCTTGGCCTTTATGTGAAGTTTGCGAGGGCGCGGCTGGTGAGTCTGGAGCAGATGCGTAATGATCCCAAAACGAAAAACCGGGCGCAGCAAACTCATGACCTGCTGGATGACTTTCTGCTGATCTACGACGAATTGAACGACAACATTGACACGTACGTCGATCGCAAGAATGATATTCGCAAGCCGCTGAAGGTGATCATGGATGCCGACACGGAATTCCAGGCCAAACTGTTAGCCTTGAGAGATGCGGCCGGCGTGCCGGAGGAAGAGGCAAAACAATATGAGTTTATCTTGAGTAACGCGCTGGATACGCTGGACAGTTCCGCGAAAGATCATCGCGAGCTTATGGCCGATCAGCAGGAGGCTGCGAAACATAAGAAAAAGGGGGACGCGGAGAAGTCAAGCCGGTCGGAGTGATCGGTTGCTGAAGAGGTTCGCCGGGGCTGGTTCTGTACGTCCGCCGTGTTAATCTGGGGCTCACTGTGCGCCAGGGACTGCTTGATATCTTCCATGATGAGCACCGGCAGTTGTGGCCTGCCGCAGCCCTGCCTGAATTGAACGTCGAATTTTTCGCCTTCGCGAACGTCAACAATACGATTCGCCTGCGCGAGGGCAGGCTATTCGTAAGGCTTTCCGATTTGCTGGAAGGTGCGCCCGATACGGTGGTAAGGGCTATCGCACACATTCTGCTGGCGAAAATGTACCGCAGGCCGATCGACCGTGGGTATGCGGCCCGTTATCGAAAGTATGTGTCGAGCCATGAAGTCGTGAGTAAGGCGCACTTGGTGCGGCAGATGCGGGGGCGCAAGCGGCTGCATTCTCCGCAGGGGCATGTCTACGATCTGGATGCTATTTTTGAAGATCTGAACCGGCGGTTCTTCCATGGACTGATGGGGCGGCCGCGTATGGGTTGGAGTCCGACGAAGACGCGTCGCATCCTGGGGCACTACGATCCGGCGCATAACGCGATCGTCATCAGCCGCATCTTCGACCATCCCGCGGTTCCCCGCTATGCGGTGGAATATATCGTTTATCACGAGATGCTGCACCTGAAGCATCCGGTGAGGCTGCGCGGGAGCCGGCGCTGCGTGCACTCGGCGGAGTTCCATGCGGAGGAGAAGTTGTTTCCGCAGTTGGAGCGGGCGAATGCGTTCTTGAAGAGGCTGTGAGCGAAATCGGCTGTTAAGCAGAAGGCTGGGTCCAGACAGACGGAAAAGCGCGTCGAGCAGAGCTAGCCACCACAGATACTTTGTGTTAATCCGGGTTTCGTAGATAACCAATCGCTGCGAGATCTTTCCCTCGAGGGCGGTCTGGATAATTTCGGTCTTGTGGTGCACGTCCCAACTATTCTTTTTCACCTTTGTGCTCGATCGGGTGATTAATAACTGATACTTGTGGTCCAGGTCTTCCGAATCAAGAGGAATCAATCCCGAAGTTCCCTCCTGGCCCAGGTTGGGCGGAACTGGCCCTCGCTTCGTCTGGTAGTCATAGGTTCCTTCCGGATCTTCAACACACTGCGGAACGCTCAGCTTCTGCGAACTCGCAATCTCAACCGTGCACTTTGTTAAAGGTGCATCTCCAGCACTCACGATTCCATATCCAGAGAGTTCCACGCGGTCCAAGGTGCATGTCATCCAGTGTACTTGGAATTCTGGTAGTCCCACCTCGCCTGCCCCATGAATCGAACCGTACTACCTTCAGAACATGCCCGGTCACTCCCGGCGTGATTCCTTCACGCACGTCGTAGGCGAGATGGCCTTTGAACGCGCAGGAGTCTCCATCCGCGCGGGACGGTATACACGACACGAGCGCTATCGCGATCAGAGCGAAAGCTGCGTGACGCTTCATGCTGTCCGAGCTAACCATGCTGGAGATGCGCATTCAGGGTAACGGCGGTTTCTGCCGGCATGGTGAAGATTGAAGGAGAGAGCGCGTCACAAATTACTGTCGTAACATCGCCTCTCTATGGTTACACGCGTTCGCCTATGATTTGCGGATGCCAGACATTTGGACAGCTACCGGCCTTCAGCACCTTGCGGATGATCGCGACTGCTCTTTTGCTTGGGTCGCTTTTGTTTCCGGTGCACCGCGCTTCATTGCGATAGTGGGGTGTTGAGAAACCGCTCGACTCCGCCAGCCCACTGCTGCCAGCCCGTTTAATCCCATATTTCTCCGTGTGATGCGAATCACAACCGTTTGTGAGCTCCCACATTGACGCCCGCGCGGCTGCCAGCATATCCTTGAATTTGAAATTGAAATTCATTTTCAAGATCGTCATGTTCAAGATCATCATCTCAAGATCAATCGGGACTTTATAAATGCTGCAAGCCTTCATCGTCACGCTGCGCGAAGGGGTTGAGGCTGCCCTGATCGTCGGGATCACGCTCGCCTACCTGACCAAGATTGGACGCAGAGACTTGCGGAAGACGGTTTACGCCGCTCTGGGCGCAGCTTTCCTGGGAAGCATTGGCGTGGCGATATTAATGTCGCGCCTGAATCTGAACGAAGATGTGTTTGAAGGATGGGTCATGCTGGTGGCCGCATTCTTTGTTGTCACCATGATTATTTTCATGATGAAGACGGGGCGCAAGCTCAAGGGAGAGATTGAGGGCAAGGTTGGGCTGCTGGCGGGCAATGACGCGTGGATCGGGCTCTTCTTTTTTGTGTTTCTGATGGTGCTGCGGGAGGGAGCGGAGACGGTGCTTATCCTTTCGGCCGTGTCGCTGAACTCGACCGAATTGATGAGTTTTCTGGGAACGCTGCTGGGCGTGCTGTGCGCCATCGCGTTCGGAGTGATGTTTGTGAAGGGCAGCGTGCGGATTAATCTGCAGAAATTCTTCCGGGTCACGACGGCGATTCTCTTTTTAGTCGCCGCACAGCTGGTGGTCGCGGGATTGCACGAGCTTTCCGAAAGCGGGGTAATTCCTTCGTCCAAAACCGAGATGTCAATTATTGGGCCGATTGTGCGGAACGATCTATTCTTTTTTGTCACCATCTTTGCGCTGGCGGCGCTAATGGTGTTGTTTGACGCGAAGCGTCGTGAGCCGGTGCTGGAGGCCGTTTCGCCGGCCGAGCGTCGCAAAGCGGCCTGGTCCGCGCGCCGGGAGCGCCTGTGGATGGCGTCGGTGTACGTCTTCTCTTTCATGTTTATTGCCATGCTGACGGCGGAATTTGTTTATGCGAAGAGCCAGAGCGCGTTGTCGCCGGCCACGGAGGTCAGCTTCACGAAGGGTCAGCTAACGATTCCGTTGACGCAGGTGTCCGATGGAGACTTGCACCGGTACCAAGCGAAGGAGAACGGAGTTGCAGTGCGGTTCTGGTTGTATCAAAAGCCGGATGGAAAAATCGCCACGGTTTTTGATGCCTGCGAAATCTGCGGTGCGGTGGGCTTCTACAAGTCGGGCAATGGAGTGATTTGCAAAAACTGCGCCGCGCCGATCAATCCGCAGTCGGTCGGTACGGCGGGGGGTTGCAATCCGATTCCGCTCAAGGTAACGCAGAGCGCCGACTCCGTCATGATCCAGGAGGCCGACATCGCGGCGGGTAGCCGGGTGTTCGAGAAACAGTAAGGGATGTTCGTCCGCCTCGTATACGAATCGTTCCGGCGCCAGAAGCGGCGCAAATTGCTGGCCGGGGCGGCCATTACTTTGGGGGTAACGGTCGCGACGGCGATGATTGCGGTCGCCACCGACATTGGCGATAAGATCAACCGAGAACTGCGCACCATTGGCGCCAACCTGCTGGTCAGTCCGCAAGAAGATACGCTGGACGTAGAAATTGGCGGTGTCAACCTGAAGCCGCCGAGCGATGGCGCTTTCCTCGATGAAGCCGACTTGCCCAAGATCAAAGGAACTTTCTGGCATAACAACATCACCGGCTTTGCCCCGATGTTGCCGGTGAATGCGACGCTGCAGCGGGATGGGCGCACGCAAGACCTGACTCTGCTAGGCACTTATTTCGCCAAGAGCGTTGCTTTTGGCAGAGAGGAGTTCAGAACCGGCGTGCGCACGACCCACCCTTGGTGGAAGGTTTCGGGCGGTTGGCCCGACGACAGTTCGCGCGATGTTTTGCTGGGAGAGCGGCTGGCGGCGCGGCTTGCAGCCAAGAGCGGAGATGAGATCACGTTGTCGGGGCGGCCGTTGCGTGTGACTGGAATTCTTTCCACAGGCGGCAGTGAAGACGATGAGGTGGTGGCGCCAATCGCGCTGGCGCAGGAGATTCTTGGCAGACCCGGCGCGGTGCGGCGCGTGTTCGTAAGTGCGCTGACGAAGCCGGAAGATGCTCTGGGGCGGCGCGATCCGAAAAGCATGTCGGGCCCCGTCTATGACCGGTGGTACTGCTCGCCGTATCCGCAGTCGATTGCTTATCAGTTGCAGGAGGCGATTCCGCACTCGCACGCGGAACAGATACGGCAGGTTGCGCAGAATGAAGGAGCGGTACTGACCCGCATTGAGGGACTGATTTTCCTGGTCACCCTGGCGGCATTGTTTGCCTCGGCACTGGCGGTTTCCGCCGCGATGGCTACGGCGATTTTCGAACGTCGCGCGGAAGTGGGCTTGATGAAGGCTCTGGGGGCTGGGCGGGTCGCAGTCGCATCGATATTCTTTGCGGAGGCAACACTGCTTGCGTTGCTCGGCGGACTTGTGGGATTTGTTGCGGGCGGGATGCTGGCGCACCAGATCGGGAGGTCTATTTTCAATTCAGAGATATCCATTCCCCCGGTGCTCTTTCCGGTGATTCTGGCGATCGCGGTAATCGTGACATTTGCGGGAAGCGCGGCCGCCATTCGCAAGGCGGTGGGGTTGGATCCGGTATTTGCGCTGCGAGGTGAACTGTGAAGGCGGACGTTTCGACTCCTGCGCGGGACGTTGTAGCCCGCCGAGCGCATTCTCCGCATACTTCCATGTTCGTTCGGATGCTAGTGCGGGCGGCGGTGCTGCGGCGGGGACGTGCGGCATCGGCACTGTTCGCGATGGTAGTGGCCGCTGCGGTGGCTACGGCGATGCTGAATCTGTATGTGGACGTGCAGGCTAAGCTGCGGCGCGAATTTCGCAACTATGGCGCGAACATCATCGTGGTGGAAAAAGATGGCTCTTCCCTTCCCGCGAACGCTCTCACGCAGGCGGAATCTGTACTCGCGGGACGTGGCGTGGTGGCGCCATTTGCGCTGGTGGTGGCGCGAACCAGCGACGGTCAGGCGATTGTTGTTGCGGGAGCGGACTTTGAGCGCGTGAAGCAATTGGACCGGTGGTGGTCGGTGAGCAACTGGCCGTCGGCTCCGCAACAGGCGCTGGTTGGGGTTCGGGCGCTTTCCGTCGTGTCGCCGAAAAACCGGCCCTTCGACCTTGAGTTCCAGGGCCATACGATTCGCGTTGCGCCGACGGGAACGGTGCAGACGGGGGCTGCCGAGGACAGCCGGATCTATTTATCGTTGGGGGATTTTGCTTCGTGGACTGGGGTTCAACCTTCCACGATCGAAGCGGCGGCGACGGGTTCGCCGGAAGAGATTGCAACCATCATGCAACAACTGGATCAGGCGATTCCGGGGGCGGATGTGCGTCCGGTGCGGCAGATCATGGAAGGTGAGGCGCGGGTGCTGGGCAAAACAAGGGCTACACTGCTGGCGGCCGCGGCGCTTATTATTCTGACGGCGGCGCTGTGCGTGCTTTCCACGTTGATGGGATGGGTCTTCGACCGGCGGCGCGATTTCGCGATCATGAAGGCGCTGGGGGCTTCCGACCGGCTGCTTAATGGCTTCTTTGCGGCGGAGGCCGCGGCTTTGGGCGCGACCGGTGCTGTGATTGGATTTGTGCTCGGCATCGGCATCGCGGCGTGGATTGGCCGAGTCAACTTCCACGCTCCGGTGGTGCCGCGTTTCAGTATTCTGCCATTCATTCTGGCTGGTAGCATAGCGGTGACGCTGCTGGCGGCGGTTCTTCCGATTTCGCTACTGCGGCGTGTGCAGCCGGCGGTCATCCTAAGGGGAGAGTGAAATGATCGAGATCAAAGAGGTAACCAAGCTCTACCCGGCCAAGGCTGCGGGGAACGAGAGTACGAACGGGAAAGAAGGTTCAAACGGCGCCATCCACGCGCTCGACCACATTTCGCTGCACGTTGCGCAGGGGGAGTGGCTGTCGATCATGGGGCCGTCGGGATCGGGAAAATCCACGCTGGTGAATCTGATCGGATGCCTCGACCGGCCGACGTCCGGCGAGATCTGGCTCGACGGGCAGAATGTGGCCGGCATCAGCGCCGGGGAATTGAACCGGGTTCGGGCCGAGAAAATTGGATTTATCTTCCAGCAATTTCATTTGATTCCGTTTCTGACCGCGGTGGAGAATGTCATGCTGGCGCAGTACTTCCACAGCATGACGGATGAGAAAGAGGCGATCGAAGCTCTCTCGCGAGTTGGTCTGGGCGAACGCTCGCATCATTTGCCGTCGCAGCTTTCCGGAGGGGAGCAGCAGCGGGTGTGCATCGCGAGGGCCTTGATCAACGATCCGAAGATTATTCTGGCTGACGAACCGACGGGTAACCTGGACGCGCTGAATGAAGAGCTGGTGTTGCGATTGCTGCGGGAGTTCCACCAACAGGGGCGGACCATTGTGATGGTCACGCATGATCCGGTGGTGGCGCGGCTGGCGGACCGGCGCATTGAATTTCATCATGGCAAAATCGAGTCGCAAGAAGTATTCGCGATGGCGGATGAAGAGCAATTCGATGAAGTGCTGGAAGAACTTTGGGTGCTGGCCGAGCATGGTGAGATCGCCGAGGTTGAGCGGATGGAAGTTCACGGCGCACTGCCGGTGAGCCTGGCGATTGAAAAGATGATGCAGATGGGCCTGGTCGTTTCGGCGCCGCATCCTCCGCTGGCGCATGGGCATAAACCGTTTGTGAA
>Ga0182018_10004752_pt1 | contig 11262 bp, 7 predicted proteins | sample 812P2MmetaG_FD_120490 | JGI IMG/M metagenome (GOLD analysis project Ga0182018, IMG submission 120490) | Permafrost microbial communities from Stordalen Mire, Sweden - 812P2M metaG | ecosystem: Environmental > Terrestrial > Soil > Wetlands > Permafrost | place: Sweden: Stordalen | collected...
AGTCAAAAGAGCCGGCCCTTCGCGAAAAGCGCTCAGGATGAATCCCTTTGGGGTTCACGGGACGGGCCCGGCGCTACGAAAAACGGGTCAATGACGGGCATCCGTGTTGGTCCTACAGGAACTCAATGGCGTATCTACCAGATGCGCCCGATAGTCCGGGGGCTCAAACTGATTATGATTCACAAGAGTTGAGGAGAATAATCGACAATGGCTAAGCTCACTGCTGCGGCGAGGAAAAAGCTGCCGAAATCTAGTTTTGTGGAGAAAGGCGCGAGAAAGTATCCGATTCCTGACGCGGCTCACGCGCGCGATGCTTTGGCGAGGAGTTCGGGGAAGTCTGAGCATGCGGCCGTGGTTGCTGCGGTCAGACGAAAATTTCCTAAAATAAAGATCGGGAAGTCGAAATAAGGGCGGGATTCGCTTCAAAAACACAGTCAAGCTTAGGCTTCGATTCAAAAATAGAGCCGGGCTTCGCTTTGAACAGGATGCATTCGCTGTCCTGCACCTTAGGGTGTTGGACTCACAGGAGGCTGCAAATGTTTGGTTACGGAATACTCGGGACAATATTGATTATCTGTTTGATCGTTTGGCTGATACGTAGAGCGTAACAGCCCCACGTTCCCGTCAAATTCCTCGGAACAAGTACGGGCTCGCTTGCGGATAGTGCTCGGCTGCGTTTCTGGTTTACGCGCGTTGCCGGGTGGTGTGCTCGATTCCCTTCCCTCGTCAGGGTAAACCGGCGTTACCCTTCGCAAATACGCTCCCTTCGCCAATTCTCTCAGGGTGAATCCGAAGGATTCACAGGGTAACGAATTCCTTCGGAATGAATTCCTTTGGAATTCACTGGAATAACTTGACGGGGTCGTCCGGGTCCGCAAGTAGAGGCACTCCGAAAGGCTGATAACTTTTATTCCCCAGATGGTTGAGCGCCGCCGCCGCACCCAGCAAAACTGCTGTCGCGATGAGAAGGCGGAGAGGCGTGTTCAAAATAAAATACGCCAGAGCGCCGGCCACGCCGATGAAAGCATACGCAATCAAAACGTAGGCTAGATTGCCTGACGCGCGGCCTTTGGGCATTTTCCGCGTGAAGGGCAAGCCTGAAAACAGCCCCATAAATTCAACTTGCACGAGCAGGATCGCCACCGACAAGGCGAACGAGATCGACATCAACGCCTGCCAGGGGCTCGTGACGAAGATCAGTCCTGCAAAACATGCGATTGCCAGAGGAATCAGAAACAGACACACGAGTGTCTTCTTGATGCCGCTGGCAGCCGATGCCGTATTTCGCAGGCCCGCTAGTTCGAATATCCAGGCGCCCTGCGATTCTCCCGCGTACGGCAGCAGCGGGAGTAGCACGCCGGGAAGGAGCCCCAGCACAATAAGCGGCGCTATTTTTAGCAAGCCAGGATTGATGTGCTCGTGACCCGAGGTAGCCGGGCCCAGGACGAGGAACGGGAGCACGATCAGCATGTAGGCCAGCATCGGATATATACGCAGACGGATTTGCCGGTCGCGCGCGAGCTGCGTGCGAATCAAGTCGAACATCACCAACTCTTCCCTCGTTCGGAAGAAAACCTTCGAGATCCGCAGAATTAGGGACGGACGCCGACCGGCAATCGGCGAAGAGCTTGTGGCGCCGCTGCCGTGTACCTTCTGCAGGTAAGTGAGAGAGAGCGAGCCGATCAGCACGATGAACAGCGCCATAGTCCCGGCGAATGCGATGACGCTGAGCGTGATGACGCGGGGGTTGGCTCCGCCAATCAGCAATTCGCTGGGGGCGGAAAACCAGCGCGGGGGCATCAAGTCCCACCAAGACCAGGAACTGGAATCCAGTCCCTGTTTTCTGAGGAGCTGCCGCATGGCGTCGCGGCCTTCGATGCGCGGGCCGACTTGGGAGCCCACCATTAAAGTAGCCATCATGGCGATCTGAAGAAAATTCACGGCGCTGCGGAATTTTTCGGCGCTGAACACTCGCAGGAGCGCCGCGTAGCTTGACGCGACCAATCCCGCGATGAAAACGGCGCCAAGGATCGCGGAGAGCAGATACACCGGCAAGAAGAGCAGCGTCGATCCACGCGCAAAAATCCCAGCGATGGACGGAAGCGTGAAGAGCGCCACGGCAAACGCGGATATGAATGCGAGGGCGTTGGTGAGTTTGGCGGCGAAATACGTCCGCGAGCTGATTGGACGCCAGCCCAAAATGGCAATGTCGTCCGGGACAACCAGCGTCACGCCGAAGTCCACAAGCATAACCATCCCGAGCAGCGCCATGCCGAAGAACATCATGAAGCGCGCGTACAACGCGGCCGGAAACAAGAACGCCAACGGCGTTAAGAACGCGCTGTAGACGGCGTACAGAATCAAACTCGATTTTAGCGGGGATTCAGTCGTGTGGCCGGGAGTGGCGGTCTGCGCGGTGCCTCGAAGATCGATCAGGAAGCTGATGCGCAAAAGCGTTCGGAACTGAACCTGGTCCACGCCGAAGAGCGCGAATATTTTGGAGGCGAACGAGGACCCGGCCGGTTCAGCGCGGAGAGCCGAGCTACTCACATCGCGCTCCCAAGCAGGGACCGGAACTGCTTGACGCGCGCCTCGGTGTTATCTTCGTGGGTGAGCTGCTGAAAAATCTGCTCGAGCGTGGCCGCGTCAGTGGAGCTTCTTAGTTCGGCCATTGAGCCGTCGGCGACTGCCTTGCCGTGATCAAGGATGATGACGCGGTCGCAAAGGCGCTCGACTACCTCGAGAACGTGCGAGCAGTAGAAGATTGTCTTGCCGTCATGCGCGAGTTGGCGGATCAAATCCTTTAAAAGGAGGGCGGTGTTGGCGTCCAGGCCGGTCAGAGGTTCGTCGAAGAACAGCAGGTCCGGATTGTGCAGCAATGCCGCACTGATCAGGACGCGCTGGCGCATGCCCTTCGAGTACGTGCTCATGCGCTGATGCATGACGCGTTCTAGCTCAAAAAGCTCCATAAATCCGCGCGCTTTCTGTTCCGCTTCTTTTTCTTCCACGTGGTAAAGACGCGCGGCCATTTGCAGAAATTCGAAGCCGCTGAGAGTTTCGTAGAATCCGCCGCTCTCGGGGACGTAGCCGATGCGGCGGCGCATGGCGTAGTCGTCGCGACGAAACTCCTGACCGCCGAAATATACGGTGCCCTCGGTGGCCGAAAGCATTCCCACTAAAATGCCGATGGTGGTGGACTTGCCTGCTCCGTTGGGGCCGAGATAGCCGAGGATCTGGCCGCGCGGAACCGCGAAGGACACATGGTCGAGAGCCACGAACGAGCCGTACCGTTTGGTGAGTGAGCGCGCTTCGATCGCAGGAGTGTCCGACATTTGGTGCCCTTGTTGAAACGAGATTTGACAGCCGGGCCGATTGGGAATTGTACTCTGGTTCGGGGATGCTGGCCGGAGGGCGTGGCGCGGAAAGCGGAAACCAGAACGCCAGTGTCAAAGAAGGCGGCGGGGACGCTGGCGCTGCGAAAGGCGGGTCTATGGCGTTGTGGTTGAACCTGGGCGGCGGTTCAGCGGGCGCAGCATGCTGCGCCCCTACGGGATATTGCTACGGCAACACGCGTCCGGGAGTAGAAAGCGGGAGCAAGCTCCCGCACTCCATAGGGTTTTGGCGTGGCTCGATTTTGAGAGCGGCGGTGGAGAAAATTCAATAAGAGCCGGCCCTTCGCAAAGGACTCTGGGTGAATCCTTTGGGATTCACGGGACGGGCCCGGCGCTACCCTTCGCGAACACACTCAGGGTGAATTCCTTCGGAATTCACGAAAAGGCGGACCCAGCATTCGCCGAGTTTTAGGGCGAGCATAGTCCGCCGAGAGGGAGCTACCCTGGGCTGTGTTCGATCCTGCTCAGGATGCATCCCACAATCGGACGGATGGCCGCGGTTGGTCGAAAGGCGGAGCTGCTAAGTAATGCGCCAGCAATTGTTTGGAAGAGACCTTTGATGGGCGGGAGACTTGCTATCAGTCGTTCGAACATTTACTCGGAGGTGGGCGGATGACCTCGTTCTGGCAAGACGTGCGGTACAGCATGCGGATGATTGCGAAGGCGCCCGGTTTTGCGGCGATTGTCATCCTGACGCTTGCACTGGGCATCGGCGCGAATACTGAAATTTTTTCGGTGGTGAACGCAGTGCTTCTTGCGCCGCTTCCCTACGATCAGCCGGACAAGCTCGTCATGGTGTGGTCCAAGAACGATTCAAAGGGTTACCAGACGTCTCCCGCGTCGGGCGGCGATTACGCCGAATGGAAATCACAGAACAGTGTATTCGACGGCATGGCTGCGTCGAGCGACACGCTGTACACATTGACCGGCGCGGGTGAACCCGAGGATGTGGTGGGCTATCAATTTTCCGCGGATTATTTTCGTTTGCTCGGCACGCGGCCGGAACTGGGCCGCACGTTTGTAGATGAGGAAGACCGGGCGGGGGGCCCGGATGTGGTGGTACTGGGTAATGCGATCTGGAAACGCACGTTCCATGGGGATCCCAATATCGTGGGCAAGTCGATCACGCTGACGGGGAAAGCGTTCACCGTGGTTGGCGTGATGCCGCCGAGTTTCAGGTATCCATCATTGGTCGAGCTGTGGACGCCATTGGGTCTTCCCGCTTCATTTTTGAGCAACTACGACGAGACGCCGTTGCGCGTGCTGGCAAGGCTCAAGCCCGGTGTGACGCTGAAGCAAGCGCAATCGCAGATGGATGCGCTGCAACAGCGAATCGCGCAAGAGCACCCGCAAACCGACGCGGGCAACGGTGTGAACCTGATTCCTCTGCGCGAACAAATCGCAGGCGACGTCAAGACGCCGCTTCTGATTCTGCTTGGCGCGGTGGGATTCGTTCTGCTGATTACCTGCGCCAATATCGCCAGCCTGATGCTCGCGCGCGCTGCGGGACGGAGAAAGGAAATCGCCATCCGGACGGCCCTGGGCGCCAGCCGGGGGCGTTTGATTCGACAGTTTCTGACGGAAAGCCTTTTGCTGTCACTGGCAGGCGGCGCGTTGGGACTTTTGTTTGCGAACGGAGCTACGAGCTTTCTGCTGGCCATCTTTCCAAATAACATCGCGAATTTGAACATTCCGCAAGTGAGCAGCATTCCAACGGACGCTCGTGTATTCAGCTTCGCGCTGCTTGCCGCTTTGCTGACCGGGGTGCTGTTCGGCCTCGCGCCCGTGCTGGGTTTCAAAGCGGCTACCTCCGGGGAAGGATTGAAGGAAACGAGCCGAGGCACAACGGCGAGCGCGTCCGAAAGCCGCTTCCGCGGCTTGCTCGTAATCAGCGAATTTGCCCTGGCGCTTGTTTTGCTGATCGGCGCGGGATTACTGATCACCAGCTTCCGAAATCTTCTGCGCGGGAACCTGGGATTCGATGCGGACCATATCCTTTCGGCGCAATTGTTTCTCTCGACCGCCGAGTATCCGTCTGACAAGCCTGAAAAGCGCGTCGAATTTGTAAATGACGCCATGCAACGAATCAGACAATTGCCCGGCGTGGAATCCGTGGGCGCTGCGGGCTTCATGCCTTTGAGCGGATTCTGGGGCGAAGCCGATTTCACGGTCCAAGGGCAACCCGAGCCGGAACCGGGCCAAAAACCGAGCGCAAAATCCGATTTGGTTACGCCGGATTATTTTCGGGCCATGGGAATCCCGTTATTGAAGGGCCGTGCTTTCACCGAGCAAGACCGCATGGGCGCGGCGCAAGTTGTGATTATCAACGAAACCCTGGCGCGCAAAGAATTCGGCAGCCAAAATCCCGTCGGGCAGCAGTTGAACTTCGGCGATTCGAAAAAATCCGACTTGTGGGAAGTGGTTGGCGTGGTGAGCGATATTCATGATTTTGGGCTGGAGGAAAAAGTTCGCGGCAACGTTTTTCGACCGTTTGCACAGATTACTCTTCCGGTGGTTGCTTTCGTCGTGCGCACCTCCGGGCGCCCGTCCAGCCTGACGTCGGGGGTGGAGCAAGCGATCTGGTCGGTAGAGAAAGATCAGCCGATTTACAAAATCATCGGCGTGGATCAGTTAGCGAACGAATCGCTCGGGCTTCGCCGCGTCAGTTCAATTTTGCTCGGCGCCTTTTCAGCGCTGGCACTGTTGCTGGCGGGTCTGGGCATCTACGGCGTGACCGCTTTTTCGGTAGCGCAGCGTACGCATGAAATCGGAGTGCGCATGGCCCTCGGTGCGCAGCCGGACAGCGTGCTGAAAATGGTGATGGGGTCCGGGATGAAGATCGTTCTTGCGGGCATGGCCATTGGACTCGCCGGTGCGTTCGCTCTGGCGCGAGTGGTGGCCAGCCTGCTATACGGCGTGAAACCAACGGATGTGGTGACGTTCATCTTCACTTCATTGCTGCTTGCGTTCATTGCGCTGGTAGCCTGCTATGTCCCCGCGCGGCGTGCCATGCGCATTGACCCGTTAGCTGCTATCCGATACGAATAAAACACAGGATGTGAGGCGCTTTCCTAGGGGCGCAGCATCCGGCTCCCCACGGGATCTTGCTACGGCAAAGCGCGTTCGCGCTGACCCCGGGGGCAAAGTCAAAGGAGCCGGTGGGACGCAGGCGCTACGAAAGGCGGGTCTATGGCGTTGGTTGAGCCTGGGTGGCGCTTCAGCGGGCGCAGCATGCTGCGCCCCTACGGGATCTTGCTACGGCAAGGAAGGTCCGGGGCGAGCATTCGCTGAGGATTTTGTTCGGTCCTGCTATGGCGCGTCCCAGTATCGGACGGGTGGGCGGGATTGGGAATGGGGTAAACGCGCTAAGGGGTGCGGCAGCATTGGCTTAAGGGGGCCTTTATATGGGCGGGGACATGCTATGAATAAGTCGGACATATAACTGGAGTTGTGGCGGGTACTTGGACTTGGAGGGGCGCGGATGAGTTCGATATGGCAAGACGTGCGGTACAGCTTGCGGATGATTGCGAAGGCGCCGGGGTTTGCGGTGATTGCCATACTGACGCTGGCGCTGGGGATTGGGGCGAACACGACGATTTTTAGTTGGGTGAATTCGGCATTGCTGAATCCAGTTCCCGGACTTGCCAGCCCGAATGAGGTTGTGGCGCTGACGCTGAGCAAGCCCGACGAGAACCCGTTCGCGTTTACATATCCTGATATCCAAGCGATGCGGAACGGGCAACAAAGTTTTACGGGGATCACGGCGTGCAACATCGCGTCGATGAGTTTGTCGGGCTTTGGAAAACCGGAGCGGCTGTGGGGCATGGTGGCGACTGCGAACTATTTCGATGTGCTGGGCGTGCGGCCGATATTAGGGCGCGGCTTTTTGCCCGAGGAAGATTTGAAGCCGGGCGGCGCGCCCGTGGCGGTGATCAGCTACCGGCTGTGGCAAACGCATTTCGGCGCGAATCCGAACGTAGTCGGCCAGCAAGTTGAAATAAACCAGCATCCGTTCACGATTGTGGGCGTAACGCCGGCGGTGTTTCAGGGCAGCCAGACGGGGGTGCGAACGGAGATTTGGGTTCCGATGATGATGGTGGACCAAATCGTGCCGCGGAGCGACTTGCTTCACGACCATCACTATTTTTGGCTGTTCGCGTTTGGACGGCTGAAGCCGGGCGTGCAGCCGGAGAAAGCGCAACAGGAAATGACGGTGCTGTTGCAGCCGGAGGTGAAGAGTTTTCCCGAAGAACACAGAGGGCACAGCACCGTGTCGGTGTACCCGCTGTGGCGCAGCCCGTTTGGCTTGAATTTTTTTCTGGCGACGCTGCTGCCGATCCTGATGGTTATCGCGGGGGTGGTGCTGCTGTTGGCATGCGCGAACGTGGCGAATTTGATGCTGGTGCGGTCGGTGGGAAGGCGGCGGGAGATCGCGATTCGCATGTCATTGGGTGCGAGCCGGTGGCGGCTGGTGCGGCAACTGCTGGTAGAAAGTTTGCTGCTGTCGCTGGCGGGAGGCGTGGTTGCGCTGCTGATCACCACTTGGACCGCGGGAACGTTTATGAAATTCATTCCGACGACGGATTTTCCGATCTCGCTGGGCGTTCCGATAGATCGCGCGGTGCTGTTTGCGGCGTTTGCTATTTCGCTGCTGACAGGCGTGATTTTTGGGATTTTGCCGGCGCTGCGCTCGTCGAGCTTATCGCCAGGAGCGGTGCTGAAGGAGGATACGGGGACCGCGTCAGGCAGCTTGGGGAAGGCGCGGCTGGCGAGCGGGCTGGTGGTGACGCAAATTTCGCTTTCGCTGCTGCTGCTGATTTGCGCGGGATTATTCATTCGCAGCTTCCTGAGCGCGCAGAGCATTAATCCGGGATTCAATGCGCATAACGTGATGGTGGCTTCCTACGACGTGTTTACCTCGGGATATTCGGACGAAAGAGCGGCGGCATTCGATCGTCAGTTGGAGGCGAAACTGGAAGTGACGCCGGGGATACGGTCGGTGGCGCTGTCGAGCCGCTTGCCGCTGGGGTTCGGGGGATCGTCGAGCGTGAAGCCGGAGGGCTTCGTGCCGCAGGCCAACGAATCGATGGAGACGCAGGCGGCCATGATCACGCCGAACTATTTCCAGACCTTGGAAATTCCACTGGTGAAGGGGCGCGACTTCACGATGCAGGACAACATGAGTTCGCAGCGCGTGGCGATCGTAAACGAAGCGTTTGTGAACCGCTACTGGCCGAATCAGGAAGGATTGGGCAAGCAAGTGAACTCGGACTTGACGCACGAATGGTTCACCGTGGTGGGCGTGGCGCGCGACAGCAAGGTGACCGGGCTGAATGAAAAGCCAACGCCGTTCCTGTATTTGCCGCATTACCAGGTTAGCCTGCTCAATCAGCCGGGCGGCTCGACGATGAATGTGATTGCGCGAACGACGGGCGATCCGCTGGCGATGGGCAAGACGGTGGAGCAAACGATTCATGAACTGAATGCCGACCTGGTCGTATTCAGTGTGACTACGCTCCAATCGAGCGAGGAAATTTCCAGTTTTCCGCAGCGGATTGCGGGGACGTTTGTGGGCGCATTTGGGCTGCTCGCGCTGGTGCTTGCGGCGGTGGGAATTTACGGCGTCACGGCTTACACCACGCGGCAGCGCACACATGAAATCGGAGTGCGCATGGCGCTGGGCGCGAGCAAGCAGGATATTTTGCGGCTGGTGCTGGGACACGGGCTACGGCTGGTTTTCATCGGAGTGGGTCTGGGATTGGCAGCTTCGTTTGCGCTGACGCGCTATTTGAGCAGCGCGCTGCTGGGCGTGACGAGCACCGATGCGATCACGTTTTCGGGCGTGGCGGTTTTGCTTTGCGCCGTGGCGCTCTTCGCGTGCTTCATACCGGCGCGGCGAGCGATGCGCGTGGATCCGATGGTTGCGCTGCATTACGAATAGAAGGTTTGCTGATTCACTTTTTTGAGAAACGCGCTTCAGAAAACTCGCACTCTTCCAAAGTATTTGGCTCTTACGCATTATGGGCCGCGCTACAGCGGGCGCAGCAAGCAGCGCCCCTACGGAATCTCGCTACGGCAAGACGCTTTGGTGAAGAAAGCGGGAGCAAGCTCCCGCACTCCACAGAATCGCGGCGAGGCTCGGTTTGGAGTGCGGCGGCTTGCCGCCGCTTTCGCGGACGCATTATGGGCTGCGCTACAGCGGGCGCAGCATGCTGCGCCCCTACGGGATATTGCTACGGCAAAACGTTTGGGAGAAGAAAGCGGGAGCAAGCTCCCGCACTCCACAGAATCGCGGCCACGTGTTAGGGCTTGGGAAACAAACGGCCGAGGGCTTTCATATACGATTTGGGCGCGAGGCGTTCGACGAATGCGAGGAGCTTTGCGTCATTGCCGACCAGCACACGCGGCGAGCGGCGTTCGATTCCCTTCACAATAATTTCGCCGGCCTGTGCGGGCGGCATACGCAGGCCTTTCTTTGCCGTGGCTCTGCGGCGTGCGATTTCTTCCGGAGGCATGTCTTTCGGCACGCGGGCGTTGTCTGCAATCGAAGTGGCGACGCCGCCGGGGTGAACGACGGTGACTCCGACGTGCGAACCCACGAGTTCGTGGCGCAGAGAATTTGAAAATCCGCGCACGGCGAATTTGCTGGCCGAGTATGCCGTTTGCCCGGGCGGCGAGATCAGGCCGAACACGCTCGAAATGTTGACGAGGCGCGCGTCGTCACTTTTTTGCAGCAGAGGTAGAAACGCTCGCGTCATGCGAACGACTCCCCAGAAATTGATCGCAAAGAGCCACTCGAAGTCTTCCTCGCTGACCGCTTCGAACGTGCCGCCGAGAGCGACGCCTGCGTTGTTAATGAGGATGTCCGCGCAGGGGTGCGCGGCGAGCACCGCTTGGGGAAACGCTGCGACGGCGCTGCGGTCTCCAACGTCAAGATGATGTTGCGTGATGCGCATGCGCGATGCCGGAGCAGGCGAACTTGGCGAATCGGCTTGCGCCAGGCGCGCGGTTTCTGAAAGTCCGGCGTCGTTCACGTCGGCGAGTGCGAGGTTGCAGCCGCGGCGGGCGAGTGAAACGGCGATGGCGCGTCCGATGCCGCTTGCGGCCCCGGTGAGCACTGCCGTCCGATTTGCGAGATTCATTTTGGTGGTCATAATTTTTCAAGCGCGAGCAGGGCACGCTCGCTATTGCGATGTTATTTCTTCAGCTCCGTCTGTCTCCATGAGTCCGCGCCAATTCTAATTCCAAGAATGCGATTATGGGCTTGAGGCGTGTGTGAGGCAAATTCTAAACCCAAGAGAGCCGGCCCTTCGCGAATGCACTCAGGATGAATCCCTCTGGGATGAATCCCTTCGGGATTCACGGGACGGGCCTGGCGCTGCGAGAAACAACGCGGCGGCGTACGATGGGACTGGGCGGTTTCCTGTCGGCGAGGGCGGCGCATCAGCGGGCACAGCATGCTGTGCCCCTACGGGATTTTGCTACGGCAAGGCGCGTCCGGGAGTAGAAAGCGGGAGCAAGCTCCCGCACTCCACAGAATCGTGGCGACGGTTAATTCGGAGATCCGCGGTAGAGAAAGTCAAAAGAGCCGCCCCTTCGCGAAATGCGCTCAGGATAAATCCCTTCGGGATGAATCCCAAGGGATTCACGAGACGGGCCCGGCGCGCTACCCTTCGCGAAAGGACTCTGCGTGAATTCCTTCGGAATTCACGAAAGGCGATGGCGCAATTTTGCGGCAGTTTTCTATTGCGGGTCGGGGTGCGAGCCTGTTGCGTTCGACACGACCGGGACGTGATGGTGGCTCAGCAGCGTGTGCGGGCCGCCGTAGATAAATTCTAGGGCTAGGTTGAAGCCGGCTTGGGCGAGGAGG
>Ga0182018_10004753_pt1 | contig 11262 bp, 9 predicted proteins | sample 812P2MmetaG_FD_120490 | JGI IMG/M metagenome (GOLD analysis project Ga0182018, IMG submission 120490) | Permafrost microbial communities from Stordalen Mire, Sweden - 812P2M metaG | ecosystem: Environmental > Terrestrial > Soil > Wetlands > Permafrost | place: Sweden: Stordalen | collected...
AGGGGATTCTTGGCTTCGTGGCCGAGGGTGGTGGCGCTCTCGAAGCCGACGAAGCTGAAGAGGGCGAGGACGACGCCGAGGCGAACGCCGGAGGGGCTGACGGATTGGAGACGGAGCTGGGGCGTGTCGATGTGGAGGCCGTTGCGCAGAAGGAGGGTGGCGACGACGAGGGCGATCATGGAGACGGAGGCGGCCTCGATCCAGAGCATCATGCGCGCGGAGGCTTGCACGTCGCGATAGGCGAAGAAGGTGGCGACGGCGGTTGCGAAGAGGGCGATGGCCGGGGTGGGGAGGTCGCGGGCGGCGGGGATGAGGACGCGGGCGTAGTTGATGAAGCCGCCGACGACCGAGGCTCCGGTGGCAGTGTAGGCGAGCAGCAGCGCCCAGCCGGCGGTGCGGCCGCCGAGGGCGGGTAGCGAGTCGGTGGCGTACTTGTAGAGCGAGCCGGGCGAGGCGGAGGTCTGCGCGAAACGCGCGATGCAGAGGGCCATCAACAGCGTGGCTCCGCACGCTAGCAGATACGCCAGCCACGTCCCGTTGCCAGCGAGCGCGAAGACCAGCGGGACGGTGAGTGCGGGGGTGGTGGTGGGCGCGATGGCGGAGATGGATTGCGAGAGGGTTTCAAGCGGCGAGAGGATGTTGTGGCGGAGGCCGGAGTCGGGCGGCGCGGCTTCGTCGGGGGTGAGCACCTCGAGCGGCATGGGACGGCTCCGTGGTTCGTCCCGGGGCGCGGGGACGGGGCGGTTTGGGTTGGGTGCGGTTAGAGGTAGGGTATCGCAAACGAGCGAATGCGCGGGAGGATACTGCTGTGCGATCTCTCTACGTCCCACCCATCGCGATGATGACGCGATGGATGGGGCACCCGGGCAGTCGTAAAGCGGCGATAATGGATCTCTAGCGACCGCGATGAGCAACTCCGCGGACGGAGGGATGGTTAGATGGTGAAGGAACTTGAGGGTGGGAACGACGCGGCTCCGGAGGGGAAGCTGGAGCGGCTGCAGAAGATCCTCGCCGCCGCTGGCATCGCGAGCCGGAGGAAGGCGGAGGAGATCATCCTCGCCGGGCGGGTGCAGGTGAATGGGCAGGTGGTGGCCGAACTGGGGACGAAGCATGACCCGGCGCGCGACCATATCCGGGTAGACGGCAAGCTGCTGAAGGGGCCCGAGCGGCAGCGCTACTACATGCTGAACAAGCCGCGCGGGTATGTGACGACGCTGGACGATCCGCAGAAGCGGGCTACGGTGATGGACCTTATGTCGAAGCCTAAGGCGGGGCCGCATGGCGACCGGGTGCGGCTGTATCCGGTGGGGCGGCTGGATTATCTGTCGGAGGGATTGCTGCTGATGACCAACGACGGCGAGCTGGCGAATTCGCTCTCGAAGGCAGCGGCGGGGGTGGAGAAGACGTACCTGGTGAAGGTGAGCGGGGCGCCGGCGGAGAGCGGGCTGGAACAGATACGACGGGGGATTGTGATCGACCGGGGGCGGTTGGATGAGGTGCGCGCGGGGCGGCGCGGCCGGATTGTGACGGCGCCAGCGAAGGTGGAGATGGTAAGAGGCGGCGACAATCCGTGGTTTGAGGTGACGCTGACCGAGGGGCGGAACCGGCAGCTGCGCAAGATGTTTGAGGAGATTGGGAACCACGTGGAGAAGATCCGGCGGATCGGGTATGGGGCACTGCGGCTAGACGTGCCGCCGGGGGAGTTCAGGGAGTTAACTCCGGGCGAGGTGATGGCGCTGGAGCGGGCGGCGGCGGGCAAGAAGGTGGTGCCGAAGAAGCGGCTGCCGGAGTTTGCCCAGCTAAAGACTGGTTCCGGACTAAAGGCTCCTGCCAAGAAGAAGGCGGGGTTCGGGCGGCGGAGGCCGTAGGCAAGAACGCCGGGACTGTTCAATCTGCGCGTTCCGGCCGGTCTGGGGGATCTGTCGGGTGGGTGGCTGAGGGGATTCCCAAGGCGATTACCTTTTCGGTCGCTAGCCCCATTTGGTCATTGACGGGGGTCGTCTGGGAGGCCTAAAAATACTCGCGGATTTAACGCTGCGGTGCAAGACGAATTTGGGTGTCATGCATCCAAATAGAGCGAGCATCCGGAGTGAAGATTCGGAGCAGAGTACCGCAGCCTTGGCGAGCCTTTCGGCGCAAGCAAGCCGAACGGGTGAAACGGGGAATGCGCTGAACAGCAACAAACGGACCCGATGGGGCAGTAAAGGAGCAGTAACAGTGGCAATCGAGAAAGCAACATTTGGAGCAGGATGTTTTTGGGGCGTAGAGGCCCGTTTTGCAGAGATGCCTGGCGTAGTCGACACAGCAGTAGGGTATGAGGGCGGCGATCTGGAGCACCCGACGTACAAAGAAGTGTGTACCGATCACACGGGACATGCGGAGGTGGTGGAGGTGACGTTCGATCCGTCGCGGCTGTCGTATGACACGCTGCTGGATGCGTTCTTCGCGCTGCACGATCCGACGCAGGTCAACCGGCAGGGGCCGGACTGGGGCTCGCAGTACCGCAGCGTGATCTTTGCCCACTCGGCGGAACAGGGCGAGCAGGCGAAGGCGAAGATTGCGGAGCTGAATGCGACGGGCGCGTATCGCAAGCCGCTCGCGACGCAGGTGGTGCCGTCCACGGTGTTCTGGAAGGCGGAGGAGTATCACCAGCGGTATCTGGAGAAGCGCGGCATGGTGAGCTGCCACATTTAGTGGTTAGTGGCGAGTGATTGGGTATGAGTGACGCGGCGGGTTGGGGTGTGGATGCCCCAGCCCGTTGTTCTTTTTGCGGCGCAGCCGGTGGTTGCTTGGTTCAGACCTTGCGGATGGGGCCGGGGTACCGCGCGATCTGGCGGTCGGTGGTGAGCAGGAGGATACCTTCGACTGTGGCCTGAGCGATGAGGAGCCGGTCGATCGGGTCTTTGTGGATGGGCGGCAGGCCTTGCACTGCGAGTGCGTGGTCACTGGTGAGTGGCAACTCAAGGTAGCCGTTTTCGAGCAGGTTGCGGCGGAGCACTCGTGGATCGAATCGAAAATCCTCCCGCTCCAGCGCACCCTTGACGGCAACCTCCCAGATGCTCATCGGGCTAAAGTAAAGCTCATTTCCCGAATCTGACAGAAGCAGCCGCGTCGCCTTGGATAGTCTCTCCGGGTGATCGGAAGCCCACAGAAGAATGTGGGTGTCGGCCAGTATCTTCACGACTTGCCGTAGAACATCTCTTCGATTTCCTTGCTGAACATGGTGTCAAAGTCTTTGGGGATTTTGGACTTGCCGTCACCGAAGCCGATGCGGCGCATCTTCTTTGCGGGAGGGGCGTCGATGGCGACGACTTTGACCATGGGCTTGCCGGCCTTGGCGATGATGAAGGGCTCGCCGTTGGCGGCCTTGGCGATGAGCTTGGAGAGGTGGGTTTTGGCTTCGTGGATATTGACAGTCTGGATCGCCATGGGGACGCCTCAGAGTGGACTTAGTCTACTGGACTTAGTCTACCACGAATTTGGGTCAGGAGGCGGTTGCGAGGGTGACGGCGAAGAGGTCCTGCGGGTCGGTGAAGGTGCGGGTGCAGGTGAAGCCGGAGGCCGTAAGCAGGCCATTAATTGAGCCATGGGTGAACTTGTAACTATTTTCTGTATGGATAGTCTCGCCGGGGGCGAAGTGGAGGGTAAGGTCTGTTTGGTCTTCGGAGAGCGCGGGGATGCGGACGGTCTGGCGGGTGGGCGATTCGAGGTGCATCTCGATCCGGGAGTGGGCGGGGTTCCAGAGGGCGCGGTGGGCGAAGCGGTCGGGGCGGAAGTCGGCGCCGAGTTCGCGGTTGAGGCGGGTGAGGATGTTGCGGTTGAAGGCGGCGGTGACTCCGGCGGGGTCGTCGTACGCGGCGAGGAGGGTAGCGACGGATTTTTGCGGGTTAGGCGCTAGATCGACGCCGAGGAGCAGCGCGTCGCCGGGATGGAGTTGGGCGCGGAGGCGGCAGAGGATGGCGCGGGCCTCGGCGGGGGCGAAGTTGCCGATGCTGGAGCCGATGTAGAGGGCGAGGACTTTGCTACCGGATCGGCGCGCGATGTGGATGGGGTCGGTGGTGTAGTTGGCGAGCTGCGGGCGAACGATGACACCGGGGATGGTCTGTTCGATTGTCTGGTAGGCTTCGTCGAGGGCGGTGGGGCTGATGTCGATGGGCTGGTAGAGGACGGTGGGCTGACGGCGGGTGAGTGCGCGGAGGAGGATGCCGGTCTTGCTTGCTGTGCCGGCGCCTAGCTCAGCGATGGTGATCGGTGGCGCAATGCCCACATCTGAAAGTCCAGATGTGGGGCACCCGGTTCTGGGGCCAATCAAGCTAAAGATTTCGTCGGCGTGGGTGGTAAAGAGGTCTCGCTCGGTGCGGGTGAGGTAGTACTCGGGAAGGGTGGTGATCTGTTCGAAGAGGCGGGAGCCGGCTTCGTCGTAGAAGAGCCAGGGGGCGAGGGTCTTGGGCGTGGCGGTGAGGCCGCAATGGGCTTCAGCGGCAACGGCTTGGTTGACGACGGGTTCTAACGCGATCGATGCCACTCGGCTTCCCCTCTCGGTGTAGTACGTTGCGGTGCGCGGTGCGGATTGGATGCGCTACTGTGCGTCGCGGGCGAGGCGCAGGCCGGAAAACTGCCAGCGTGTGGCCGGCGGGAAGAAGTTGCGATAGGTGGCGCGGATGTGAGTGGCGGGCGTGACGCAGGAGCCGCCGCGGAGGACCATCTGCGAGGACATGAACTTGCCGTTGTATTCGCCGAGCGCGCCGGGCAGCGGGCGGTAGCCGGGGTAGCCGGTGTAGGCGGAGGAGGTCCACTCCCAGACGTCGCCGAAGATTTGTTGCAGGCCAGGGAGGGCGGAGGCACGAATGGGGTGGAGGGCGCCGGATTCGAGGAGGTTGGCGCGGGGTGTGGCCGGAGCTTCGTTGAGTTGCGTGGCGGCGTACTCCCACTCGAACTCGGTGGGCAGGCGGCAGCCAGCGGTGTTGCGCGAGGCCCAGTGCGCGTATGCGTCGGCCTCGAAGAGGCTGAGGTGACAGACGGGCGTCTCGGAGAGGTCGTCGAGCGGCAGCCATCCGCGCAGGGTGTAGATGCGCCAGCCGGAGTGGGTGGCGGGGTCACGCTGCCAGTAGAGCGGGGCCTGCCAGGTTTCGGAGCGGGAGGTCGCCCAACCTTCGGAGAGCCAGAGCTCGGGGCGGTCGTAGCCGTTGTCGTCCATGAAGGCGAGGTACTCGGCGCAGGTGACGGGGCGGGTGGCGAGGGAGAAGGGCGCTAGAAAGACGGTGTGGCTCGGGGTCTCGTTGTCGAAGCAGAAGGAATGGATGGAGTCCGGGCTGGTCGCGAAGCCGATCTCGGTGAGGCCGGGGACGTAGGAGACCCAGTCGAGCGGCGGGGCGATGGATTCGGCGGATGGGGCAGCGGAGGGTTCGCGGTAGGCCGGGTGCAGTGGGTTGGTGAAGAGGGCGTGTTTGATGTCGGTGGCGATGAGCTCCTGGTGCTGCTGCTCGTGCTCAAGGCCGAGGGCGATGCGGCGGACTGCCTCGGCGTTGGCGGGATACTCGGGCTGCGATTCGAGCAGACGGGCGATGGCAGTATCCACATGTGCCCGGTAGGCGAGGATGTCGTTGAGCGGCGGCCGGGAGAAGCTGGCGCGCAGCGACTTGGCGGGCATGTCGCCGAGCGAGTTGTAGTAGGAGTTGAAGAGCCAGTGGAAGTCGGGGTGGAAGTCGCGGTAGGCGGCGAGGAAGTCTCGTAGGACGAAGGTCTCAAAGAACCAGCTGGTATGGGCGAGGTGCCACTTGGCGGGGCTGGCTTCGGCGCAGGACTGGACCATGAGGTCCTCCGGCGAGAGCGGCGCGGTGAGGGTGAGCGAGGCGGCGCGGACGAGGCGGTAGCGATCAAGAAGCGCAGAGACGGGGAGGACGGAGACGGCGTGGCCAGTGGTCTGGCGCAGGGTTTGGGAGTGCATGGTGCGGTCCTCCTTGGGTCTACGAATCAGGGGCTACGATTCAGGGTCTCGATGGTGCGGCCCGATTAGCGGTTGGCGGGCAAACTGGATTGCAACAGTATCCTCCGGTTGGGGCCGTGTGGCAAAGAAAAGCTGGTGAACCGGGGCGTATCGGTCTGAATCGGATGCGTTATCTGATGCGTTACGGGGTCGTTTCGACGCGCCTTCTATAATGGAGTATGGCAATCGCTCCCGCGGCCCCCGGGAACTCGGGGAAGGCCGTACCTTCGCCTGTGAAGGGTAAGAGTTCCGAGCCGATCACGACGGATGCAGGCACCGAGTTGAAGGCAGCTCTGCCGCCCACTGTTCCGTTGGCCCCGCTGCGCGCGTCGGCTGGGACGGCGATCGCGGTCCCAGAGCAGGCTGTCGGCTCGGAAAAAGACCCGGACGAAGACGCAGGCGAGAGCGCCGGGGGGCATCTGGGCGGGTCGAGCGCGGCGCTGGTGGGCGAGGTGGACGCAAGGTTTGCGCGGCTGCTGCACGAGGCGCACGAAAACCGGCCGGGGGACGACCTGGATATCATCCGGCGGGCGTGGGCCTTCGCGCTGGAACAGCATGAGGGGCAGAAGCGCGCGAGCGGCGAGCCGTACGTACTGCATCCGCTGGAGGTGGCGCTGGTGCTGGCGGAGCTGAAGATGGATTCAACTGCGATTGCGGCGGGGCTGCTGCATGACGCGGTCGAGGACACGGACGTTACGCGGGAGGAGATCGAGAAGCGTTTCGGCGAGCAGGTGGCGCACATCGTCGAGGGCGTGACCAAGCTGGACAAGATCAAATTTGCCAACCGCGAAGACCATCAGGCGGAGAACATTCGCAAGATGTTGCTCGCGATGGTGACCGATGTGCGCGTGGTGATCATTAAGCTGGCCGACCGGCTGCACAATATGCGCACGCTGGAGCATCTGAAGCCGGAGAAGCAGCAGAAGATCGCGAAGGAGACGCTGGACATCTACGCGCCGCTAGCGCACCGGCTGGGCATGGGTAAGCTGCGCGGCGAGCTGGAGGACCTGGCATTCCAGTACACCGACCCGTTTGTTTATGAGCAGCTCTCGGCCGAGGTGGATGCGCTGCGGGTGGAGGGCGAGGTGTTTCTGGAAGGGATTGTGAAGCAGCTGGAGGCGAAGCTGCGTGAGCACAAGATCGATGGGCGCGTGGAGTGGCGGATCAAGCGGCTCTATTCGATCCAGCAGAAGCTGGTGGACCAGAAGATCCCGGTGGACCAGGTGTACGACCTGCTGGCGGTGCGGGTGATCTGCCATACGGTGCAGGACTGCTACGCATTGCTGGGGCTGCTGCACTCGATCTGGCGTCCGGTGCCGGGGCGGATCAAGGACTTTATCGCGATGCCGCGGCCGAACCTCTACCAGAGCCTGCATACGACGCTGATTGCGCCGGGCGGGCACCAGTTTGAGGTGCAGATACGCACGGAAGAGATGCACCGCGTGGCCGAGGAAGGGATCGCGGCGCACTGGAAGTACAAGGCCGGCGACAACGTAACGGCCAAGGACGAGGCTCGGCTGGCGTGGGTGCGTCAGCTGATGGAGTGGCAGCGGGAGATGTCCGACCCCAACGAGTTCATGTCGACGCTGAAGATCGACCTGTACCCGGAGGAGGTGTACACGTTCACTCCGAAGGGCAAGGTGGTGGTGTTGCCAAAGGATGCGAGCCCGATCGATTTTGCATATGCGATCCACACCGAGGTGGGCAACACGACGGTGGGCGCGAAGGTGAATGGGCGGATTGTGCCGCTGAGGACGAAGCTGCGCAATGGCGACATTGTGGAGATCACGACACAGACAGGACATGCGCCGAGCCGCGACTGGCTGAGCTTTACCAAAAGCTCGCGAGCGCGCAACAAGATCAAGCACTGGATCAACGAGCACCAGCGTGAGCGCGCGATCGAGATTGGAAGGAAGCTGCTGGAACGCGAGGCGCGGAAGTACAAGATGGCGCTGAGTAAATATCATGAGGCGGATTACGACAAGGTCGCGGGCGAGTATGGGCTGGGCACGCAGGCGGAGCTGCTGGCAGGGGTGGGCTTCGGCAAGTTCTCCGCGCGGCAGGTGCTGAACAAGCTTGAGCCAGGGTCGACGATTGCGGCGGAGCCGGGGGCAGAAGGTTCGGGCGGCGTGATCGGCAATACGCTGGACCAGATGTCGGATGCGGTGAAGCGGGTCTTCTTCGGCAACGGGTCGGACTCGTTGCAGGTGGAGGGGCAGGACGATCTGCTGGTGTACCGGGCGCGCTGTTGCAACCCTATTCGGGGTGAGGAGATTATTGGGTATGTGACGCGGGGCAAGGGCGTGGCGGTGCATGCCAGGAGCTGTCCGAATGTGCAGAACCTGCTGTACGAGTCGGACCGGAGAATTCAGGTGGAGTGGGCGCCGCTGCCGGGTGACGCGGGGGCCGCGGGGGCGGCGAAGGTACAGACGTATCCGGTGAAGCTGACGGTGATGTGCGACGACCGGGCGGGGCTGCTGAAGGAGTTTACGGCGATCATCTCCGACGATGGGACGAACATCCGGTCGTCAAGCTCGAATGGCACGGCGGATGGCGGCGCGGTGATCGACTTTGTGATTGAGACGGTGGATGTGCGGCACCTGAACCGCCTGGTGGACAAGATGCGGCGCGTACAGGGTGTGCGCGATGTGCAGCGGGTGCAGAAGATATAGTAGATTCGATGGGTCGCTCGCCGTCGCTGTTAGCTGGGGCCATATCAATGATCTAGCTGACGCCATGGCCGGAAAGGTCCGAGCTCAGGAATGCCGCGCCGACATTTAGAGAGAGTTCTTGTCACGGGTGCTTCCGGAACTCTCGGATATAACATCGTTCGGCAACTCGGGCTGGCTCACCCCACAACTTGTGTGCACCTGTTGATGAGACGCAAGGACGAGACGCTGTTTGCGGACCTCGCGAATGTGAGCCTTGAGCAGGTCGATATCTCCGATACCCAGCGGATGACGCGGGCAGTGCATGACTTCAGGCCGAACGCAATTATTCACTGTGCGGCGAGTGGCGTGCGTCCGGCGACAACCTGCTGGTTCGACCTGATCCGGTTGAACGTTACGGCGGCGGTCGCGCTGTTTGAGGCGTCGTGCGAAGTCGACCAGTGTCATTTCATCCACATAAGCACCGGGCTGGTGTATGCGGCGCAGGACCGGCCTTGCCGCGAGGGTGACCCTATCGACACGCTGCACCCCTATGGCGCGAGCAAGGCTGCGGCGGATTGCCTGCTGCGGGCAGGCGCGGAACGGCTGAAGCGTCACCTTACCGTGATCCGGCCATTCTCGTTCACCGGTCTTCACGATGGAGGAGACCGGCTGTTCCCTTCCCTATTGCGCAGCGCTCTGTCCGGCGAGCCGTTGAGCATGTCCGCGGGCACGCAGATACGGGACTTCTGCGCGGTGCAGGATGTGGCAGAAGCGGTGTGTCTTATCCTCGAGCAGGGGACGCTGCCGGGGCGAGATGTCTTCAATTTGGGGAGCGGGCACTCGATCTCGCTGCGCGGCATCGTAGGGTCTGTGTGCCGACAGCTGGGGCTGGAGGTGGAACTTCGTCTGGGAGAGATGCCGTTCCATCCTTACGAACCGATGAATCTGGTCGCGGACATACATCTGGCACAGTCGCTTGGGTGGAGGCCGAGGACCAATCTGGCCTATGCGGTGTGGCAGCTCGCGCAGTCCGATTTTCCGAAGCTGCAAGTGAACCGGCCGGAGCAGTATCGATGATGGAAGCAAGCAGCCAGCCCGGCGGTGCCGTCGACTTGAGCGTGATGGTGCCGGCCTACAATGAGGCGGTCTCTCTGCGCGAACTCCTTCCGGAGATCAATATGGCCGCGGCGGCGCTGACGCCAAACTTCGAGGTGTTGATTCTGGACACCCAGATGGCGACGGACGATACTGCGGAGGTTTGTGCCGTCAACGGTGTGCGCCACATCCGCCGCTCGGGAGGCAATCAATATGGCGACGCCATCCGCACCGGCATTCGCGAGGCCCGCGGAACTTATCTGCTGTGCATGGACGCGGACGGATCGCATAGCCCCTCCTACTTTGCATCGATGTGGGCGGAACGCGAGAGGTTCGATATCGTCATCGGATCGCGCTACGTGGCAGGAGGCCGCACGGAGAACCCGGCAATTCTGATCTGGATGTCGTACATGGTCAACCTGACCTTCCGGGTGGTGTTCAATCTTCGCGCGAAGGACGTAACCAACAGCTTCCGCCTGTATCGCACCATTCTTCTGAAGCCGATGAAGCTGGGATCGAACGATTTTGACATTCTTGAAGAGATTCTGATTAAGGCCGTGACCTATCGCCCGCCCGCGCGGATTACCGAGGCGCCCGTAACGTTTGGACGGCGAAGGGCCGGCGAGAGCAAGCGCAAGCTGGTGCAATTCGCATTTGGATATCTCGCGACGCTGCGCAAGCTGCGGAGGTTCCAAAGGGCGGCACGTGCCGAGATGGAGTCGAAATGAAGGCGCTCATCACGGGTGGATGCGGCTTTGTCGGAAGCAATCTGGCGGCATATCTGCTGGAGCAGGACACCGGCGATCAGATTACGGTCTTTGACAATCTTTCGCGCCATGGCGCTTCAGCAAATTTGACCTGGTTGCGTATGTTGGCGGGGGGTGGGCGCAGCCCGATAAATTTTATCCAAGGCGACATCAGGAATGCGGGCGATGTAGAGGCGGTGGTGAAGTCGGCCGCGCCCGATGCGATCTTCCATCTGGCGGGGCAGGTGGCCATGACGACTTCGCTCCAGGACCCGCGTCTGGATTTCGAGACCAATGTGGTGGGGTCGATCAATGTTCTTGAGGCGGTACGGCTGCATAGGCCCGGGACGGTGATTGTATATGCGTCCAGCAACAAGGTGTACGGCAACCTTGGGCATCTCGATCTGATTGAGATGGAGACGCGGTACCAGCCACGGGCCTCGCTACGCGGCGTCGATGAGTCGGCGGCGATCGAGTTTCATACTCCGTATGGATGTTCCAAAGGGGCGGCCGACCAGTACATGCTGGACTATGCGCGCGGGTATGGTCTGAAGACCGTGGTCTTCCGGCATTCGACGATCTATGGAGGACGCCAGTTCGCGACCTACGACCAAGGGTGGGTGGGGTGGTTCTGCCGGCAGGCGATTGAATCGAAGGCCAACCCGTCGCGATCGCCGTTCACGATCTCGGGCGACGGCAAGCAGGTGCGCGATCTGCTGCATGTCTCGGACGCAGTGCGGTGCTACCTTGCGGCGTTTGAGCATATCGAGCGGGGGCGGGGCGA
>Ga0182018_10004754_pt1 | contig 11261 bp, 11 predicted proteins | sample 812P2MmetaG_FD_120490 | JGI IMG/M metagenome (GOLD analysis project Ga0182018, IMG submission 120490) | Permafrost microbial communities from Stordalen Mire, Sweden - 812P2M metaG | ecosystem: Environmental > Terrestrial > Soil > Wetlands > Permafrost | place: Sweden: Stordalen | collected...
CGCGCCAGGGCTGGGCGATTTTTGCCGCATTCTCGGTCATGTTTCTTGCCGGTACGCTGGTGGCATACCACGCAGAGCAGTCTGGTAATCCCAACCTGTCTCGTCTGGGCATTCAGAGCGCGGCGACCACCGGGCAGCCGGGCGGCAACATGGAGGGCAAGGAAGTCCGCTTCGGAGTGGCGGGATCCGCATTGTTCTCGGTGGTGAGCACCGCCTCCAGCGACGGCGCGGTGAACAGCGCCCACGATAGTTTTACGCCGCTGGCCGAACTGATTCAGATGCTGAACATGAAGACCGGCGAGGTGATCTTCGGCGGGACCGGCTCGGGGATTCTCTCGATGATCCTGATGGTGCTGCTGGCCGTCTTCATTGCCGGACTGATGGTCGGCCGGTCGCCGGAATACCTGGGCAAGCGCATTGCAGCCAAAGATATCAAGATGGTGATGTTGGCGCTGGTGGTGGCGGCCGCAGCCAATTTGATCATCTCGTGCGCGACCTTTCTGGTCCACTTTGCGCCGCACTCGTATTGGAACCCTCCCGGCGCGCCCGTTGCCAACCTGGGCAACGCCGGTCCCCACGGATTGAGCGAGATTCTTTACGCCAACGCCAGCGCTGTGGGGACGAACGGCAGCGCTATGGCCGGGCTGAATGCCAACACACCTTTTTTCAACTTGACGCTGGGGCTGGAAATGTTGATCGGACGTTTTCTGGTGATTGTGCCGGCGTTGGCCCTGGCTGGGAACCTGGCGCGCAAGAAGCGCGTGCCGGTGACCGTTGGGACCATGCCGACGCATGGCGTTCTGTTCGTGGTTCTGCTGACGGGGACCATACTGATTGTAACGGCACTGACCTTCTTTCCGGCGCTGTCGCTGGGGCCTATCGCGGAGCACTTCCTGATGCATTCGGGTGTGTTGTTCCGTTAGCAGGTCTGCCAGTCACCTCAGAGGACTCGTCTCGACACCTACACGCTGTTGGACTCGGTGCTGAAGAAGACCTTGTATCACTGCAAGGAGGCGAGCACCTGTCCGCCATTTCCTTGCAGATCTGGATAGCGTCCACTGCGGGCCGCATAATGGCCATTCCTGAACGAGGCGGCGAAAGAGGGCTTCCAAGTCCTGTTCGGCTCGCGGACGGAACTTAACGCGTAATGCCATGCTTGGCGCGGAGTTGGGCGAAAACTTGTTCCGCGGGCCGCCCCTCGCCACGATCTCCCTGCTCTAGCGGTCGCGGCTCGGTAACAGTCCCGTTGATTTCGCAAGGTTACCGAGCCGCAGCCGTCAGTGAGCGGTCTTCACCAGTCAGGAATCCCCAAGACGGTTAAGCACCCCGCCGCTGCCCTTGGCAAGTTCACATGCGGTAAAATCACAATATCCCGACCTGCCGTCACTGAATAGCAGGTCCGAATATCGCCACTATGCCGACCGCCTCTGCAACTCGCGCCGAAGAGTTTCGAGAGCAGCTCGCGCGCCGCGCCATGGTGGCCGATGGAGCCATGGGCACCATGCTCTATTCGCGCGGCGTGTTCGTCAACCGCTGCTTCGTGCGCCAGATTCACCAGGAGTACGTGACGGCTGGCGCCGAGATCCTGGAGACCGAACACGTTCGGCGCCAACCGCCTGCGGCTGGCGGCCTTCGGGCTCGCCGCGACCATGCTCACAGCGGCCGTTGCCGCGGCGCGCGTCATCGGGGAGTGTCCGATAGTGCGGCCGTTCGGACCGTGGCTGCTTGCGGTTTGAGAAGCAGTGGTAAGATGATCGAGCACGGAGATCTGCAATGAGCGCACGCACGGCGTGGCTTTCTGTTGAAGAGTTTCTGAAGGTCCCAGAGCCGCGGGAAGGCCGCATTGAGTTGCATCACGGAGAGGTTGTGGTAATGCCGCCACCGCAACGAGGCCACCAAAGAATTCAGGACCGAATTATGATGTTGCTGAAGCGGCAGGTTGGTAACGCTGGCGTTGTGCAAATGGAGATGGCCTTTCGCCCGGCACCCGAACATGAAGTCTGGCAAGCCGACGTTGCTTGCGTCGCTGTCGAATGGGATGCTGCCACCGGTGATGACGAATATCTGATGGGTTCGCCCGAGTTAGTGGTGGAGGTTCTGTCGCCAAGTAACACGATGGATGAGATCCTGGAGCGCCAAGGCATGTGTCTTGCGAACGGTTGCGTCTCATTTTGGACCGTCGATCCCAAACGAGAGATAGTGATGGTGACTACGCCAGATCGAAGGACGGTTGCGTTCGATCGCCATTCGTTAGTTCCCCTGCCGAAGCCGCTGACTGGCGGTATCGAAGTTGCAAAGGTGTTTTCAGATTAAAACCAGGCAAGCATACGAGCTGGCGCGCCGAACTGCACCAGGCCGTTGACAAACTGGTGGTAGACCAGCCGACTCCCAAAAGCTTCCACCACACGTCGCCCCTGGCCGCCCCACATGCGCTAAAATCACAATATCTGGAGCTGCTGGCCACTACCTGAACAGGTCCGAATATCCTCCCCATGCCGACCGCCTCCACAACCCGCGCCGAAGAGTTTCGAGAGCAACTCACGCGCCGCGCCATGGTGGCCGATGGCGCCATGGGCACCATGCTCTATTCGCGCGGCGTGTTCATCAACCGCTGCTTCGATGAACTGAACGTTTCGGCGCCGGACATGGTGCGGCAGATTCACCAGGAGTATGTAAAGGCCGGCGCCGAGATCCTGGAGACCAATACGTTCGGCGCCAACCGTATGCGGCTAGGGGCGTTCGGATTGGCCGAGAAGCTGCGCGCCATCAACCAGGCGGGCGTGCGGCTGGCCCGCGAAGCGGCGCGCGAGCACGCTTTCGTGGCGGGCGCCATCGGTCCGCTGGGCGCGCATATCGAGCCGCTGGGACCTACCTCGTTCGCCGAAGCGCGGGCCATCTTCCGCGAGCAGGCGGAGGTGCTGCTGGATGCCGGCGTGGACCTGCTGATTCTGGAAACCTTCGGCAATCCGGACGAAATGCGCGAAGCCATTTTCGCCGCGCGCGAAGCGGCTGGGCCGGACATGACCATCGTGGCGCAGGTAACCATCGACGATAACGGCAATCTTCCGGGCGGCACGGAAACGGAAGCATTCACGCGGCTTCTCGACGAATGGCCGGCCGACGTGATCGGGGTCAATTGCTCGGTGGGTCCCAAGACCACGCTCGAAACCGTGGAACGCATGATGGCATTCTCCTCCAAGCCCATCAGCGCCATGCCGAACGCGGGCGTGCCGGTGCGGGTGGAGGGCCGCAACCTCTATCTATGCTCGCCGGAGTACATGGCGCAATACGCGCGGCGGCTGCTGTGGGCGGGCGTGCGCATCGTGGGCGGATGCTGCGGCACCACGCCCGAGCACATCAAGCTGATCCACGCCGAGGCGCGCTCACTGCAGCCGGTGCAGAAAAAGCTGGGCGTGACGGTGGAAGAGCCCCAGGCCAAAGCGCAGGCCATGCCGAAAGTGCCCATGGCGGACAAATCGCAACTGGGCGCCAAGCTGGCCGCGGGCAAATTCGTAGCGTTCGTGGAGATACTGCCGCCGCGCGGGGTCGACGCTTCCAAAGAAATCGCTGGGGCCAAGCTGTGCGCCGCGCAGGGCATCGACTGCATCAACGTGCCGGATGGGCCGCGGGCTAGCGCGCGCATGAGCTCGCAAGTCACCTGCCAGCTCATTCAGCGGGAAGCCGGCATCGAGGCGGTGAACCATTTCTGCTGCCGCGACCGCAACATTCTGAGCATTCAATCGGAGCTGCTGGGCGCGCACTGCGCGGGCGTGCGCAACCTGATCTGCATCACGGGCGATCCGCCGCGCATGGGCAGCTATCCGGACGCTACCGCGGTATTCGACGTGGACGCCATCGGGCTGGTGAATATCGCGAACAATCTGAACCATGGCCTGGATATCGGCGGCAACGCCATGGGATCGCAGACGGCGCTGCTGATCGGCGTGGGCGTCAATCCGGGCGCGCCGAACATGGAGGAAGAGATTCGCCGCTTCGAGTGGAAGGTGCAGGCGGGCGCGGAATATGTGGTGACGCAGCCGGTGTTCGATTTGGCTTTGCTCGAGCAGTTTTTGAAGCGCATCGAACACGTGAAAATCCCGGTGATCTGCGGCATCTGGCCGCTGACCAGCTTTCGCAACGCGGAATTCATGGTGAACGAGCTGCGCGTGCCGGTGCCGGAGTGTTACATGGAGCGCATGCGGCGGGTGGATAATGCCGAGAAGTCGCGCGAGGAAGGCGTGGCCATCGCGCGGGAGATGGTGGCGCGGGTACGCGGCATGGTGCAGGGGGTGCAGTTGAGCGCGCCGTTCGGGCGTTACCAGATGGCTATCGACGTGGCCGAAGCGATTGGGCCGCGCTAGGGGTCGCGGCGTATGGCAACCGATCTCGTGGTCGTAGACCCGGAACAGCCGCAGCCGGAAGCGATCGAACGCGCCGCCGCCGCCATTCGCCGCGGCAGGGTAGTGGCCATCCCCACCGACGCGCTGTACGCGCTGGTAGCCGACCCGTTCAACCTGCGCGCGGTGGCCGCCGTGTTCCGGGCCAAGGGGCGCGAATTCCATCGCGCGCTGCCGTTGCTGGTGGCGGACGCGATGGCGGCCGAGGATCTGGCGTCGGAATTGAACAACCGGTTCTTCATCCTGGCGCGGCGCTTCTGGCCGGGACCGCTGACCATCATCGTGCCGGCGTCGGCGCGCGTGCCGCTGAAGGTGACGGGCAACACCGGCCGGCTGGCGGTGCGGCAGCCGCGCGGCAAGGTCGCTAACGCGCTGATTTCGGCCATGAACCATCCGCTGATCTCGACCAGCGCGAACATCTCCGGATCGCCGACCTGCCGCAGCGGCATCCAGGTTTTCGGCACCATGGACGGCCGCTTGGACCTGGTGCTGGACGGCGGCGCGTGTTCCGGCGCGGGCGCTACTACGGTGGATATCACGGAGCCGTATTGGAAGATCATCCGGGAGGGCGCGATTGAGGAGAAGGAGATCGCGGAGGCTTTGCAGGCTACGTAGCGCCGCGGATCGGCGGTCGCCAAGCTTTGTTAGCCTGGTGTCCACGAATCCAGCCAGAAATCGGCGTTTATCGGCGTTCATCGGCGGCCAATATGCACTTCGCGTAATTCACGAACGCCCGCAGAGCACCATAATGATTGGCCGCCGATGAACGCCGATGAACGCCGATTTCTCGACTCCGGGTAAGATCCGCTTCGTCACCGCTTTTCCCATGCATCCGGCGCAGCGCGAGATCTATCGAGGAGAAAAGTATGACGGCCAAGACTAGAATCCCGATTTTTAAATCTGAAAAGGAAGAGCCTCAGTGGTGGGATGCGCACCCGGACGTCATCACGGAACTCTTCGTGCAGGCGAAGAAGGAAGGAAAACTCAAGCGGCTGCCCGTGTTTCGCGGCGCAACCAAGTCCGTGACCATCCGGATGCCTATCGTCGACATCGAGTCGGCGCAGAGACTCGCTGAACAGCGGGGGCTGCCCTACCAGACTTATATCAAGGGGCTCCTGCACCGGGCGCTCGAACGTGAGCGTAAGGTTGGCTAACCATGACCGCCGCGTCGACCCGATGCTGGGCTCCGACGCCAACACGCGTGCCACCGCGGCCGATATCGTGGGGAGTATTTAAAGTCGGGGGATGCGCGCCATTCACGGTCTTATCGTACAAAATCCCGTACAGGTGCTACGATTCTGATTTCAAGGAGAAGCGATATGCGGACGCTGCTCATGCTCACTTTGCTCTGCCTTCCGCTCGGTGCGGCGGATATGACGGTCAAGCAATATCAAAAAGAGGTCCGCTCTTCGAACCGGGATCGGGCCGATGCGGTCAAAATGTACGTCATGGGCATCGGCCAAGGCATCGCGTGGGCAAATGCGGCGGCCGAGAAGAACAACGCGCCCCTATACTGCCAACCGCCGAAGTTCTCGATGGACGGAAATAATTACATCGGCATCTTGGACAAGACGATAGGGACGTTCGAATCGAAGACAACGGCGAAGGAGCTGAATGAGTTTCCGGTAGGGATGCTTCTCTTTATGGGACTTCAGCAGGCTTTCCCGTGCCAAACGGCGAAATGAAAACAAAGGTCGTCCCAGGGTCAAAACTGTGGTAATCTCCGTGGTATGTACCTCCAAATTGTAATGACGGACTACGACCGGGCCGATGAAGGGTGGCTCAGGGCTCAGTACGCCGTTAAGCGCGACGGCGTATTTCTGCTTCATACGGACAAGAGCGCCGACGCGATCCGCGAGGAACTCCTTCGGACGGTTGGCAACGCTGAGATCACCGGGATTTCTCAGGAGGAGTGCTGGCGGCTGGCGGAATTTCCTGCGGATAGCCCACTTGTGTTGGACACCAAATAGGGTCCCATTATGGCGACGAATCGCGAAGGGTGACTTCCATTACGGTGCAGCCCTGAAACAGGTTGCTGACGACCGGCGTTTTAAATCTATCAACGCGGAATAGGACAACGGGAGTCAGTCCCGGTGCGCATTCTGTGTCACTTCAAGCGTCGGAATATCAAGGGGCTCCTACGCCGGGCGCTCGAACGTGAGTGGGGCGGGTTAAACATGGCCAGGCGCATCGACCTCGGGACGTCTGCCGAAATGCTTAAGCCCCAAAAAGTTGCAATTCGATACTGATAACCCCCAAAAACTTGCTATAACGGTATCCTGGAGGCGCGCTTAATGCCCGATTTCTCCGCGATGCCCGAGGTCTTCGTGTCCGATGCCAGCCTGGCGGCGGCAGTCTCCCGCGAAGTGAAGCGCGGGGCTTTGCGCAAACTGGCGTCGCGCGTTTACACCCGCAATCTTAAAGATCCGCCCGAACAGATCGTGCGGCGGAATCTGTGGCCGCTGGTGGCGGCCTATCTGCCTGGCGCGCTGATCGCCGACCGCACCGCGCTGGAGAACCGGCCGGCCGCCGACGGCTCCGTATTCCTGGTCGCCGACCATAAACGCGCCATCGCCTTGCCCGGAGCGGTCTTGCGCCCACGCCGCGGCCGCCCGCCGTTGGAGAGCGACCGGCCCTTCATTGGCAGCCTACGGCTGGCCTCGCCCGCCAGGGCATTTCTGGAGAATATGCGGCCGTCGCGCGCCCGCGATGGCGTTGCGCGGACCTTGCCCAAGCGGGAGATCGAGGAGCGCCTCGACGAAATGCTGCGGCGCGGCGGCGAAGCGGCGCTACAACGCCTGCGCGACGACGCGCGCAAAGCCGCGCGGCAGCTCCGCATGCGAGGCGAGTTTCAGCGGCTGGACGCCCTGATCGGAACGCTGCTTGGCAGCCGCCGCACGCAGCTCGAATCGCCCACCGCGGCCGCGCGCGCCGCGGGACAGCCCTACGACCCGCAGCGGCTCGACCTGTTTCAGCGTTTGCATGCCGAATTGGCCGGCGCGGCGCCGGTGGTCCGCCTGGAGCGCTCCACGGACGGGCCTGCCCTGCCCTTCTTTGAAGCCTATTTCTCCAATTTCATCGAAGGCACTCAGTTCGCCGTGGATGAGGCCGCCGATATCGTCTTCAAAGGACGCATCCCGCGCGCGCGCCCGGCGGACGCACACGACATGCTCGGCACCTGGAAGGTAGTCTCCGACAAGCGTGAGATGTCGCGCCTGCCCCGCAACGTCGAGGAACTCACAACGATTCTGAACAGCCGTCACGCGCACATTATGGAGGGGCGTCCGGAGCAGGGGCCCGGACGGTTCAAGACCCAGGCCAATCGCGCCGGCTCCACGTTCTTTGTGGCGCCCGAGTTGGTGGCGGGCACGCTTGCCAAGGGGTTCGAAATCTATCGCGGTCTGACAGCCCCGCTCGATCGCGCCATCTTCATGATGTTCCTGGTCTCCGAGGTGCATCCATTCGCGGACGGAAATGGCCGCGTAGCCCGCATCATGATGAATGCGGAACTCGTGGCTACCGGCGAGAGCCGGATCGTAGTGCCCACCGTCTATCGCAACAACTATCTGATGGCGTTGAAGGCCCTCTCGCAGAATGGCATCACCGGAGCCGTGGTGCGGATGCTGGGCTTCGCGCAACGGTATACCGCGGCCGTCGACTTCGCGGACTTGAAACGCGCGCGCTCCATTTTGGAACGAACACACGCCTTCGACGATTCCAATGAGGCGGATGCGCGCGGCATTTCGCTGGTGCTGCCGACGCCCGATATCGTCTCGGACCGCCAGGACAAGGCGGTTTAGTTCGCGGTTTCAGCGCCCGCAGTCGAGGGCCGCTTGAAGCTCGCGGATAGCCTCATCGACGCGGTGGATGGCTTCTCTCTTGTGGCCGCAAAAATCGTGTGAAGCGGTTTCCAGATCGCGGCGCGTCTCGCGCAACTCGCGTATCGCGCCATGGATGTGCGCATGCCGCTCCGGCGGCGGCTGGGTGCGCGCCATCTTCGGCAAGGAAATCGCGCCAAGAACTAACAGCGCGATCCACGGCAATATGTTCAGCAGTCGTTTCATTGTGTCCCTCCTCGCAGCATTTTACCGGAGAGCAAAGGCCGGATCAAGGGAATATACGATTAATGCGTTGCCAGCAGCCCCGACCGCGCCAACAGCGCGTCCGGGTCCGGGTCGCGCCCCATGAACTTGCGGTACAGCTCGGCGGGATCCTCACTGTCGCCGCGCGCCAGGATCGCGTCCCGGAACTCCGCGCCCACCTCCGCGCTGAAAATGCCTTGCGTGCGGAAACGCGTGAAGGCGTCCGCATCCAGCACCTCGGCCCACTTGTAGGAGTAATAGCCGGCGCCGTAACCCACCGGGCTGGCGAACAGGTGCGTGAACGCGGCCGCCATGGCGTGGTCCGGCGGCAGCGGCGCGGGCGCGTATTGCTGCAGGATCGCGCGGGTGTATTCGATCGCATCGCCATCCCGGACGGGATCGTAATCGATGTGCAATGCCAGATCCATGAAGCCAAAGCCCAGTTGGCGCATGTGCGCGTTCGCGCTGCGGAAATTGCGGGCGCGCACCATCTTTTCGAACAGCTCGGCGGGGATCGGCTCGCCGGTCTGGTAGTGGCGCGCGAACAGGTCCAGCGGCTCGCGATCCCAGGTCCAGTTCTCCATGATCTGCGAGGGCAACTCCACGAAATCCCATGCCACGCTGGTGCCCGCCAGCCCGCGCAGCTCCACGCGGCTCAACAAGTGATGCAACAGGTGCCCGAACTCGTGGAAGATGGTGGTCACTTCGTAATGCGTCAGCAGCGCGGGGCGGTCCGCCAGGGGCGGCGTCAGGTTGCCGCAGATCAGGCCCAGGTGCGGTTTGAAGCCATCTGGCGCGGGATAGCCGGTGATCAGCGCATCCATCCACGCGCCGCCGCGCTTGTTCTCGCGCGGATACCAGTCCGCGTAAAAGCCGCCGATGAAGCTGCTGTCGCGATCGTAAACGGCATAATAACGGGCCTGCGGATCCCACACGGGAACGCCAGGCTCCCAAGTCACACGAATGCCATAGAGGCGCCGCACTGTCTCGAAGAGCCCCTCGACGACGCGCTCGAGGGGGAAATACGGACGCAGTTCCTCTTCGTCGAAATCGTAAAGCGCGGCGCGCTGCTTTTCGGCGTAATAGCCGACGTCCCAGGGCTGCAGCTCCGGGGCGTCCGGGCCCTCCAGGCTGCGCCGGAATTCCAGCAGGTCGCGGTTCTCGCGCGCGAATTGCGCCTCGGTCTTGCGCTTGAGGTCTTTCAGGAATTCCTCGGCGCGCTCCCCGGTGTGGGCCATGCGATCGTGCAGCACCAGGTCCGCGAAATTGCGGAAGCCCAGCAGTTCGGCCTTCGCCCGGCGCAATTCCAGGATGCGGCTCAGCAGCGAGCGATTGTCGTACTCGCCCTGGCTGGCGCGGATGGCATAAGCGCGGTACATCCGCCGCCGAATTGCGGCGTCATCCAGGTACATCATCACGGGCGTGTAGCTGGGCCCTTGCAAGGTGAATCGCCAGCCGTCCAGACCCTTCTGCGCGGCGCTGGCGCGGGCCGCGGCCACCGCCGATGGCGGCAATCCGGCCAGCCCGGCTTCATCCGCGACGACCAGTTCGAAGGCGTTGGTCGAGTCCAGCACGTTCTGCGAGAACTTGGTGGTGACGGTGGCCAGTTCGATGTCGATGGCTTCCAGGCGGCCCTTGCCTTGGGGATCGAGGTCCGCGCCGTGCCGCCGGAAGGTGTCGACGGTCTTGGTGAGAAAGCGGCGCCGCGTGCCGGCCAGCGCGCGCGCCTCGTCCGTCTCCGAGTATGATCGGATGGCCTGCCATAGCCCGGCATGCAGCGGAATACCGGAATAAAATTCGCTGACTTCCGGCTGTACCGCGTTGTACGCTGCGCGCAATTCCGGATAGGTGGCCACGGATTCCAAGTGCCGCACCACCGACATGGCCTCATCCAGCGGCTCCGTGATGGCGTCCAGCGTCATCAGGGTATTGTCGAAAGTGCGCGGTTGGGGATCGGCCGCCAGCGCATCGATGCGTTGGCGCGCGTCGCGCAGCAGCTCGGCTACGGCCGGCTGAATATGTTCGGCGCGGATCTGGTCGAAGGGGATTCTGAAGGACAGGCTCAGCAGAGGATTGTGGGTCGCCGTATCTGACATTTCCAACTAGAGGTTAGCAGATGGGCGCCGGGTGCTGGCAAACTCCCAGGACCCGCTGCTGTGGCATAATCTACAGTGCAGCCGGCACAAGATGCATTCAGAACAAGATGGGACGCGTCCGCAAGCGGATGGAGAACGGCCGAGCCTCTATGCGCTGGTGATCTACCTTCCGGATCCGCTCGGCGGCTTTTTGGACGCTTTGCGGCTGGAGATGGCGCCCGGGTGCAATCCGCACGCGCACGTCAGCCTGCTTCCGCCGCGGCCGCTGCCGGTGGCCGCGGAAGCCGCCATTGCAGAGGCCCGCGGAATTGTGTCCGGCTTCGCGCCTTTCGAAATCGAATTGGGCGGCATTGAGAAATTCGAGGTGACCGATGTCATCTACATCAGCGTGGAAGGCGGCGCCGGGCAGTTACGCCAGATACACGAGAGCCTGAATCGGGGCGCGCTGGCTTTCGAGGAGCCTTTCGCGTATCACCCGCATGTCACTCTGGCGCAGGAGATTCCGGCGGGCCAAGTGGACGCGCTGTTCGCGTTGGCCTCCCGCCGGTGGCGCGAATTCCGAGGGCCGCGCCGGTTTCGCGCCGAGAACTCCGTGTTCGTGCGCAATTCGCGCGGGAAGCAGTGGATCGATCTGGCCAACGGACCGTTGCGCGCCGCGCCGGTGGGCTAACCGGATGCCGCCGACC
>Ga0182018_10004755_pt1 | contig 11258 bp, 9 predicted proteins | sample 812P2MmetaG_FD_120490 | JGI IMG/M metagenome (GOLD analysis project Ga0182018, IMG submission 120490) | Permafrost microbial communities from Stordalen Mire, Sweden - 812P2M metaG | ecosystem: Environmental > Terrestrial > Soil > Wetlands > Permafrost | place: Sweden: Stordalen | collected...
AGGTCCTCGAGGACGTCTCGCTCGGAGCGGATTTCTTCAATCGCTATCCCGACCAGCTCTCCGGAGGCGAACGCCAGCGAGTCGCCATCGCACGGGCGCTCGTCGTGGAGCCTGATCTGCTTGTATGTGACGAAGTCACTTCCGCCCTCGACGTCTCGGTGCAAGCCATCATCGTCGAACTGCTCCGGCGTCTACAGAAAGAGCACCAACTGGCGATGGTCTTCATCACGCACAACCTCGCCCTCGTCCGGAGCATCGCCCAGGATGCCGTCGTCCTCTGCGAAGGTCGCGTGGTCGAGACGGGCACCGTGGACGACGTCCTCGAGCATCCCAAGGAGGACTACACGATCCGCCTGATGGAGGATGTCCCGAAGCTCGCCCTTGCTGGCGCGGCTTCGCCGGCCCCCTAGTCGCCGGCGTCGCGGATGGCCCGAAGCTCGGACTAACGGCCAGTCTGGCCGTCGAGGAGCTCGCGGAGAATGTCGGCGTGGCCGGCGTGCCGGGCGGTTTCTTCGAGGAGGTGCCGCTGGTGACGAGTGGGCGGCGCGCCTCGCTTTCGCTGACATCGGCGAGTTTGCGGACCAACGAATCCCGCTGATACTGGAGGAGCGCCTGCAACGTCTCCCGCTCTCCGCCCACGAGGCGAGGAGGCTTCCGGTCAGGCACGGCGCCATCGTACGATGCTTCGCCGCACCACTCCGACCGGGTGTTGAACGCTGTCAGCGGGCACGGGGGTCAGTCGTAAAAGTCCGTCGGTCCGATCTTCGCCCCGGGTCGCACCTCGTGTGTGAGGACGATCTCGGCGCCCTCCGATCGCTCCAGCTCCTCCAGAGTCTGCCAGCTCGAGATCACCGAGTCGGCGTCCCACAAGAAGCCCGGAAGGCGGCGCCGGCGAATCGCCTCGATGTCATAGGCGGCATCTCCGGCCAAGATGAGCGCGTGGTGCGGGAGCCGGACCAAGAGCGAGATGTGCCCGGGCGTGTGGCCGGGTGTGGGCACGATGAGGATGGAGCCGTCGCCGAGAAGGTCGTGGCCGCCGTCGGTCAGCTTCCACCGGTCAGGGGCAACCGACGAGAAGTCTTTTGCCGAATAGGCGTCGCGCTGAGCCAAACCCGGGGCAATCGCGAACTCGAGCTCTGATCGGCTGGCGTACACATCGGCCGCCGCCAGCTGCTCGAGGCCGCCGCAATGGTCGTAATGGAGGTGGGACAGGACGACGATGTCGACCTGGGAAGGAGAGATATCTATGCGGTCAAGGACTGGTCCGAGGCGGTCAGAAGGATCGACAGCGGCCTTCGACGAGCCCGTCGTCGCGTGGCGACCGGATACCGGATCCGCGAACTCGGGGTGGGCGCCGCAGTCGAACAGCACGATCCCGGCCGGCGACTCGATGACGTAGAAGAAGTAGGGGAGCCAGATCGGTCCGTGGTGCGGGTCGGCCAACGGATCCAGCAACGAGGCCGGGACGTGCTCGCCCCCGCACTCCAGCGCCCACAGCCGCATCCGGGCCGCGGGCCCGGCATACCGCCTCAGATGAACCAGAAGCGCTGGAAGCCGTAGTTCGAAAGGGACAGTCCCGTGAGGCTCGGAGTGACACCGCCGATCTTCTTCGAATACCCGTCGATGACAGGTGGGAAGTAGGGGATGATGTAGCCGCCGTAGTTCCAGTCGATCATCTGCATCTCGTGTGCGATCTCGGTGCGCAGGCCCGTGTCAAGGGTCGCGACGGCCTCGTTGTAGTACTTGGTGTACTTCTCGCCGTACACCGCCGGAAGCGGGTGGGCTGCCGGGCTGGCGAAGTGGGTCTCGTTGAACGGCGAGTAGGACAGGGTCGCCTCCGACACCTGCGGCAGGTAGCTGGCGTAGTACCAGTAGTCCTGTGCGAAGGTCCACTTCAAGTACTCGCTCCCGTAGAACGATGTGACGGTCACCTGGTCGAGCGAGATGCTGAGCAGACCGCTCGCGCTCAATTGCTCCTGGAGGACCTGGGCGGCCTTGAGCGTGCCTTGGGCAATGTCGGCCGTCTGCATCGTGAGCGTCTTTCCCAGGACGCCTGCCTTCTGGAAGTAGAACTTCGCTTTGTCGAGGTCCTGCTCCCGCTGGGTGATCGTGGTGTCGTATTCGGGGTCGAAGGGCGAGAAGATGTCGTTGGCGAGCTTTCCGTGACCGGAGAACACGGTGTTGATCATCTCCTGGCGGTTGACCGCCCACCGGAGGCCGAGGCGGACGTTCGGGTCGCTGAACGGTGCCTGGTCGACGCGCATGGTGAACGGCGTCATGCCGCCGGCGTTGGAGATCAAGACGTTGGCGAAACTCTCGACATCGCCGATCGAGGTGGACGAGAGCAGGTTGACGACTTGAACCTCGTTCGACTGGAGGGCTTCGACCTGAGTCGTCTCGCTCGTGTAGTCGTCGATGAGGACCGAGTCGACGTACGGCAGCGGTTTGCCGTCGGCGCCGTTCAGCCAGTAGTTCTTGTTCGCCGTGAACGTGCTGGACACGCCGGGCTGGAACTTCTCGTACTTGAACGGTCCTGTGCCGACGGGGTTCGTTGCGTCGAAACCGACGGGCAGGATGCTCAGGTAGTAGTAGTAGCCGATGATCGAATCCACGAACGTCGCGAACGGTGTGCACGGGATTTGCAGAGTGAGGGTATCCACCTTCTTCATGTTCTTGATGTCGCACGGGGCGAGCGACGAGGCACCACCCAGGTTGCCGGCGACCACTCGCTGGTAGCTGAAGATCACGTCGTCAGCGGTCAGCGGTTTGCCGTTGTGGAACACGACGTCGGGCCGCAGCTTGATGGTCCACAGCGTGGCGTCCTTGTTCGGCTCGATCGACTCGGCGAGCGACAGCTGTGGCTTGCAGTTCAGGTCCCAGATCACGAGGGCGTCATACAGGCTCACGATGCGGGCGAAGTCGACGTTGTTGACGCCCTTCTGACCGTCGACAGTGTCCGACGAGTCGCCGCCGGTGAGTCCGGCGATCAGCTGACCGCCGCGCTTCGGCTTGCCTGTTGCGACTGTCCCGCCTGGGCTCGTCGTGTTCGATCCCGTTGAGGAACCGCAGGCCCCGAGGGCGCCGCCGGTGGCCCCGAGCAGCACGGCGCCACCGCCGAACTTGAGGAAGTCCCGGCGCGAGAACCCACCTGAGGACGGCAAGCGGTCCGCTGACGATGACAATTCTCGGTCCATCTCCAACCCCCCTGGAGCTTCGTGGTTGGCCGACGGTAGGTCGCTGCAATCAGATTGTCAACAACACCCCATCCGCGAGCCGGTATCCTCATAACCGCCTGCGCCGCGTATTGCGTAATATCTAAGCTAAAATGTTACGCAAACAGGCGTGCAGAGGCGTCGAGATGTGAGGTGATTCGTGACGCGGACTGACGAGCTGAGTGCGACGATCGAGGCGGGCTGGACCTTGCCGGCCGACTGGTACGTCAGCCAGGACATCTTCGAGCGCGAGCGCGAGCAGATCTTCGAACGCAGCTGGCAGTACGTCTGCCACGTCGGGTCGCTGGAGCGGCCGGGTGACTACGTCACCGCCGAGATCGGCCGGGTCCCGGTCGTCGTCGTGCGCAACAAGGTAGGAGAGCTTGCCGGCTTCGTCAACGTGTGCAGGCACCGGTGCGCTGAGGTCGTCCAGGGTTCGGGCCATCGCAACGTGTTGCAATGCCACTACCACGCCTGGACCTATGACTTGGACGGGCAGCTTGTCTCGGCGCCGCGGTCCGAGCGGGAAGACAGCTTCGACCTCGGCAGTTTCTGTCTCCAGAAGGTCCGCGTGGAGTCGTGGGGTCCCTTCGTCTTCGCCAACGTCTCGGCTGATGGCGCCTCCCTCGCCGAGCAGCTTGGAGACTTGCCAGCCCTCATGACCGGCGACGGCCTCGATTTCAGCTCCGTCCGCCTCGTCGAGCGATCCGAATGGGAAGTCGCTGCCAACTGGAAGATCGTCGTCGAGAACTTCGACGAGTGCTACCACTGCTCGGTGGCGCATCCGAGCTTCAGCCGACTCATGGAGGTCGGTCCCGACAGCTACCGGCTCGAGTCGGACGAGTGGTGGTCGCGGGCGACGACGCCGTTGCGTGCGTGGCCTGACAGTCGCCAACCGGATCTGCCGTACGACGCCTCCGGACCCGTGCAGGCCGCCCAGTTCGCCTTCCTTTGGCCGAACTTCACGCTCGTGCAGAACCCCGGCCCGCCGAACCTGATGGCTTTGTACTTCGTTCCGAAAGGCCCGCAGCGCACGGTCGTCGTGTCGGAGTACCTCTTCGGCGATGACGCGTCTCCGGAGATCATCAACGACATCATGGAGTTCAACGTGCTGGTCGGCGCGGAGGACCAGCGCCTTGTGGAGTCCGTGCAGCGGGGCATGGCCTCCAATCGGGTCCCGCAGGGACGCCTGCTGCTCGACTCCGAGCGCCTCATCCAGCACTTCCAGCTGCTGGTGCACCGGGCCTTGACGTCGTGAGAGCGGCGATCGGCCAACGCACGAAGGCGAGGTGAGACTGACGTCGGGGCCGTTCGGCCGTTTCGAGGGCCGCCGCGTGATCGTCACCGGTGCCTCGAGCGGCATCGGCCGGGCGACGGCGCTCGGATTCGTGAGGGAAGGGGCGATCGTCACTGCCATCGCCCGCCGGGAGGACCGGCTGCAGGCGATGGCAGACGAGGCTCTCGCCGGTGGCGCGCCCGGCCGAGTCGAGGTTGCCGCAGTTGACGTCCGCAAGCGGGGAGAGCTCCGCTCGGCCATCGCCAACGCCGCCGCCGCCGGAGCGATCGATGTCCTTGTCAACAACGCCGGAGTTGTTCACCAGCAAGGAATACTGGAGGTAAGCGACAGTGACTGGGACGACACGATCGAGACCAATCTGTCATCGGCGTTCGCAGCCAGCCAGGAGGCCGCCCGGCATATGGTGGCCCGAGGAGCCGGGTCGATCGTGAACGTGGCCTCGATCGACGCGTTCGTCGCCGAGTCGCCGTTCGGCGCCTACTGTGCCTCGAAGGCAGGACTCGTGATGCTCACGCGATGCCTTGCCTTCGAGCTCGGGCATCTCGGCGTTCGGTGCAACGCCGTCTGCCCCGGCATGACCGTGACCGAGATGACCGAGGCGGATCTCACGCCGGCATTCGAGCGGGCGTATCGGACGCTCATCCCGCTGCAGCGGTTCTCCACTCCCACCGAGCAAGCCGACGTCATCCTGTTCCTTGCTTCCGACGAGGCGTCGTTTGTCAACGGGGCCGTCATCGAGGTCGACGGCGGGCAGCGGGCAGGGTTCTGGTACGGCCCTGGGCTCGGTCCTGAGGCACAGCCCGAGCCCGAGCACGAAGCCACAGCACGAGCCCGATGCAGAAGGGGCCTGACCGATGCCACGGGCGACACGTGACCGCCGAGCGTCCTTGCCGGCGGCGACGGACGCGCCGGTGGTCATCGAGCTCGACCATCTCGATCACGACATCATCGGCCACCTACAGGAAGACGGTCGCCGCCCGTATCGGGAGATCGGGCGCGCCCTGGGGGTGTCTGAAGGCACCATCCGCTGGCGCGTCCGGCGCCTTATCGAGGCCCAGGCGCTTCGGGTGGTGGCCATCGCCGATCCGTTTCGTCTCGGCTACCGCGTACTCGCCTTCGTGCTCGTGTCGGTCGAAGCCGGCGCGAACGAGAAGGTGATCGAAGCGCTCGTCGGGTTTCCTGAGGTGACCTACGTCAGTGCGTGCACGGGCCGGTTCGACGTCTACATCCAAGTCGTCTGCCGAGACCACGACCATCTCTACGAGCTCTTGTCCAAGACCATCCCCGCCGTCGGCGGCATCGTCCGCACCGAGACGTTCACCGAGCTCAAGATGTACAAGGTCTCGTATCGCTACCCCGCCCTCGAAGACTCGGTCGGAAGCGGCCGCACGCAGACGGGCGCCGGCGCCGTGACGTCGGGGAGGAAGGCGTCGGCTCGGCGTCGATCCATCGCGGCGCCGTGACGGGCGGGTCAGTCGCGGGAGGCTACGCCGGCCGGCGCGATCTCCGAGCCCTCTTCGACCCCGCCTCGATCGCCGTCGTGGGTGCGTCGAACACCGAGCGCAAGTGGGGAAACTGGCTCGCCAAGGGGGCGCTGCGCGGGGCGCATCGCCGCCGCGTGTACCTCGTGAACCGCCGCGGGGGTGAAGTGCTCGGCCACACCGCCTTCAGCTCCATCGCCGAGGTGCCGGGCGGCGTCGAGCTGGCGGTCGTCTGCGTGCCGGCCGACCAGTTCGAGGGAACCGTCCGCCAGGCGCTTGCCAGTGGCGCTCGAGCCATCATCGGGATCAGCGCCGGCCTCGGCGAGACCGGACCCGACGGCCATCGGCGAGAGCAGGCGGTGGCGGCCCTCGTCCGCGACGCCGGAGCCGTCCTGCTCGGCCCGAATTGCCTCGGCATTCTCGATCACCCGGGCGCCCTCTACCTCACGTCCAACGACCTGCCGGCGGGTCCTGTCGGGCTGATCTCCCAGAGCGGGAACCTGGCGATCGAGCTCGGTATCAAGGCCGCCGCCGCCGGCCTCGGTTTCAGCCGCTTTGCCTCGCTCGGCAATCAGGCGGATCTCGACGTGGCCGATCTCGTCGCCGACTTCGCGGCCACCGCTCATGTCGAGGCGATCGCGTTGTACTGCGAGGACTTTCGCGACGGACGCCGGTTTCTCGAGGCTGCTGAGGCCGCCAACCGGGCGGGTAAGCCGGTGGTGCTGCTGTCGGTCGGCATGAGTCCTGCTTCGGTCACGGCGGCGCGCTCGCACACCGGCGCGCTCGTGTCAGGGGTGCGGTCGATCGACGCAGCCTGCCGGGCGACGGGCATCGAGCGCGTGTCGAGCCCGCAGGAGCTCGTCGACGTGCTCGCCGGTCTGCTGCTCGGAACGGCACCGGCAGGAGAGCGCGTCGCCGTCGTTGCCGATGGCGGTGGGCACGGGGCGGTGGCGGCCGACGTCGTCAGTGCCGCAGGCCTCACGGTGCCGGCATTCTCGCCCGAGCTGGCGTCGCGACTCTCGGTGCTGACGGGAACGACAGGGTCGACGGCGAACCCCGTCGACCTCGCCGGTGCCGGCGAAGAAGATGTCTGGTCGTTCGCGAGGGTGCTGGAAGCGATTGTCACCTCCTCCGAGGTCGACTCGGTCCTCCTCACCGGGTACTTCGGTGGCTACGGCCAGTACTCCGAGGAGCTACGAGGAGCCGAGCTCGAAGTTGCCGAGGCCGTCGTCGCCCTCGCGCACGGCGCCGGGATGCCGGTCGTCGTGCACACGATGCACGAAGGGGCGGACTTCTCAGAGGCGCTCGCCCGGCTACAAGTTGGTCGCCTCCCCGTCGTCAACCGAGTCGAGGCGGCCGCCTCGGTCCTCGCTCGCCTGGTCCGTCGCGCCGCCAGCAGCCCGGAGGGACTTCCCGATTCGGTGCCCGCCCTCCCGCGCCCTCTCGTCGACGGCTACTTCGGGGCGCGGCTGCTGCTGGAGGATGCCGGCATCGTCTTTGCCCCGGCACGAGCGGTGCACGACTCTGATGAAGCCCTCGCTGCCGCCAGGGCGATCGGTTATCCCGTCGTGCTGAAGGCACCCGTGCTCGAGCACAAGTCCGACGCCGGTGGCGTCGTGCTCGGCCTCGCGGACGACCAGTCGCTCGAGCGCGCCGCCAAGGCCATGTGGGAGCAACATGGCGCCGAGCCCTTGTCGGTCGAGGCGATGCTGGACGTCAGCTCCGGTGTCGAGCTGCTCGTCGGCGGCTTCAGGGACGCTCGCTTCGGCCCGCTTGTCCTCGTCGGCCTCGGTGGTGTCTACACCGAGGTGATGGCTGATACCGCCACGGGTCTCGCCCCCGTGACCGAGGAGCACGCGTGCCGCCTCATCTCGTCGCTCCGAGGAGCGCCGCTATTGCTCGGCGTACGGGGGCGGCCGCGCCTCGACATCGAGGCGGCGTCACGAGCCGTCGCAGCCGTGTCTCGCGTGGCGGCGAGCCGGCCCGACGTGATCGAGATCGAAGTCAACCCCCTCCTTGTCTGCCGGGAGGGCGCCTTCGGGCTGGACGCTCGGATGGTGCTCCGGATGCCTCAGCCGGGTTCCGGGAGCTGATCGGGCGCAGGGGGAGCTTCGGCGAGTCCCCAAGCGTCGACGCCGCCGTCGATCACGATCGTCGTGCCGGTGATGTAACTCGCAGCGGGAGACGCGAGAAACCCGATCAGCTCTCCCACCTCCTCCGCCGTACCGAGGCGCCCGAGCGGCACTCCGCGCTCCCAGCCGGCTACCTGCTCGGCGCTGTACTGGTCGAGGCCCTCGGTCGCGATCGTTCCTGGCGCCACGCACACGGCGCGGATGCCGTAGCGGCTCCACTCGCAGGAAAGACCTCCGGCGAGATTCTCCAACGCCGCGCGCGCTGCTGCCGCATGCACCATGCCCGGCAGGCCGCGGCGTGGGCTGAAGCCGAGGAAGATGACGACCCCTTGCCGCCGCGGGATCATCGAACGAACGGCCGCTTCTCTCGTGAGGCTCCAGGCGGCTTCGACGGACAAGCGGTGCACGGCCCGCCATCCGTTCACCGAGATGTCCTCGGCGGCGGCGATGAACTGGCCGCCGGCACCGTTGACGACGATGTCGACATGTGAAAAGCGCTCGAGAGCGGCATCGACGACTCGGCTGACGTCGTCCGGCTCGCGGATGTCAGCGGGGACCGTCAGACAGTCGGCGCCGCCGGCCACGATCGCTTGACGGGTCTCTTCGAGCAGCTCCGTTCGGCGCCCGCACACGACGACGCTCGCTCCGGTTCGCGCCAGCACGATCGCGGCGGCGCGCCCGATACCGGTACCGCCGCCGGAGATGACGGCGACGTTGCCCTGATTGGCGTCAGGAGCGAGCACGGAGGGCACCACGGTCCCGAAACGATACTGGCCCGACACGGGCGACTGTGAGGATCTCCACTGTTCATCACACGCGTGTTGTGCTAAAAAAGACGCCGGGAAGCGAGTTGGCTTCGGAAAGAGATCGCCTGTGCCGAAGATCGTGGATGCCGAGACCCGCCGAGAGGAAGTGCTCGAGGCGACGTGGCGCGTCATGGCCCGCGACGGGCTCGAGGGTGTGAGCGTCAGGGAGATCGCTGCCGAGGCGGGCTACTCGACGGGGGTCATTGCCCACTACTTCAAGAACAAGGATGACGTCGTTCGCTCCGCCTTGCTCCGCGTCTGGCGGCGTGAAGCCGACCGGATCGCCGCCCGGACCGCCGGCCTTCGTGGGATGGAAGCGCTGCGCGCCGCGGTGGCCGAAGTGCTGCCGAGCGGGGAGGAGCGCAAGCTGGAGATGGCGGTGTGGCTGTGCTTCTGGGGCAGCGCCATCGGCGACGAGCGCCTCATCGCCGAGCAGCGCCGGTACTACGGCTCCTGGCGGGCATTGCTGAGGCGTCACCTCACCGAGGCACAGCAACTCGGAGAGGTGAGAAGCGAGCTCGATCCGGCGTCAGAGGCGGTTCGCCTCGCCGCCATCATCGACGGCGTCGGCATCCAGGCGGTGTTCGAGTCGGAGCGCTTCTCGGATCGAAAGTTGCCCCAGATCGTCGATTCCCACCTGCGGTCCCTCGTGACCGAAGGCACGGTCCCGCCGACCGCCACGCGGCCGCGGGCAGCACGTCGCCGGCCCGTGGGAGCCGGCCGGCCGGCCTCGGCTCCATCCGAGTCGGGGGCCGCGGGGCGACGCCTCGGGTCGTAGCGAACGTGTCCTTTTGGTGGCGCGGGTCCATCGCCGGCGCCGCCTCGGCGAGCAAATGACCAGTAAGCGACGAGTGAGTCGAGCAAGCGACGAGCAAGGAGGAGAATGAATGGACTGGACCTACAGCGAGTCACAGCTCCGGCTGAAGGAGACGGCGAGAGCGCTCGCGAAAGAGATCATGGTCTTCGAGGACCAGTGCGAGGCGGAGGACGGCCTCGGTGAGGATGCCCTCGATGTCATCAAGAAGAGCACGCTTGCCGCCGGCTTGAACGCCATCAACATGCCGTCCGAGTGGGGAGGCGCCGGCCTGTCCGTCCTCGACCAGGTGCTCGTGCAAGAGGAGCTCGGCCAGCTCACGAATGCCCTGTGGGACGCGGTGTGGCGTCCCGCCAACGCCCTCAAGGCATGCACGCCCGAGCAGCGAGCCCGCTTCTTGCTTCCGGCGATCAAAGGCGAGCGGAGGGATTGCTACGCCGTGACCGAGTCGGGTGCCGGGTCTGACTACACCTCCCTCGAGACGGTGGCGACGCCCGTGGATGGTGGCTATCGCATCGACGGTGAGAAATGGTTCGTGACCGTCGGCGATGTCGCAGATTTCTTGATCGTGATGGCGCTCGTGCCACCCGAAAAGAGCCCGACGCTGTTTCTCGTGGAGCGTGACACGCCAGGTGTCAGCATCCAACGGACGCCGCGCTACATGCACACATTTGTCTACAAGCACCCGATCTACACCTTCGACGGCGTGATCGTCAGCGATGACTGCGTGCTCGGCGGAGTCGGCAGGGGCGACGACCTCACTCGCGAGTGGTTCGTGGAAGAGCGGATCATGATCGCCGCAAGAGCGCTCGGCGCCGCTGAGCGCGCCCTGCAGGAGGCGACCGATTGGGCGAAGAGCCGGAAGCAATTCGGTCGCTGTCTGATCGAGAACCAGATGATCCAGGTGATGCTGGCCGATAGCGCAGTCGAGATCGCCATTAATCGGGCCTTCACGTACCAGGTGGCTTCCGAGACCGACGCCGGCATGCCGAGAAAGCTCGTTCACGCGAAGGCGTCCATGGTCAAGCTCTCAGCCTCGGAGGCGGCCGGACGCGTCATCGATCGGGCCGTACAGATCTTCGGGGGACGGGGCTACATGCGCGAGTACGCCGTGGAGCGCCTCTACCGGGACATCCGAGTCGACCGCATATGGGAGGGGACTTCGGAGATCCAGCGGATCATCATCGCCAACGAGATCGCCAAGCGCGACGTCACGCCCCTGCTGACGCCGTGGGCGAGGCCGTGAGCGGCGACGGCGACGCAGCCGGCGGCACCGCCGCCGGCGCCACCGGTAAGCAGCGCGCCGGCAGCGCCACCGGCCAGCAGCATGGCGCCGCCGGCGGCGCCACCGTCGAGACGCGAGGTGCTGTCGCCCTCGTCACGCTGGAGCGCCGCCACAAGCTGAATGCCCTCTCGACCGCAATGGAACAAGCCCTCGCGGACGTGCTCGCCACCCCGGAAGTGACGAGGAGCCGCGCCGTCGTCATCACCGGCGGACCCGATGTGTTCTCGGCGG
>Ga0182018_10004757_pt1 | contig 11250 bp, 9 predicted proteins | sample 812P2MmetaG_FD_120490 | JGI IMG/M metagenome (GOLD analysis project Ga0182018, IMG submission 120490) | Permafrost microbial communities from Stordalen Mire, Sweden - 812P2M metaG | ecosystem: Environmental > Terrestrial > Soil > Wetlands > Permafrost | place: Sweden: Stordalen | collected...
ATGAATTCGCCAATCCATTTCGGAACTTCAGGCTGGCGCGCAATCATTGCCGATGAATTTACCTTCGGCAACGTGCGCCTGGCTGTGGCGGCCATCGCGGATCACGTCCGCGGCAAGAATTCCCAGCCGACGCTGCTCATCGGCCACGATACGCGTTTTTTCGCCGACGAATTCACGCTCGCCGCCGCCACGGTGCTTCGCGAGCGCGGTGTCAGCGTATTGCTTTGCGACGCTCCGGCGCCCACGCCGGCGATCGCCTACGAAATTCGCCGCCGCAAGCTCGATGGCGCGATCAATTTCACGGCCAGCCACAACCCCGCGGAATATCAGGGCCTGAAATTTTCCGGCGCCGACGGCGCGCCCGCCATGCCGGAAGTCACAAAAGACATCGAGGCGCGCGCGAACAAACTCGCTAAGCCTCCACGCGTGCATGTTTCCGCCGATTCATTCGAGCGCATCAGCGCGCGCGAACCATATCTCAAGCGCCTGGCTGAACTCGTGCATTTCGATTCGATACGCCAGTCCGGCATCACGATTGTTTACGACGCGCTGCACGGCGCTGGCGCCGGCTATTTGGATCGCGCACTCACGGATCATGGCATTGCCGCGCACACTATTCGCGCCAATCGCGACGTCCTGTTCGACGGCACGGGCCCCGACGTGGTGGAAACAAATCTCAAGCCGCTGGCCGATGCCATGCGCGAACGCCACGCGCAAATCGGTTTGGCCACTGATGGCGACGCCGATCGCTTCGGGGTGATCGATGCTGACGGTACCTGGTTCCAACCGAATCACATTCTGGGCCTCGTCTACGATTACCTGGTGACTACGCGCAAATGGAATTTCCCCGCGGCGCGCAGCGTGGCGACTTCTCATTTGCTGGACGCCGTCGCGCGACATCACGGCACAACCGTTTCTAAAACTGCGGCGGTCTTCGAGACGCCGGTCGGCTTCAAATATATCGGCGAGCTGATCAAACAGGACAAAATCGCGATGGGCGGCGAGGAAAGTGCGGGCTTGACCATCCGCGGCCACGTGCCGGAAAAAGACGGCATCCTCGCCTGCCTGCTGGTGGCCGAAATGCTCGCCGCGCGCCGCGCCTCGTTCGGCGAGCAATTAAAAGACCTGTTTCGCCGCGTGGGCCGCGAATTCTGGCCGCTGCGCGTCAACTTGCACTTGCCTCCAGATGTTCAAGCGCGCGCCGTCGAGCAATTGAAAAAGAATTTCAAGGAATTTCTGGGCCGCCGTGTCGCGCGCATCGACCGCACCGACGGTCTGAAAATGGAATTCGACGACGGCTCGTGGATTTTATTTCGCCTTTCAGGAACAGAGCCGCTGCTTCACATTTACACCGAGGCCGCAACGCTTGAAGCCTCGCGCAAATTGGGAGAGCAAGCACGCACTTGGATTCTAGGAGAAGCCGCCGGAGGAACCGCAGCATGAACGAATCGCCGAATAGAACATCCGATCGAATTTCGCGCGGAACGCGCGAGCCATCGTGGATGGCGCGCAACGCGCGCTCGCTGCTTTTGCTCGTGCTTGTGGCGCTGGGAGTCCACGATATTTTCGGCGCGCACGGCTTCATCGCCATGCGCCGCACCGAGCGGGAGATCAACGATGCGCGCGATGAAATCTCAAAGCTCGACGACGAAAATCGTGCGCTAGCCGATCAAGTGGGCGCGCTCAAAAGCGATCCGCGAATCATCGAGCGCATCGCGCGCGAGGAAATGGGCCTGGCGCGCCCCGGCGAAGTGATCTTCAAGGTTCCGGCCGATCCCGCGTCCACCACCAGCGCCGGTGACGACAACCCCGCCGGCGCGAACGCCGCCGGCAGCAGCGCAGTCGGCGACAAACCCTAACCATGACTTTCGGTGTTGCAGTTAGGTTCGATGCGGCGCTTAACTCGGCTTGGTTGCCGGCCGGCGAAACCACGCGATAATTTCCGCGCCGCGCCCTTTCCATTTGTTGCGCGCAATCGCGAGCAGCGTCATGCCCACGAAAATTACCGCGAAGCCCAGCGTGGCCCGGCCAATTCCCGCACGATGCTTGTGCACCACCGAAAGATCGCCATACACAAATTCAATGTGCACCCAATAGACCAGCAACGATGCCTGCCCCATCGCCACTAGAGGGCTAAAACCAATTTCGCCAGCGCCCCAGCGGCACCACGCGTATCCCAAAAGTACGATCACGAGCAGCACGCCGACGCGCATCAGGAACCAATTCGGACTGGTGTGCCAGAAATCGTACACAGCATAAAATCGCACCGGCAGCGAATCGAAAAACCAAGCTGCCGCAAATAGCGCGACGCCAGTAACTCCGAACCACGCGACGACGGAAACTTCGCGATCGCGCGCCCGCGCCCCCGAAAGAAAAAATCCCGCCGCCAATCCCGCGAAGCCGAACGCTGCCCATGGAAAAATCGGGAACAGCCAGGTTTGCGGCACGCCGTAAATGTGCACGCCGTTCACATAAGATTCGAGCCACCATGGCAGCCACGTGGGTCGTGCCGTAGTCCACAGCGGCGGCGTGGCCAGCGCAATCGCCAGCGCCGCGCCAATCGCCGCCGCGACGTACCACGCGCGCAGCCGCTCGCCGGCGACTCCGTTCTGCGCCGCGCCCCAGCCCACGAACCCGCACACCATGGCCATCAAAACGAGCGTGACTCCGATCACATTCAAGATGTCGGCGCGCAGCAAATCGGTCCACGGAGCGTGAAACCAACTGAGCAGATATTCCTGAAAGCGAAACAGCAGCGCGAGCACGAAAATTTCTCCGCCACGGCGCATCGATCTGCGCGCGATCTCTCCGGCGGCCATTCCCCGCTCCTGCATGCGGTCGGTGGTGAACGCCAGCGAAACGCCGGCGAGGAACAAAAATAAAGGCGCGGGCAACGTGCCACCCAACTGCGAATACCGGAAGAACCATCCATTGCGCGCCGCCGGAGCAAGCCACGAATCGTAGCAATGCGTTTCAAACATCACTACGCACGCGAGTCCGCGCAGCCAATCGATATAAGCAATCCGCGAACGTGCGTTTGATTTCATCGAGTGAATCGATTAGTTCGATTGAGATTCGTTCCGGCTACGATACACTAACGCGCGTGTGTTCAGATCGTCCCCGGCCACTTCCCCTATCCATCGCGTTCGCCATTTGGGCCGCCGTCGGTTTGGCGGCAGCATTGTACGGCAGTTATCACGGATACGGCGGCCCGCGCTACGCGACGATGGTCGTGGTGACACTGTGGCTGTTCGGCACAGAGGTGATTCTCGCGTCGGGCGGAATGATGGACCGCATTTCCAAGCGCCTTTCCCCACCAGTTGCGGCGGTGCTCGGTGCGGTGCCCCTACTCGCTTACATTTTGTACGCAGTCGGAACTGGCTATTTCGTTTGGAGCCAAGTAGGACTCGTCGCGGGCATGTCGCTGATCCCGACGGCGCTCGCAGCGTCGGCCGGCACCGCGCCGTTCGGAGCCTGGCAAGACTACGCTGCGATGGCCGCGCTTTTCGTTCCCTTCTGGCTAGGATGGGTGCAATACCTTTGGCCCTATCCAACTCCGAAAGTCACCTACGCGATGTCGGTCCTGTTGATCATCCAGATCGGCGAGATCGCGTTCTTGCTGGTGCGCCGCGCGCCGGACGTCGGTTTTTCGTTGGCGTGGTCACGCAAATGGATTTTGACCATGCTGGTTTGCTTCGTGGGTATCGCGCTGATCGATATTCCCCTCGCGCTCAAGATTCACTTCTTTCGATTCGATCCCAGTAACGGCCACCACAAACAGATTCTGTTGCAACTTCTCGGCACGTTTTTCTTCACGGCGTGGGCGGAGGAATTCTTCTTTCGCGGCCTGCTTCAAAACGCGCTCTCGCGCACACTGCGCAGCGACGCGGCCGGCTTGATCGTGGCTTCGATCGTGTTCGGGTTCGCGCACATTAATCACGAATACTTTCCGAATTGGAAGTACGTGTCGCTGGCCACAATCGCGGGATTTTTCTACGGCTTCGCGTGGAGAAAAACGAAATCGATGACCGGCAGCGGCGTGATTCACGCGGCCGTGGACGTCATGATGCACCAACTCTTCCGCATAATCTAAACTCGCTGGCGAGTCGATACCGCGCGTCCTAGCGGACGACGCCAGACAGCGGGCTGGACGCCGACGCGTACAACTTTTTCGACATGCGGCCGGCAAGATACGCCTTGCGCCCGGCGGACACGGCGTCGCGCATGGCTTCGGCCATGAGCACGGCGTCCTGCGCTTCGGCGATGGCGGTGTTCATCAGGATGCCATCGACGCCGAGTTCCATGGCGATGGCTGCATCGGAAGCGGTGCCCACGCCGGCATCCACGATCAGCGGAACTTCCGTCACACGCTCGCGCAGAATACGCAGCGCCGCTTGATTCTGCACTCCCAATCCAGAGCCAATCGGCGCGGCCAGCGGCATCACGGCCGAAGCGCCGGCGTCAATTAATTTTCGCGCGACGATCAAATCGTCGCTGGTGTACGGCAGCACGATGAAGCCTTCCTTCACCAGGACGCGCGTGGCTTTCACCAACTCCTCGGTTTCTGGATACAGCGTCTGCTGATCGCCGATCACTTCGAGTTTCACCCATTCCGAAAGGCCCGCTTCCCTGCCCAGGCGCGCCGTGCGAATAGCTTCATCGGCGGTGTAACAACCGGCGGTGTTCGGCAGCAGAAATATTTTTTCGCGATCGATGTAATCGAGCAGCGATTCCTTCGTACGATCCGACAGATTCACGCGGCGCACGGCGACGGTGACCATGGCGGCGCCCGAGGCGGCGTGCGCCCGCGCCATTTCCGCAAGCGAACGATACTTTCCCGTGCCCACGATCAAGCGCGAGGCGAAAGCGCGCCCGGCTATTACCAGTTCGTCGTTCATCGCAAGAACCCCCGCAAACTGCACTCACGATTGTACCGCGCGGCTGGCAACAGGAAAAACGCGGGAGCGATTTACTCCGAGGCTACCGAGCTATGCTCGGCTTCGGCCTCGGCGTAGATGCGGTCGATCTGCGCCGCATATTTCTGTTCGATCACGCGGCGCTTGAGTTTCAAGGTGTAGGTCAACTCGCCCGCCTCGAAGGTGAAATCATCGGCCAGCAGCGCGAATCGTTTCACGCTTTCGTAGTGCGCAAGCGGCGCGCACAGCCGATTCACTTCTTGCTCGATGCGCTCGCGCAACCACGGCGTAGCGACCATTTCTTCATGTGAGCCGGCGGCGAGGCCGCGCTCGCGAGCCAGCACTTCCAAACTCGCGAAGTTTGGCACGATCAATGCCGCGATAAATTTTCGCCGATCGCCGATCAGCACCGCGCTCGAAATGTACGCGCTGGTTTTCAAAAGGTTTTCGACCATCTGGGGCGCGACGATTTTCCCGCCGGCGGTTTTCAGCAACTCTTTCTTGCGGTCGGTGATGTAGAGGAAACCATCTTCGTCCATTCGGCCGATGTCTCCGGTCGCGAGCCACCCGTCGGGCGAAATCGCCGCGCTCGTGTCTTCCGGACGCCGGTAATAGCCGCGCATCACGCACGGACCGCGCACTTCGATTTCTCCGTCGGCGGCAATGCGCACTTCGACGTTCGGAATAATTGGGCCGACGCTGCCGGTGCGATTCACCGCCGGAATATTCGTAGAGACGATCGGCGAAGTTTCCGTCAATCCGTAGCCCTGATAGATGCGGATATCGACGGACCAGAAAAATTCGATCAAGTCCTTCGCGAGCGGCGCGCTGCCGCAGGAGACCAGACGAAACTTTCCTCCGGTGGCGGCGCGAATCTTTTGAAACACCAGGCGATCGGCAATGCGCCACTTAAAACGCAGCAGCGCCGAAGGGCGCGCGCCGTGCGCCTTCCACGGAACCGATTGCCGCCCCACGCGCAGAGCGCGATTAAAGATCGCGCGTTTTAGCTTCGTGCCGGCCGCGCCCTTTTCAACCACGCGCGCATACACTTTTTCCAGAAATCGCGGCACGGCGGCGATAATTGTGGGGCGCACCTCGGCGAGCGCGCGCGAAACATCATTCATGTCCGCGACGTAGGCCACCGGCACGCCGGTAAACAAATATGCGTAGCCCATCACGCGCTCATACACATGCGAAAGCGGCAAAAACGAAAGGCCCTGATCGGTACGGTGATCGAAATTCGTGCCGACGAAGCCGTCGGTGACGTTCGAGCTCAAATTATTGTGCGTGAGCATCACGCCCTTGGGCTCGCCCGTCGTGCCTGATGTGTAGATCAGCGTCGCAAGCTGATCGGGCACGAGGGCTATGGCGCGGGCGCGGTAAGCGGCGATCTCCTCAGCGCCATCGGCCGTGCCACTCGCGGCGTCGTTGATGATCGCTTCGTAGCGCAGAACGTCGTGTCCCGCATCCGACGGTGCATCGGCCGCGATCACACTGCACACGGTCGGCACGCGATCGCGGATTTCAAGCAGGCGTCGCGTTTGCTCGGCGCCCGCCACAAACACCGCCTTGGCTTCCGAGTGATTCAAGATATAAGCCATTCGGTCGGGCGATTCGTTGAAGTAGATCGGAACATTCACGGCGCCCAAACCGAGAATCGCGAAATCAGCGACATGCCATTCGGGGCAATTCGCCGAAAACACGCCAACTCGGTCCCCCGGGCCCACGCCAATCCGTTCGAGCTGCGCCGATAATCGCGCGATGCGGCGCAGCAATTCCGCGGAAGAAATTTCTTGCCATCCATTTTCGGTGCGAAACATCTGCGCGCGCGGCGAGGGGAGAGTATCTAGCGCGTGAAGCAACCGCTGCGTCAGGGGAAGGTAATCCATCGCCGATGCGCACTCTACAGGATGGCGCGCTGGTGGCGCAATGGATTGGCGCGTGAACCAATCCGCACGGGTTCCGACGGCGAGTTCAGGGCAATCCTCTCGCACTCGGTTTCCGCGATGCATTAGAATGCCACCGAGGCATTCGCTATGCCGCCCGGCTCACTCGATTCCACAATTCGCGCACGCACTTCCGTCCGCGCGCCGCGTGGCAACGCGCTCTCGTGCAAAGGTTGGCAGCAGGAAGCGGCGCTGCGCATGCTGATGAACACGCTCGATCCAGAGGTTGCCGAGCGGCCGGAAGAGCTGATTGCTTGCGGCGCGACGGGAAAGCCGGCGCATGATTGGCCGAGCTATCTGGCCATCGCCGAGTCGCTGAAGGCGCTCGAAAACGATCAGACTTTGTTTGTGCAATCAGGCAAACCTAATGGGATTATTCGGACGCACGCCGACGCGCCTCGCGTGCTCATCGACTCCGACTCAACCGCGGCAAACTGGATGTACATCGGCACGCAAGGCGCGCTCGAAGAAACTTATGAAACTTTCCGCGCCGCCGCGCAACAAGATTTCGGCGGCAAGCTCGCCGGCCGATTGGTGGTCTCGGCCGGCATGGGCAGCCTGGGCGGCGCGCAGCCGCTGGCCGCGCAACTAAATGGCGCGGCGTTTCTCGGGATTGACGCCGATCCCGCGCGCATCAAGCGCCGCGTGAAGAGCGGCTATTGCGACGTAATGGTGAGCTCGCTCGACGAAGCTCTGCGAATTCTGAAGAACGCGGTGCGCCAGCGAGCGGCTCGTTCGGTTGGCCTGGTGGGCAATGCCGCGGACGTGATCACCGAACTTGCCGAGCGTGGCGTGGTGCCCGATCTCCTGACGGACCGCACCGCGGCGCGCGATCCGCTGAACGGATATTGGCCGCAAGGCTTGAGCTTGGCCGCTGCCGCCGAAATGCAACGCAGCGATCCGGCAGACGCGCGGCGCAGATCGCTCGATTCAATTGCCGCGCAAGTGCGCGCGATGCTTACGCTGCGCAAGCTCGGCGCGGTGGTCTTCGATTTTGGCAACGATCTCTTCGTCCGCGCGCGCGAAGCCGGCGTCACCGACGCAGCCTCGATCCCCGTCTTCACTAACACTTATCTAGCGCCTGCGCTTGGCGAAGGTCGTGCGCCGCTTCGCTGGATCGCGCTTTCGGGCGAGCCGGCGGATATCGAACGCATCGATCGCCTCATCCTCGAACTCTTGCCCAACGACGAACCGCTCGGTCGTTATGTAGCGCAGGCGCAAAAGCACCTTCGGTCGCAAGGCTTGCCGGCGCGGGCGTGCTGGTTTCCCCGCGCCGACCGCGCACGATTCGCCCTGGCCGTGAACGATCTTGTATCTCGCGGCGAACTGCATGCGCCCGTCGTGCTGGGTCGCGATTTCCAGGATTGCGGCGGCGCGGCCGCCGGCGCAAGCGGCCAGTCGAATGCCGGGGTCGATTCGCCAATCGTAAAGGCCGCGCTCGACGCCGCGGGCGGCGCATCATGGGCTTCAATCGAAGGGCGAGGCCTAGTGATCGTCGCCGACGGCTCGCCCGAAATCGGCGAGCGCATCGAGCGCGTGATGGCGAAGTGAGGATTCCTATAACATGCGTTGTAACTTGCCGCGCCCCAGCGCATCGAACTATATGAGCCTGTTCGACTCGGTGTCGGTACTTGTCGACGCTCACTTTCCCATATAGCGGCCCCGAAGAGACTTCGATGATCCAACTGGCTGTAGCTCCGATAACGGGCCAAGAAATTCCTATCGATCCCCGAGAACCAATCGGCGCGCTCGCTGAATTTTACCGCGCGTTCAACGCACGCGATCTCGCGCTGATGGAAAAGAACTGGGCCTCTTCGGACGAGGTCTCGATGGAGAATACGCTGGGCGGCATCAAGCGTGGCTGGAACGAAATTCGCCAATCCTACGAGCACATTTTCGCGAGCAGGTCGGCCATCAGAATCGAACTCTATGACTACACGATCCACGATTTCGGCGAGACATTTCTTGCGGTCGGCCGCGAGCGAGGCACGCTGCGAATCGAGCGGCACGTCATGGATCTGAAGATCAGAACCAGCCGACTTTTCCAACTGATCGGCGGACGCTGGCGGCAATTTCATCACCACGGCTCTGTTGAAGATCCCGAGCTGCTTGCGCGTTACCAAGCGGCCGTGCACTGAACCAGGCCAAACACTTTCCGATATCGCGCGACAACCGAATTTTATTTGGATCGAAAACTTGAGAGAACAAAGGAGAAACAAATGATTGTGATCACAGGAGCTACCGGACAAACGGGCCATATCGCAGCGAAAACTCTGCTGGAACGAGGACAAAAAGTGCGCGTGCTGGGCCGCAGCGCCGCGAAGCTCGCGCCGCTGGCCGCCCTGGGAGCGGAAGCGCTGGCTTTCGATATCCACGATGAAGCGGCGCTGACCAAGGCCTTCACGGGCGCGGATGCCGTCTATGCATTGAATCCGCCGGACATCACCAACGAGGACGTCATCGGCCATTACGATCGCAATTCGGAAGCGCTGGTGGCCGCAATCAAGGGCTCCGGCGTGAAGCACGTGGTCGCGCTCAGCAGCATCGGAGCGCAATTGCCGGAGGGCTCGGGCCCGATTTTGGGTCTGCATCGGATGGAAGAAAAGTTCAACACGATCCGCCATCTCAACGTTCTGCATCTGCGCCCGGCATACTTCATGGAAAATACCTTGGCGCAGATTTCCGTTATTCAGAAATTCGGCGCGGTAGGGGGGATAATCAAAGGCGATGTAAAGTTCCCGATGATCGCCACCAAAGATATCGGAGTGGTGGCGGCGGAAAAGCTCGAGCGGCGCGATTTCACAGGCATATCGACGCACGAACTTCTGGGCCCGCACGACATTTCGATGAACGAAGCCGCAAAAATAATCGGCGCCGGGATCGGCAAGCCCGGACTTTCCTACATGGAAGCGCCCGTTCCGATGTTCGTCATGGGACTCCGCCAAGCCGGCCTGTCGGCCAACATGGCGGAATTGATCGCGGAGATGTGCCTCAGCGTCAACACGGGCGTCCTCAAGGGCGAAGAGCCGCGCTCGGCGCGAAATAGCACACCGACCACGTATGAAACTTTCGTGGCCGAAGTGTTTGCGCCGGCGTTTCGCGGCAAAGCAGTCTCCGCATAATCAGCGCTTGCTGAGATCGCGCGGCGGACCCGCGCGCTGATCATTTTCGGCACAGTGCCACATCGGCACATTCGAGGTGGCGAGTACGTCGCGCCGCTACGTTCGGAGTAGCCGCCACCTCGAAAATTCTCTAACATCAATATCAGCGGGCGCTGCGGACTTCATCAGCTTCAGGGGATAAGTTCCGCCGCGGCGGTCTGTAGCATGCTCGCCGAATCGGCGCCCAGCCGAACGCTTGCATCCTAACGATTCCCGATCTGCGCGGAGCGCAATAATTTAATGGAACGCCTTATCGAATGCGTGCCGAATTTTTCCGAAGGGCGCGACGTCGCGAAAATGGACGCGCTCGCGGAAACCATGAGCGCCGTGCCCGGCGTCTGGGTGTTCGATCGCCACAGCGATGCCGATCACAATCGCACGGTGATCACGCTTGCCGGGCGTCCTGAGGCCGTGGCCGAAGCCGCTTTGCGCGGTGTGGGCCACGCGGCGCGCCTGCTCGACCTGACGCAGCATACCGGCGCGCATCCGCGCCTCGGCGCAACCGACGTGCTGCCATTCGTTCCACTGGAAGGTTGCACCATCGAGGACTGCGTCGGGATCGCGCATCGCGTCGGCCGCGAAATTTGGCGGCGTCATCGCATACCCGTTTATTTCTACGAAGCCGCGGCATTGCGGCCGGAGCGCGCGAATCTGGAGCATGTGCGCAAAGGACAGTTTGAAGGATTAAGCGGCGCTGAACTCGAGCACGATGCCGCGCGCGCGCCCGACGTCGGCGAAGCGAAATTGCACCGCACGGCCGGCGCGGTGGCCGTCGGCGCGAGAAAATTCCTGATCGCCTTCAACATCAATCTCGATACGCCCGAATTGCCCGTGGCGCAGAAAATCGCGCGGGCCGTGCGGGCGTCAAACGGCGGATTGCCGCACGTGAAGGCCATGGGCGTCGATCTGAAATCGCGCGGCTTGACGCAAGTTTCGATGAATCTCACCGACTTCGAACAAACGCCGCTCGATCGCGTGTTCGGCGCTGTCGAAGCGGAAGCCGCGCGGCATGGTTGCCGGATCGCCGCGAGCGAGATCGTTGGTCTGGTGCCGCAGAAGGCTATCGAAATGATTGGCGGCTTCGATTTGCAGCTCGAGAATTTCGCAGGCTCCCAAATTCTGGAAAATCGCCTGGCTGAAGCGCTGGCCGGCTCGCATGCGACTACGGTGCGCAAGAATGCGCCACGACCTACCCAGAAGGCCGACGCTTAGATTTGGGATTTATGG
>Ga0182018_10004759_pt1 | contig 11249 bp, 8 predicted proteins | sample 812P2MmetaG_FD_120490 | JGI IMG/M metagenome (GOLD analysis project Ga0182018, IMG submission 120490) | Permafrost microbial communities from Stordalen Mire, Sweden - 812P2M metaG | ecosystem: Environmental > Terrestrial > Soil > Wetlands > Permafrost | place: Sweden: Stordalen | collected...
AAGCATGGAGCCCGACCCGACGTCGAGCAGGTACGAGAAGATCGATTCGGCCTGCGACTCCAGCTCGTCGGTGAGCGACTCGACGAACCAGGACCCGCCGAGCGGATCGGCCACGTGCACGACGCCGGTCTCCTCGGCGACGACCTGCTGGGTCCGCAACGCCAGCCGCGCCGCCCGCTCCGTCGGGAGCGCCAGCGCCTCGTCGTAGGAATCGGTGTGCAGGCTCTGGGTGCCCCCGAGGACCGCACTCAACGCCTCGATCGCGACCCGGGCCATGTTGACCTCGGGCTGCTGGGCCGTGAGCGAGACGCCGGCCGTCTGGGTGTGGAACCGCAGCTGCAGAGAACGGCCGTCGGTCGCTCCGTAGCGATCCCGCATCCAACGGGCCCAGATGCGCCGCGCGGCCCGGTACTTCGCGATCTCCTCGAAGAAGTCCATGTGCGCGTTGAAGAAGAAGCTGAGCCTCGGCGCGAACTCATCGACGGCCAGGCCCGCCGCGAGCGCCGCCTCGACGTACGCGAACCCGTTGGCGAGCGTGAACGCGAGCTCCTGGGTCGCCGTCGAACCGGCCTCGCGGATGTGGTAGCCCGAGATGGACACGGGATGCCACCGCGGAAGCTCGGCTGTCGCGAAGCGCATGAGGTCGGTGACCAGCCGGACGCTCGGGCGCGGTGGGAACACGTACTCCTTCTGGGCCTGGTACTCCTTCAAGATGTCGTTCTGGATGGTGCCGCTGAGGGCGTGGCGCGCCACCCCGGTGCGGTCGCCCACGCCCACGTACATGGCCATGATCACGGCGGCCGCCGAGTTGATGGTCATCGACGTGCTGACCGTGCCGAGATCGATCCCCGAGAACAGCGTCTCCATGTCGGCCTGGGTGTCGACCGCCACGCCGGCCCGCCCGACCTCGCCCTTGGCCAGCGGATCGTCGGAGTCGCGTCCGAGGAGCGTCGGCATGTCGAAGGCCGTGGACAGGCCGCTGCCCCCGGACGCGAGCAGCTCCTTGAACCGGTGGTTGGTGTCAGCCGCCGTCCCGAAGCCGGCGAACTGGCGCATCGTCCACAGGCGGGAGCGGTACATCGATGCGTACGGGCCCCGGGTATACGGCCATTGCCCGGGCAGCTCGGCGTCCTCGGGCCCGTAGACCGGCTCCAGGGGCACGCCCGACATGGTCTCGAACGGGACGTCGCGACGAGAAGACCGGTCGTACTCGGCTTGCCACTTCTGTCTGTCGCCCACGAGGACACGCTACAGAGCCGGGTGCCGACCCGCGGAAATGGGTGATGTGCTCAGATGGGCGGTTCGAGCCGGTCGACCGGCCGGTTCGAGGAAGGTAACCATGGCCTACGCAATCGTCCACACGTTCAAGGGCGCGACGAAAGAGCAGTACGACAACGCCGTTGCGGCCGTGCACCCGAAGGACGGCCTTCCGCCCGGGCAGACATTCCACGTCGCCGGGATCGCCGATGGCAACCTCGTCATCGTGGCCGTCTTCGACTCCGAAGCGTCCTGGGACGCCTTCCGTGACGGCACGCTCGTGCCCGGCCTGGCTTCGGTCGAGAACGGCCCGGGAGGCCCGCCGGACCAGGTCGCATTCGAGGCACACAACCTGCAGACCGCGTAGGCGGCATCGGCTGGCAGCGCCGCTGCCAGCCGATGCTCTCGACCGGATCGCTCACCCGCCCGTGCGTACGCTGGCGCGATGAGCGCACTGGCCCCCGTCACCTCCGAGCAGCGAGACCGCGCCCTCGAGGTGCTCCTAAGTCCCGACCTAGAGCCCATCGTCGACATGGTCGGATGGTCGCCGGCACCGGACACGTACGAGGTGGCCTCGGCCGACGGCTCGGCGCGCTTCACCAGGTCGCCCGAGGGCGAGTTCTGCGTGGAATCGGTGAACGGCCAGAACCCCCTGGCCGACCAGGACACCGCCCGGTTCGGTGACCTCGAGTCGGAACGAAAGACCAGATTCGCCTAAGTGTGCCAGCGAACGAGGAAGTGGGCGAACTGGTCAGGCGCCCCGACCGGCGGTTCCGGCTCGTTAAAGCCTGATCACCGTGATTCCGGGAACGTCGTCGTAATCCCCGTCTTGGGATGCGACCGGGATCCGATTGGCGATCGCGGTGGCGGCGATCCACGAGTCGTTGATCGGCATCCGCTTGCCTTGGTCACGCAGGGCGAGACGAAGCGTGGCCCACGAGTGAGCGACTTGCTCGTCGATGGGAAGAGGGTCGAGTTCTTGAACCTTGGACAGCGTCTCCAATCGACGTGCCCGAACCTCTCCGGTCTCGGCTGCCAACACACCCAGTCGGAGCTCGCCGACTGTCACAACTGAGACGGCCACCCGTTGGGGCGGGCGTTCAGACAACGGTCTGTCTTGTTCGAGGGCGATGAAGAGGGAGGTGTCGGCGAGCGCCAATTCGACAGCCGATTCGCCGAACCGCTCGGTCATTGGATAGGCACGTCGTCAGTGGTCCCGGGGAGCAGGTCGGCCAACTCACCGACCAGTTCGGCATCAGCACGCCAGTCGTCACTTCCGCGAATGAAGGCATTCCAAGCGATGGACCGGGGCCGGGGAGCCAATGGCACCAGCTCGGCGACACGACGACCGCTCACCGTCACTGTCAGGTGCTCTCCCGCTTCGACTCGGCGCAGCACGGCACTCACGTCATTGCGAAGCTCCCGCGCTGGGATCTCGGGCATAACAAGAGCGTAGCAGTACTGCTACATAGGGCATTCACGAAGGTCTGGAACGTGCCATCTGGATGCCAGAGACCCAGTTGGAAAGCGAACAAGTGTTCGCTACACTCCGCGCGTGAGTGGAGGACTTCTCCCGCAACCCGGACATGGCCCGGGACCGGTCCTGGCCTCCGAACGGGTGCTTCCGGTCGACGAGCCACTGGGAGCGCTCTTCCCCGGGGCGGGGCTCCAGCGCGGGAGCCTGGTCGGGGTCTCGGGACCGGGCGGCGTGACCCTGCTCCTATCACTCCTGGTGGGGCCGCTCTCCCAGGGCTCGTGGGCGGCAGTGGTCGGACTGCCCGACCTCGGGCTCGAGGCCACCGCTGCGATGGGTGTGGACCTCGGTCGCGTCGCCCTGGTTCCGGAGCCCGGCCCGAGTTGGACCGCGGTCATAGCGGTGCTGCTCGATGCGCTGGACCTGGTCGTGGTCCGCCCGCCTGGGCATTGCCGCTCCGCCGACGCTCGCCGCCTCGCCGCCCGCGCTCGTGAGCGGGGGTCGGTCCTCATGATCGCAGGGGGTGGCCCGGCGTGGCCCGAACGCCCCGACATCGAACTGGCCGCGGAGGCCGACGGCTGGGAGGGGCTCGGTGCCGGCGAGGGCACCCTCCGGCGACGACCGGGCAGGGTCGTGGCCTCGGGACGACGCGCTGGCGGCCGCCCCCGGACGATGACCTGCTGGTTGCCCGGACCCGATGGCCGGTTGGTTCCCCGGCGGTCCAGGGATGAACCGACGGTGGTGGCGCACGAGCCGCCCGAGAGGGTGGCGTGGGCGGGGTAGGGGTGGTCCGCACCCTGGTTGTCTGGTGCCCGGACTGGCCGGTGGTGGCGGCCGGGTTCGGTGGAGAGGAGCCGGTCGCGGTGGTGGCGGCCGGTCGGGTGGTGTCCTGTTCGGCCGCCGCGCGCGACAAGGGGGTGCTGCTCGGGATGCGGCGCCGGGCCGCCGAGGGCCGGTGTGCCGACCTCGTCGTCCTCCAACGCGACGAGGCCCGCGAGGCCCGCGCCTTTGACCCGATGGTCGCGGCGGTCGCGCTCTTGGCCCCCGAGGTGGAGGTCACCAGGCCCGGTCTCTGCGCGCTGGCGACGCGCGGCCCGGCTCGGTACCACGGTGGCGAGAGCGCCCTCTGCCGGGCGGTGGCCGAGGCCGCGCGCAGCGCGGTGTCGGCCGCGTGCGATGTCGCTGATGCGGTGGTCCGGGTCGGGGTGGCCAACGGCCCGTTCGCGGCGGCCCTTGCGGCGCGCCGCGCGGTGGTGGTTCCGCGCTCGGGGACCGAGGAGTTCCTGGCCGGGTTCCCCGTCGAGATCCTCGGGCGCCCGGAGCTGGCCGATCTGCTGGTGCGCCTTGGCATCGGAACGCTCGGCGCGTTCGCCGCGCTCGACCCGGCGATGGTCGCGGCCCGGTTCGGGCTCGACGGCGCCCTGGCCTACCGGCTGGCTCGGGGCCTGGACGACCGCTCCCTCCGTTCGCGCCCCCCACCGGTCGAGGTCGGCGCGGTGGTCGAGCTCGACCCGCCGGCCGAACGGGTGGACGTCGCCGCGTTCGCAGGGCGGACGTTGGCCGAGGACCTGATGACCCAGCTCGAGGAGCGGGGACTGACCTGCACCCTCCTCACGATCGCTGCGGAGACGGACCACGGCGAAGAGCTCGTCCGCCGCTGGCGCAGCGAGGACGGCCTCGGTCCGGACGCGATGGGGGAGCGGCTGCGGTGGCAGCTCGAGGGATGGCTGGCCGGGACCGTTGCCGAGGCGGCCCCGACCGCCGGGATCATCCGGCTCTCGTTCCGCGCCAGCGAGGTGATGCCGGCCGGCGGTCAACAGATGGGCTTCTGGGGCGAGGTCTCGATGGCCGACCGCCGGGCCGTCCGGGGCCTCGACCGGCTGCGGGGGATGCTCGGTCCCGACGCCGTCTTCACCGGCGCGCTCCTCGGTGGCCGGGGACCGGGGGACCGGGTGTCCCTGGTCGCGTGGGGGGACATCCGGCCGGGCGTCCGGGAGGACAGACCGTGGCCGGGCCGGCACCCCGATCCCGCGCCGGCGCTGGTGCATCGCCGGGCCCGCCGGGCCGAGGTGAGGGACGGGGTCGACCGGCCGGTCGAGGTGAGCGCCCGGGGACGGCTCAGCGCGGCGCCGGGATCGGTCTCGGTCGAGGGAGGGCCGGCCGGAGCCGTCGTCGCGTGGGCCGGCCCGTGGCTCCTCGACGAGCGGTGGTGGGATCCGCGGGCCGGCCGGCGTCGGGCCCGGTTCCAGCTGGTGGGGGAGGACCGGACCGCGTACCTGTGCTTCGTCGAGCGGAACCAGTGGTGGGTCGAGGCCACCTATGACTGACCGTGTCGGCTACGCCGAGCTGCACGCCCACTCCAACTTCAGCTTCCTCGACGGCGCGTCCCATCCCGAGGAGCTGGTCGCTGAAGGAGCCCGGCTCGGCCTCGGCGCGCTGGCGCTCACCGACCACGACGGCCTCTACGGCGTGGTCCGCTTCGCCGAGGCGGCGCGGGCGTTCGGCCTGCCGACCGTCTTCGGGGCCGAGCTGACCCTCGACCTGGCCCGTCGGCAGAACGGCATCGCCGACCCCGAGGGGGCCCACCTCGTCGTGTTGGCCCGGGACCCGACCGGGTACGCCCGGCTGAGCCGCGTCATCGCAGACGCACAGCTGGCCGGCGGGGAGAAGGGGAACCCGACGTTCTCGCTCGGGAGCCTCTTCGAGGCCCATGACGGTCACTGGCTGGTCCTCACGGGGTGCCGGAAGGGGACGGTGCCGGCCGCGCTCGCGACGAGCGGGCCGAGCGCGGCGGCGCGTGCCCTCGACCGGTTGGTGGAGGGGTTCGGGCGCGACAACGTGGCCGTCGAGCTGTGGCACCACGACCAGCCGTTCGACTCGGCCCGCAACGACGCCCTGGCCCGGCTGGCCATCGCTCGGGGGATCGACCCGATCGCCACGTCCAACGCCCACTACGCCGCGCCGTCGGGCCACCGGCTCGCCGCCGCGCTCGCGGCGGTGCGGGCCCGGCGCTCGCTCGACGAGATGGACGGCTGGTTGCCCGGCGGCCCGAGCGCGCACCTCCGCTCGGCGGCCGAGCAGGCCCGGCGGTTCGCCCGCTATCCCGGCGCGGTGGCGCGCTCGGGCGAGCTCGGCGGGGAGCTGGCCTTCGACCTCCGGCTGCTCGCGCCCGGCTTGCCGCCGTTCCCGGTCCCGGACGGGACCGACGAGATGCGCTACCTCGTCGAACTGGTGGAGCGCGGCGCGGCGCGGCGCTACGGGCCCCGGGACGCCGAGCGGGTCACGGGGGCGTGGGCCCAGCTCGACCACGAGCTGGAGGTGATCGAGGCGCTCGGGTTCCCGGGCTACTTCCTGGTGGTGTGGGACATCGTCCAGTTCTGCCTGCGCAACGACATCTACTGCCAGGGGCGCGGCTCGGCGGCCAACTCGGCCGTCTGCTTCGCCCTGGGGATCACCAACGCCGACGCGGTCGGGCTGGGGCTCTTGTTCGAGCGGTTCTTGTCCCCAGAGCGCGACGGCCCGCCCGACATCGACATGGACATCGAGAGCACGCGGCGCGAGGAGGTCATCCAGTACGTCTACGAGCGCCACGGCCGGCTGCACGCGGCCCAGGTGGCCAACGTCATCACCTATCGACCCCGCTCGGCGTTGCGTGACGCGGCGAAGGCCCTCGGCCACGCGCAGGGCACGATCGACGCGTGGTCGCGCCAGCTCGAGCCTCGGCGCTCGCTCGCCCACGCCGAGCACGTCGCGCCGGGTGAGATCCCGGGGCCCGTCCTCGCCCTGGCCGGTGCCATGGACGGGTTCCCGCGGCATCTGGGCGTCCACTCGGGCGGGATGGTCATCTGCGACCGGCCGGTGGTCGAGGTGTGCCCGGTCGAGTGGGCGACCAAGCCCGGCCGGACCGTGTTGCAGTGGGACAAGGACGACTGCGCGGCGATCGGGCTGGTGAAGTTCGACCTGCTCGGCCTGGGCATGCTCGAGGCGCTGCACCGCACGGTCGACCTGCTCGCCGACTCCGGCGGGCCGGTGCTCGACCTGGCCGAGCTGCCCCAAGACCCCGGGGTCTACGAGATGCTGTGCCGCGCCGACACCGTCGGGGTGTTCCAGGTGGAGAGCCGGGCCCAGATGGGCACCCTGCCCCGGCTCCGCCCCGAGACCTTCTACGACCTCGTGATCGAGGTGGCCCTCATCCGGCCCGGGCCCATCCAGGGCGGCTCGGTCCACCCCTATCTCCGCCGCCGCAACAAGGAGGAGGAGATCACCTACCTGCACCCCCTCCTGGAGCACTGCCTCAAAAAGACGCTCGGGGTCCCGGTCTTCCAGGAGCAGCTGATGCAGATGGCCATCGACGTCGCCGGGTTCTCCCCGGCCGAGGCCGACCGGCTCCGCCAGGCCATGGGGTCCAAGCGCTCGGCCGAGCGCATGGAGCAGCTGCGGGAGCGCTTCTACGCCGGCATGGCCGAGCAGGGGATCACCGGCGCGGTCGCCGACGAGATCTTCGGGAAGATGGCCGCCTTCTCGAGCTTCGGGTTCCCCGAGTCCCACGCGGTGTCCTTCGCCTACCTCGTCTACTCGTCGGCCTGGCTGAAGCTGTACCACCCGGCCGCGTTCACCGCGGCGCTGCTCAACTCCCAGCCGATGGGGTTCTGGTCGCCCCGGACCCTGGTCGCCGACGCGCGCCGCCACGGGGTCGAGGTGCGCCGGGCCGAGGTGAACGCGAGCGGGGTGGAGGCGGGGCTCGAGGGGACCGGCGACCCGGAGCACCCGGCCGTCCGGCTCGGGCTCGTGGGCGTGCGGACCCTCGGGGAGGCCGCGGCCACGAGGGTGGTGGCCGGCCAGCCCTACCGCGACCTGGAGGACCTGGCCCGGCGGGCCGAGCTGACCGAGCCCCAGCTGGAGGCCTTGGCTACCGCCGGGGCCATGGCCAGCCTGGACGGGGGCGACCGCCGGGCGGCCCTCTGGGCGGCCGGCCCGCTGGCCCAGCTCGACCGGGGCCGGCTGGAGGGGATCGTGGTGGGCGCCGAGGCCCCCCCGCTGCCGGCCATGGACCGGGTCGAAGAGACGGTGGCCGACCTGTGGGCGACCGGGCTGTCGGTCGACTCCTCGCTCACCGAGCTCGTCCGCGGCGAGCTCGACCGCCTGGGCGTGGTGACGGCGGCCGAGCTGCGCACCGTCGTCGACGGGACCCGGGTGAGCGTGGCCGGCGTGGTGACGCACCGCCAGCGGCCCGAGACGGCGCGGGGGATCACCTTCGTCAACCTGGAGGACGAGACCGGCCTCGTGAACGTGATCTGCTCGGTCGGGGTGTGGGCGCGCCACCGCCGGGTCGCCCAGGCCGCGTCGGCCCTCTTGATCCGGGGGACCGTCGAGTCCTCCCACGGCGTGGTCAACGTGATGGCCGAACGGATCCGGCCCCTCCCGCTCGCCGCGCCGAGCACGTCGCGCGACTTCTGCTAGACGTGAGCTAGCCCAGCGGTTCGATCAGCTCCGGCGCGTCGTTCTTCGGGCTGTTCACGAGGTCGGACACCTCGGCTAGCACCAGGCGGCCGTCGGGCACGGCGCGGAGCAGCGCACCGGCGGCGGCCGGCTCCAGGGCCTCGGGGGCCAGCCAGCGCGCCCAGTCGCTGGGTTCGACGATGACCGGCATCCGGTCGTGCACCGAGGAGAGCTGCGGGTTGGCGATCGTCGTGATGATCGACACGGTCCGCAGCACCTCGTCGTCGGGCCCGTGCCAGACCTCCCAGATCCCCCCCAATGCCATGACCGACCCGTCGGGTGCCCGAGCGAAGAACGGCCGGCCGCGGGCCTTCTTCGGCCCGGGTTCCTGGCGCCACTCGAAGAAGCCGTTGGCCGGGACGAGGCACCGCCGGCGCTCGAAGGCCTGGCGGAACGATGGTGCGCTCCCGACGGTCTCCGCCCGTGCGTTGATCAGGCGGTTCCCGATCGAGGGGTCCTTGGCCCAGCTCGGCACGAGGCCCCACTTGAGCGTGCCCAGCCGTCGCGTCCCGCCGTCACGCGAGCACACGACGGCCAGGATCTGCTGGGATGGCGCCACGTTCCAGCGGGCCTCGGGCTCACCGGCCGCGACCTCGTCGACCCCGAAGGTCCGGGCCACCCGCTCGGACGGCTCGTAGAGGGAGAACCGGCCGCACATGGCCGCTCCTCAGTCCAGCTGCGCGAAGGCCTTCGCGATGGGCTCGAGCATCGTGGCGCTGTGCGGCGTCGGCAGCGGGACGATGGCCAGATCGAGGCCGAGCTCGGCCATCTGCGCGGCCTGCTCCACCGCCGGAGCCGGGTCACCGTCGGGCCCGGGCCGCACGTGGCTCGAGATCATGATCTCGCTCGGGTCGCGGCCGATGTCGGCGCAGTGGCCGTGGAGGATGTCGAGCTTGCGTTTGAAGTCCTCGAAGGTGCCGCCGACGAAGTTCCAGTGCTGCGCGAACCGGGCGGCCGTCTTGAGGGTGCGCTTCTCGCCGCTGCCGCCGATGCAGATCGGCACGTGGGGAAGCTGGGGCCCCTTGGGCTCGCAGCGGGCGTCGGTGAGCGAGAAGTAGCGGCCGTGGAAGGTGGTCTTCTCGTCGGACAGGAGCCCGACCAGCACCTCGCACGCCTCCTCGAAGCGGTCGCTCCGCTCCTTCGGCGTGCCGAGGTCGATGCCGTAGGCGCCCGACTCCTCCACGTTCCAGCCGGCCCCGATCCCGAGGTCGAGGCGGCCGTCCGAGATGATGTCCAGGGTCGCGGCCATGTTGGCGAGGACCGCCGGGTGCCGGTAGTGGATGCCGGTGACGAGGACGCCCACCCGCACGCGCGAGGTGGCCTGGGCCAGCGCAGCGAGCGTGGTCCATCCCTCGAGGCACGGCCCGGTCGAGTCCCCGTGGATCGGGTAGAAGTGGTCGAACGTCCATCCCGACTCGAAGGCGTCGATCTCGTCCCCGGCCCGCCAGACGTCGAGCATGTCGGACCAGGTCGTGTTCTGGGGTGCTGTCTTGAAGGCGAGGCGCATGGCCCGACATTACGGCGTCGCGAGCCGGCCCGGTTTGGCGGCCACGAGCGCCAGCCGGGCGGCTCAGAGGCAGAGGGTCGGCGTGGTCCCCGACGCAGCGGCGCTCGTCGCGGTGCCGCCGGGCGCGTTCGCCTGGATCTCGTAGGTGTACGTCGCCCCGATCCCCGACACCGACGTGTCGGCATAGCTGGTCGTCGTCGCCGACACCTGGGTCACCGTGGCGTAGCCGCCGCCGCTCTTGCGCAGGACCGTGTAGGAGGTGACGAACGAGCTGGGGCTGGCCGTCCACGACACCGTCAGCTCGGGGCCGACGATGATGACCTGGCATCCGCCTTTCACCGTGAGCCCCGTGGGAGGGCTCGGTCGAGGTGGCGTGGTGGTGGTGGTTGTCGTCGTTGTCGTGGTCGTTGTCGTCGTCGTTGTCCCCGGGCCGCCGGGAGTGCCGCTCGAGCCGCCTGCGCTCGACCCCGAGCCCCCGCCGGAACCGCTGCCCGACTTGCCGCCCGTTCCCGACTTGCCGCCCGTTCCCGACTTGCCGACGGTGGTCGTGGCGGTGCTCTGGGAGGAGCCCGGCACGGTGGTCGTCGACCCGTTGGTCGGCTCCTTCGCGGTGCCGCTACCGGCGGCGTTCGAAGAGCCCCCGGTCCCAGATGGGGTTCCACTCGAGCTCGTTCCCGAACCCGCGCCGCTCCCGCTGGTCCCGGATTGGCCGTGCACGGGCGCCGCGGTGATCACGGTCGGGTCGCTCGCCTGTGCCGCCGAGCTCAGGGGGCTGAGCGCGGTGAGGCCGAGCACGCCGACGCCGGCGGCCACCCCGGCCAGGACCGAGTGCCCGGCAATGGTCCCGATCCGGGATGCCGCGCCGAGCGCCTTGCCGAACGACAGCGATCCGAACCAGGAGACCGGTGCCGCCAACCGGAGCCGCCAGACCGAGACGGCCAGGAACGCCCGGACCACGTCGGGGTCGAACTGACTGCCCGCGCATGCGGCCAGCTCTTGGCGCGCTTTCTCCGGGGCCATCGGCCGCTTGTATGAGCGCATCGACGTCATCACGTCATACGAGTCGGCGACGGCGACGATGCGGCCGCCGAAAGAGATCTGCCGGCCTGCGATCCCGTACGGGTACCCGCGCCCGTCGTAGCGCTCGTGGTGCTCGGCGATCGTGTTCGCCCACGGGCCGAGCCAGCCCGCGATCGGCGCGGTCAGGCGGGCCCCCTCGAGCGGGTGGCGGCGGATGATCTCCCACTCCTCGGCCGAGAGCCTCTCGGTCTTGTTCAAGATGTCCGGGTGCACGGCGAGCTTGCCGATGTCGTGCAGCAACGAGGACCAGCGGAGCCGGTCGCGGTGGACCTCGGGCAGGTGCAGCTCCTCGGCGATCATGTCGGTCAGCGCACGGACCCGCTCGGCGTGCCCGCGGGTCGTCCGGTCGTGCGAGCTCAGGCTCGCCGCGAGGGTCACGATCTTCTCGGCGGCCACCGTTGGTTCGTCGGCGAGCCCGCGGGTGCGGGCCTG
>Ga0182018_10004760_pt1 | contig 11249 bp, 8 predicted proteins | sample 812P2MmetaG_FD_120490 | JGI IMG/M metagenome (GOLD analysis project Ga0182018, IMG submission 120490) | Permafrost microbial communities from Stordalen Mire, Sweden - 812P2M metaG | ecosystem: Environmental > Terrestrial > Soil > Wetlands > Permafrost | place: Sweden: Stordalen | collected...
ACCCTTCATAGGACTCATCGACACCGGCAAAGTAGTCTCGTCCTTTTGAGTCGAAGTAAACGGGCTTCTCCAGAGGGCGGATATAGGGCAGAAATGGGTGCGGTACCGTGAAAATGAAACGACCGCCCGGAGCCAGGTGCGAACGCAGTGTCCGGAATACCGTGGTCATTTCAGCGCAGGTCAAATAGCTGACCATAAACACGGCGATCACCCGGTCGAATTGTTCGCGCGGAAAATCCTGAAAATTCGTGGCATTGCCGCTCTCGAAAGTCATCGGGCACGGTGCACCGCTCGCGGCAGCCTGTTGTGCACGCCCGACCATCTCGCTGGAGATATCGATGCCGAATACCGACTCGGCGCCTGCTTGCGCTACCAGACGGGCAACGTATCCTTCTCCACACCCCATATCCAGCACATGCTTGCCTGTCACGGGGGCGAGTTCCTGCAATACGATCGGTCTGGCCGTGAAATCCGAGAGGATCATGGGCTCTTGCCGGGCCCATTGATCTGCGTTCCGATCGAACATTCCAGCGAAAGAATCAGCCTGCATGACATCGGCCCCTAAACAACGATATAACCGGAGATGTTCTCTATCGCGGCGTGCTCACTTACCGAGTCGACTGGCACACTTGGCGTCAACCCTCTGCGTCGTGGCGATGCCCGTCATCTGCCGCCGATCTGATAATTGTACACACTGCCCTGTCCCGGGTTTTTCATTGTGGGTGAGCGCAGGAAAATTTATGCTGTCTGATACCGGTCGTTCATCAAGGGCCGCTATAAAGGGTCAACATCGGAAGTGCTGGTGGACCGGCGACCTTCAGAAAAAAATCTACCTACGCATTTGCACATTGATCCGTGTCCCGCACTTCGTCGAAAGCGCACAGGCCAGGTGCTATTTGCTCACCACCACAATCGGCCCAACGTCGTCGAGTTCGCGAGGACAAAATTGAACAACCGACGCGCGGAGCATTTGACCGCAGCTCAATCCGGTTCAACCGCTTGATTGAGTTGGATTTGGCAACGCGACCATTTACCGCATTTGACGTTATTTGCCACACGTCGATCATTCGACCACGCGCAAGTATTTGATTGATATGGCCAGGGGTGGAATTGAACCACCGACACGCGGATTTTCAGTCATTTGTCGGTAGTTTCAGGGGCTTATGAATCAACCGCTTGCATCGCCTGCCAGCCCCGTCCTCAGGCGCACCAAGGCACAATTACGGCACACCCAATCTGAACTCGACACATTCTTGGCATAGTGCGCTCTTTGGACGCTGTCGGAACGCCAGGGCTGCTACGCCACGAGTTCCCCATTCTCCCAGATATAGAGTGGTGTGCCGTGAGCGCTGCACGCGCAGCGAGACGCAATCCTCGGCTTACGCTGGCGGCAAAGCTTTCAGGCTTTTGGTTGTGTCGAGTGGACTTTATCATGCCCACTGTTCCGGGTGATATTCCAATGAGCAAGGGAAATAGCGCGCGATTGTGGGCAAAGATTTGCTTAGAGTGAGTGAGCCAGCGCGCCTGGGCCCGCGCGGTCTCCTGCTCATGTTTGAAGTGCTTCGGCGTGTCGGGGGGCTTCTCCGCCGAGTGGCCAACACCATGGTTCCCTTACGTGAGCACGCGAAAAGCACTTCAGACACTGAACCGCTCAAGAAATCGCGGCGTGAGATGGCCAATGCGCTCATCCTACAATTGCAGAGTTTGGCGGACGTCTACGTGGGACGCGCCGGACGACGGCGATAGACGATCCACAGCAGCACGAACATCACGGCGAAGACCGGCAGAGCCAGGACACTGCCCTCGGGCCCAGCATCGCCGCCGCTGAGCCACGCCGGCCCGGTGAGCCGGCTGATCAACAGGTGCCCGGTATATACGGCGCCGCTGTCAGGCACCGAGAAGACGAGGTCCTCCGCGAGCACAATGCCCGCATGGATACCGACCGAGAGCCACAAGTTGCCGGTCAGCCAGATGGTAGTGGCAAATATCACACCGATCAGAAAGACCGAGGCTATGCCGAGCGGGTTTTCGCCGGGATTGCCCAGATGCGCGGCGGCGAACAGGACGGCCACAAGGAGGCTCGCCGGAACCCAGCCCGTGTCGCTGGCGAGGCGGAACAGGGGATAGCCCATCACGGCCAGGTTCTCGGCCAGGCCGTTGAGCATCGCCACCGCCAGCCAGAGCGGCACGTAGTAGACCAGGGGCGCCCCCGACAGCGCGATGCCGCTCACTCGATAGCCACCAAAACAAGCAATTGCTCCGAGCGTTGCGGCCACCCCAGCGAGTCCCCACAACACGCCTTGCAGCAGGTGCGCCGCCGCCGAGGCGCGAAGCGGCAGGATCGGATCCAGCCTATCGCGGCCGATGTGTGCAGTGATGAGCCAAGCGAGGACGGCCGCGAGCAGCAGCCGTGCCTGGCCGAGTCCCACAGCTTCCGCTGGCTTGAGGACCGGTGATTGCGCGAAATGCACGCCTAGACCATGCATTACCCGGCCATATGCCACGGAAAAGATCCTCACCGCGGCGACCAGCACGGCGAAATAGACCGCCAGTCGCCAGACCAGGCCGACGAAGCACTGGGCAAAGTGTCTTAGGGCTGCTCGCATGCGGTTGCTCCGTCGGCGGGCTCGGGAGCACGAGTCCCGGTGCCGTGAAGTCTAAAGGTCGGGCTGCGCAGCATCCGCGCTTTCAGGGGTGGCTGACGCAGGATTCCTGCGTCATCATTGAGATATGACCATGGCTCTGGATAACCGCGACCAACAAATCCTCGCTCTTTTGCGGGCCGACGCCTGGCTGAGCTATAGGGCGGTAAGCCGCAGGGTGAACCTGTCTGCCAGCGCGGTCCAGCGCCGGGTCGAGCGAATGATCGCCTCGGGTGTCATTCTCGGCGCACGGGCGGAGGTGGCGGTCCAAGAAGGACAAGCCCCGCTGACCCTCTTCATGCTGGCCGAGCTCGCGGAAGAATCCCGCGCCGCACTCGAGCGCTTCTCCAAGCGGGTCGCGAATCATCCTGCCGTGGTCGAAGCCCACTATGTCGCGGGTGAAGCCGACGTGCTGCTAAAGCTTCGCCTGCCGGATTTAGCCGCCTACGACCGCTTCATCGAGACCCACATCAACGCGTCCGCTTTGGTGCGCCGGTTCAAGACCTTCGCAGCCCTGCGCTCTTTGGCGCCGACAAAGGCCGGCTGATGTAGCGGCCGAGGTCAACCGGGTAGGTCAGCAATCGCTCCGAGCTGCCGCTCGCGAACCGCAGCTTTTCGAGAAACGCCCTGCGCTACGCAGTCGGTCGAAGTGGGCACCCTGTCATGGCTTCAGCGGTCGTTGGTGCGACACATCCTCCAGACCATCCTTGGCGTAGTGCAGCAGCTGCTTGAAGCAGCGCTACCCTGCCTTGGGCCTCAGAGTCGCGGACGTAAGTTCCTCAATATCCTGAGATGACAGATTGCTGTTTGGCGCTCGCCGTGCGATCGCGCCGGCGACTTCCCTTCGGGTTCCAAATGCGGGTAACGCACCCATGAAGGGGGCGAGATCCGCGTAGACATGAGCGGAATTTTCGATCACACCGCGCGACTAATGGACGTCGAGTGCGTTACGCGTTTGATTTTTGTGCATTCGGGCACATGGGTTACTTGGCCTCAATGGGTCATCGAAACACTTGAGCCGAGAATATACGCTGGTGTTTTCCAGTTGAGTGTTTCTCGAGGGCGGGTATTCAGCTTCTTTGCCACTGCATCGAGCTGGGCTTGAGTCACCGCTGAAAGATCGGCCCCTTTTGGATAGTACTGCCGCAGCAGACCATTCGTATTTTCATTGCTCGCCCGTTATCACGGGCTCGAGGGATCACAGAAATAGACCTGCACATCGGTTGTGACAGTGAATGCGGCATGGCTGGCGAGCTCTGCTCCACTATCCCACGTCAGAGATTTACGCAAGGCGGTGGGCAGCTTGCGTACTGCCTTGATGAGAGCATCCACGACCGCCTCTGTGCCCTTTTCTGAGAGTTTGACGAGTACGACAAACCGCGACTGCCGCTCCACCAAGGTGGCGATGTAGGTGCCGCGGGAGCCTTCCACTAGATCACCCTCCCAGTGGCCCGGGACCGCACGGTCTTCCACCTCTGCCGGTCTGTCGCGTATGGAGACGGCGTCAATGATCGCCCCGCGACCCTGGCCTCGATAGGTTGCGTGGCGAGATCGGCGAAACCGCCGTTTTGCACGCAGGTGGCCGACGAGTTCCTTTTTTAAGGCGCCGCGCGCCTGCACAAGAAGGCTTCGATAGATCGTCTCGTGTGACACCCACATCTCCGGATGACCGGGATAGTGGTCTCTGAGCCAGCCTGCAATCTGCTGCGGAGAGACCAGTCCTGCTCCAGTGAGACGTCCTCTCCCAATCGTCAGGTCAGGCCTCAAAGACCTGCGTAGCGAGATACCGCAACCGGCTATTCAGCCGCACGTCCCCCGGATAGAGCTGACGCGTCGCGTGCGCCGCAGCCGGCCGTTCGCCGACCGCCGGCCCAGGTCACTCCGGAGGAGATTTTCCTGGCACTTTTTCAGGAGCAACCCACTAGATAACGGCTTTGGGTGGCGCAGTGAGTGAGTGTTAAGACCTCTCTGTATCGTGTTAGCGTTAAAGGCAACTCGCCAGGAGCGGCTATTGGCCTTCTGAAAATCACCGCCGCAAAGCGGCCGCTCACTGCGCGTAGCACCCCGCCGGCGCTGCCGGCAATGCGGGAGGGAGCGCGCCGCTGTGGGGCGTCGCAGGCGGAGGGCGGTGCGCTCTTGGTACATCGAGCACGTTGACCCGTGCAATGGGACCACGAATACTCAAGATGAACTAACCGGCTCCCATGATCGAATCTACGAAAGCCATTTTTCTCAGCTACGCCTCCCAGGACGCGGAAATGGCACGGCGCGTCGCCGACGCACTGCGCGAGGCAGAACTTGCAGTATGGTTCGACCAGAACGAGCTACGTGGCGGCGACGCCTGGGACGCCACAATCCGCACGAGGATCAAGGAATGCGTCTTGTTCGTGCCGTTCATTTCGAAGAACACTGAGTCGCGCAGCGAAGGCTACTTTCGGCTGGAATGGAAACTCGCAGTTGACCGGTCGCACCTGATGGCCGACGACCAGGCATTCCTCATGCCTGTGGTAATCGACGACATAAGTGAAGCGAAGGCTCGCGTGCCGGACAGATTTCGCGAACGACAATGGTCGCGGCTGCCCGATGCCGCGGCGTTTGCTGCATTTGCAGAACGCGTAGTCCAGGCGATCTCAAGACAGAGCAATAGCGACGTGAAACGAGCGCCACCGGACCAGCCGAGGGGCACGTCGGCGCGGAAGGCTATAGCGGTCCTGCCGCTGGCCAACATGAGCGCCGATCCGGAGAACGAGTACTTCAGTGACGGCATAACCGAGGACATCATCAATGCCCTGGCCAAGGTGCCAGGCATCCAAGTCGCGTCCCGCACCTCGTCCTTCGCGTTCAAGGACAAGAACGTCGACTTGCGCCAGATCGGCGAGAAGCTTGGCGTGACGTCCGTGCTCTCGGGCAGCGTGCGCAAGGTCGGGAACAGGATCCGCATTGTGGTGCAGTTCGTGAACGTCGAGAGCGGCTACCACATCTGGTCCGAGACCTACGACCGGCAGCTCGAGGACGTCTTCGCCATCCAGGATGAGATCTCGCGGGCGATCGTCGATGCGCTCAAGCTCCAACTGGTCGACACCCGGGCCGACCTAGTCGTGCCGACAACGGACATCGAGGCCTACAATCTCTACCTAAAGGGTCGGTTCTTCTTCAACAAGTACACCGAGTCCGGCCTGCGCAGGGGACTCGACTTCTTCCAGCAGGCGCTGATGCGGGATACCGGATTTGCGCGGGCGTTCGCGGGGATCGCGGACTGCTGGGCGGACCTCGGTGACGATTGGGTCGCTCCCGACGATGCCTATCCTCGAGCGAAGGCTGCGGCAGCCCGCGCGCTTGAATACGACCCGAACCTCGCTGACGCGATGACCTCGCTGGGCAAGGTGCTGTGCTGGTACGAGTGGGACTTCGCGGCCGCCGCGCGCCAACTGGAACGGGCCGTCAGCGTCAATCCAAGCTATGCCGAGGCGCATTACGTGCTTGGGACCACCTTGCCGGCGATCGGTCGCCTGGACGAAGCGATCGAGGAGATGCGAAAGGCAATCACCCTTGACCCCTTGTCTGCTCAATTCAGCCGCTGGCTGGGCCGGTTTCTGCTGTATTCCCGTGACTACGCTGGCGCCATCGCGCAGAATCTGAAGACGCTCGACTTGGACGCAGGCTATTTCCAGGCCTACCTCGACATCGGCGCGGCTCACCTGGCGCTCGGCGATCCCGAGCAGGCGCTGACATGGTGGCACAAGGGACAGATGCTCGACTCGAGCGTCCGGTCCTATGACGCGTTCATCGTTCGCGCGCTCGCCCCGCTCAGCAGGCACGAAGAGGCTGCTGAAATTCTGGCACGGCTGGAAGAGGAATCCCAGCATAAATACTTGCGGGCCGAATCCCTCGCCATGGGCTACGCAGCAATCGGTGATGCCGATCGGGCGTTCCTCTCATTGGAGCGAGCGTTCCAGGCGCGCTCCGCGGGCCTGATCTATCTCCAGATCGATCCCGGCTACCAATCGTTGCGCAAGGACCCGCGCTTCGGCGAGTTGGCCCAGCGGATCGGGCTGAAGTAAGGGATGTTGATCAATACCGCCGTCCGTACGCGGCGAGCTCGTGGACGCCAATCGAGATGCCCGAAAGCTGTCGGTCGCGACTGTCAACTCGGGGTCAAACTCGGTGATCGCATTGCCTCCTTCCCTATGGATACTATCGTCCGAGGCAATATCCACACGAGCAACAGCTACCTCGGAGATCACTATGACAGCAAGAACGGAAGACCACGACGCGATCGTTCGAGTTATGCGCCTCTACATCGATGCATTCAATGAAAATGATGTCAGCAAGTTAAAAGAAGCCTTTGACGACGATGCCTGGATCTTCTACATCGACGCCGACGGTAGTCTTCATAAGCATCGGATCTCGGAAGACTTTGAGAGATGGGCTGCACCACCCAGTTGGGGCGTCGTGGGTCGTTTCATCTCGGTGACTCAGGTGGGAGATGCTGCCGCGGTCCAGCTCAGCTTTGACTCAGAGGACTCCAGTGGCTGGATCGACTTCCACAATCTGCTGAGGATCAACGGCGTCTGGAAGATCACGAACAAGACGGCCACCCACAGCAGCAGATAGGCCTGTCGCGAAGAATCGACCTGGCGAATTCTCATCCCCGGAAGTTGCCTTTCACGAGCGTCCATAAGGGGTCAACTTGATCCAATGGCTGGTCGCAAAACTCACCCGAAACATAGTCTGTTTTCCGGAAATTCGTTCCTTCCTTTACAATAGAGGCCATGCAAGCTGGAATGGACAGACAAGTCGCAGTCGCACTTTACGTGGTGGCAATGGTGGCCGTCATAGTCGGTGTGGATTTCGCGTTCTTCATAAACCGATTTTGGGAACGGCTGACAGCGAACGTTTGCGTTGTCTTGGTGTTCGCAGCTTTCTATTTGAGATTCCTCAGGAGTCCATGAACAAGGCGCGACAGCGCCTTGCGTGATAGCTCGGCGAGAAACGAGCTTCAGATACCCGCTAAATCCGGGAGCTGCTCGATCTCGCTGGACAGGGCAGCGGATTCGGTGACATGGCGTTTTCGAGATCTCGTCCGTGCCCGGGCGCGGTGATCGGAATTCGTGAGTCCGCACAATTTTCCGCTCACCAATCAGGCGGCTGGCGACGTGCGCGGTCCGCGCCTTCGCTCCAACTACGTTGAACGAAGTTAAAAATGACTGAGCAGCAGCAGTACGAGAAACAGCTCCCTAGTATGGCTCCGAAGAAAAAGCATTGCTGGAACTTAGCAATAGGCGGCCGGCCGCATTTGGGTGATTCCGTCAGCCATGTTTCCAACATATTTTCGGCGAAACCTCACATGACTTTGTTGCGACTAGATGAAATACTTTGCATCGAGTGACAACTCGTCCCTAAACGACCGGAACCACACATCATGAGTTACAACAATCATGAGCAGCGATGCATCCGGTTCGGGGACCGTCACTCCCACGCGTGTTCTCGCCCGTAGAGTTTTCATTTCCAAGTGGGTGAACGAGAAGATCCCTGCATGGGATCAGATTCTCACCGCGCCTGATGTCGCACGCCTGATTCGACGTCAGCGGTGGACCGTTTCCACACTGACGACTCTAGGAAAATTCCCGCAAAAACAGCGATTTCGCGGCCGCGGGATCGGCTGGCTGCGAGACGGTGTGCTGGTTTGGATGGCAAGCCGTCCTGCTGGCGGGGCGCCTATGTTTCGGCGAAAGATCACCCGTCACCTGTACCCGCCGCACGAATGCAGCAGTTCGTGCGCAGCTCTGAAAAATCTTGGCGGATCTTCCATCCGCCGGTCTGTACGACGGTGAGCTCGGACTTACTGCCGACTACACACTTCGATCCGGATACGCTGTGAAGAGTCTCGATCTCGACGAAGCCGCTGCGTTCTTGCATATGCACCCCGAAGAGGTTCGGTCCCGGACGAAGCGCGGCCTCATTCCCGGGGCGAAGGCCGGCCGACGGTGGGTTTTTCTTGAGATCGATCTCGCCGATTTCCTGCGCTCGCTATATCCTGTGAGACGGCAAGCGCTGCAAGTGACTAACTCACAGGAGGGTGTATGTCACTTAGAAAGCGCGGGTCGGTCTGGTGGATCGACTTCGTCACGCCGAGTGGCGAGCGAGTGCGACGATCTGCTAAGACCGGCAACAAGGTCCAAGCGCAAGAGCTGCACGACAAGCTGAAGGGCGAAGTCTGGCGACTCCAGAAGCTTGGGGATCGGCCAAGGCGCATCTGGCAGGATGCAGTGGTCCGTTGGCTTCGTGAACAGGCCCACAAGGCCAGTATCGAGGACGACAAAGACAAGCTGCGTTGGCTCGAGCGTTATCTGGCCAATCAGGAACTCGAGAATATCAATCGGGGTTTGATCGATGCGATCACCGAAGCGAAGCGAGCGGAAAGATGCAGCAATGCAACTGTAAACCGGATGCTCGCGCTCGTTCGGGCGATCCTGCGCAAATGTGTCCGCGACTGGGAATGGCTCGATCGTGCGCCGGCGGTACGGCTCCTCAAAGAGCCGTCGCGTCGAATTCGATTCTTGAATCGACACCAGGCACGAATACTACTGTGCGAGTTACCGCCTCATCTGCGCGACATGGCGAGCTTCACGCTCGCGACCGGCCTCCGTGCAGCGAACGTGACGGGCCTGACCTGGGATCAGGTCAATCTTTCACGCAAGCTCGCGTGGATCCATCCGGACCAGGCAAAGGCCAGGAAGGCGATCGCGGTGCCGCTCAACGACACCGCGATAGGGGTCGTGCGCGCGCAGAAAGCAAAGCATCCCACAAGGGTCTTTACTTACGAGGGCGAACCGATCAGGCAGGTCAGCACGAGAGCCTGGTACAAGGCGCTGAAGCGCGCCGGTATCGAGGACTTTCGATGGCACGACCTGCGCCACACGTGGGCCAGCTGGCATGTGCAGAGCGGCACGCCGCTCTTCGCGTTACAGGAGCTCGCCGGGTGGGAGACCGAGAAGATGGTGCGCCGTTACGCGCACCTCGCCGCAGAGCATCTGATGGTCTATGCCGGCAACATGGAAAGTCACGGCACAAATACGGCACAACCAGCGGATTTCTGCGGCACAGCCTGACTGCAAGTATTTGGGAAATAAAAAATTTGATATGGCCAGGGGTGGAATTGAACCACCGACACGCGGATTTTCAGTCCGCTGCTCTACCAACTGAGCTACCTGGCCGTCGAAGGGGAAGGCCGCTATTAGACCCGGCTGGCGCGCAAGGCGTCAAGCAACGGCTCGATTAACGCATTGATTCCTAGGGCGCGCGCCACGTTGTGTTAGCACCACGCTACTGCTCGTGGTGGCCGCGATTCCCAAACGAGCTGCCGAGTGCGCCGTCAGTCGCAAGAGCGAGCTGTGGCAGGACAGCGTCATCGTTTGCCGGTATTCATGCCATCGTCCTCACGGGTTCTATCCGTGCCTTGCGCGAGCGGGATGCTCGGCTCGGCGGAACCCGCGGGGACGAAAGCTGGTTCCCGTGGACACCGATACCTCGGCGCGACGCTGGGTGTTTCGGGTTGCATTGGCTTCCCGATCGCGCCATCCACCACGATGGCCACGCACCCGCTCTCACACGCTGCCCGTTGACGTCGTAAAGTCCGTAGTAACTTTGCGCACGAACAGGAGCGGCTGGTGTTTCTGTCGATGCCATCTCAACATGATATCGCGCAGACGGATAGACCCATTTCCCAGTCATTTGCAGAAGCTTTGCACGTTGCGCTGGGGCACAAAATCGAATAGCGCTCGCGAGCCCGGATATTCGCACGCCGCCGCTCGCGTGACCGAGATGGCCTGAGATCTATCCTTCACTTTCGCTGGCGCTCCTGCTCCACGGGATTACGCAAGTCGCTGGCGGCTCGCAACGTCGTGTTGCTCGATTGCGGCACCCATCCGCGCATCACCGACCGGTGGCGTCGCTCCGTCTCGCGACTCATCCTCTGCGGCGCCGGCCTTCGGCAGCCCAGCGTTGATGGCAGGCGAAATGCATATGGATCATGCGCGTCACCCCGTCCGGCGCAAGCTCGACCTGGTACTCAATATCAGTCGGATGGATCCGCGCGTTGCATAAATTGCAGGTGGCGCCGGTGCCGCGGCTGGCCCAGGTCCGCAGTGGCTTCTGATAGGGCGGCGGCTGTGCGCCGCTGTCGGGCGTTGCGATACTCTCCGCGTGCGCATGCATGACGCACCTCTCTGTTGTGCCTGGGAATCCTAACGCAGCAACCTGCCGAACGGATGACACATGACGCTTTCAGCTTGCCGGAGGCTTGAAACCCTCCGGCGCTTTGGAGCCTGGACCGAAGAAAAACTTCTCCATCTCCGCCTCCAGGAATTTGCGCGCCTTAGGTTCGACCGGCGTCAACCGGTATTCGTTCATGAGCATGGTTTGATGAGTAATCCAGCGGCTCCAGGCTTCCTTGGAAACTTGCTCGTAGATTCTCTGGCCGAGCTCGCCGGGATAAGGCGCCCGGTCGAGCCCAGGCGCTTCGCGCTTCAAGAGCACACATTGCACGAGACGGGACACGCTCAACTCTCCAGTCGGCCGGTCGCGGGTGCATCGAACAGCGTGGGA
>Ga0182018_10004761_pt1 | contig 11249 bp, 9 predicted proteins | sample 812P2MmetaG_FD_120490 | JGI IMG/M metagenome (GOLD analysis project Ga0182018, IMG submission 120490) | Permafrost microbial communities from Stordalen Mire, Sweden - 812P2M metaG | ecosystem: Environmental > Terrestrial > Soil > Wetlands > Permafrost | place: Sweden: Stordalen | collected...
ACCGTGAGGGAACCGTGAGGGAGCGGAGGCAAACTTTACTGCAGCAACTGCTTCAGAAATTCCTTATCGTCCAGAATCGCTCGCAGGCGCCCGCCACCCGCCGGCGCCTCGAATCGCTGCCGATACGTGGCGTCGAGTTCGATCGCCTTGCGGAAATCGGTCAGCGCCGCCGGCTTGTCGCTGAGGTTGTAGTCCATGATGCCAAGGCTCAGGTAAGCCTGCCCCGTCGGCATATACTTCGCAGCCTTCGCCGCCGCGTCGCGCGCCTCTTTCGTCTTGCCGGCGCCGCTCAGCCGCCCGACTTGCTCCTGGTACAGATACCCCAGATTCATATCCAGCAAGCGCCGCAGCTCCGGAATGGGCAGCGGATTGTCATCCACGTTCAGATAGAGATACCGATCGTTATTGATGTTCCGGCCGCCGCCCTTGCGCACCACGATCATCGACGCCGATTGCTTCCCGCGCGAGTCGCCGCCCGCATCGTCGCCCGCCTTCAATGCGGCGAACAGCTTCTCCGCCAGTTCGCCGTCGGTAGCCTCAAACGCGCGTCCCATCGCCTCCGGCACCTGCGGCCCAACCAGAATATTCCCCTGCGCCGACCACGTCTTGCCCTGTCGATCGCCCGCCCACTTGGGCGCGTTCGGACCGGTATACGTCGCGAGGTTGCCCTTGCCGTCGATAATCGCCACCTGCCGCCCTTCTTTATCCTGGAACGTGTCCTCCGCCTGTAGCTTGGCCAGCACCTCCTTCGCCGAGAGCCCCTGCCGCAACAATTCCAGCCCGCGCGGTCCATACCCCACGTTCACATTGGCCTGCGTGGCGATCGCGCCGACGCCGGCCTCCGCCCACGGCACCACCGCGCCCACCGAGAAATACCGCGACGCTACCGCAACGCCCCAGTCGCCATTCACCGCATCGTAGCCCACGATGGAAAACGTGTTGACGTCCGCGCCGTGCAGCGCGAGCGCCGCCAACAGCAGCCCAGCCAGTTGTTTCATATAGAGTAGTTATATAACAACAGGCAGCATGCCGCGTGCCCTTGCGCTCTTCCTGTTACTTCTCTTCGCCCGCTGCTTCGCGTATCAAGCACCGCCAGCGCCACCCGTGAATCGTATCGCCGACCCCTTCGCCACCGGCTGGATGCTCGCCGACACCAATGGTCGACGGCCTCGCGGATTTCATCGATGGCACAGTGGCCGACCCGGGCGCGGGACCGCGCATCGTCGTGGGCAAGGCTCCCGCTGGCATCGTGCCGGCGGCTTTCAAAAAGAAGAAGGCGGCGTCTTCCAGCGTTGCGGGTCAAGCGGGCAAGCGTTTTCCGCGTTTTCCGGCGCCAACAGAGCTTGGGAATTGCGCCGGCTGCGTATTTGAACCGGGCAGAAGCGACTGTCGCGGGCGATTCGGGGTTGTGCGAGTTCAATTCTTCGTCGTTCTTGAACTGGTAGCGCATCCCATTGCCTGATAGCGCCCGCGCGCCTGACCCGAGTTGGACCGCGCGGAACCCCGCCGACCCGCGTTGGAACATGTCCCCGACACTACGGGGCCCTTCCGAGCTACTTAGCCTGAATCTGCTCGATGTATTTCATCAAGGCAAAGACCCGCATTTTGCCCATCATCTCGTCGTGTTGGATGCCGGTGAGCAAGGTGCCCCAAATGGGCATCTCGGCCGTGCCATGCGCGGCCGTCGTATTCAGCCCTTCGATCGCCTCCATGACTTTGAGTTCGGGGAACGTGCCGTTGTTGAGGCGGGTAATCCGGGTCAGATCGGACGGCGTTTTTTTCAAGGCTGAAGCCGCGGGGCCTCCGCCTTTGGCGTCCTTGCCGTGACAGACGGCGCAGTATTGGTTGAAAAGGTCGACACCTTCGTTGGTGTGCGGCGGCTGCACCGGGACCTCTTTGATTGTCTTGGTCTGCGCGTTGGCAACGACAGCGGGCAAGATCAACAGAATAAGATAAACAGGTGTTGAAAACTTCTTCATGACTCGATCATACGTCTATTTCGCAGAGAATTACAACACTTTTTTCGCTTCTACCCGGTTCAGCCGCTCGTAGCGGCAACAAAGCGGCTGGCACAATCGGCATTTTGTGGCGCTGGCACGATGTCAATTCCACGCTTCTGCTAGCAGCGGGCGAGCAGGAGGACCTTCGTCTAATATTCGCCGGCGATTCGCAGGCTGCGGCATTGGCAAGGACTAGAGAAGATCAGGCGAAAGTTCTTCCGCTCTCCGCTGCTGCCGGGAGCGTGGAGCCAGTTGCCGATGTCGATTGGGGACTCCGTCAACGTCGCTCATCGCCCGCCCCTGGGCCGTGTGTCGCAAAGGGTCGGTTTTCCGGCGAAAGTGGAAGGCTCAAAAGAGGGCTTTGCACCCAAAGACGCAAGGCGCGCCAAGAAAACCAAACCTCCCAAATGGGGCTTGATTTTCTGAAGATTTCCCTCCATACCGCGCGAGCAGCTTACGTCTGGCGCTTTTCGCGCACTGCGAGCGACTTTCTTACAACAGGCGCGGATTGGCCGGATTTGTCTAGGACGTTGCACGCTCTTTGACGAACGGGCCACCATTCCGAGCGGTTATTTCACTCCCTCCGCCAGAATCGTCGACAACTGTCCCTCAAGCCGGTTGTAGCCTGCCGCCATACCGTGCTCCATGCCCGACCTGCGCGCCGTTTCGCGGGCTTCCTTTGAGTCATAGAGCACCGTGATTCGCGACTTTGACGATGTCGCCTTCCTCGACGAACACGGTCGTATCCAACGCATCGCCCGGACACCAGGACTCGTCGAACCTCTCGGTTGCGACGAGCCGTTCGGGCGGCACGATTTCGGCGAAAAATACCGCCCATCCCCATATCCTTGACGCCGGTCTTGCGCCACACATACCGATACGCGCCGCCAACCTTAAGATCGATTTCGCAAACTGGCATCGTCCAGCCCGGCGGGCCAAGCAGCCAGCGCCTCACCATGTCCGGCTTGGTGAAGGCGTCGAATACCAACTGGCGGGGCGCGTGGAAATCGCGCGCGACCCGAATTTCGCGATCGGTGGGCGTCGATACCTTGAAACTGCCGGGAAAGAACATACGGGCTCCTTTATGGTTTCCCGCCGGCGGAAAGCCTGGTTTTCTTCTCCGTAACCTTCCACTCGACAAGCAAATCGTCCAGCCGCTGGAGGGAAGTCTCCCAGAACCGGCGATAGCGCTCCAACCATCGGCTGGCTTCCGCCAGCCTCTTGGCCTCAAGCCGGCTCGGCCGCCGCTGCGCGTCGCGGTCACGGGAAATCAAGCCGGCGCGCTCCAGCACCTTAAGATGCTTTGAGACCGCGGGCTGAGTCATGGCGAATGGCCCGGCCAGTTCGGTCACCGACGCCTCACCCGACGCGAGCCGGGCGAGGATGGAGCGCCGAGTGGGGTCCGCGAGCGCCGCGAAGGTGGCGTCAAGACGACCCTGCGCCGTCTGTGAATAACCACTTGGTTGCATAACCATATGGCAATGTCATCGAGCGAGAGTGTCAAGCCCTTTAGCCTAAAAACGGCGGTTGAGACGCCGCCGGAATAGTCTTCTCCTTCAGCCGCAAGTGTTCGCAGCAAAGGCAGTTGTCACCCAATGGGTGAACTGCGCGGCAGTTGAAACTCCAGACAGGTCGCGGACTTGCCGACCGTGCTGAGGCTCAACTGCCGTTTTTCGGTTTAGACGGCTTTGGGAGATTGCCGCGTTCTCGCCCGACAAAAAGCAAACGGCCGGCCCGTGGCACGGAGGAGGGAAAAGCCACGAGCCGGCCGAATCTACTACCGGCGGAAATCAGACAGCTACGTACAGCGTGCTGCCTTGGCGATTCACCAGGAGCAGAGTCTGGTCTTTCGAGTTGCGCATGGCAGCCTCGAAATCGGCGGTATTGCGAATCGGTTTGCGATTTACTTCCTGAATCACATCCCCGCGTTGCAGGCCGGAATCGGCGGCCGCACTGGAGGGACTGATCTTCGTAACCACGACACCGGGGGTATTGGCGGGCACTCCGAGCTGCCGGGCGGTTTGCGCATCCACATCTTCGACTGAAATCCCGGAGAGTTCGCTCTTCGCGCCGTCGGAGCCGCTCTTCACGCTGGCTTCCTCGGTTGGCAATTCGCCCAGCGTCGCGGTGAATTCCCGTTCGGCGCCGCCGCGGAAAACTTTGAGGTGCACGGTAGTGCCGGGGCCCATCATGGAGATGTTCATCCGCAACTGGTTGGCATCTTCCACGGGCTTGCCGTCGAGCTCCAGAATGATGTCGCCGTTCTGCAGTCCGCTCTTCTGCGCGGGGCTATTGGCGCTGACGCTGCCCACCAGCGCGCCGGCCGGCTCTTTTTCGCCGAAGGCCTTGGCCATGGCGGGGGTTACGTCCTGCGGCACGATGCCGAGGTAGGCGCGCGTCACTTTGCCGTTCTTGAGGATCTGGTCCATGACGCTACGGGCCAGATTCACCGGGACTGCAAAGCCGATGCCCTGGTTGCCTTCGGACCCGTGGGCGATGATGGCGGTGTTGATGCCGATCAGTTCGCCGCGATCGTTGATCAACGCTCCGCCGGAGTTGCCGGGGTTGATGGGCGCGTCGGTCTGGATGAAGTCTTCATAAGCTTCGATGCCCAGATTGGAACGGCCGGTGGCGCTGACGATTCCCATGGTCACGGTTTTGCCGACGCCGAAAGGATTGCCGACGGCCAGGGCATAATCGCCGATCTGGATTTTCGAAGAGTCGCCGACCACGATGGAGGGCAGCCCGGAAGCGTCGATCTTGATCACGGCGATGTCGATCTTGGGATCGGCGCCGATCACGCGAGCTTTGAACTCGCGTTTGTCGGAGAGCGTCACTTTGACTTCGGTGGCGCCATCGACCACATGATTATTGGTGAGGATGTAGCCTTCGGGGCTGACGATCACGCCGGAGCCGAGGCCGCGCTCGCGTTGCTCCCGGGGAGGCGCGTTTTGGCCGCGGCGGCTTCCGCCGAAGAATTGGCGGAACAGGTCGTCGTCGGGCGTCTGTCCTTCGGACTCAGTGGGCTCTTTGACCACTTTGGTGGACGAGATATTGACCACGGTGGGCAATACCTGCTTCACGACGGGGGCGAAGCCGGTGCGGCTGGGTCCTTCATTGGGGTCCGCGAGTTTCAGCGATGCCGGCGGATTGTTCGTCCAGGCATGCTCGGCGGCCGCTAGACCCAGGCCACCCAGTCCCAGAGCCATGGCGATTGCCAGAGCCGCGGCTTTCGGGCGTTTCCATACACTTTGTGGATTCATCTAACCTCTCCTTGGAATTGTCGATCCATATATGTAGATGCGCGGGAGCGTGGTTCGTTTGTAATGGGAAGTCGGTATTTGGGGTCTGGGAGAGTGGGTATTCCGTCACCGGCCCGGCCCTCCGTGGGAGGATGCGTTCTCGCTGAAGGAGTGGAGGTCAATTTGAGGAGGCGGGACTCCGCTCCTTACAGTCGCGGCTCGGTGAGGAGGTGGTCGCGGCTCGGTTACGAGATGATGCCCTTGCGGACGGCGTAGAGGATTAGCTCGGGAACTCCGCGTAAGCTCAGCTTTTGCATCACGCGGGCGCGGTGGGTTTCCACCGTGTGGATGCTCAGGTTGAGCAGATTGGCGATCTCTTTGCTCGATTTGCCCTCGGCCACCAGTTGCAGGATCTCGCGTTCGCGCGGCGAGAGCAGCTCGTAGGAATCTTCCGCTCCGGTGCGCTGCAACGTGCGCATGTAATCTTCCAGCAGCACTTTGCCCACCGCGGGGCTGAAGAACGACTTGCCCTCGGAGGCCGCGCGGATGGCGCGGGCCAGGTCGGCCTCTGCGGAATCCTTCAGCAGGTACGCGCGGGCGCCGGCCTTCAGGGCGCGCAGCACGTAGCCCTCGTCGGAGTGCATGCTGAGCATCACTACCTGGGTGTCCGGCAGGCTCTCGCGAATCCGCAGGCAGGCTTCGATGCCGTTGAGGCCGGGCATCCCGATGTCCATCACGACGATATCGGGCTTCAGCGACTGCGCCAGCGCGACGGCCTGCCTGCCGTCGGCAGCCTCGCCTACGACGGTGAATTCGGGCTGCTGTTCCACCACCAGGCGCAAGCCTGCGCGGATCAGCGTATGGTCGTCGGCCAACAGGACGCGGGTCTGCTTCATGCGGGAGTCCCGGCGGGAACCGGCAAGGGGAGTTCGGCCTTCAGCAAGCTGCCTTGCCCGGGCGCGGACTTCACCGTCAACGTGCCGCCCAGGCGCTTCACACGCTCTTCCATGCCGAGGATGCCGAGTCCGCGCGAACGTTGGGGATCGAAGCCGCGGCCGTCGTCGCTCACTTCGACTGCGATGCTGTGCCCGCTGGTGACGACGCGGACCCTGGCGTTGCGCGCCCGCGAGTGGCGCACGGCGTTCGAGAGCGCTTCCTGCACCAGGCGGTAGACGCAAATTCTGTACTCGTCGGGCAGGTCGTCCGAAACGTTCTCCGATTCCACCGCGACTTCCATTTCACTGCGGCGCGAGACTTCTCTTCCCTGCCACTCCAGGGCGGCCACCAGGCCGAGATCGTCGAGCATGGAGGGACGGAGCAGCAGCGCGATGTCGCGGACCGTGCCGACGGTGCGTTCGGCGACCGACTTCATATGGTCGAGCCGTTCGCGAATCTCGGCGCCGTCGGCCGGCAGGTTGGTGGATAAGCGGCCGAGGTCCACCAGCAAAGCACTGAGCGATTGGCCCACTTCATCGTGCAGCTCGCGCGAGATGGAACGGCGTTCGGCTTCCTGGGCGTCCACCAGGCTGGAGGAAAGGCGCTCCAGCTCATGGCGGCTGTGGGCCAGCTCGCGATAGCGGCCGCGGGTCTGCCGTTCGAGCCGCAGAATATACGCCATGCTGGCGACCACCAGCAAGAGGCCGGCGGCCAGTGCAATGGAGAGAGACCCGGTGAGACTCGACTGCAAGCGGCCGAACTGCGAGAGCAGCGCTTCGTCGCTCGAATGAAGCTGGCGGCCGTTCCAGGCGCTGAGTTGCCCGGACCAATCGAGGAGCTGCGATCGCATGGTGAGGACTTGGCCGCTCATCAGCAGTTGGGCGCGGCCCGGCGGGGCGCCGGAGGTTGCGAGTGCGGATTGGTACAACTCGCGATGGCGCTGGAACAGGTCGAGGATCGCCTGGAGGAAGGCGGCTTCCTCGGGCTGGCGGTGGTCGGGATAACTGGTCAAACGGGAGCCGATCTCGGTGGTGAGGCGGTCCAGATCCCGGCGGACTTCAGGGTCGGATTTCTCCGCGGAATAACCTACGTAGCGCCCGATGTCTTGGTTGTAGATCTCGATGGAGACGCAGAGACTCGATAAGGTTTGGGCGTGGTCGGCTAGCGCGCGGCGGGCCTCCTGTTCCTGTTGGTGCATTTCGCGGAGGGTGCGGCGGGCGTTGGCGCCGGAGACGAAGATGAGGGCGAGCAGCCCTAGAAACGCCCCCAGGAGCACCCAACGCATACCGCCGGTGGGCCACTCGGGATCGGCGGCCGGCAAGGTCGAATTTTCAGGTGACGTCGGCATTGGGACATCCCAGCGGGCTACTTCCATTATCCGCCCGCGAGTTCCGCACAGCGGTTTGTTCCTGCATGGTTCTATTTAAGTGAGGCATGGTATCTGCCCCGAAACGCCTTGAGACGCCAAAACTCCCAGGTCATCGCCTGAGCAGAGAGGCGAGAACCGAAAGCCGTCCGAATGGTACTTGATGCCAGGTTGCCATAGCCGCATTCCAACCGAAAGCACGATGATCTCAATTATGGGACACATGAGCCGGGCAATGCTGGAGAAGTACTCGCACATTCGGATGGTCGCCAAGCGTAAAGCCGTGAAGTCGTTAGAGATGCCGAAGGTCGGGCCGAGGCTGGTTTCAAAGCCAATGACAAACGGGCGCCAAAGTAAGCGGCAGCCCAAACTAGCGAAGCCTGCAACTGCTTGATCTTGCTGGTGAGCGCGGAAGGAATCGAACCTTCAACCTACTGATTAAGAGTCAGTTGCTCTGCCAATTGAGCTACGCGCCCGTTCCTGAAGTATCTGCGGAAGGCGTGATACCGCCGTCTGCCCGGCACCACGAGAAGATTATAGCATTCCGCGGCCGGTTGTCACTCCGATTCCGCCGGTAATCCCGCCGCCACCAACTGCACAATGTCCAACAGCTTCGGCGGCGCGCTCTGCGACATCCCCGCCATGCCGCCTAACGCGTCGCGAAACATCGTCTGGCAGAACGGACACGCCGTGCCGATGGTCTGCGCACCTGTGGCCACCAGCTCTTCCACGCGCGCCAGATTCACGCGCTTGCCCTTCTCCTCGCCCAGGAACATCTGCCCGCCACCCGCGCCGCAGCAAAACGAACGCTCGCGCGTGCGGCCGGGTTCCACTACGGTCGATGACAAGCCCGCAACCTCGCGCGGCGCCTCATAGACATCGCGGTAGCGGCCCAGGTAGCATGGGTCGTGATACACCACCGTCTCGCGCGGGCCAGTCGACGCGGGCAATTTCGATTGCACGCGCGCCAGTAGCTCGCTGTGATGCTCGATCTCGAAAGTGGCGCCGTACTCCCGCCAGTCGGTGCCGATAGTGCGCACGCAGTGCGGGCAGATCGATACCATTTTGCCGACCTTCACGGCGTGCAACGTCTCGATGTTGGCCTCCGCCACCTGCGACGCCGCGAAGTCGTTGCCCAATCGCCGCGCCGGGTCGCCGGTACACTTCTCCTTGCGCAGCACGCCGAAGGTCACGCCCGCGTGGCGCAGCACGCGCCCGAGCGCCAGCACGATCTCGCGGCCCTGCGGATCGTAGGAGCCCATGCAACCCAGCCAGAGGCAATATTCCTGCGTCCCGTCGTAAATCGGCAGGCCGTTTTTCTCGATGAACTTCTGCCGCTCGCTGGCCGCGAAACCCAGCGCGTTGCCGTTGCGTTCCAGGTTGAGAAACAACTTGGTGCCGTGCTCGTCTTCCCACTTGCCGGTATTCACCGCGCCACGCCGCAGTCCCACGATCATGGGCAGGTGCTGGATTCCCACCGGACATTGAAACTCGCAACTGCCGCAAGTGGTGCACTGGAAAACGGCTTCCTCGGAGAGGTGCGCGCCCAGCAGCGGCGCTTCGTGGCCCGGTCCGAATTCCTTGAGGTAGCCGCGCAGGCCCAGCACAATCTCTTTGGGGTTGAGCACCTTACCGGTGTTGTACGCCGGGCAATGCTCGGTGCAGCGCCCGCACTCCACGCACGAAAAGGCCTGCAGGGCGTCGATGCGCGTGACGTCCTTGCCGGTGTCGAGGCCGAAATCTTCGTCGCCGGTGAGCGGCGGTATGCGGCTGAAGCCGTCGCGGCGCAGGAACACCGTCACCGGACTCAGCGCCAGATGCAGATGCTTGGTGTGTGGAATGAGCGGCAGGAAAACGAAAAGCGCCACGGTGTGCAGCCACCAGCTCGCTTTCCCGCCGGCAGTACCGTCGCCGAACCACAGGCCGGTGAGATAGGTGACCATCAGGGCGAAGATCAGCAGCGCGATGACGCCCGATTCCGGCGACACTTCGCCCAACCACTTGGGCCGCACCAGGAACCGCCGTACGAACAACCCCGCGATGGATACCGCAACCGCCACCGCCCACACGGCAACGAAGCCGAAATAGAATCGTCCGAAGCCGCTCTCCGGGGAAAGGAACCGCCAGCCGAAACCGGAGGCGATGTGGTTCAGCGTGACCAGGCCAAACGCGCAAAAACCCCAGAAGACGAAGGCATGCGCCAACCCCGGCAACGGCCGCTGCTGGATGACTTTTCCCTGCAGCATCACTTCCCAGACGAACTGGCGGATGCGCGGCCCGAGAGGCGTAACTTGAAAATCGGGAGTAGCGCGGGATCGCCGGATAATGTCCACCACCGTGCCCAGACGCCGCCCGAAGATCCCCAGCGAGCCGGCCATCAATACGGCCAGGAGGCCCCTTTCCATCCACGATGCGTCGGTCATGTTTTCCCCGCTCTGAATGTAGCATGCGGGCCGGTTTCCGCCGGCGCAGGGTCCGCTTCGCTAGAATGAGCCATCAGGAGGAAATTTGCGAATCGTCGTTTCGGGTGCTGCCGGCTTCATTGCGTCCCATATGTGTGACCGGTTGGTGGCGGAAAACCATACCGTAATAGGCCTCGACAATTTTCTAACCGGGAGTGCCCGCAACCTGGCGCATCTCGCCGGCGAGGCCCGCTTCCGTTTCGTGGAGCAAGATATCACGCAGCCGTTCACGTTGGACGGGCCGGTGGATTCGGTGTTGCACATGGCATCGCCCGCCAGTCCCAAGGATTATCTGGAGCATCCCATCGAGACGCTGGATGTCGGCTCGCTCGGCACGCGCCGCATGCTCGAACTGGCGCGGGCCAAAGGAGCCCGCTATCTGCTCACCTCCACTTCGGAGTGTTATGGCGACCCGATGGTGCATCCGCAAGTGGAGACCTATTGGGGCAACGTGAATCCGGTGGGTCCGCGTTCCTGCTACGACGAGAGCAAGCGCTTCGCCGAAGCCCTCACCATGGCGTATCACCGCGCGCACGGACTGCGCACCAACATCGCGCGCATCTTCAATACCTATGGCCCGCGCATGAAGCTGGACGATGGACGAGTGGTGCCGGCATTCCTCCACCAGGCCCTGCACGGCTTGCCCATGACGGTCTTCGGCAGCGGATCGCAGACGCGCAGCTTTTGCTATGTGAGCGATCTGGTGGACGGCCTGTATCGCCTGATGCACTCCGACGAGCGCTACCCGGTGAACCTGGGCAATCCTCGCGAGATGACCATCCTGGAATTCGCCGAGGAGATCCGCCGCCTTACCGGTTCGGCCTCGGAGATCGTCTTCCAGCCGCTGCCCGAAGACGACCCGCGCCAACGCCAACCCGATATCGGGAAAGCGCGCGCGCTGCTGGGCTGGGAACCGTGCGTCTCATTGGACGAAGGCTTGGGCTTGACCGTGGATTATTTCCGCGGCCAATAGAGCAACGGCCAAAACTTGAAATGGCCACGGATGAACACGGATGAACACCGATAGGAACGGATTTGTTTTATCGGCGTTCATCGGCGTTCATCGACGGCTAAATCGTCTTTTCGGCCTCCATAGCCTGGTCAGGCCCGGACGCCGATACTGCGCAGGAATTCGGCGTCTTCTTCCCGGTAGGCGCCGTCCGCCAATTCGGGCAGGGCGCTATCGAGGGAATGGCCGGGGGTGGGGCAGTCCCGCCAGCAATCGCTCAACGATTTGGCAACG
>Ga0182018_10004762_pt1 | contig 11249 bp, 12 predicted proteins | sample 812P2MmetaG_FD_120490 | JGI IMG/M metagenome (GOLD analysis project Ga0182018, IMG submission 120490) | Permafrost microbial communities from Stordalen Mire, Sweden - 812P2M metaG | ecosystem: Environmental > Terrestrial > Soil > Wetlands > Permafrost | place: Sweden: Stordalen | collected...
CCCACGGAGTGCACCAACGTGCGCGTCATCGGTGACCGCCTCACCGTCACCTGGAACGACAGGGTCGCCCCGGCTCCTGCAGCCAATCACCGCCAGAAGCGCACGGTGACCGCCTGGGGTGGGGCAGTCCAAGCCGACTTGGCACGGCGTCGTGTCTTAGTGATCGGCGCGGGATCGGTCGGACTCGACGTCGCCATACGCCTCGCCGCGTCCGGGCTGGTCAACATTACGATCATGGACTTCGACCTCGTCGAAGAGCGCAACCTAGACCGGCTGATCGGCGCCACCCGCCGAGACGTCAGCCTGCGCCGCACCAAGATCCACGTGGCCAGCCGCGAGGCGCACCGCAACGCCACCGCCGACCGGCCCCAGATCCGCGTCTCGGACCTGAGCATCTGCGAGCCGGATGGCCTCCTCGAAGCCCTCGATCACGACATCATCTTCTGCTGCGTCGACCGCCCTTGGCCCCGCGCCGTCCTCAACACCATGGCCTACACCGACCTCGTCCCCGTCATCGACGGTGGCATCGCCATCGACACCCATCCCGACGGCACCATGCGCAACGCCACCTGGCGGTCACACGTTGTGCGTCCCGGCCGACCCTGCATGGTCTGCACCCGACAAATCGACATGGGACAAGTGGCCCTCGACGTACAAGGACTCCTCGACGACGCCTCCTACATCGCCGGAACCGACAACCAGAATCCCTCGGGTCAGAACGTCGCGCCGCTGTCGATCAGCGTCACCGCCGCGCTACTGGCGCAGTACGTCAGCCTCAGCGTCGCCCCAGGAGGAATCGGTGATCCCGGCCCCCTGCAGTACGTGCTCAGCACCCACGACCTTCACCACCTCGATCACAGCAGCAGGGCCGGTTGTATGTACGAGGTCGCGGAACCCGAGGGCGACCGACGTCAGGACCTCACCGGATCTCACGCGGCAGCCGAGTCGGCACGGGCACGGGCGGCGGCGGTGCCGGGGCTGACAAAGGTACGACGGAGGCTGGACGACGTCCTGGTGCGGATGACCCAGGGACACGGCTCGCTCGGCCCCTAAACCTCCGGTATCGACCGCCGCACCGAACCTGAACGGCCCTGGCCCCAACCTCGCGCTTCGATCCGATATCCAGACGACCCGCACCCACCTTGTGCATTTGCGTCAGCGGGTGCCGAGCGCGTGCTCGACCCTGCTCGCGAGTTCGACTCCGACGTCTCGGGCTCCGGAGATGACCGCTGAGAGGATGGCGCTTTCGTCACCGGGCAGGGTGATGACGCTCGGGCCTCGCATCGAGACCTGTGACGAGCTGCGCGTCCCGACGACTCGCGGATCACCGATCGACACGCTTCCTGCGCCCGTGATCGCGACGCTCGAGACGACGGCCATCGAGGTGTCCCCGGCCATCTCCCCGAGGACCCGGCCCGCCAGAGTCACCAAACGCGTCGCGAGTTCGCTCAGCAATGCCGCGTTGACGACGGCACCGAACATGTCCCGGGGTAGCGATACCCAGGCACAGACCTCGCCGGTCCGACTGACCGAGACACCTTCGACAGCTCCCCCGAAGACCTCCTGGTTGAACGAACGGGCCTGTCGAGCCCTTACAACTCGGGATACAGCACCTCCGTCGGACCGGTCAGTCACGTCTATGGCTTCGTTTTGGCCGACTCCTCCGCCGTCTCGTAAGAGCCTGGGAGCTATCTGGCCGGCGTTTCGCAGCCGGGCCCGTGGCAGCGCTATCCCCACTGGCGTCAGGTAGACCTCCATCGCTGACGCCCCGAACCCGGCGAACTGGTCGCGCTGATCCGGTGCCGTCAGCCATTGAACGGTCACAGGTGTCCCGATCGGGGTGAAGCTCAAGGGTCCACCGAGGGTGTCCAACTGAGCCAGGGCGTCTGACACCGCGTTGAGCAGTTCGCCGACTTCTTCCCAACTCCCCCGGAAAAGGCCCGTCTCGTAGGCCTCCACCTCGGCGGCGAAGGCGGCCTGCGCCGACCCCATGGTTACACCGCGCCGGCGGAAGGCCAGCCGTGGTATGCCCTTATTGATAGCGGCGCGGTACTCCTCATGGGTTGGCGACAGGCCCGTGTCGGGGAACGGCGAGCCGTAGTGCTCGCCAAGGAGAAGGAGATACACATCAGAGGACTCGACCGCTTGCAGGCACACGTCACGGCTCGGCTCAGGGAGGGCCGTGAAGTCCTCAAAACGGACCGGATCCATCCCGAGTGCGCGGATCAGACCGGGCAGGGCGGTTCGCTCCTGGCGGAGTCCCTCGGTTACCGAAGAAACGAAGACGCGCTTGCCCACCGCTTAGACCCGCCCGATGTAGTTGTCGATTTCAGCCCGAATCTCCGAGGTTGCCGTGGCTCGGGCCTGCCGCAGGAGTTCGATCGCGTCGTCCAGCGCGGTCACCAGATAGTGGGTGACATCGGGACCTACGGCCGCCGAGGTGTAGAGCGGCACCACCTCGCCCCCGGGGCCGGTGCCGACCCCGGGCATGCGCCCACCGCGGATCATGTTCAGTGACAGCCTGCCGCTCTCCTGCACCTGCCGCCTCCGGTCCTTGTCGTCTGACGGAGCATCTGTAAGAATAGTGATAAGAAGAATATCTGTCTTGGAGGACTGGTGCAGGACGACCCGGTAGTGCGCTTCACCATGGACGGGCGGGTCTTCGAGTTGCGCCGCAGCCAGGTCGAGGAGGCTCTCGTAGGGGTCGCCCCTGAGCCCGTTCGTAGCCATTCGGTCCAGATTGGCGACACCTGGTTTCCGGTGAAGCAGGTCCTCGAGCAAGCAACCGGTGTTGACCGCAGCGACTTCATTAGCACCGCGGCGCGGCGCCAGCTCAAAAAGCTGGGGTTCCCGCTCAAGCACGACTGACTGGACCGGGCCGAGTGAGGCATGTCTGAAGACGCGCTGGTCGCGCTCAAGGATCTCCTTGCGAGCCGTGAGCGACGCATCGACCTGTCGGAGTATTTCTCCGCGGCCACGACCGAAGCCATCAGCGAGCTGACGCCTGAGGCGTTCCCTATGGGAGAGCAGCCGACCGAGGATGGCGTCCGGGAGCGGGTCGAGCGGTACGAAGGCGTCCTCAACCCGCTGCTCCGCCCCCTCTTTATGGGCGCCTACTACAGCGATCTCCCCGACCACGTGCGGATCTGGTCCCGATGTCTGAAGAGACTGATCGAGGCCGCCGGAGATCAACCCACGGGTCAGGTCTTCAGCATCTGGGATCAGATGCGTTACTACCCGGGCCTCCTCGGGCTTTACGCCGTCGGAACCGGTGCCATCGCGGGCGGTAGCCCTGGTGTCGTTGCCCGCCTCCTATCGGAGCTTCACTTCGACAACGAACTGCTCCGCAGCACGCGCACCGCAATCGAGCCCGCCGCCTCTCTGCTCCTTCCGGCAGCTCAACCTGCTGCAACCTCATCATGGTTGCAGCAGCATCTCTCGGGTCTCGCTGAAGGGCTCGTGGCACCCGATCAGCTCACAGTGGCCTTGGATCAGTTCGAGTACTCGGTTGGACTGCTCCTGGCCGACGAAGCCCTCGGCGCCGACCTCGACGGCCCCCTCTACCTGCAGCCCGCCGGGTGGTGGTACCGCCAGAGTCCCACCGCCCCCTGGTCTCACCCAGCCGGATGCATGACCGGCCCAACGGCGAAGCAATGGCTCGCTTCCGGATTTTTCGCAGCTTCACCGGAGCGCCTCGCTGAGGTCAAGGAGCGCTATGACGCATGGGTCGCTCAAGAGCGCACGAGGTCGCGGCTCGGCCACCGGTAAACGGGAGCCTCACCGGTGCCAACCGAAGAACCGGAGTGCAACCGCGGGGAGGGCAGCTCAGCCGTCGGGCGGGGAACCCGAAGGTCGCGGTTACGTCGGGTTTCTGGGGACCCTTGATGCACCATTGAGTAGGCAGCTGCGTATGCACTGCCCTATGCAGGCTCGGCTACCAGCGGGTTTGGCGCCGCGGAGGTCCGAAGTGGCGGAACGGCGGCAACCCCCCGCCACCAAGAGCCGTTCTCGTAAGTACGGGGCGGTCTCAAAGGGTCATCGCAACGCCCCTCGTCGAGTGAGCTATTTGAGCTGACTTCGACGAGGAGGTTGGGGTGGGAAGACCCAAGCGACTGATCACCCAGAAGGAGCGGCGCGCCATCCTTCCGCCGACGCAGGCGCCTTCGTCAGCAACCGGCCCAGGTCGTCGGCCAATTTGGCCGCGGTCGAGGACTCCACTGACAGCTCCAGGCGGTTGCCGCGACGGACGGCGCTCACGAGACCGGCCTCCCGTAGGCGCTTGATGTGGACACTGACCGTGGGTTGGGAGAGTGAGAAGTCGGCGGCGATGTCCGTCACGCCGGCCGGGCCGCGGGTCAGGTACTCGAAAATAGCCAGTCGGGTGGGATCGCCGAGCGCTCGGAGGGGGGCGACCACGTGCTCGGTTCGGGCTCGGGCCAGATGGACGGGACGGGCAGCGCCGAACCCGACCAGCGTGCAACCGGGCAGGTCGAGATAGAGGCCCTTCCCGAACAGCGCGCATCCGACGAGTACCACGGGATGGCCCGTCTCGTTGCGCTCGATGATGTCGGGCAGATGTTGGATAAGAACGCTGCACTCGCTCGACATGATCTCGTACCACTTCGCCCCGCGGGCCAGGGAACGTCGAAGCTCGGCAACCGAGGCTTCCACCGACGGGGCGCCTTCGCCCTGCCACCAGTCGGCAACGGGCGACCACAAGTCGCCCAATAGATCGAAGTACTCGTCGCGGAGCTCTTCGGACTCCTGAAGCCGCGCCAGACGGGAGAGAATCGTGGCCCGGTCCTCCTCGGTCTCCGAGGTCAGGGGCATGTCGAGGGCAAGGGAGGGCAAGGTCGCCTCGCACCGCGCTCGCAGAACCGAAAAGTCGGTTACGTCGATGGCATTGGCATGGTGGGCGAGGACCTGGATGTCGGTGAAACAGCCCATGTCGTCGACCCAGAAGCCACGAGCCCGCTCGCAGAGCTCCCCATGCTGGTCGTATAGGCGGCCCAGGACAGCGTGCTTCTCGCGCAGATAATCGGAGGAGAAGATGGCGTGGATGCACCAGGAGAGATCGAAGGCCAACGATGGCCCCACAACTTCCACGAGCCCGGGCGAGTGATTGGTGTCAGCGACTTGCATAGACAACTAACTATATAGAATATTAGTTGTCTTGTCTACTCCAAAGGCGTATGCTGATGGTAAGGGCGTTTGGAGGAGTTGCGATGCACCCCGTTCTTCTGGAGTACCTGATCAAGGATCGACAGAACGAGTTCGCACGCACCCGGCGATACAGCCGGTCGGCGACCGAGCAGCAGGGAACGAGCCGCCACGGCTCTCTCCGCCTGGCCGGGATGCGTCCGTGCGGCCTGCTTCTCATCCGGTTCGGGCAGTGGCTGGCGGGACTCGAGCCACCCTCTCGCGCGTCGTCCGCCGACCGCGTCTGGTTGACCGTGGCCATGGCCGATGGGGAGGGTCACGATCGGCGGGAAGAGGCGGCCCGGTGGCAATGATCCTGCCCGGCCAGATGCCATTCGATCATCGAGCCTCCAGCACCACGAAGCCGCGGGGGTCCGTCAGATGCCATCGCTCCCATTTGTGGCGGAACCTGGATCAGCCGATCATTTCCGACAAATCCCCGATCCGGCGATCCTGAGTACGAGGAATATGTTCGGGTGTTCTAGGGAGTCGGCGGAGCCTTACGAGAGCCTTGAGCCGGACGAGCTCGATGAGCTGATGGGCGCCCTCGAGCCGTTCGCCACGCTGTTACTCGCCGCCCAAGATTAGGGCGATGTCGCTGGTTGCCGAGTCCGCGAGGTAGATCACGGATGTGGCAGCTCTTGCTTCTGAGCTGGCTCGCTTGGTCGTGTGATTCTTTGAGCGATCTCGTGTGATCGTGGAATGTGGTCCGGCGGCCGGGCCCAGGCAGCGGACATACGCGAACACCCCACTAAGAGCCGTTCTCGTATGTGCGGCTGAAGCGTTATCGAAAACACTTGGGTGTGACCGCTCGCCGTCGGCACCAGGACCTTTTGAGCCAAGCAACGCACGTCGTACTGCCCAGTTAGTTTCAAGACGATGAATCCGATGGCCCGCCGGATGTTCCAGCTCGTCGAGCCGATTGGTGTCATCCCTTACTCAGCCGATGAACCCAACGAGGCGATGTTCGCCCTGGGCTTCACTAACTACTGGGACACCTACTTCGCCGGACGGGCGGCGCCCCTGGGCCTCGTCCCGGCGGCCGTGGTGGACGCGCTCTTCTACAACTTCGCTCCTGGCGAGGTGGCTCGCCACATCCCGAAGGTGTGGCGCACCACCACACCCGAATCGGCGATCGCGGCTCGTCAGATGGGCTGCGTGAAGGCGCTGCGGCGGATCCTCGGCGATCGCGTCGACCGTCCCGCCTTTGCCCGCGCCACCGAACTGTTGACCAAGGCGGCGACCAGCGCCCTGTTCGAGGGCCGACCCATGTACGCCGCGCTGCGCGCGATCCCGATCCCCGGCGACGTGGTGGCTCGCCTCTTCCATGCAGCCTCCTTGTTACGCGAGCACCGTGGCGACGGGCACATCGCGGCCCTGATGATCGAGGGTGTCGGCGGCCTCGAGGCGCATGTGCTCTTGGCCCTCGACATGGATATGCCCGCGGATAAGTTCGGACGTATCCACCACCTTCCGTCAGCGCAGCTAGCCGCCGTGATAGACGGGATGCGCGATCGCGGCCTGATCGGGGATGACGGTTGGCTGAGCGAACAGGGTCGCGCCGTCAAACAGCGAGTCGAGTCGCTCACCGACGACCTCGCGGCAAAGCCCTATGAGAGCCTTGAGCCGGGCGAGCTCGATGAGCTGATGGCCACCCTCGAGCCGCTCGCCACGCTCCTCCTCGCCGCCCAGGGCTAAGGCGATAGCGCCGGTGGTTCAGTCCGCGAGGTGGTTGGCGTCTGGTTCGTCAGGTTTGTAACTCGATGGGTGCGCCATGGCTTGGACCCCCCGCCACTAGAAGCCGTTCTCGTAAGTACGGCTGAAGCGCTATTGAAAGCCGCGGCTGTGACAGCAGCTCGTGCGCCCTGGGGGTCTGCCTCCTGTGATTTCTTTGGCGTTCTCGTGTGATCGTGCAAGGTGCAGATCCGGAGCCGCCCTGGTGAGGTACTTGCGAGAACACCCCACCATGTGATCTCGCGAGAGATCGGAAACTTGCCGAACCTGCGGGGTCGGCTGGGCGCCCGCGACGCAGGACGCTCATCTGGACTAACGCGGGTGATGGCGTCCACTGCTATGACCCGGACGGCAGGCTCCTGGGAAAGATCCTGGTTCGACAGATCGTGACCTCGGCCCGCAGCGTGGCTCGACGGTGGCGCGGACTAGGCGAGCACGCGGTACTCGAGCGGGAGATGCTTGAGGCCACCGACGAAGATCGTGCTGGTGAGCTCGGGCGGGCCAGCGAGCTCGGCGTGCTCGAGTCGGGGAACGAGCTCGCGGAGCAGAGCACGGATCTCCATCTTCGCCAACTGGGCCCCAAGGCAGTAGTGGGCGCCGACACCGAAGGCTAGGTGCCTGTTGGGCGTGCGGCCGACGTCGAAGCGGAACGGGTCGGCGAAGACGGCCTCGTCGCGGTTGGCCGACGGGTACGACAGCAGCACCCAGTCGCCTTCGCTGAACTGGTGGTCGCGGAGACGGTACGGGCCGGTCGCCGATCGCATGAAGTGGCGCACCGGTGTGACCCATCGGATGATCTCGTCAGTGGCGGTGGGGATGAGCGCGGGGTCGTCTCGCAGGCGCTGCAGCTGGTCGGGGTTCTCGACCAGCGCCTGCACGCCGCCGGCCATGGCCGAGCTCGTGGTGTCGTGGCCAGCGGTGGCGATGATGACGTAGTAGCTGATCATCTCGACGACCGAGTACGGCTGACCGTCGACTTTAGCGTTGGCGATCACGGACGCGAGGTCGTCCGTCGGGTTGGCCTGCCGGTCGGTGGCGAGCTCGTTGAAGTAGTTGAACAAGTCGGTGAATACCGAGGCCATCTCCTCGGGTGAGACGCCCCTGCTCATCTCGGCATCGCCACTGCCGAATATCTGCTGGGTCACCTGGAGCATCCTCGGGTATTCATCCCCTGGCAGGCCGAGGATCGACAGGATCACTTGCAATGGGAGCGGCATGGCAATGTCGGTGGCGAAGTCGCACCGGCCACCGAGCTCGACCATGTGGTCGACGGCGTCCTTCGCCAGCCGCGCCAGTCGGGACTCGAGCCCGACCAGCCCCCTCGGGGTGAACCAGTCGAGGGTGATATTGCGATACGCCTTGTGCTCCTCGCCGTCGAGGTGGATGAGCGTGCGCAGGAGCGGGCCGTCCTGCGCCAGCTGCCGCTCGACCACCCCTTTGGGCGCGAGCACCGGGAGCGGCGCGTTCGTCCAGGCGGCGGGGTGCAGCTCGACTTCGTGGACGTCGGAATGCCTGGTCAGCACGTGGAACGGCGGGAAGTCGGCGTGCTCGACTAGGTGGATCGGGTCGTCCCGCCGCAGCTGGGAGCACGCCTCGTGGAATCGCGCTTCGTCGGCATAGGCGGCCGGCGTGACAAAGACCTCTCCTGCTTCCTTCAGGTTCATGTCGTCGATCCTCCCCGAAATCATAAGCATACCATAACATATGTTACTATAGGAGGAAGATGGAACGAGTACGCCAGAGGAAAGACGACTACTACCGCACCGCCCTGGACTTACTCGCCGACGGTGGCGTTGGCGACTTGACCATCGCGAACTTGTGTGCACGGCTCGGAGTTACCACCGGCAGCTTCTACGCCCACTTCGCGGGTATCCGTGAGTTTCACATCGCGTTTCTCGAGCAGTGGGAGGTGGGTCGTGTCTACCTGCTCAAAGAGCAGGTGGAGTTCACGACTGAACCCCTTGAGCGCATCGACCTGCTCCGGCGCCTCGCTGTCGCCGTCAACCACGAGGCAGAGAGCGCCATCCGGGGCTGGGCCCGCACGAACCCCCTGGTCGCCGAGTTCCAGCGCCGTGTCGACCGGACGCGAGAGGAGGCTCTCGTGCAGGCATTTGTCGATATCGGTATCGATACCGGCGAAGCGCGTGTCCTCGCCCGCATCGGGCTCACCATTCTTGTCGGTACGCAGCAGATTGAGGAGAAGGTGGATCGGAAGCGGCTCGACGACTTGTTCTCGGAGTACCAACGCTGGTTGGGGTTCCGCCGACAAGGCGCGGGAACAACGGCTGGTTAGTCGCCAGCGGTCGGCCGCAGCGCCGCACGGATGAGCGGAATCGCACGCCGAGGTAGCGGATCCTCGGGGAAGTAGTCGGAGTAAAGCGTCATCACTTCGGACTCCGTGGTGAGGCCGCAACGAGCAACGAGGTAGGTGATGTCGGCCTGGTCGCGTCGGCCTCGGCTCGCACGGAGCTTCATAGCGAGCATCGTGTGCTCGTCAGCGCGGAGCACCTCCAGCGACCCATAGCTGCCGAGCAGCTTCCAATCAGGCTCGATCGCTAGGGGCACATAGACCTTGGCGGCATCGTTGAGCCAATCCGCTTCCAATCCGCGCCGCAGTCCGACCTCCCGAGCGATCCGAAGCACCTCTTCGGAGGAACTGACGACGGCGTCCAGATCGTCGGATCCGTCTCGGGACTCAAATGCCAGCACCATGACCGCCCCACCGACGAGCCAGAGCTTCGCTCGAACCCCTTCGCTTTCCAACCGATCGCCCAGGTCACTGAGCGCACCTTGCATCTCTTCGCGGTCCACGGTGTCAGACGCTTTCGAGCTCGCGCTCGGCGGCCAGCACGCCGTGCCGGATCAGTGCCCCGGGCGCAGTCGCGAACTCCCACCAACGGAGCTCTTCGAGCCCTGAGAGGTACCAAAACGGTCGGACGAAACGGCCGGACTCCTGCGTCCACCCTGGCGGGTCGAGCCGACGGTGGGCAAATGCCTCCTCAACCACGCCAGCGATAAAGGCATCGAAGCGCCGGTTGCCGCACAGCAGAGGAGCCTGTCCAGACAGGGCGCCCAGCCGCTTGCCGTTGGCCTTCCCGAGGACGTCTCGGAGGTCGAGCACTGCTCGCAGGGCGCTGTCCTCCCCAGCCGGCCCGGAGGCGAGTGACGCCGTGACCCTCTCGGCAGTACCGGCGGCGCTGTGACGCTCTCGCGCGGTGATGTGCAGGTGGCTCGGGCCTTGAGCGCTTTCGATGATCCGTGCGAGCAACGGCAAACTCGGTTGGCGCTTGCCTGACTCAAGTTCCGAAATTGTTGACTGTGGTACGCCCGCGACAGTGGCCAGGGCCCCCTGGGTCAGCCCCCGCATCCGCCTTGTCTCTCGGACGGCTTCGCCTGCCACCTTGTCCCAGCTCATGACGCCAGTATATGGGATAAGGTATAGAGCGAGTCAACCTCTTTTGCTCCGGCGGGTGCCTCAGGCGGCGCTCGGGGCCGACCTACCCTGCGGCGATGCCCGAGGTCGAGTCGGATTCGTTCGAGCGATCAACCATGAGAAAACCTGCTCGAGATAGCCATCGTCCGACATCGTTGTTAACTGCTCTCGCTTAAGAGCGTGGCACCGCGAAGAGATATGACGACCAACAGACAGTCGAACGCCCGAGGTTTACCGACGCGTCACGACGACCTGCCAAGCCAGTGCCCTGGCCGGGTCAATCGTGATGTCGAGGACAGTCGGGTCGATGGAGTCGACAGTCCAGCCCTCGGCGAAGGACGCTCGAATCTCGCCCTCGGTGACACGGCGTGGCCCCCAGTCCCCGGGCTGGCGGTCGCTGAAGCAGAGCATGTGGTAGCGACCGCCCGGGCGCACTACAGCTGCCAACCCATCGACGAACCGCCGCCGCTCGTGGTCATCGAAGCCGTGAAAGAGTCCGCAGTCGAGCACGGTGTCGAACTGCGTATCCAGCTCGGGCAGACGCAGTGCGTCGAAGACGAGGAACGTCGCCTCGATGCCCCGCGCGTCCGCCTTCACTCTCGCCAGCTCTATTGCCCGGGTTGCCATGTCCACGCCGAGCGCCTCGTTGCCGAGGGACGCGGCGAGCAGGGCGTGCTCGCCAGTACCGCAGCCCACGTCGAGCACCCTGCCAACGAGAGCCCCAGCCTGGGCGAGCCGTGCGAAGGCGGGCTGCGGCCGTCCGATGTCCCAGGGCGCCGGCGTGGAGCTCGTGTAGCTGTCGTCGAAAACCTCGGCCGAGTGCGGACTCGCCCGGGGAACCGAGATCGGCGACGACGCCTGTCCGACCGGACGGGCCGGGATC
>Ga0182018_10004763_pt1 | contig 11245 bp, 9 predicted proteins | sample 812P2MmetaG_FD_120490 | JGI IMG/M metagenome (GOLD analysis project Ga0182018, IMG submission 120490) | Permafrost microbial communities from Stordalen Mire, Sweden - 812P2M metaG | ecosystem: Environmental > Terrestrial > Soil > Wetlands > Permafrost | place: Sweden: Stordalen | collected...
CCACCAGACCAGTAACCACCTTGATCGTCGTCACCTGTGGTTGGGCTTGATCCGCGTCGGGAACCGGTGCGGCAGCCTGTCCCCAGCCGGTCGTTGACAGCAACAGAAAGCACAAAGCCGGAGTACCCTTCATCACCAGTTGCGCCTCCGCCTTCGCAATCGGCTTCGTCTTGAAAGCCCATTTCGAGGAGCAAGCCATTGTAAGCCGACCGATTCTGGCGGATCACGAACTGCAACTGCAAGGTGATTTGATCTATATTGTATAGATAATGACGGGCCGCGATTATCTCGGCGAATTCGAACACATCATTCTCCTGGCGTTGTTGCGACTCGAAGATCGGGCCTACGGGGTCACGGTGCGGCAGGAAATTGAGTTCCGCACTCATCGCGAGGTGTCAATCGGCGCGGTGTATGCCACGCTCGATCGCCTGGAAACAAAGGGGTACGTCAAGTCCCACCGTGGCGACCCTACGCCGGAGCGCGGCGGACGTTCGAAACGCTTCTTTCGCGTTACCCCCAAGGGCATGGCAGCCGTGAACCGCACGCAACGGGCTCTCGTAAGCATGACCGAAGGCCTGGGTTTCATCCGGAGTTGCTCATGATGGCCAAACCATATGCTGTTGAACCACCCCGCGTTGCCACATGGCTCGTCAGCCTATTCACTCTTGCCCGAGAGACGGAATCAATACTGGGAGACCTGCTTGAGGAATTCTCCGATCTCGCGTCGAGTTCGGGAGCTGCCTTCGCACGGAGGTGGTACTGGCGACAGACGCTGAAGACCATGGTTCATCTAGTTCCCTCTGCGTTCACGGTTGCCCCGTGGTCGACCGCAGCCGGTGTGGTCGTGGGATTTACCGCGAGGAAGCTGCTGGGCCCGCTGCCGGAGCGCATGATCTTCGCGGTGCTTGAGAGGTACCAGGTTTACGAGCATCACTTCGCAACGTACATGTTCTTCGCGTCCACAGGGATTGACATCGGACACCTGATCACGTTTCTGTGTGTTGGCGGCATTGTGGCGTGGATGGCTAAAGGAACGGAGATGGCGGCTACAATGGTGCTGAGCCTGTTTTTTGCCGCGTTGGGTGTCGTTGCTTTCGTGTACCTGGTGGGCAAAACGGGTCGCCTGGAATTTGCGTGGAGGCTGGCCTGGAATTTTGCCGATGCGCTCGCGATTGTTGTGGGCGGAGTAGTCGTCCGCCTATGTAGATTCAAGGCGACCACCCTGCCTCTCGGGTGTTAGCTCATACGCTCTTTGCGAAGCGGCAATCACCGCCTCCCATGCAAAACGGGATTACCGGCAACCCCGTCGCAGCCAGGTCAGGGCCGTCTGGCCAGGATCAAGGGTTGGTAGAAACCACTCTCGGCGGGCATGAGCCAGCGCTCTTCCAAAAAGCCGCTCGATCGCAACACCGCCGAGACTTCGTTTCGCAACAAACAGCGATATTCCGAAACGAAGTGATGTGACGTCCATTCCGAGCCAGATCGCGTGCTGATGTAAAGGTGCAGTATGTACCGCGCATCGTCAACCCAATCCCAGACCTGATGAACGATCCGCCGTTCTCCATGACCGCCATAGAATGCCGGTTCCTGGATGGTGGGTCTTTGCCAGATGAGCGTGTCGTAATCTCGAATGCTCGCAATGAACAGTCCGCCTGGTTTTAGTTTTGAATGCGCAGCTCTCATTGCGCGGACGAGCTCTCCGGAAGTGAGATGTGGAAGAGCATTATCCAGAGCTGCCACCACATCGAAGTCGCAATCTGCAATCTCGGTCAGAGTCGTCATATCCGCTACGTGGAAGGAGATGTTCAGACCACGGCTCTCGGCCTCACGCTTTGCCCTACCTACCGCGGCTCGACTCAGGTCGGAGGCAACGACCTGATGGCCTAAGGCTGCCAGGCCGAGCGCCTGCGTCCCGATCCCGCACGCGCAGTCCAGAACCTTCAAAGGAGGTCCTTGCACGTGTGCGACGAGAAACGGATTCAGAATCCTGGCTTGTCGCTCGATCGCGCTGTTCCAATCGTCGAAGATCAAGTGATAGTGGTCTGCAAGCGGTTCGTAAAAACTTAAGATTCTCTCTGCCACGGACCGGCTCCTAGCAACTTCGATGGTGAAAGCCTATCAATCTGCGACTATCTGGAGGAGCAACTTCCCAAAAACAGGAATTGCAGGTTTTTCAGCTTTCCGTAGTGCCCGTGGCTTGGCGACCATTCGCAAGGGCCTTCACATGACGCAGGCCCGCTTCTCGGATGTTTTCGGATTCAGCCTCGATGCCGTGCGCGTTTCTCACTGTGATAGCAAGGAATCCGAAAGCTGTCATTTTGGCACTGTACGGTGAAGGGAAACCCAAGCGGGCCCGCATCCGGGTCGCCGCGGCGGCAAGCAAACGTTATCGGAAACGCCGGGCCGCCCCGGGCCAATGATCGCAGTCTTCGGGCATCGCCTTTGGGGTCATTCCCGTCTGGTCGCCTTTCTTGGTCACCTTTCTTGAGTGACGCACTACACTGGTTCGAATCATAAGGAGACATGATATGCGCGTTGCGCCAAGCATTCTCGGAGCTTGTGCGGTTCTGGTCTGCGGCTGTGCAAGCACGCCATCGACTGCAACATCGCAGACGCCGACCGTGACTACGCCGACACCGTTGATACTCGAGAACAACGAAGGAGAGCGACGGCTCGTGCGGGGTTGGCCAGGACACCCTGACCCGGGAGAGAGCTTCATCCTGAAAGTTGACCCGAAGAATGGCGGGTCGTCGCATTTGGTCTTTCTTACAGCAGACATCGCTGCCGGAGGAGCAATCCATGCACATCGGCACCCTGGGTCGGATGAAATCCTCTTTCTGAAGAGCGGAAGTGCTCGGGTGCACCTGGGAGACTCGGTCCGAGACGTACACGCCGGCGCAACCGTTTTCATTCCTGCCGGCACCTGGATCTCGGTCGACAATATTGGGAAGGATGGCATTAGCATGGTGGCCGTTTTTTCTGCACCGGGTTTCGAGGACTTTATGCGGGCCGGATCGGTTCGCGAAGGAGAGAAAAACGTCCCGATGTCGCAGGCGGAGAATGATCAAATGGAGAAGATGCATTCGAACGATGTGATTTATAAGGAACCCTAGATTCATTGCAGGCGAAACAGGAACCGTAGGGCGCCAGCATACCTATTGCGGGCGCTCCGCCTGGCCGCTTCCGCCTCCCGTCGGTTCCCACTGCTTCACCGGGGATAGGTCGGTCGCCGAAGTGACTCTAAGATTCTGATTCGCATGCATGCAGATCGCGGTCGCCAGCCGGGATGACAGCTGGCACATCGTTACTCAGTTTTCAGGGACCGCATGGGATCCACGGATGCGGCGCGACGGGCAGGAACGATGCAAGCCAGCAGGGCTGCACTCAACAGAAGAAGGACCGTCAGGACGAAGGCAGAAACGTCGATCGCGCCAACACCATACAGTATGCTTCGCATGGCGCGGCCCATGAAATATGAACCAAACAGGCCCAAGGCTGACCCGAGGAGGGCCAGCACTAGCCCTTCTTTTACGATCAGCGTAACGACGCGAGAACGCGTAGCACCCAGCGCTACACGGATGGCCATTTCATGGGAACGTTCAGCGACCGAGAATGCCATCACGCCATAAATCCCAACAGATGCCAGGAGGAGAGCAATCACAGCAAAGGAGAAGAACAGCGCCATAGTAAATCGATCGTTAGCGAACATCTCGTCCCGCACTTGGTCCATGGTGCGAGCGTCGGTTAGGGCCATCTGCGGGTCAATGGCATGCACCGCCGCCGCAACGCTCCTAGTCATCGACGCGGGATCTTCCGTTGTGCGGACGCCGACACTCGCGCTGTCCCAGGGGATTTGCCAGAAAGGGATATCGACCTCAGCATTATCACGGCGCGGGCCAAAGCTGCGCACCGTGTGATAGACGCCGACAATCTGCCAATCGATCGCGGGGCCAAGCTTAGCGACACCGGGGATAAACTGCTGCATCACAATCTGTTGTCGCAGCGGATCGACGCCTCTGAGGAAGTGGCTGACGAAATCCTCATTCACCATCGCCACCTTCGTGCTGGTGGCGTTGTCTTGTTCGGTAAACGCACGCCCTTTCATAAGCCGTATTCCAAAAGTCCGGAAATAGTCCGGCGTAATCTGCTGCACAACCGCGCCCGGGCGTTGCGAAGGATCTAAAGGCTGGCCCGCAATGGTGAAGGGCATGCTAAAGCCCGGCACATCCAATGGCATTCCTGACATGACGGCGGCGTGAGAGACCCCTGGAACAGATTCAATGTTGGCGAGAATTTGGTGATAGTAGCTGACAATCCGCTCCGGCTCCTTCGAGCGTGTCGCTGGAGCGACAATTACGAAGGTCAGAATATGATCGGTCCGGACGCCGAGATCGACTCGAACTAGATTCCAGTAGCTGTGGATCACCAATCCGGCCCTAGCCAATAACGTGAGCGCCAGCGCGAACTCGCTGAGGATGAAGAGCCGCCGCAAGCGACGGCGGCCGGCACCAGTTCCGGAGCGGACTCCTTCTTTCATCGCTTCGCCAGGATCGACATGCGAGGCAAACCACGCCGGAGCGCAACCGAACAGGACTCCGGCAAGCGTGGCGATGGCCAATGTGAAAGCGAAGACAGGCAGGTTCAGCCGCAAATCCGCCTGCGCAGGCAGAGTGTGCGCGGGCATAACGGCGATAAAGCCCTTCAGCATGGCATATCCTGTTGCCACTCCGAGTAAAGCGCCCGCAACCGTGAGCATCAGGCTCTCCGTCAAAAACTGAACAAAGACAGTCGCCCGCGAAGCACCCAGCGCGCTGCGGACCGCAACCTCTTTCTGCCGCGCAATGCCATTTGCGAGCAGCAGGTTGGCCACATTCACGCATGCAATCAGCAGGACAAGGGCCACCGCGCCCAGCAACAACCAGAGAGTCGATTTGCGGTCATTGGGAAGCGAGGCGTTCTTGAACGGTTCCACCGTAACACTCCAACCATGGCTAGACTTGGGATAGGTCCGCGCAATATGCGCTGCGACCGCATCTATCTCCATCTGTGCCTGGGTAATGCTGACTCCGGCCTTCAGGCGTCCCGTGACATTTATCCAGTGATAGTCATGATTGAGTTCGTCGGACTTGAGGACAAGCGGGACTGAAACGGGGGCGCCCTTGTCGCCCACACCCGGCGATAGCACGCCCACCACGGTATAGGGATCTCCATCGAGACGGATCGCCTTACTAAGTAGCCTCGGGTCGCCGCCCAGCCGCTTCCACATCCTGTAGGTTAGGATCGCAACATGGTCCTTGCCCGCCGCGCCTTCATCGGGAAGGAAATTGCGGCCAAGGTAAAAACGATCTCCCATCATGCGGTAGAAGCCAGTGGTGACGTGGCTTGAGGAGACATTTTCAGGCTCCTCTTGAGTAGCGATGTTGAAGCCGCCTCCGGTCCATGCGTTCATGTCTTGGAAGACGGTGCTTTGCTCTTTCCAGTCAAGAAAGTCTCCTGCTGTGACCCAATCGCGATGCCCCTGAAACGCCGAGTGGATTGTTACCAACTGTTCCGGGTGAGGATACGGCAAAGGAGCTAGAAAAACGGCGTAGTCAACTGTAAACATCGCCGTATTAGCGCCGATGCCCAACGCCAGTGTCAGCAGGATGGTGAGACTCAGGCCGGGATTCTTGAGCAGCATGCGCAGCCCGAAGCGGAGGTTTTGTCTGGCCCGTTGCAGCCACAGAATGGAGCGCTTATCCCGGTGCGCCTGCTCAACATTGCCATGGGCGCGTCCTGCGGCGCGGCGGGCTTCGTCCGGATCCATGCCTTGGGATAGAAAATCATCTTCAATCAGCGCCCGGTGGGCGGCTATTTCTCTTTCCAATTCCTCTTCAGTACGGTCATTGGGAAAAAGGCTGTGAAGTTTCGCAAAGATGCGCCTAAGACCGATCATGCCTTGGAGTCCTCGAGAAGAATCCGTTCGACCAGATTAGACATTCTGCGCCAGCGTAGCAGGAAATCCGGTTTCGCTTCGGTCGGGATGACAAAGTCGAGGTTGGTTCAACACCTTGAGAATGGCGGACGCGGATGGACAGAACTATTCCGGAATTCCGCGGGGTATGGGGCACCCAGGTCCGTGGTCGGTACAGAGACTCAGGGTGCATGTTTTTTTTCAGGCGTCATCGGCTATGCCCACCCAGGAAGGGCGGTGATGCTCCCATAAGCGCTACGATAAGCCGGCTTTCAGAAGGCGATAGCAGATCCGGGTTAGTGAAGTCAATTTCGCGGACCATAGCTGCCGGATGTCCGCCCTCCGCCCCGGCGTTCTGACGGGTGGCCGCAGTAAGGCTCGAAGGTCCATTGCCGTATTCTCACCGATCAGGTCAGACGCATATAAGTTTCCCATCAAGCAATCGGAAAGCAATGGAAACGGATGGCGACGGGCATACGCTAAACTCTCCTCATGCGCTTCGCGGGCCGCATTCTTCTGGCTTTGTTGCTGTTCGCTTCCTCAGCGTCAGCAATGACGCCTTCGGAGGCGCGGTTGTGGCAGGAAGATCTCCGATTGATGGCAACGGAGATGCAAAGCACACATAAGAACCTCTACCACTCGATCTCTGCCGAGGCTTTCGCTGCCATGGTCCAAACGCTGAACGCGAAGATTCCATCGCTGACAAGAGCCGAAGTCATCGTGGGGATGGCGCAGATAGTTGCCGCCGTCGGTGATGGCCATACCAACATCTATCCCACGCGGGACCCAAAGATTGGCTTCCACACCTTGCCCGTGGAGTTTACCTTCTTCGGCGACCAACTCTATATCCGCGCAACAGCGCAGGACCAGCGCACTCTGCTTGGTGCAAGAGTGCTTCGCATCGGCAATCTCCGCTTGGAAGATGCATACGCTGCCGCACAGACAATGATTGGTCACGAGAACGAAGGTAGCGCGCGCTACTGGGCTGAGTATTTACTAGCTATGCCGGAGGTGCTGGAAGCGCTGCACATTACGTCCCGCGTCGAGGATGTTCCCCTCACGCTGACCACGGAGCGTGGCGAGATGCAGGTGACATTGCACCCCACAGAGTCTCTGCCAATCATGTCCGGCGACATCTCGACTTTGTTCTACCGACGTCAGGGTTGGGTTGATGTGCGTGATCTCTATCCAGGACCAGACCCCTTGTGGCTCCGCGACATCAATGTGCCGTTCGATTTCGAGCTGGTTGGGAAATTGCTCTACATACAGATCAATCAGGTCAACGACGCCCCCAACGAGACATTCCCTCATTTCGCAAAGAGGCTCCATGACGAAATCATCTTTGCGAAGCCCGACAAGGTAGCTATCGACTTACGCCAGAACCGTGGCGGGAACGGCACACTGATCGTTCCGCTTATCCGAAGCATCATTCAGTCGGAGAGTATCGACCAGCCAGGCCATCTCTTCGGCATTATCGGTCCTGCAACATTTTCTGCCGCGCAAATGCTTACGGATGCCTTAGAGAAATACACGAATATCGTCTTCGTCGGTGAGCCAAGCGGGTCTAAGGGCAACGCCTATGGTGACTCACGCAAGATCACATTGCCTAACAGCGGCATCACTGTTCGGGTTGCGATCTATTACTGGCAGGATTGGCTTCCAACAGACCAGCGAGAGGCAACAGTTCCAACGATTCCTGCGCCGCTGACCTTTGAGGAATATAGCCACAAGGTCGATCCCGCCCTAGATGCGATTATTGCGTACAGAGAGTCTGCAAAACCGGACTAAAGACTCTCTCATCTCGCTGGCTATTACCTGATTCACGGTTCCGAGCGCATCGCGGGCTCCTCGGAAGGGATCTTCCTTATCTTAGCGCTTATGGGTGATGCTCCCCCCGTCTGATCGCGGAGCCGTCACATCATGCGAGCGATACACCGGCGCCGACTGCAAATCTTAGTATGATGGTCACATCTTGACGATCAGTAGGACGCGGTGCTAACGTCTCTTTCCATGACCGATCCGAATACAGACGTAATTCAGGGTACGCTTGACATGCTCATTCTGAAGACCCTGAGCCTGGAGCCTATGCACGGTTTTGGGATCGCGCGGCGTGTGGAGCAAATCTCGCGCGGGGTCTTCAAGGTGAACCCGGGATCTCTGCTTACTGCGCTTCAGCGATTGGAGCGCGCCGGTTGGCTGGATGCCGAATGGCGCCAGACCGAGAACTCGCGACAGGCAAAGTTCTATACGCTCACGCGAACGGGCAGGAAGCAACTGGAACTGGAAACCGCGGACTGGGCGCGGCGCACAGCTGCGATCGCACGGTTGCTGAAAGCGGAGGGTTGACCCATGTCACTCTGGCGGCAGTTGCGCTACGGCCTGCGTAGCCTGGTGAACCGGGCGAAACACGACCGTGAAGTAGCGGACGAAGTGGAGGAGTACTTCGAGCAAGCAGCGGCGGCGTGGAGGTCACGTGGTCTTTCTGCTGAGGACGCCAGGAGGGCCGCACGGCTGGAGGCAGGCAATATGGCCGTCGTCAAAGAGCGGGTGAATTCCTATGGCTGGGAGAACGCCGCCAGAACCTTCTTTGGCGATCTGCGTTTCGCGGGGCGCCAGTTGCGGAAGCACCCGGTATTTACAGCAACTGCGACGTTGACGCTGGCCCTTGGCATCGGGGCAAACGCCGCCATCTTTACCGTGGTTCAATCGGTTCTGCTCGCGCCGCTTCCCTACCAAAGCGCCGATAGCCTCGCCGTTCTGGACACGCACTGGACCGACAGCGGGCACACCACACCCCGGGTCACGGGGCCGGATGGCGTGGACGTGCGCGACCAGGCACGGAGCATCGAAGCAGTGAGCCTCTACAGCGGAGGCAATCTGGGCGTACAGTTGCGCGATCATTCGGTCTACACGGTAGTGACGCTGGTGGACGCGAACTTTGCCCGGGTCTTTAGCCTGCAGCCGATTGCGGGTCGGTTGTTTACCGATGCCGATGCACATCATGCAGCCCTGGTGAGCGAGCAGTTTGCGCGCGATCACTTCGGCAGCCCGCAGGCTGCAGTGGGACAGATGCTGCAGGTGGAGAATGAGCCTCTGGAGATTGTGGGTGTATTGCCGGCGACCTTCGAGTTCCCTGCCGAGACACACGTATGGGAGGCTTTCCCATTGCGGCCGGAGTCGGAGTCGCGGACCGCATTCAACTACAAGGCAGTCGTGCGCCTCCGATCTGGCGCAACTTTCCAGGCAGTCGAGACAGAACTGAATGGGATTTCGCACCGTCTTGAGACAACCTACCCCGAAGAGAACCGAAACAAGCAGCTAGTGGCACAGCCGCTGCAGCAGGCGCTCACAGGAGATGCACGCCCGACGCTTCTGTTTCTGTGGGCTACGGTCGGGCTCATTTTGCTGATCGCGTGCGTCAACGTGACCCATCTTCAACTGGTGCGCTCGATGGAGCGGCAACGCGAACTCGCCATCCGCAGAGCCCTGGGTTCTTCCCGCTGGCAGCTCATGCAGCCGGTTATCCTGGAGAGCCTGCTGGTCTCGTTGATCGGCGGAGCTGCCGGCGTGCTGTTGGCCTTCCCCGCAGTCCGCGTGCTGGTGGCCATGGCCCCCAGGGAACTGCCGCGCACGAGCGAAATTCACCTGAACGGTTGGGTGCTGGGATTTACGTTGGCGCTCTCGGTGGTGACGGCCCTGGTGGCATCGATACTGCCTGCGTTGAGGGCGGCGAAGGTCGATCCTGCGGAGACCTTGAAGCACGACGCCTCACGCGGCATGGCGCGGCAGGGCGCAGCCATGCTCCGCGATGGTCTTGTGGTTGCGGAGGTGTCGGCGACGTTTGTACTGGCGGTGGGTGCGGGACTGCTGCTGCATACGATGAAGGCACTGATGGATCGGGACATGGGGTATCAGACGCGCCGGCTGCTGGTGGTGGATGCGGATGCGCCGGCGCACTCAGACCAGGATGCGCACCGCACGGTACGGCAGTTTAACGAGCTCTTTGCGCAGCTCGCGGCGACGCCGGGCGTAGAGCATGTAGCCGGGATCATGGGGCTGCCGACAGGGGACTATGGCTCCAATGGCTACTACAAGACGAGAGGCGGGTTGCCGGTTGACCCAGGTCATGAAGCATCTTCCATATTCAGCGTTGCCAGCCCGGGCTACTTTCAGACAATGGCGATTCCGATCAACCGCGGACGTGATTTCAGCGCGCAGGATACGTATGAGAGTCCCTTTGTGGCGGTAATCAGCGAATCCCTGGCGAAGCAGAGCTTCGGCAATGCCGATCCGTTGGGCAAGCAGATCCAGTGTGGGCTTGACTCGGACAAATGGATGACGGTGGTGGGAGTGGTCGGCGATGTACGGCAGGAGTCGCCAGCAGACAATGCAGGGCCAACGCTCTACATGCCCATGACGCAACATCCGTTTTATGGCAACCAGATTCACATTGTCTTGCGGACAGACGTGAAGCCGCTCACCCTGATGAACGCGGTGCAAGAGAAGATTGCGGGGGTGAATCCGTTCATCGCGATGCGTTTTACGACCATGGACGCAATGGTGAACAAGTCAATTGCGACGGAACGTTTTCGCGCCGCGCTGATTTCCTCTTTCGCCGGAGTGGGACTGTTGCTGGCGATGCTAGGCGTCTACGGGACGGTCGCGTATTCGGTGGCTCAACGCACATTCGAGATCGGCATACGCATGGCGTTCGGCGCGGAGAAAGGGTCAATCCTGGGCACGGTGCTGGCGCATGCCGCGATATTGGCCTGCTGCGGCGTCGCGGTGGGACTGGTGCTGAGTCTTATGATGGCGCGGCTGGTGACGAGCATGCTGGTGGGAGTGCGGCCGACAGACCCGGTCAGCCTCTGTGTGGCATCGTTGTTGTTGCTGCTGACGGCGCTGGCGGCAGCGTTGGCGCCGGGCTGGAGAGCGACGCATGTTGATCCGATGGTGGCGCTGCGGTCCGCATAGCCTGGGACTCGAAATCGGGACACCAGGGAGACTGTTGCGGCGGAAAGACCGAGGCCAGCTATACATTACATCTCTTCATCACGGCGCAAACTGACGAGGTGTGGTCGACCCATCACTGCGTTTCGGACTTGATGGACCAGGCAAACGTTTGACGGCCTTCTTTGCTTGCGCGGCAGATGGACCGTTGGGCAGAATGGTCAAATATGTCTGGTAGGCGTCCCTGGCCTCGGTCTTTTTGCCAAGCTTGTCTAGCGACTCGGCCAGCTCAAAAGTTGCTACGGGATCAGCCGGCTGGTAACGCAAGGCCTCGCGAAAGCG
>Ga0182018_10004764_pt1 | contig 11244 bp, 10 predicted proteins | sample 812P2MmetaG_FD_120490 | JGI IMG/M metagenome (GOLD analysis project Ga0182018, IMG submission 120490) | Permafrost microbial communities from Stordalen Mire, Sweden - 812P2M metaG | ecosystem: Environmental > Terrestrial > Soil > Wetlands > Permafrost | place: Sweden: Stordalen | collected...
CTGGGTCACCGTGTTCGACGTCGGCGAGGCGGCGAAGTTCGTATCACCGCCATAGACAGCCGTGATGGGATGAGATCCGGCGCTGGAGTAGGTCACCGCGCAGGTCGCCTGGCCCGTGGTCACGTTTACCGCCTGGGTCTGACAGGTGCTGATGGCGGTGCCGTTGTCGGAGAAGGCGACCGTCCCCCCGTCGGGTGTGGGCGAAACGGTGGCGGTATAGGTGACCGAGTTCCCTGCGGTCGACGGGGACCCCGACGACACGAGAGTCGTGGACGTGGTGGTGGGCGGCGCAGCGTTGACCACCTGGGTCACCGTGTTCGACGTCGGCGAGGCGTCGAAGTTCGTATCTCCGTTGTACACGGCCGTGATCGGGTGGGTACCGGCTGCGGTGTAGGTCACCGCGCAGGTCGACTGGCCCGTGGTCACGTTCACCGCCTGGGTCTGACAGGTGCTGATGGCGGTGCCATTGTCGGAGAAAGCGACCGTCCCCCCGTCGGGTGTGGGCGAAACGGTGGCGGTATAGGTGACCGAGTTCCCTGCGATCGACGGGCTGCCCGAGGACACGAGAGTCGTGGACGTGGTGGCCTGCGAGAAGGCCGGCGTCGCACCGCCGAGCACCACGACGCCCGTCGTCACCAGCACCGCCATCAGGGCCGTCCCGATTCGCATGGTGCGTCGCCGCATGTGTCTCGCGTTTCCCCCGCCGCGTTGACCTTTCATGCCTGATTCCGACCTCTCATGCTTGACCCCGACCTCGGCGGGTGCGCGACCCACGTAGCGGAGCGGCCAATTGGGCTGATGGTACCCGATCGAGATCGTGACGACCCGGGCCGCTCCGGCGGCGCGGCCTGCAACTCAGGTGGCCTGCAACTCAGGTGGCCTGCACCTCAGATGGCAGTACACCCCAGGGCTGCCTCGCCGGCGCAGTGGGGCTCGGCCAGATCGAGTGCGGCGGGGAGGCACTCCCCCCGGAATAGGCCGGCCGCCGGGGTCGTGCTCGAGAGGGCGTCCGCCGCCAGCACCATGGCACCGAACGTGTACGTCGTCCGCTCGTTCTCGGGGAAGGTCACCTTGTCGGGATAGACCATCCCCGTCCAGTACGAGCCGTCGGGCAGGCGCAGGTTCTGACCGGCGACGAAGAGGTCGCGTGCATGACCGTGCATGCCCAGGCCATCGAGGGCCAGAACGCACTCGGCTGTCTCGGCCGCAGTGACCCAGTCCCCCGTCGACACACAGCGCACACCCAGTCCCTCCATGACGAATATGGTCCAGCCCTCGGCCAGGCGGAGGCGGCCCGCCTCACCCTCGAGCGCGCCCGAAAGCATGGGGTAGTACCAGTCCATGGCGAACTCGACCTTCGGCGCGAAGGCGTTCGGGTGGTGGGCCACCGCATGGCCTAGGCGCCCGGCGGCCAGTTCCCAGTCGGGGCGATCCTTGGCCAGGCACTCGGCGACGGCGACGGCGCACCGCATGGAGTGGTAGATGGACGATGAACCCGTCAGGAGTGCGTACTTCTCCCTTCGGCCAGAGGCGTCGAGCGACCACAGGACGGAGCCGTCGGGCTGCTGCCAGCGCAAGATGAAGTCGATGCCCTTCTCAATGGTGGGCCACAGCTCACCGAGGAATTCGACGTCACCCGTGATGAGGTGGTGATGCCATGCCCCTGCCGCCAGGTAGGCGCAGACGTTGGTGTCGAGTCGCTGATCCTTCACCCCGGCACCCTGGTAGTAGTTGAACCAGCTCCCGTCGGGCAGCTGGCGCTCCGCCAGCCAGCGGTATGCCGCCCTGGCCTCGCGGACGAGGCCGCAGACCGACAGCGCCATCGCACCCTCGACGTGGTTCCACGGGTCGCAGTGGCCCCCTTCGAACCACGGGATCATCCCGTCAGCCCGCTGCACATCGGCGATGGCCTGGGCCGTCGCCAGCACTTCGGTGGAGGTGAGGATCCCCGGCACCTCGGGGACCGTGCTCTCGTCGGAGCGAAGTCGCTCGGTGGTCATGCCGCCGCCCCCTGCTTCCTGGTCGTCGCGGTGCGGCGGCCGGGTACCCCACGGGGCACGTTGGGCCTCGCCTCGGGAACGCCCGCGACCACCCCCTGCTCCTTGGTCAGGTAGACGACGAGGCTCTTGCCGATCACGGGGCTCAGCACGCGGTCAGCCATCCGCGTCGTTCTCGGACCCTTCACGATGTCCCACACCAAGAGCCGGTGGTACGCCTCGACCGCCGGATTGGTCTCGTTGCTCGGGCCGACGAGGCAGCGCAGCCACCAGTACGGCGAGTGCAGGCCGTGGGCGTGGTGAAAGCCCGTGGGCCGTAGGCCGGCCAGCGAGAGGCGGCGTTCGAGCGTGGAGCGTCGGTAGATGCGCACGTGGCCGCCCGGCGTGTCGTGGTACTCGTCGGACAGGGCCCAATTGATCGCCTCAGGCCCACAGCGCGGCACCGTCACGGCCATGGTGCCCCCCGGGCGCAGCACGCGGGCTAGCTCGACCATGGCCGCCCGGTCGTCCGGTATGTGCTCGAGAACCTCGGAGGCGATGACCCGGTCGAAGGTCGCATCCGGGAACGGCAGGGCCAGCGCGTCCCCCTGCACCGCGGTAGCGGGGTGGTCGGCGGCGAGCTCCCCGGCCTCCACCATGGCGCCAAACGTGCCGCGCACCTGCGCCACTTCCTCGGGGCCGGCGTCGAGCGCCACCACCGCGGCGCCGCGGCGCGCCGCCTCGAAGGCGTGGCGCCCGAACCCGCAGCCGAGATCGAGGACACGATCACCGCGCCGCACGCCGAGCTTGTCGTAATTCACCGTCAACATGCGATGTCCCTCTTCGCCACGACCGCCGTCGTTTCCATCGATGCCGCCGCCGGCGCCCCCGGCAACGGCCTGCCCTCCAGGAGGGCCTCGTAGCAGGCCGCCGTGCCTGCCGCGGTGACCTCCCAAGTGAAGCGACTGATCACCCGCTGCCGCCCGGCCGCACCGAGTCGCTCCCGCAGGGCACGGTCGTCCAACAGCAGCGCGATGGCCCCGGCCAACGCCCCCGGATCATCCGGCGCGACGAGCAGGCCGGTCTCACCGTCACTCCCCACGACCTCGGGCAGGGCGCCACCGGTCGTGGCCACCACGGGCACGCCGGAGGCCATGGCCTCGATGGCGGGCAGCGAGAACCCCTCGTAAAGCGAGGGCACCACGGCGACTTCGGCCTGCCCGTACAGCGCGGCCAGCTCGTCGTCGCTGATCCCGCTCACGCAGTGGACGACGTCTGCGAGCCCCAGGCGGGAGATAGCCTTGTCGACCCGGCCACCCTCGCGGGGGCGACCGATGACCGTGAGGCGAATGGCACGCTCGGTCCGCAACTTGGCGACCGCATCGAGCAGTGGCACCAATCCCTTCATCGGGACGTCGCTCGACGAGGTGACCATGATGCGGCCGGGCTCGGCGGTCACATCGTCGCGCGGGCGGAACACGGTGTGATCCACACCGACCGGCACGACGGTCATCCGCTCGGGGCGCACCTGCATCTGCGCCGCGATGTCCTTGCGCGAGGAGTTCGACACCGTGACCACCGCCGGCAGGGCACGCGCCACGCGCACCTGCATCCCCAAGAACCCGAACCAGCGCCTCGTCGTGAAGCGTTGCCACGGATTCGTGGTGTGCAAGAGGGCGAGCTGGCGGTCCACCGTGATCGGGTGGTGCAAGGTGGTCAGCAACGGCCACCCGTCCTCGACCATCCCCAACATCCCACTGCCCAGGCACTGGTTGTCGTGGACCACGTCGAAGTCGCCCTTACGTTCGGCCAACAGCCCCCGTGCCCGCTGCGAGAAGGCCAGCGGCTCCCCGAAGCCGGCACTGCACATGATGGCGAACTCGACCCAGTCCTCACGGCTCTTGAACTCGCGGGGATGGGGCACCCGGAACGGGTCGGGATCCCGGTACAGATCCAGCCCGGGGACCGGCGTGAACCCGACTCCGGGGTCGAGCTCCGGCCAGGGCGGCCCGGCGAACACCTCGACGGAATGCCCCAGGGCGACCAGCTCCCGGGTCAGGTGGCGGGTGTAGACCCCCTGGCCGCCGCAACGCGGATTGCCCCTGTAGATGAGAAACGCCACCCGCAAACCACCCGGTCCAGGGGGTGCGGCGGGCACCCGGGGCGGGATCGCTATGTGGCGGGAGCGCTCCCAGGATTCCTTGATCTCGATGCACTTCTGGCGGGGCGTTTTAGGCACAGGGTGTTCCGGCACGTCCAACCATGGCCGCATAGCCTCCCCGAACCCCACCCTGTGGCGCAAACGATACGCCCAGCCGTGCCTCGGGATCCCCGCCGGGCGGCGGGCGCCGGGCAGGTACGGTGCCCCCATGGACCTGACGTACCCCCCCGAGGCGGAGGCGTTCCGTGGCGTCATCAGCTCCTGGCTCGACGAGAACCTGCCCGACGGCTGGGGCAAGCCGGACTTCTCCCTGTCGCCCGAAGAGCGCGCCGCCTTCAACGAGCAGTGGACGGCGAAGCTCTTCGCCGGCGGGTGGATCTGCGCCAGCTGGCCTGTCGAATACGGCGGGAAAGGCCTCACCCTCCTCCAGCAGGTCGTATTGAACGAGGAGTTCGCCCGTGTCGGTGCACCCCTGCGGGCGGACTTCTTCGGCGACACGCTGGTGGGGCCCACGGTCCTGCAATGGGGAACCGAGGAGCAGAAGCAGCGTTTCATCCCGCGGATCCTCAATGGCACGATCTCGTGGTGCCAGGGTTTCAGCGAACCCGACGCCGGGTCGGACCTGGCCAGCCTGAAGACCAGGGCCGTGCTCGATGGCGACGAGTGGGTCATCAACGGCCAGAAGGTGTGGACGACCCAGGCGCGCGTCGCCGACTACATCTTCCTGCTGGCCCGCACCGACCCCGACGTGCCCAAGCATGCCGGTATCTCCTACCTCCTCGTCCCCATGCACCAGCCCGGCATCGAGGTGCGCCCCATCGAGCAGATCGACGGCTCGGCGGAGTTCAACGAGGTCTTCTTCACCGATGTCCGCTGTCCGCGCGACAACGTGGTGGGGGGCGTCAACAACGGCTGGAAGGTCGCCATGACCACCCTGGGCTTCGAGCGGGGCACCTCGGCGACCACCGGACACCGCCGATTCCTCAAGGAATTCAACGAGATCCTCGAACTGGCCCGCGCACGCGGCGCCTCCGGCGACCCGCTGATCCGCCAGCGCCTGGCCCGGTCCTGGTCGAAGATCAAGATCATGCAGATCAACGGGTACCGCACCCTGACCGACGCCCTTAACGGCACGCACCACACTGCGGCCCTCGGGGCTTGCAACAAGATGTTCTGGTCCGAGGCGCATCAAGAGACACTGCTGCTGGCCATGGACATCCTGGGCCTCGAAGGCCAAATTCTCCGAGGGCAAGAGGGTCAGGAGGTCGTGCTCCCCGGGGCAAGGCGGGCGCGCGCCGACTACCCGGTCGACAACCTGCAGTCCCTGTTCTTCTTCTCCCGCTCCGAGACGATCTGGGGTGGCGCCGCCGAGATCCAGCGCAACATCGTGGGTGAGCGCGTGCTGGGCCTTCCCAAGGAGCCCGCGGGGTCATAGCGCACCAGCGGGGCGGGAGCGGGTCGCGTCAGCGGCGCAATCCGGTCACCAGCGTGGCCTCGTAGTGGACGGGGACCCGGCCGCCGGCGCGATCGACCGACCGGCGCACGTCGGCCAGGAGAGCGCGGCGCTCTGCCGCGGGAAGGGTGCTGTGGTCGCTGTGCGTGGTGGCGAGCTCGATCCATTGCGCGCTGGTGTAGTCAGCGTCGTGACCGAACATCTCGATCGAAACGGCATCGAATTGCCCCGTCCGCCGCAAGGACTCGGCGATGGCGTCATAGAGGGACCGGTCGCGCTGGCCGAGCAGCACCGACTGACGCCCGAGCTCAGGGGCGTGCCGGGCATAGGCGGCGTCGAGGGCGGCCCGGACCGCGCCGTGCGGCTCCGCCTGGTTCCAGAACAGGCCGATGCGGCCGCCGGGGCGGAGCACCGCCGCCGCCCGGCGCGGGCCGCGGTGCGGATCGACCCAGTGCCAGGCCTGACCGGCCGTGAGCAGGTCGAACACGCGGTCACCGGGGTCCCATTCCTCGATGGTGCCCGCGTCGACGCGCACCCCGCTCCGGCGGGCCACCGCCGCCATGCGCGGATCGGGCTCGAGGCCCAGCACGTCGCATCCACGGGCCTCCAACAGGCGCGCCGCGATCCCGGTGCCGCATCCCACATCGAGGACGGTCCGGGGTTGGCCGACCACGAGGGCATCGATGAGCGCGGGCGGGTACTGCGGACGGACGCGGTCGTAGGTCTCCGCATCGTCGCCGAACGAGCCGGCCCGCCGGCGGTCGCTGTGCAGTGTCCACTCCTCGGCCATGGCGCCCGCTAACTCGAACGGCGCCGGGCCGGCACCACCGGGGCATCGCCGAGGGGCAGCGCCACGACGTTCGAGGTCGCGCCCACCTCTCCGGCGGCCTCGACCTCGGCGGCGGCGCGGGCCTCACGCTGCCGGATGGCGAGGAAGAAAAGAGGAACGCTGGCCACCATGGTGGCCACCGCACCTACGGCGAGCGACACCCGCGGACTGCTGATGTCGCTGATGTAGCCCAGCAGGGGGGCGCCGATCGGGGTGCTGCCGAGGAAGGCGATGGCGTTGAGCGACATCACGCGGCCCCGCATGGCCGGATCGGCGCGCAGCTGCAGGGTGGCGTTGTTGGTGGCGATGAAGGTGATGCTGGCGGCTCCCATCGGGACCAGCAAGATGATCGCCGCCAGCTTCGTCGGCGCCAGCGAGACGGCGAGGATCATGGCACCGAAGAACACCCCGATGGCGGCCAGGAGCCCGGTCGAAGGCCTGCTGCGGTGCGCGGTGTAGAGGCCACCCACCACGGCACCGGCACCCATGGCGGCCAGGAATGTGCTGTAGAGCCCTGCCCCCCCGTGAAAGGTCACCTTGGCGAGGAGCGGAAGGGTGACGGTGAAATTGAAGGCGAACACCCCGACGATGGCCATGGAGATCAGTGGCGAACGCAGGTCGCCGGTGGACCAGGCGTAGCGCAGGCCCTCACGCACCTGGCCCTTCTTGCGCCCGACGCCGGGTCGAGCGAAGAGCTCCGCCTTGCGCATGCGGGAGAGGGCGACGATGACGGCGATATACGAGGCGGCATTGACGATGAAGCAGGTCGACACCCCCAGGGTGAGGATCAGGACACCCCCGATGGCCGGACCGATCACCCGGGCTGAGTTCATGACCACGCTGTTGAGGCTGACGGCGTTGGGCAGGAGGTCCAGTCCCACCATCTCGGAGACGAAGGTCTGCCGGGCCGGGTTATCGAAGAGGTTCACCACCCCGAGCAGCGCTGCGAGCAGGTACACCAGCCCCAGGGATGCGGAGTGGGTGCTGACGAGCAGGCCCAGCGCGAGCGCGAGGATTCCGGCGGAGGACTGGGTGGCGTAGAGCACCTTGCGCTTGTCGAGCCGGTCGGCGGTCAGCCCACCGAAGGGCCCGAAGAGGAGGAGGGGCACGAACTGGAGCCCGGCCGCGATGGCGACGTCGACCCCGGTCCCATGGAGGCGGAAGAGGATGAGATAGGCCTGGGCCACCATCTGCATCCAGGTGCCGGAGACCGAGATGACCTGACCGGTGAAGTAGAGGCGGAAGTTGCGCACCGACAGGGCGCGGAACGTGCGCTGGCCGGCCCGCGCGAAACGGCTCAACCTCCGACCAGCCTCTCCAAGAGCTCGACCAGGTTGGCCACCCCGGCCTGCGCCTCGGGCTCCAGTGCGGCGAGACGCCGGGTGAGGAAGGCGTTCTTCAGCGTGCGGATCCGCTCGAGGGCGCGCTTTCCTGCCGGCGTGATACGCACCCGGGCACTGCGGCGGTCGGCCGCGTCGGTCACCCGGGTGACCATGCCGGCATCGGCCAGGCTGGCCACGATCCGGGTCATCGTCGGAGGCTGGACCTGCTCGATAGCGGCCAATTCGCCGAGGGTGGGGCTGCCCAGCCGGTTGACGGCGCCGAGCGCCGAAGCCTGGGCCGGGGACAGACCGGCCAGGGACTCCTGGCGCAACAGGCGGTGCAGCCGATTGATCGAGAGCCGAAGCCGGCTGGCCAGCTCCTCGGAGACCTCAGTGGTGGGCGTCGCGGACGGGGCAGCCATGCCCCCAGTATAGTTAGTTTCGCTAACTAATCAACCGCCACCGGACAGCGCTATCGGCATAGTGCAGATCGGGAGCGCCGGCTCAGAAGTTCGGGACGTACCCGCCACTGCCCAGGGACGCGCTCTCGTCGAGGCTCAACGAATCGTCCAGACCACCGAGCACCTCGGTCACCCAGGGCAGGCGCTCGCGCAGAATGCGCTCCACCCCGCCCGAGAGGGTCGCCGAGCTGACGGCACATGAGCTGCAGGCCCCTTGGAGCTGCACCTCGATGACGCCGGTCTCCACGTCGGCCCGCACGAGCACCAGGTCGCCCCCGTCGGCCTGCACGGCAGGGCGCATGAGGTCCATGATGCCCTGGAGCTTGCCCAGCCGCTCCGCCCGCTCGGCATCGCTCAATGGGGCGTCACCCAATGGGGCGTCACCCAATGCGGCATTCTCCAGGTCGGTCTCGCTGTCAGGCACGCCCTCTATTCTGCCGTGCCGGGGGCGGCGTGTGACCCGACCCTCTCCCCCGGGCTCTCACCGAGCCCGACGGGGACCGGCGGCGCGCCCTGGACCACCGGGTTGACGAGCACGCCGATCCCCTCGATCTCCACCCGCACCACGTCGCCGTCGGCAAGGAAGCGGGGTGGGTCGAATCCGGCCCCCACCCCGGCGGGGGTTCCCGTGGCGATGACGGTGCCCGCCTCGAGGGGGATGGCCGTGGTCAGGTATTCGATCTGGGCGGCGCAGTCGAAGATCAGATCGGCCGTGGTGGAGTCCTGGCGCAGCTCGTCGTTGACCCAGGTCCGCAGGGCCAGCTGGCCCGGGTCGCCCAGCTCATCGGCGCTGACGAGCTCGGGGCCGATGGGCGCGTGGGAGTCGAACGACTTCCCCAGGGTGAAGGTGGGCGTCCGCCACTGCCAGTCACGGGCACTCACGTCGTTGATGATGGTGAAGCCCGCCACCACCTCCATGGCCCGGGCGGCCGGAATGTGCTGGCAGCGCCGGCCGATGACCATGGCCAATTCGCCCTCGTAGTCGACCATGGTGGAGACGGACGGCAGGACGATCGGATCGCCCGGGCCGGCGATCGACGTGCGCTGCTTGTTGAACCAGTACTGGTACTCGGGCGGCTCCCGGCCCAACTCGGCCACGTGGGCCCGGTAGTTCATGCCGATGGCCAAGATGCAAGGAGGATGGGGCACCGGTGCGTGCCGCCGCACCGAGTCGAGCCCGAAGCGCGCGGCCTTCGTCGAAGGGGCTCGGCGAACCTGCTCGAGGGCAGCGGGACCGAGGGCGAGCAGCTCCGCCATGTCGGCGGGGAGCCCGACCGCGGGATCGCTCAGGTCGACGACCTCGCCGTCGACCACGAGGCCCGCGCGAGGGAGCGGAACCGGGCTCGCCGGCGCGCCTGGGTCGAGGGTGAAGCTCACGAGTCGCATCGTTCGCGCGAGACGTTAGACGACCGGCCCCCGGGCGCCGACCGGGGCCGCGGGCGCGCAGGAAGCGCTCAGGGGGCGCACGAACGCAGGGCCTGGAGGGCGCGCCCGCCCCACGAGCTGCCGACCTCGGCCCAGCGATCGGGTCGCGCCCACACCTCGTCAGCCTCGCTCCACAATTCCTCTTCGACGGGGTCGAGCACGGCGCGGATGGCGGGAGCGGCCGCGGGATCGGCCTCGACCCGTGCGCGCAGCGCGTCGGCGGCGCGCCACATCGCTTCGCTGGAGAGCTCGAAGGTGATGAACGGCGGCGGACCGGACGCCGTACGCGGAAAGGCGGGCACGTACACGCTCACGCACGGGCTGCCCAGGGCCACATAGGTGCGGAGCGGGGCGCCGCCCGCCAGATCGGCCGGCAACAGCGCGATGAGGGAGGCCGCGGTGACACTGCGTCCCGGCCCGTGCATGCAGACGCTGGGCGTCGTCCCCCACGCCCCGCTGCCATGGTCCCGCAGGTGGGCCGCGGTGGCGCCGGGGGTGAGCCCGCGTGTGCCCTGGGTGGACAGGAAGCGGCGGCTGGCCGCCAGGCGCACGTCGGCCGACGTGGTCGGCGTGGCATCGTCCGCGAAGCGGCCGAAGTCCTCCCCCGCCGCCAGCCCCGCCGAGGCGCGGGTCCAGGCGGGACCCACGGCGAGCCGGTTACTGATGGCGGTGCCGCCAGGGAACGGGGCGGCCGCGTAGTCGGCGCCGCACGTATCGAGCACGAAGGCCTGCGCCGGATCCGCGATCAGGAAGGACGAGTCGTACGCCTCCTGGTGCGCCGCGTCGGCGATGCCACCCTGGCCGTGTGTCGTGAGAAGGCCGATCATGACATCGAGGGCTTCCTCGGCGCTGCGGGCGCGCTCGAGGCCGAGGCGCACCAGGTCCATGCCAATGAGGGCCGGGCGGGCCGCCATGGCGTCGTGCATTGTGGCGACGCGCTCGTTGCCGATAGCCACGCCGAATTCGTTGACCCCGTGCTCGGCCCCCCAGAGCCACGTCGGGCACGAGAGGAAGACCGCGTGTGCGCCCGTGTCGCCGATGGAGAGGTACTGCGTGCGCAGGGTGCACCCGACCGAGGAACGGCGGCCGAACGGAAAGGCGAGTTGGACCTCGCCGACCGGGCGGTCCGAATTCTTGGCAAAGACCATGCCGGCGTCACCGCGGCCGCAAAGCGTGTCACACATCGTGTGGAGCATACGGGCGCCTCGAGCAGACGGGCCGCAGGCTCGTTGTCGCCCGTGCAACTACAACGGCTGTCCGCTCCTCGATCCGTCGAAGGTGGCGTCACCGAAGGTGAAGATGCCGCCGTCGGAGCCCACCAGCCAGTAGCCCTTGCCGTCGGGCGTCGGGGCCATGCCCACGATCGGTTTGTTGAGCACGATCGATCCGGTCGATCCGTCGAAGGTGGCGTCACCGAAGGTGAAGATGCCGCCGTCGGAGGCCACCAGCCAGTAGCCCTTGCCGTCGGGTGAAGCCGCCATTCCGACGATCGGTTTGTTGAGCACAAGGTTTCCCGTGCTGCCGTAGAAGGTGGCGTCACCGAAGCTGAAGATGCCGCCGTCGGAGGCCACCAGCCAGTAGCCCTTTCCATCGGGTGTCGAGGCCATGCCCACGATC
>Ga0182018_10004766_pt1 | contig 11243 bp, 7 predicted proteins | sample 812P2MmetaG_FD_120490 | JGI IMG/M metagenome (GOLD analysis project Ga0182018, IMG submission 120490) | Permafrost microbial communities from Stordalen Mire, Sweden - 812P2M metaG | ecosystem: Environmental > Terrestrial > Soil > Wetlands > Permafrost | place: Sweden: Stordalen | collected...
CGCTCATCGAGAGCCACCAGCCTCGCGCGCCTGGCGTTCTCAGAGTATGCCACGCTTCGCGGCTGCCGAAAAGTTACCCCGATCAATCAATGCCGACGACAGTCGGCGCTAGAGCTCTCCGGTGAACAATCGCCTTTTTCGAGCTATGATGACTCTCTCATGACCAACAGCTCCAAACGCCCCGGGCGCAAAGCGTATCTCCTCATCACTCTCTTCGCCCTGCTGCTGGTCCTGATTCCATTTCTGTTCTGGTACTACACCTGGTTCGTCCGGCCGCTTTCCGATAGCGACCTCGATTCCTATTTCGCCGACAAGTCCAAGCCCCGCCATGCGCAGCACGCACTGGTGCAGCTCAGCGACCGCCTCTCGCGCCATTGGAACGTCTCCCGCTGGTATCCCAGCGTCGTCGAGCAAGCTTCCAGTCCCAACCTGGAACTCCGCGAAACGGCCGCCTGGGTCATGGGCCAGGACCACACATACGCCCCGTTTCACGAGGCCCTGCTGCGGCTGATCCACGATTCGCAGCCCATGGTCCGCCGCAACGCCGCGCCGGCGCTCGCCAACTTCGCCGACGCCGCCGCGCGCCCGGAACTGGTGGACATGCTGCGCCCTTACACCATCCACGCGCCGGCTGCCGGAACGCTGAAATACCGGCTCAAGCTGGGCGACTACGTCAACCCCGGTACCCTCGTCGGCCATATCGGGGACGCCGAAATCCGTTCGGCCGTGCCCGGGGAAGTGCGCTCGCTCGACCGGCGGGACGGGGATACGGTCAACCCCGGCGATCCGCTGGCCCATCTTTCCGCCGACCCCAACCACGTTTGGGAAGCCCTCCGCGCTCTCTTGCTGGTGGGCCAGTCCGCCGATCTCGAGGATGTCCAGCGCTACACTCGTCCGGCGTCCGGAATGGACGAGAGAGTGCTGCGCCAGGCCGCATCCACCGCCGAGGCCATCCAAGACCGCGCTTCCCAGCGGTAGATTCCCGGGCAGGCCAAGCGCGAATCTCTCACCGGTTTTGCCGCGAAGTTCCGGCGCGGTCCCTCCATGGAATCCGGCGCAGCTTTTTCCGTGGGCCGGACGGGAACGTCATTTCAATCCCCTCACGGTTTGCCGCGACTGTCCTCTCACAGAGCCGCGAGTGCGAAGGAGTGCCCCATGGCCCCGCGGGCCACCAAACGCAAATGAAGACGCGGTCGCTGCGGGGGGATATTCGCCGGTTCTTCAACCGAGCGGAGGGCCGAAATACGCGAATGCACTTCTGAAATGACCGGCTCAGATTGACGGCGGACGCTTCGCGCGTAAGCAATTCTCCGCCTCACTTAGCCGTTGTATCGAACGCGCCCGGCGCTCAGGACTCCCGACTTGCCCCAACCTCATCCCGCCGGAGCGCTCCGATACATCCCTACACTTTCGGGGCCGCAATCCTACCAGATGGCGCTAACCCAAGTTCTTGACAATAAAGATAATAAAAGTGTTTGGACCCCTTGCATTCGAAATCCGAGGGTGATAGGCTGCACTCCGAAGGAATCTGCATCTCCGAGGTGGTCTAGATGAGAAGACTGGCTGTCCTAACCGGGTTGTTAGGCATGACGCTTGCCATATCGAGCGCCCAAACTGGCGGGCAAATCACGGGTGAAGCGAAGGACCCGAGCGGCGCGTTAGTTCCAAACGCGTCTATTACCGTTACCAACACCGCGACCAACGGGGTGCGGACGACGACAACCAATACGGCGGGACTCTACAGTTTTCCGGATCTGCCGCCCGGAATCTACGACGTGAAGATTGTGTCGGCGGGCTTCGCCAACGTGGTGAAGACGGGTATCGAGCTCCAGGTGCAGCAGACCGCGCGCGTCGATTTCGCCCTTGCAGTGGGACAATCCACGCAGACCATCGAGGTCGCCGCCAACGCGGCGTTGTTGGCCACGGAAAACGCGACGGTAGGTACGGTGATCGAGCAACAGCGGATCATGGACCTGCCGTTGAACGGCCGCAGTTTCTTCAGCCTGGTCGCGCTGAGTCCCAACGTGTCCTACGGATTTACGGCCGCCGCGCAGGCCAGCGGCCGCTTGGCCGGCTCGCGCGGCGCTCTGACCATCGCCGTGTCGGGCGGGCGCTCGACGTGGGAGAACTACACCCTGGACGGCATCACTAACACCGATGTCGACTTCAACACCTACATCCTGCAGCCGTCGGTCGACGCTCTCATGGAGTTCAAGGTCCAGTCCGGGATCTACCCGGCGGAGTTCGGCCGGGAAGCCGGACAGGTTAACGTCTCCACCAAACCCGGCACCAACGAATACCACGGAGCCGCCTGGGAATTCCTGCGCAACAACAAACTCGACGCCAGGTCTTACGACTTCGCCGCGGCCAGCCGCAGTGCCACCAACCCCTCTCCGGCGAGTGCGCCCTACCGCCAGAATCAATACGGCTACGTGCTGGGGGGGCCGGTCCGGATTCCGAAGCTGTTCAACGGAAAGAACCGGCTGTTCTTCATGACGAACTTCGAGGAATACAACTCCCGCCTGACTACGCCTTCGTTAGGCACCGTGCTGACGGCGGCGATGCGGACCGGCGACTTTTCGGCCGTCCCCACGGCTCTGGCTGACCCGAACTCGCGCACCGGGACGTACCCCAACATCGTTGCATCCCCCTTCCCCAACAACCAGATTCCCGCCAGCCGCCTCAGCGCGGGCTCCACACTTCTTCTCAAGTGGGATCCGTTGCCGAATCTGCCCGCCGCAGCCGGGCTGCCTTTCCATAATTATCAATACGCGAGCAAGCTGCCGGTCGACAAGGACACTCTCACCGCGCGCATCGATTTCAACGAGAGCTCGAAGTCGCAGTGGTTCGGCCGCTACAGTTGGAACGACGAATCCACCCTTGCCACCCTCCCCACGTTGGGGCTCGACGACGGGGAAACTCTGTACACCCGGGCCAGCCAGTGGGAACTTTCCAACGTCCGGGTCCTTTCCCCCACCAAAGTGAACGAGGCGCGGTTCGGCTACAACTCGCTGTTCAACAATATCACCCAGCAGTTGGCGGGCGTGGAGAATGTGGATTCGGAGTTGGGCGTACCGGTGAATGTGACGGATAAGAATTCCTGGGGCATACCCAACATTTCCCTGTCCCAGAACCTGACCGGCTTCGGCAACCCGACCAGCAGCCCGTTCCAGATCAACGACAAGTATTTCCAGGCTGTGGACAACTTCTCCTGGGTCATCGGGAAGCACTCGCTGCGCTTTGGCGGAGAATACCGCTATAACGAGTTTCCGCAGCTCGGAAACGAATTCCCCCGCGGCCAGTTCATTTTCGACAGCCAGTTCACCAACACCATGACGCCGGGGACCGGCGCGCAGTCCGGCGGCTACACGGGCGCGGACTTCATGTTGGGCGATACCTATGACGCCATTATCGCCGTCGCGCTGGCTTCCGCCAAGTTTACCAGCAACGAAGTAGCGGCTTACCTCGACGACACCTGGCGGGTGCACCCACACCTGACCATTAGCCTGGGTCTGCGGTGGGAGATGGCGCAGCCCTTGCTGGACACATCCGGCAACGAGGTGAATGTCGAGCTCAACCAGCCGCTTCCCAACCAGGCGAACGTGCCGAATATGGCGCTGCATCCGGTTTACGTCCGCACGGGCAGCGGGAGTTTTTACGACGGCATCAACTTCCGTTACTCGCCCTATTGGGCGACCAATGGAGGAATTGCCGGGTCCCCTCCTCTGCAAACCGTCCGGGGGGACACCCCGAACGCCCGGTTGATCGACACCAGTTACCGCGACTTCGCGCCACGCCTCGGGATCGCCTGGAGCCCCTCGGATAAGTGGTCGATCCGCACCGGTTTCGGCATATTCTACTCGCAGGAGAGCAAGAACTCGATCTTCGATCTCAATCGCGGACTGGGAGGCCGAACCGGGAATTTGACGGCTACCACCTATGGGCAGCCGACGTTTAGCTACACGAATTTCATCAATACGGCGGCGCTTCCGGTGACCGTACCCATCGGCCTCACCTGGGGTGCGAACTCACACCTGCCGACCAGCTACAGCGAGCAGTACATCCTGAACGTCCAGCGCACGCTTGGCCAATCGACGACCCTGGAGGTGGATTATAGCGGCTCGGTAAGCCACCACCTGGACTACCTGCTGGACGAGAATCAGGGGATTCTCAATCCGGCCTTGCCGGTGGTTCAACGTCTGCCCTATCCGGAATTCGGGGCTTCCGGAATCCAGTGGGTGAGTGCCGACGCCAATGGGGATTACAACGCCATCAGCGCCAAGATCAGCCAGCGTTTCGGAACCAACCTGAGCACCTTGATCGCCTACACGTATTCCAAGTCCCTGGACGACAGCAGCAACATCCGCGGCACGGGGAACGACTTCTCGCCGCAGAATGCGCTTTGCCCCGATACATGCGAAAAAGGCCCGTCGGATTTCAACGTTCCGCAACGTTTCGTCGCTTCCATCCTGTTCACGCTGCCTTTCGGTAAAGGCCAGAAGTTTCTCAACCATGGAGGGGTGGTAAACGAAGTGGTAGGCGGCTGGCAGTTGAGCACCATCACTACGTTGCAAAGCGGCGGGGTGGTCAACACAGGTGCATGGGATTCCGGGGGCACCAATTTCGTTACCAACGCCACCCGGCTCAACTGCACTTCCGGCGTGAACCCGGTTCTGCCCCATCCCAACCAGAACGGCTGGTTTAACCCGGCGGCATTCTCCAACACGCTGGCCGGCACGTTTGGAAACTGCGGGCGCAACATCCTGAGGGGACCGTGGCGAGGGAACGAAGATGTTTCGGTTATTAAGTTTTTCCGGATCGCCGAAAGCAAGAGCCTGGAGTTCCGCATGGAAATGTTCAACGCTCCCAACCATGTGGAATTGGGCAATCCCAGCGCAAGCTGGGGCGGCGGCTCGGGTCCGGCGCCGATCTCGACGTTCGGTTACATTACTTCGACAGTGAACACCATGCGCGAGATCCAATTCGCGCTCAAGTTGAACTTCTGACCGGTCGCACACGCCGCACCCCAAGGCCCGTCCGTGTCGGGTGACGATATATCCGGTAAGCCGGAGCCGCCGGCGTTGACGGCGCCGGCTGGCGCGCCGCCGGGAATTGGAGCCCATCGGAGGTCTCCGTGCAGAATAGCTGGAATGGGATATTCACTTAACGGAGGTTGCACGCTGGCCGCCACAACAGGTAGAGAAAAACGCCGTCTGCGGGCACAAGATCTTGTGGCAAGCTGCGTGAAGGGAACATCCCCTTTAACTGGAATGCCGTTTGGGGCCAGTGCGGCCGGTGCGCCCCATGTCCGGCATGGCGACTGCGCGGCCAAATGGAACGGTCGCTCGTTCTCAATCCGGCGATGCCCGAAAACCAGACACCAAGGGATCGCTCTTACCGGGGGCCGGAGCCCTTCACGGGGCCAAGGCTAGGACAACTTCTTGTACGTTCCGGTCCGATCACGGCGCAGACCCAAGCCCGGCACGTTATCGGGACTCGCATTCGAGCATGGAAGAGCGCCGCATAAACGAGATCGCCAAGTTCTTGCCGCGATAACGCGGTTGTCACGGCGGAACACGCCAGAATATCGACCGTATGGAGGATTGGGTGCTTCGGTCTCAATGATAGTGAGATGCGCGTCGCCTTTCGTTCGTCGATCACTGGAACGGCGCCAATATCGAAAGACTGAGCGATCGTCGCGGCCTCACCGTCGCCAAGATCGTCGGGAGGGGGCGCCCCGGTAAGTTCGAGAAACACTTCGAACGCCAACGCGCTGAGCCGCGCGGAGGAAATCAGGCCCGAACCTATAAGTGCTTCCATTGCTTCGCGGCCCGGAAGCTTACGGAATGGATCGCTGGTTACCTCTTCCAGGGCCAGTTCGTCGATAAGCACCTTTCGGTTGAGCATCCGCAAGAGATCCGCGGGCCTCCCGGTGCCGAGGAGGTTAATCGCTACACTGGCGTCGATTACCAGCACGTCATGGCCGCTATTCAACCGGGATGGATTCGAGATCATCCAACTCCTCCGTGCCGAGACCGCCGAGCATCGTACTGTCCAGCATTGCCCTGACGTTCACCCGGTCCATCCCTAGGCGCTTGGCGATCTGCCCTTCACTGAGTAAGTCCCGGCGGTAAGCTTCTGAAGCCAAATACCAGATCCGGGGTGAAACAGGAGTCTCATTCACCTGCGCCTTGTCGCCCAAAACTTCTCTGACAAGCTCTCCCGAGAACCCTCTTCCACGCAGGGACTCCCACATACCCGCGCGCACAAGGTTTAGCTCCTCCAGCCGGCGGCAAAGAGCCTCTTCCGAGACATTGAACTGGTGGGCGAGCAGAATCAGGTGTCGCGGCGAAAACCGTCCCGCTTCCCGGCGAAGATCCTCGAATCGCCGCCGAATTGCCGCCGCCGGCATCATGAGGGAGGGAGCAAAGGCCGCTGCGAATTTCTCTTCGCGCGATTGCGGACCCTTCGCCGGCTCCGACAAAACATCCGGCTGTTGGCGGGTCGACAAGAAATGCGCGTACTCGTGTGCGGCCGTCAGCGCACGCCGTTCGCGAGGATGATTTTTGTTCAGTAACATGCATGCTCCGATCATGTCGTCAAAAACGAATAGACCGGACACGGCGCCGCTCTTCAGGGGCTGAACAAAAACTCGGATGCCTACCTCAAGTTCCAGCAAGCTGACAATATCACTTATCGGGGAAAGGCCCAGTCCTAGCCGCTGTCGCGTATCCAGCGCCGCGTCTTCGGCTTGTTCCCGGATATCGCCCGGGCCAATCCGGCGCTCAGGCGGATAATCCCTGCGCAGCGGCATACCCAGGATGCGCTCCAGTTCAAACTCCGCAATCGCGAGGTCGCTCAGCAGCCGCGCCGCATCGGTCGCGGCTTGACCGCTAACCCCGGAAAGTGCTCGAAAGCGCGGCACGAACTCGACGGCGGCGCACTCCGACTGAAAGAACGTATTCACCGAAATTCCATACAGCGCAACCATGGCCCTGAATTCATCCGCGCGGACTCGACGCTCCCCCTTTTCAATAGCGATCAGCGTCGTTCGGGCGAGCTTCAAATCGTCGGCCGCCTTTTGTTGCGTCAGACCGGCGTTTGATCTGGCGGCCCGCAGGCGCTCGCCAATATCTTTCGGACTGCGATTCTCAAGTACGCTCAGCATTGAAGTATCTCCAGCCAACTGTTCACGAACGATTCAAAGAGATTGTCGCTCCGGCTAAAGACAATGTCAACGCTCTTGTTTATATTTGTTTGACATTGTCGAACTGCGACTGTCTGGAGGTCATAGATTTGGGAGTGCTCGAACGCCGTGCTCGTTGACAGGTCCATACGCCACCCCGCCCGAACGAAAAGCCGAATCGCTCGGCCCGCTCTTCCGGCGTGGGTGGAGAATGCTCCGCTTGCCCTCCTCGTGCTGAAAACGGCCAGACCCCAGGCGGCGTTAAATACGTTGCGAAACATTCACTTAATCCCCCATGGATTGCAATTGGGCGGTGGCCAAACCCTCCCTGTTCATGCGATAGTAATAGAGGAGTCTTGAGGCTGCTTTCGCTGCGAGGATATTTGAAAAAGTTTTGGCTGGTTTGCGCTATTTTTGTGTTCGTTTTTCAGGCCGCCACTTCACCATTAGCCCTGGTTGTCTTAAATACATCCGTCTGGGATGCGGGACACCCGCCCATGGACTGGCAGATAAAGGTGAATCATGGACGGCCGGAGTTCGGCGTCTGCACGGATAGCGCCGGCCCCTGCCTGCACCTGAAGAGCGTGAATGCTTCCTTCGGCCTGGAGCGCAAGGTGAATATCGTCCCCGCACAGATGCCGTACCTCACCTGGCGCTGGAAAGTGACCCAACTGCCGAATCGCGGCGATTTCCGCCGGACTACTACCGACGACCAGGCCGCCCAGGTGCTGGTGGCTTTCGACGACAATCGCGTGATCACCTACATCTGGGATTCCAGCGCACCCAAAGGAACGGCCCAAGCCGCCAGCACGATTCCCTTTCTGCACATCTTCGCGGTGGTCTGCGAATCCGGCGCCGCGGATGCCAACCGTTGGGTTTCGGAAAGCCACAACGTGGCGGCGGATTATGCACGGGCCTACGGCCGGCCTGCCCCGCGTGTGAAAGGGCTGCGTCTCCAGATTAATTCCCAACACACCGGCACCGTGGCGGAGAGCTACTTCGGCGAAGTAGCCTTCCGCAGCATCCCCGAATAAATGATACTGGTCACCGGCGGCACCGGCTTCGTCGGCAGCCATCTAGTGGAAAAACTCCGCGCCCGTGGGGAGGCCGTGCGCTGCCTGGTGCGGCCGACTTCGCCCGCGCGCCGTGTGCCCGCCGGCGTGGAATCGGCTCCGGTCGACCTGGCCAGCGGGCGAGGCATCGAGCAGGCGCTCGACGGCGTCGATACCGTCATCCACCTGGCGGGCGTTACCAAGGCCCTGTCCGCGGCCGATTACTACGCCGCCAATGCCGCCGCCACCGGAACCCTGGCGCGGGCCCTCCAGGGCCGCTCCATCCGCCTGGTGCATGTCAGCAGCCTGGCAGCCGTCGGACCGAGCCTGGATGGCCGCCCTGTCGCCGAGGACGCCACGCCACACCCGGTCAGCACCTACGGCAAGTCCAAGCTCGAAGGCGAACGGATTGCGCGCTCGCTCGTCCCGGACGCGGTGATTGTCCGGCCTCCCGTGGTGTACGGCCCGCGCGATACCGGCGTTTTCCGGATCCTGAAAGGCGTGGCCCGCGGACTGGTGCTGGAGATTGCCGGCGGCGAGCGCTGGTTCAGCGCCATTTACGTGGAAGACCTGGCGGACGGATTGTGGGCCGCCGCGCGGGTCTCGAAAGCCGCCGGCCGCGCCTATTTTCTAACCTACCGCAAGCCGGTGAGCTGGCGGGAATTGGGCGCCACGGCGGCCGAAATCCTGGGGCGCCGGCCGCGGACGCTCCGCATCCCCGTGCCGGCAGCCAATACCCTGGCGATTTTCAGCGAATTGTGGTCGCACATCACGCGGAATCCTGCTATCATCTCGCGAGAGAAGGTCGCGGAAGCATGTTGCCGGTATTGGACTTGTGACCCCGCGCACGCCGCCGCGGACCTTGGTTTTGAAGCGCCAACGCCGCTCGCTACCGGTCTGGCCAAAACCCTAGCTTGGTACAAGGAGGCCGGTTGGCTGAAATACTGACACCCTGTCGTGCGGATCGCCTCTCATGATGCCTACGGGCACGCGCTTCTGGCCCGTGGACAAAGTCCTCCTGGCCTATTTTTTCGTGACCGGTCTGGTGGTGCTGGGCTGGTGGAACACGCTTCCGCAGGCGCCCGGTCTGTTGGTTTGGCATGTTCTCGGCGCGGCCCTCATTGTCTACGAAGTGAAGCGTCCCAACCGCACTTCCTGGCTTTTCCGGAACTGGTACCCACTGCCCTACGTAGGCTATTTTTACAAGGAAATGGCGCTGCTGATTCCGGCCGTCCGGCAAGCCGACATCTCCGGGCGAATTTCCGACCGCTGGCTGGCCAATTTGGATTTCCGGATCTGGCATGCCAACCCCTGCGTCTGGCTGGAGAGAATTCAGTCGCCGTTCCTCACCGAGTGGGAGCAACTGCTCTATACGCTATTTCTTCCAGCCGTCATCCTGGTGGCCTTCCTTCTGTGGCGCAAGGGCCGTTTCGTGGAGTTCCAATATTATGCTTTTTTAATTGCGGTGGGCTACCTGGTTTCCTACGTGGGCTACATTTTCGTGCCGGCGCGAGGGCCTCGATATTTGCTCAACAGCTTGCAACACGTGCCGTTGCAGGGATTGTGGTTATTCCGGAGCATGCAGGACGGGCTGGACAAGCTGGAATCGTACCATTACGACTGCTTTCCCAGCGGTCACACGGAACTCACCCTGCTGGCTTGTTGGGGCAGCCGCGTGGTATCAAAACGGTGGTTCGGAATCTATTTGGTCTACACTCCGTTCCTCATTTTTGCTACAGTTTATCTTCGATACCACTATACGGTCGATCTGGCGGCGGGCGCCGCGGCGGCATTCGCGTTGGCGGCCGCGGGGCCGGCAATGTACAAGAAATTGTCGCAGGGGGCTTGAGATTTGGGAGGAATTGACGTTATTGCGGTTGACAATCCGAAGGCGCTGAACCAGTTCGTGGAACTGCCCTACCGGCTGCATCGCGACCTCCCGCATTGGGTGCCGCCGCTGCGCATTGCCGTGAAGGAACTGCTGGACCGCGCCAAACACCCGTTTTACGCCAACGCCGAAGCGGAATTTTTTATCGCTCAAAGAGACGGCCAGGTGGTGGGCCGGGTGGCGGCCATCCTCGATAAGGCGCATAATCGTTTTCATGAGGAGAATGCCGGCTTCTTTGGATTCTTCGAGTGCGTCAACGACCCGGTCGTCGCCGATGCACTGCTCCAGCGTGCTCGCCGATGGGTATTCGAACGTGGCGCCAAGTTCTTGCGCGGTCCGGTGAATCCATCCACGAATTACGAATGCGGCTTGCTGGTGGAGGGCTTCGATTCCGATCCCATGGTCATGATGACCTACAATCCGCCCTACTACCCGGCTCTGCTGGAGCAGGTGGGTCTGCACAAGGCCAAGGACCTCTATGCCTGGCTCAGCAACGCCAATGCCATCGAGATGAAGAAGATCGGTCGGGTGGCCGGCAAGGTTCTGGGAAAGAGCGGAGTCACGGTTCGTCCCATCAACATGAAAGATTTCGCCGCGGAGGTCGCCAAAGTCTGGGAAGTGTACGGCGCGGCCTGGGCCCGCAACTGGGGCTTCATTCCCATGTCCAAAGAGGAATTCGCTCTCATGGGTAAGGAAATGAAGCAGATTCTCAAGCCCGAACTGGTACTCATCGGCGAGGTGGAGGGCCGCGTCGTGGGTTTCGCACTCGCTTTACCCGACATTAATCAGGCGCTAAAACCGGCCCGGGGAAAACTGCTCCCCACAGGCATCATAAAAATCTTGTATTATCAACGTTTGATCAAGAATGTACGGGTTCTCGCACTGGGGGTGGTGGAAGAGTACCGTGCCTCCGGCCTTGCGGCAGCGTTTTATGCCACGCTTGTCCGCAATGCCAGGAAGCTGGGCTATGGCGACTGCGAAATGTCCTGGATACTGGAAGACAATGTACTGATGAATCGCTCCCTTGAGGTGATGGGGGCAAAGCGGTACAAAACTTACCGAATTTACGAATGGAATTGAGGACCATGCGCTTATCGACTAGCGACATCACCGGCAA
>Ga0182018_10004767_pt1 | contig 11242 bp, 15 predicted proteins | sample 812P2MmetaG_FD_120490 | JGI IMG/M metagenome (GOLD analysis project Ga0182018, IMG submission 120490) | Permafrost microbial communities from Stordalen Mire, Sweden - 812P2M metaG | ecosystem: Environmental > Terrestrial > Soil > Wetlands > Permafrost | place: Sweden: Stordalen | collected...
TCCTGGTTGATCGAAAGCAATAGGGACATGCTTGCCGTGCGTGCCCGCGACTCGGTTGGATACGTTTCGATTGATCCAACGATTAGACTTGGCACACGTTTTGAGCCGTCCGCTAAAGTTTCCCTGTAACGCAGGACCCAAACCTCCGGGCCATTCCTTCTCTTCTTCAAATCTAGCCAACCAAACTGAACCCGTTGCCGCTTATGTTCCATCCGATTCCTCCTGTTTTAAGCGGCACGGATGGCAAACTGAATTTATATGAGAGAGCATCCAAACTTCCAGCTCAGAAGCGCGGAATTTCCAATGCCTGAAATAATGATAGGCGGGTATGCGCCCCTCGCGCGCCCAGCGCTCGACTGTCTTTGGATGGACACTTCAACCTGAAACGACCGCAAGAAATCACGGCGCAACCAGGGGCATTTCTCTAGTTGTTTGAGAATCTGCACAGTTTCTTGGAGTTTTTGGTTAAGCAGAAACAGATATTCGTAAATACGTAGCTTCGGGGAATGTAGAACGGGTTGCGTCGAAAAAGAGGACCGGATACCTTTTGTAGCAGCCATTGTTGCTCCTCCTATGAGCGACTTTGGTCAGGGCCGCGTCGGTGTTAGAGCACTGGCGCGTCCCGCTTCTGATGTTCTACGCTTTCTCCTGGACCTTCTTGTACCGGAGCTTCCTGCCGTTCTTGATCTTTGGCAATAGCTTCCGAACCCGTTCGATGTCGCGTTGGGTCCAGATATGAACTGTAATGCCGCCGGTCGTGAGCGTCTTAGGCGCTGGTACTTTCTTTGCGGTGATGTAGCGACTGAGCGTGGATACATCTAGACCCAGTTGCTTGGCAGCGTCGCGAGTAGAAAAGGTAGCCATCTACAACAGTGTTGTCGATAGCTTAGGGAATGTCAAGCGAAAAGTTTGAGAGATCCTGTAATGGCCAGCCTGTTGACGGTAGTGGTTCCTTTTGCCCGCGAAATGCGTGTCTACGAGTCGCCGGCCCGCCATATCAATATTGGAAAACTGCCTTGCGTTATTCGGTGAATCCTCGCGTCGGCATGTTTCCATCTGATGTCATGACTACCCTTTTCTGGCGAGGCTACAAGAGGTCTCGAATCTCCAAAAAGCGCGCCTGGACCTCCACCCATGAAGGATAGGGCCCATAACACAGCATCTTGCATTGCGCCTCATATTCGGCGCCGACGACCTTGGCCAGTTCCGCCGGGGGAAAGAGGGCGTCGCTGTTGGCAAAGCTCATCCCTTCGGGATAGAAATAGCTTTCCGCAAAATGGGTCCGGCTGATTTCGTCATAGTCCGCTTTGATGGCCGCGTACTCGGAGGATTTCAGCATGTTGATTACTTCCGCCTTCGCCGCAAGTTGAAACAGATCGTAGTGGTGCCTTGCATAGGTTCCGAGTGGACGCCCGTCGCGTTTGAGCAGTTCGACTTTGCTGTGGATGGCAAACATTTTTTCGACGAAGGTGCGACGGAAATGCAGGAGACGGAGCGGAAATCGGCCCTCGTCCTCCGCGCCCAGTGAGGTGTGCGTTTCCTCGAGGAACTGTCCCAGATGGGAGCGCAGTTGAACGATCCCAGCTGGTTCGCGGCCGCTGGCGGTGCCTGCTTCGAGAAGGACGCGATTGGCGACTTCGCCGGGACCGCCGAAGAGTTGCATGTAGGAGAACCGATCGTTCCGTCCAAAGCCGCCGATCGTCTTGCTTTCATCGGCGACGAATGTGAGCGCCGCGTGGCCACCCACGGTATCGCGGAGTTTCTTAAGCTCGCGGTCGATGGCGTTCTTCCCGAGGCGAGGCTTAAAGGCCAGGGGATCTAGGAAAATATCGATGTCTTCTGAAAAGCGTTGGATGAGGTTCCAGCCTTTCGCCAGACTAGTGCCGCCCTTAAAGATGATTTTGTCAGGAGCTTTGGTGGCGATGAGTCGCAAGGCTTCCGTAACGTAGTAGTCCTTCTCAATGATGGCAGCGCGCAGTCCCCGGTTGTGGAAATGTTCCGTTGCCCGGAGGATTGCTTGCTCGAAATCTGGGTGTTCAAAGAGCTTCATGTCAGCGGCGTTCCCTGGCCTGCCAGTCGCGGGCGTGTCGTAGTCCGGCGAGCAGGCCGAAGTCGAATCGTGAAAAGGGATTCAGCGAATTGCGCAGGCGACGCAGCGCCCGGCGGTTTTTCCCGTGCTGTTGGCCGATAGCACCGATCATCGCGCGGACTCGCGGGGGCTCCGAAGCCGCAATTCTGAGCAGGCGCTCGAAGCGTCCTTTCTCCGACAACAGCATGATGGTGCGGCGGGTGGTTTCTTCCGGCGAGAGCTCGCTCGTTCTGCCCGCACGGCGCAGGAAGTCGAGCAGCGCCGCATCTCTCTCGGAGAGGCGAGCCCATGCTTCCGGCCTGCGCGTATGGATCATGGTGTCGCTGCCGACGAGTTTTCGGGGCAGGCTTAGGGCGCTGGTGGCAACCTCATTTTTCTTAGCCGTCTGCGTCGTGAATCCGAGAAGATTCGCGGCGGCGATGCCCGAAGGGAAGACTGTCTGGCGCCGGGAAGCGAGCTTCTGAATCGCGGCCGGGTTCGGCCGGCTCTTCCCGAAGGCCGTGTTACGGCTGCTGTAGTAGACGCCCTTGCTCAGTCGCTCAAGGCGCCCCTGGCGCGTGAGGCGCGAAAGGGCCTGAGCGACGGCCATGAAGGGTAGATCCCGGAAGTCTTCAAGCTTCCAGAGCCGTTCCCCGCCGCGTTCGATCTGCTGGCGGACAAAGGCCATGAACTGGCCGGGACCTTTTGACGATGTGCTGCGCCTCCCCATGTGTGAAGTATCGGCTTGAAGGGGAAATCTGTCAAGTTTTTATGCAATAAAACTTGACATACTTGTCGCTCGTATGAGCAGAGACATTGCTCTCCAGCAGATTCCTTATTTCTTCAGAGGTTCTGTGCCTTCGCTTAGGATGTGTAAGTACAGAGGATAAGCAAACAGGCGGTCTCTTCGTTTGCCAGTAGATTCCTTCACAACTTTAAGCTTGATCAAAGTTTCGAGAGCGCTCGTTACTGTGGGTATCGAGAGCCTGAGATATTTCGCTGCTGGGCCAATCTTGGTCAAGGGGTGTACTTGCAGGTATTCGTGAACGGCCAAGCTTGATGAAGCCTTGCGGCCCATAGTTCGAATCTTTTTTCGGTCTGCTTCGAAAAGATTAAGGATTTGGACAGCCGTGTCAGCTGCCTGACGCGCCGTTGTCTCCGTACCTTCGAGAAAAAACTCGAGCCACTCCTCCCAAACACCTTCCATTCGAACTCGCTGAAGCAGTTCGTAATAGCGTTGGCGATGTGTTTTGAGGAAAAGGCTCAAATAGAGAAGTGGCTCACGCAAAGCGCCCTTAGCGCAGAGAAGCAACGTTAACAGCAATCGTCCGAGCCGCCCGTTGCCATCGAGAAAGGGATGGATCGTTTCGAACTGTACGTGGATGAGTCCTGCCTCGACGAGCACGGGTAAATTGTGTTTTTCATCGTGAAGGAAGTGTTCAAAGCGGTCGAGACATTCCATCATTCGTTCTGGGGGCGGGGGAACAAACGCAGCATTGCCGGGTCTGCTGCCGCCAATCCAATTCTGCGAACGGCGAAATTCACCTGGTGTTTTGTTCGCGCCACGCCCGCCGCGCAGGAGAATTGCGTGAATCTCTCGAATCAGGCGTAACGAAAGGGGAAAGCCTCCTTTAATGCGACGAAGGCCATGTTGCATCGCAGCCACATAGTTGGAAACCTCTTCAACATCGTCGATGGGCACGCCAGGGACTGCTTCATTCTCAAAAAGGAGCAGATCGGAAAAAGAAGACTTCGTTCCTTCGATCTGTGACGAAAGAAGCGCTTCTTTCCTGACATACAAATAGAGAAAAAGTCGAGCATCTGGTAGCAGAGTAGTCAAGCCGTCCAACCGTCCGAGAGCCTGATTGGCTCGGTCTAATTTCTGGTAAAGTCCGCGAAGATCAAGAGGAGGAACTGGAGGCAAAGGGGGAGGAACAAAGGCCCTTACGGTTTCGTTCGCCGTTGTTGTCGAGACGTAGGTGCCCAGCCGGGGTTGTCTCTCTTCAGCCATAATTGCAATGCAAGCTCGCTTTAATAAGGCTTTCTGATATTAAAGCATAGGCCAATTCATTTTAATAGTGAAATCTGCCCCATTTAACGCTGAGACACAGCCAGATTGCTCGTGAGTCCGGCCTTATGCGCCATGCGAGCTCCGTGTAACCGGCATGTACCTCGCTTCCGCAAATCGAGGGCTTTTCCTGAGTCCAAGTCTGTTCCCAAAATCGGCCGGACGACTCTCGCCTGAGAACGGTGGCGACGAAAGGTTTGCAGAGTGCCAGCGGTGCGTACGACGGGGGTCGCACATGTAGACGGAGTTTGGCTTGGATAATCAGCAACTTATGGAACCTGGTGCCCGCCTAGCGGTTGACGGCTTCCTATAGTGGTCTGCGCGATGCGGAGTGGAAGCCGTACATTGGTTTCAGATCGGTGACTCCAACTTTTTGTCAGGATCGCTCTTAGCAAGTTGCTCCGGCCAATCCTTAATCATCTGGATCAGCTGTTTTGGGGGCCAAGCTTTGGCCCCAGGATATCCATCGTTTCCAGGAACTCCGCAATTTCTGCATCGCAGTCCACCAGCGCTTTGTCGTGCGTGATGGTCTGAGGAAACTTTGACCGAGAATACGAAGTCCTCAGGCATTCGAGCATTCCAGTTTTCAACGGTGCGAGCGGTCGGAATGCGTAGAGCGTCGAGTCAACCTCGACGGTATGGAACCGCTCCGCGTAGAAGGCGAGGTGCTCGGAGGCTTCATGCCTCGCGGATAGAATGACCCGTTCCAGCCGGAGGCTGTGAAAGATGAGGTTCCGAGGAGGATCGGCGGGTGGTTCACAGCGGAGAGTATAGCGAAGGCCAGGCACCAATTCGTGTGCTGGTCAGATGAAATCGGAGGGTATAAATACCGGAAGGTGCAGATACGGGCGGTTAGCGATACGGAGGCCACAGATACATAAAGCAGAAGCCCTCACTGCTTGAGACAGTGAGGGCTTCTTGGGCACGAGTTGCGACGCGGAGTTGCAGCGCGACTCATTGATACGACGACTTGTAGTACCACTGGAGCCGCTGAACGGTCGGCGGTGTGAATGCCGAGGTGTCGGTGCCGCTGGCTTGGACGGTTGTCGATGGATACCAGGGAGGAGCAAAGCCGCCCTGGGAGAAACGCTGGTCGAAAAAGATGTTTCGCGTGATGGTGTTCCCGTTCAGGGCCTGATTGGCGATACGACCGCCAACGAGGTTCAAGGTATTGATTTGCGGCCCGATGTTGACCCAGCCGCCGGTGCCACCTTGCGAGATCATGGCAATGGAGGCGTCAATCTCCAGGTTGCCGTCTCTCTGGCTATTGTTCATCTGAATGTTACCCGTGGCGGTGAAGATGCCGAGTACCTGCCCTGTATTGTTTGCGGGAATCAGCGTGTCCAATGGAGGGCTAGAGCCGCTGGTTACGACGGGCTCCGTTTCGTAGCGAATATCGCCGGTGACGGTAACGTTTGAAGCGGCGGTAATGGTAAGGGCGACGCCATTGTTGATGGCGGGCTGATACTCACCCGGGCCGGAGAGCGAGGCGATATTCCCGTCCACATAGAGCATGGTGGCATTCTCCACGGGCGGCCCGCCGCTTGAATTGAGTATGGTTGGGACGCCGCTGATGGTAGTGACCGCGCCATTGCCGACTTGGATTGTGGTAGTGCCGGTGCCAATGCCAGTCGGATTCGTGACGACAGTGGTAGTGACGCCGTTCTGCACGATGCTATAAACCTGACCGGTTGTCCCCGAGGGCGAAAGGGTGACGGCGGCATTTCCCTCAACGTAAATACCCCCGCCGTTGAGAACACTCTGGCCTTTAGAGTTTGTGGAGTAGGGGAGGTAGACACCCGAGCTGGAAGGCAAGGTGCCATCTTTGGCATTATCGTACGGCTGGCCAGCGGCGTTTTCCAGGATCGTACCCATGTACGCAGGGGTCGGGTTGGACGAGGCATTGCCGATGCCGTCGAGTACGGCCTGTTTTTGATTGAAATCGTTCTGGGGGAGCTGGACGCTGGGCACACCCAAGTTGAGGCCAGCTTGAAAAGTAGGAGCGATGGTTGTGCCATCCGCAGTATTTGAGGCGGCCGATGCATTGACGCAGTTGTTGCCGTGCCAATAGCTGGCGGCTCCAGCGGCTTGCCCGGTCGTATTCTGGAAGTCGTATTTTGTCGCGGAGCCCAAGGCATTCGCGTCGCCGAAATTCCATGCGCCATTGGTGAAGAAAGGGCCGTAGAGGTTGCCAGCGACGAAAGGAGCGCTGCAGGGTGGATATTGGTCAATAAAGGTGCCGTAGGAAGCGAAACTGACGGTCGTGGCTCCGGCCGCGGCGATGGTGCCACTAAATATGAGGTTACCCGAATCCACTAACGTGGTCGCTTCGGCGCCTTGGGATTGGCCAACCGAGGTCAGTTGGTAAGGATAGATATAATTGAAGCCAGTAACCGCCGGGGAGGTACCTGCGGGAGGAAGATTAAGGCAGGTAACGGGTTGGTTGTTGGTCGGATTAAGAGCCGGCCCGCCGACGACGGTGCACGTCGGTGCGCTCAGGGTGAGAGAAGTGATGGCGAACTTTTCCGGCCAAGAACCGGCAGGGCCTCCGTTGAGTGGGGTAGGGGCGCTGTAGGAACCGTAGACGGTGGCCTGCACGGTGGCATTGGTGCCTGCGGGTATCGGTTGAACGGTGGCCGAAAAGGTACCCGGGACGGCGGCCAGGATCGCAGTCGTGATCGCCTGCCGGGCAATGTTGGCTCCGGAGTCGGCAGCGTAGAAGGAAGCGCGGTCATTCCCGTAATAGCCGTTGACGAGCAGGTCGGAGCCGACCGACAGCACCATAGTGAGGGACATGGCGGTCAGCAACAGCAGCAGCAGCAGAGTAGTGACCAGGGCGATGCCGCGCTGGCGCCGCGAAGCAGGCTTGAATCGTCGTTTGGATGAGAAATGAGTGGGGGTTTTCATCGGTAGCTCCTCAATCGTTCATGCTGAGATTTCGGGGATTGATAACGAGAGAAAGGGCCTGAATTCTGTATTGCCCGCCGTCGAAGGAATTCCTGAAGGTACTGCCGGAGAACTGACCGGGGGTTGTGCGTCCAATCAGGGAAACGCGGATGGAACGGATCAACGTAAACTGAGAGTTATATCCGGGAGGGTTTGCGTTTGGAGCATTGCTAGCCGTGAAGCTGTAGGAAGGCGTACTGGTGCTGCCTCCACCACTTTGGTAGGTCGCGGCGCCGATCTTCAAGCCAATAATCTGATCCGCGATGATGTCCGGATTACCGACGTTTGCGGCGGTGGCGCGGACCAATTGGTTGGTGGCGTTCACACTGTAGTTGACATAGCTCAGGGCGACGACGTAATCGCCATTGGTGGGGCAGAACTGGTCGGTGAGCTGGTCGGGGTCTGTGGCAGGCGGGACATTCCAAGTGAGACCAAAAGGATCGTTGGCGGCACCGTTGGTTCCATTTGCGTTGGTAGCGCCATAGCTGATATTGATCACGCCACCAGCGCCCGTAGTTGCGCCCGTTAATTTGGCGATGGTCATTTGGTTGCCGTTGCCGTTCATAAACATGATCGGCCCTGCAGCGAAGTTTGCGGCGGTTACACCGGCAGTGGGGGCGAGGGAAGCGAAACCGGTGGTGGTGATGGCGCAGGCGCCAGAGAGCAGAACGGCGGGAGTTGATGCCTGAATGATATACATCGAATCAAACGAGCCTGCATTATTGGTGATAGTTAACCCAACGGGCGTGTTGGCGGTGCTGGTGGCGCCGCCGATATAGAAGCCGTTGCCCGCTTGCACCGCATCGGTCTGAATTTGCGAAAGAGCATTGCGCAAGGTCATGTTCAGGCCGACTTCTCCCTGCTGAGTGTTAAAAAGATTGGCGTGAGAGCGGAACAAGGACATGGCGGCGCCGCCGATGACCAGAAAGACAGTCATGGCGACCATCAATTCGATCAGCGTGAAGCCGGAGGATTTCCGCGATCTGGCGGACCGCAAAGATCCAGCGATTTGCGAATGCGTAAATATCATGGGCGCACCATGCTCATCTGGAAAGTGACGGGCGGATTTTGGAACTGGCCCACTGCGGTGACCAAAATCGTAACGGTGCGGACGCCGTTGACGGGCGTATTTGCCAGGATCACCCAGCGCCGGTCGAGGGTGAGAGTGTCCGGCGTAGGGACTGGGAGACCTGCGTTCTGCGTTACGGTGATGTTCCCTCCGGGCTGCTGCACGTAAGAGGTGCTGACACCATTGGTGCTGGTGGTTTCGGAAATAACACCGTTGTCCACGGAGATTTCCACGTCATCAAAGTAACCCGTGGTGTCGGCCGCAATGCTGCCTCCGGGAACGACAGAGGGGTCGTTTTTATCGAAGCGATCCAAGTCCTCGAGTTTCTCCGAAGCCAACATGGCGGCGGTGCTCATCGTGTGAGACCTGGAGGTGGTGTTCACCGTCGTGCTCATCAAAGCTGCCGTGCTGACCAGGCCGATGGTCAAGATGAGGAGTGCGATCATCGTTTCGATGAGCGTGAAACCAGTGTCTTTGCGCGATTTACGGAGTGACATAGACCCTCCCATAGTTGGAGATGGTTATCTGTTCCTGAGGCAGGCCGGGATAGGTCAGGGTGATCGGGGTCATCGTGCCTACGGTTGCCACCACTTGGCCGCTGGGGTGAAATTGCAGGGTTACGTCACCCCCGAGTGTGATTCCTTTTCCCGGGAGCGGAATCGAAGTCTGCGGAGGAGTCGTCGCAGCATATGTAGCCAAGCACGCCGTGCCACCGAACGCAGCGGCCTCGCTTTGCACGGTGTAGTTGTAATTTGCGGCGCTGAATGCGATCTGATACGGACAACCGTGGTAGATGGCTTGATAGCGCGTAGCCTGGATGGCACCGGTTAGAGTGGCCACCGCGGAGCGGAGGGCGAAGACGCGAAGAGTGTTCTGGATGATGGGAATGGCAATAGCCGAAAGAATTCCCACGATAGCTACGACCAAGATGAGCTCAAGAAGCGTGAAGCCGCGAAAGGCCCGGTTTCGGCGAAGAGATTTAGTTCGGTGTTGCTTTGTGGCACCGCAGATCATTCCTGTCTCCATAAGGCTTGAAATTCTTCTGGACTTTGAGTCCGATTCAGAAACCTACGGTGGAAGGAGCATTTGTGGTGCCACGGGCTACGCTCGTAAGTTACTGTTAACATTATGTTTAGAGGACACCCGACATGCGTCGGCCCGTGTGTAACTTGGGGAATGGGAAAAGGTCCCAAGTTGAACCAGACTCACCTACAGGCTCAGGTCATCCTTCGTGACGTTGGCTCTCGGTTGTAGACCAGCGACTTTTGTCGGAGATGGCGTTTTCATGAGATTCACTGTCATAGGGCTGCGAGCGGGGCGGCAGGCTTTTCCATTGATAAGCGTCTCGTTGGGTCCCAGGAAATTGGCACTATCGGAGAGTTCGCGGCATTCCACCATTGTTGGTTGCTGGACCTGAGATTTCTGGTCTCGAGCTAGAGTGCCGCCTGGCAGCGTCATGATGAGGCCGACAGAGCTATTGATGCGACGATGCGTTTCATGAAGTTTCCTCTGGGAACCATGGTAGTTGGGCGGTCACACCAAGTGCGATGGTACCTTCGTAATGACGTAATATTAGAAAAGCATTAACAATCGTGCGCCCGAATCCTCACGCACTGCTCATTTGCTGGACAGAGGCGAGATGTTCACTCCTGGAGGTGTGCAATCGTCAAAGGATTTCGATCTAAAGTCGGCGGACCGGTCGCCGATGGGCGGCCAGGGAGGAGCGGAGGAAGAAACGAAGAAGTCCAAACACAATGGAAGTTTCGAGCTTTCTGAAAACGACAATTGCGCATTCCGTGACGCAACAGGCCAGTGGCTGTCTGCAGCTCGGCTCCAAAAGGCTCCAGTGGGATCAGGGCGGCGGCGCTACGTCGTTTCTTTTGCGAGACTTAGAGTGTAGGGATGTGAATTCGATCCCCACCGCCCCTACCAAACCTCAAGAAACAAAGGACTTTCTGCCGACGCAATCAGCAATCCAGGCCCGAGTCAGCAATTGAGCCAAACTGTGTACCGCATCGCTCGCTCACTTCGTTCGATTCCTGGGCTATTGAATCTTGGGAGGCGCGACCGGCGAAACAGCCCAGTTCTGCCGCCGCAACAAGTAATGCCAGATTGATATCCTACATAAGCTACGAGATGGGAACAGTGACTGTGTTGGCGGTGTTGACCCACAAAGAGTACGACAAAGGAGGTTGGAAAAATGCCTGCAATTGCTGAGCGACTGCCAGCCAAATATCTTGTCAAAGCGGAGGCTGCGAAGGTCATTGCGTCTCGTGAGCAGCACCAAGCCTATATTCAGAGGCTTCTGGAATTGCAACGCAAAGCGCATCGAAGCGCGGAAGAAACAGAAACGGCCAAACTGCTGGTCGTCTTGATCGCGGACTACGAAGCGAAGCAGTTCTCTGTCGAAAGGGCCTCAGGAGTAGAGGTGCCAAGAGAACTAATGGATGCCAACGGACTCCGACAAAAGGACCTTGCGGACGATCTGGGCGGCGAGAGTCTCCTCGACGCCTCAACCGAAGGGAAGCTTTCCGAACTCGTTGCAGCCACCACGCAGAGGATACGTTGCGTCGGCGTCGATAAAGCGCCTTCGATGCTGATCCGTCCCGATGCCTGCATTGCTTGGGCCGGTGAGGAAAACAACACGGACGGATTGGAGGAAGCGCTCCGTCGTTGGTTCATCCCGACACTGTACGGGTCTATGGTGCAATCCGAAAATTGATTTATTTCTCATACAGCCCGAGGTTCGAGCCGGATAAATTGCCGTTCAGTAACGGCAAGTCCTAGTGTTGTATCGGAAGCGCGAAGGGCAATGGGCCTGCACGTGTACGGTGTGTTCGCGCGCTTTCGATACAACGACTTGAAGGAAGCCGCCCGCGATTTGCGGCGGACGCGGGACCTATGGAAATTCAATGATGGGAAGGAGCGGGGTCCAGCTGGGCCGAGGCTGTGCGGCAGAGCGCGACACGTGACTGTATGAGGCCGGAAGCTGGCCGAATGCGAAAAAGGATCGTGAGTAGCGTGGTCGAAGAGCTGGAAAAGGACGTCCGTTTCGAGGGAAGGCACAGAAGTACGGAGCGCGTGGAAAACA